>Ga0268297_1006_pt1 | contig 314239 bp, 291 predicted proteins | sample MetYM2_FD_190384 | JGI IMG/M metagenome (GOLD analysis project Ga0268297, IMG submission 190384) | Soil microbial communities from Anza Borrego Desert, Southern California, United States - Methylocaldum Y-M2 | ecosystem: Environmental > Terrestrial > Soil > Desert | place: USA: California...
GAACTCGGAAGTGAAACGCAGCTGCGCCGATGGTAGTGTGGCTCAAGCCATGCGAGAGTAGGTCATCGCCAGGGGCTTTACCCTCAAACCCCCAGCCATCAGGCTGGGGGTTTGTCTTTTTGCGCAGCGGGAAATGCGCTCGGCGACTAACTCGCCTGCATTTGGCTCCCAAACAAAAAGGCCGACCGGAAATCCGGTCGGCCTTCTGTTTGTCTGTGTTCCTGGCTACCCACAGGAAAGATGGCGCGCCCGGAGGGATTCGAACCCCCGACCAATGGCTTCGGAAGCCACTACTCTATCCGGCTGAGCTACGAGCGCGTGGTCGAGCATTATGCCAGAGCTTGCGCTGGCGCGGTGGGTTCGTGGCGCAGGCTGCGCCAGAAGACGCCCAGGACCGGTGTAACGCCAGAGCCCCCCGTCGACCGACTGCTATCCTTTCTGCATGAGTTACGAACGCTTCCAGCCTCAATCCCCCGTTGCGGCGCCGTCCGTGTGGCGCGACCGCCTGACCCAGTACTGGAAACTGATCCGTGGCGATCGTCCGATCGGCAGCCTGCTCCTGCTGTGGCCGACGTGGTGGGCGTTATGGCTGGCGGCGGGCGGCGTACCGCCCTGGTGGGTGCTGTTTGTCTTTACCGCGGGGGTGTGGCTCACCCGCTCGGCTGGCTGCGTGATCAACGACTACGCCGACCGCTGGCTCGATCCCCACGTGGAGCGTACCCGGCAGCGGCCGCTTGCCACCGGCGCGGTCTCGGGCCGCGAAGCCCTGGCGGTGTTCGCCGTCCTGATGCTGGTGGCGTTCGGTCTGGTGCTGACGTTGAACGCATTGACCATCGGCCTGAGTTTCATCGGCCTGTTTCTGGCCGCGACCTATCCCTACCTGAAACGCTACACCCACCTGCCGCAGGTCTATCTCGGCATGGCTTTTGGCTGGGGCATCCCGATGGCGTTCGCCGCCGTGCAGGGACACGTGCCCGTCATCGGTTGGGTGCTCTACCTGGCCAATATTCTGTGGTCCACGGCTTATGACACCTGGTATGCGATGGTGGACCGGGATGACGATATGCGCATGGGTTCGCGTTCGACGGCGATCCTGTTTGGCGACATGGATCTCATTGCCCAGAGTGTGCTCTACACGCTCACTTTTGCCGCATTGGCCATCGTCGGTACGCGCGCCGATATGGGCCAATGGTATTGGTGCGGCTTTGCCGTGGCGGTGGTCCTGGTGAGCTACGAGTTCTTCATCGCGCGCAAGCGCGAGCGTGGCCCGTGCTTCCGCGCGTTTCTCCACAACAATTGGGTCGGCCTGGCCATTTTCGTCGGCATCGCCGTCGACCTGGCGCTGCGCCACGGCTAGCCGCAGCGCAGCGCCAGGTATCTTGCGGCCGTCTCAGACCATCGTTGCCGCAATCCCGCGCACCCGGAACGCCGCAATGATCTGCACGATGCCGTAGACGATCGCCGCAGCGCCGATCCAGATAGTGGTCACGGCCAGGCCGCTCGCCGGGTTGAGAATGAACAGCCCCCCGAGCACGATGGCCAGCAGGCCGCTCAGCGCGATCAGCCATTCGCCTCGGATCTGCTTGCGTACGCGGATTGCGAACACGATCCGGTAGACGCCGGCCACGATCAGCCACGCTGCCAGGAACAGCAGCAGAACGCCGGCCGTGGCCACCGGGTTGAAGACCGTCAACAAGCCGAACACGATCGACACCACCGCGTACAGCGCGAGCCATGCCTTGGAGATCGCCACCTGCTTGTCGAACAACGCCAGCAGGCTCACCAGCCCTTCGGCAAGCGCCATAACACCCAGCGCCCAGGCCAATGCGGCGGCGGCCGCCACAGGCCGGGTGACCGCGATCAGCCCGAACAACACGCCCAGCACGCCGTACAGCAACAGCACCCACCAACTCCGACCGAGCGAAGAGAAAATTCCAACGACTCCAGATTGTCCTTGCGCGCCCATCGCCTACTCCTTTATCCGCCGGTTGCCCGGCGTGAGATTGCGTTCCGCCGGCGATGCTACGCCGCACCCGCGGATGCGACTTTCACCTGTTCTTCATGGCACGCGGGCACAGACCCACGCATCTACCCGGCTGGCACCAGCCTGCCGCAGCGTACGCGCCGCGGACCGCAGCGTCGCGCCGGTGGTCATGACGTCGTCAACCAGGACGACGTGTGGTGGCACCGGCGCGACACTGTCGAAGACACCGTGCACGTTGCGGCGCCGCGCTGTCGCCTGCAGCGTCGACTGCGCCTGCGTGGCAACCCGACGCCGCAGCGCGAAGCGCCATGGCTGCCGAAGTGCATGGGACAGCGGGCGCGTCAATTCCGCCGCCTGGTCGTAGCCGCGCGCCCGCAGGCGGCCGGTGTGCAGCGGGATCGGCACGAGGACGGCAGCGCCGGCGGCCAGCGGCGCGAACGGAGACATGCCAAGGTGCCTGAGCATGAGCTGCGCCAGCAGCCGCCCGGCGACCAGGTCGCCATCGAACTTGAAACGTCGCAACAGGCCGTCCACCGGCCACTCGTAGCGGAACGCAGCATGTACCAGCTTCAGCGGCGACCGCGCGCCATGACAGCGCCCGCAGCGCACGTCCGCCTCGGCCGTGGGCAGGGGCAATGCGCACACCGGGCAGGCATTGCCCAGCCAGGGCAACGCCGTAATGCATTCGGCGCACAGGTCCAGCCCGTCCTCGCCCGCCTCGCCACACAAGATGCATAGCGGTGGGAATAGCCACTGATGCACCGCGGAAAGACGCCGCGTCTTCGGTTTCCCCACTGTCCCAGACTGCTCCATGACGACAGCCTGCACTGCCACTCACAGCCCCACCATCGGCATAGCGCGTGCTTTCGGGTCACTCCTCACCGCGGTGCGGGATCAGGCAATCGGCGCCCCGGCCGCTCTGGTTTACCATGGGCTCACCACACACAGCGGCCAGCGCACATGATCCGGGTCATCCTGTTGCAGGGCGAAAATCGTCACCATCGGGCGCTGCGCGAAGACGCCCCCGAACTGCTGGACCACGACGGCGTCACCTACTCCCTGCGTGCGGGTCCGCGCACGCCGCAGCCCACCGACCATGCGTGGGAACCGGTCGCGGTGTACGCGCCGGACGAATACAGCGAAGAGGAATTCCAGGAAATCTATGCTGCGGCGCGCAGTCACGTAGAAGAGCTGGCCCTGAAATACTGAAGGCCAGCTTTGACCGCGCAACGCGCGAGCGCGTCGAGGCAACTTGGACTCACAGCGCGGCCGGCTGGCTTACTATTTGCGCACCACGCAGTCCCATCTGGCCCGTTTCCCGTGCATCGAATCCGCAAGTTTCCCGTGTTCTCGCAAGCGCTCTGGTGCCTCTGCGTCGTCGCATGCCTCGCCTTTGCCGGCGTGGCCTGGGCGCAGGCCCAGACCGAAACGCCCCTGGCCGACGCGCAGAAGCTCCTCGACGCTGCGGAAGACCGCCTGGCCGCTGCCAACAAGCGCTTGCCGACCATCGAGCTGCCCACCGACTTCGTCACCCTCGGCGAGTCGCTCGCCTCGGTACAACGCGATGGCCAGGCGGCCGCGCAACTGGTCGAGGCACCGCTGGCCGACGCCAAGGCCCGGCTCGAACAATTGGGCCCTGCGCCCACCGACGGCACGCGCGAATCGCCAGACATCGCCAGCCAGCGCCGCGAGCTCACCACGCGCCAGGCCAAGCTCGACGATGTCCGCAAACGCGCCGACCTGTTGGCGCTGGACGCGCGCCAGGCCGCCAGCAACCTGGAACGCGTGCGCACGCAAAAATTCAACCAGCTGCTCAGTACCCGCGCCGCCTCGCCGCTGTCGCCGGCACTGTGGCGGAACCTGGCCAAGCAAGCACCCGACGACATCGCGGCGCTGGAAAAGCTCGCCGAGGGCGCAAGCAGCCGCTTGCGCACGGCCATCGCCCGCGAAGGCTACGGCACGCTGATCGCGGGGCTTGCCGTGGCGCTGCTGCTGGCATTTCCCGTGCGCATTTTCCTGCGCCGCCTGGGCCGCCACCTGATCACCTCGCGCGGGCCCGGCGGTCGCCTGCGCCGCTCGGCCCTGGCCGTCTGGCTGCTCGTGGTCGGCACGATGTCGCTCGGCCTGGCCGCTGCGTTGCTGGTCGGCGCGCTGCGCGCCATCGACGCCATTCCCGACAACCTGCAGCCGCTGGCCGAGGCATTCCTCCGCATCAGCTACGTCGCCGCCTTCCTGGGTGCACTCAGCGCCGCGCTGATGTCGCGCGGGCAGGCGTCCTGGCGGCTGTTCACGCTTGATGACGCCACCGCCCAACGCCTGCTGTGGCATTGCTATGCCGCTGCCTGGTTGGCCTGGCTACGCTACCTGGTCGAGCCTGTGTTACGCATCGCAGACACCAGCACGGCGCTGGAGCAGGCCCTCGATGGCCTCAGCGTATTGCTGTATATCGCGCTGATCCTGTCGGCCCTGGCCACCTTGACGCGTTCGCTGCGGCGCACGGAGCACGACCCGGCCAAGCCCGCCGAGCAGGCGCACGATCCCGATCCCAAGGCCGTCACCAGCACCGCCAAGCCACCAGCGCGCAACCTCAGCACGCGCGGGGGTGGCGTCGTCGCACTGGCCCGCTTGCTTGGCTATTTCGCCGTGCTCCTGGCCTTGCTGGCGGCGTTGCTCGGGTATCTGAACTTCGCGCTGTTCGTCACCCGCCAGATCATCTGGGTCGCGCTGGTCTGGGGCGCTGTCGCGCTGCTGATGGCCTTCATCGACGATCTCTGCACCTGGCTGGTCAAACCCGAGAGCCGCCTCAGCCGTGCCCTGATCGGCATCGGCGTGCGCGCGAGCCTGCTGGCCCAGGCCGGTGCACTGGTCTCGGCGGCGCTGCGGGTGTTCCTGCTGGTCACCGGCATCGCCGCGCTACTGATGCCGTATGGCTCGAACCTGTCGATGTTCGACAACCTGTTCGAAGCGCTGACGACCGGCCTGAAGCTCGGCAACGTGCGCTTCGCGCCGACCGAGTTGTTCGGCGCGATGGCCACCGCGGCGATCGGCTGGGCCATCCTGCAAGGCGTCCAGCACTGGCTCAACCAGACGTACCTGCCCAAGACCGAAATGGACGTCGGCGCGCGTGCCTCGGTCAGCGCGGTGGTGCGCTACCTCGGCATGCTGGTGGTGGTCCTGTGGACGCTGGCCGCGCTCGGCATCACCGCCGCAAACCTGGCGCTGGTGGCCAGCGCATTGTCGGTGGGCATTGGTTTTGGCCTGCAGGCGATCACCCAGAACTTCATCTCCGGCCTGATCCTGATGGCCGAGCGCCCCGTGCGCGTGGGCGACTGGGTACGCCTCGGCGACCAGGAAGGCGACATCAAGCGCATCAACGTGCGTGCCACCGAAATCCAGATCGGCGATCGCTCCACCTTGATCGTTCCCAACTCGGAACTGATCACCAAGAGCGTGCGCAACATGACCCTGTCCAACCCGTTGGGTCGCGCGCAACTGCAGTTCTCGGTGCCGCTCGGTGCAGACATGGCCCACGTACGCGAATTGCTGCTGCAGCTCTATGCCGAGCACCCCAAGGTGCTGCCGACGCCGGCACCTTCGGTGTTCATCGACTCGATCAGCAACGGCCAGGCCAACTTCAACAGCTTCCTGTACGTCGGCAGCCCGCGTGATGCCTATGGCGTGCGCAGCGATCTGTTCTTCGCGCTACTGGGCCGCCTGGCGCAGGAGGGCATCGCGCTGAGCGCGCCCCAGGACATCCGCGTCGTAGCCACGCCCGGCGGCGCCACGCCACCGCGAGCAGCGGATGCCGAAACCAGTCCGTCGGCACCGTGACCAGCGCGCCGGGTCCGGCGGACGCCAGCGTCCGCCGCCGGCCCGGCGCCAATGCGTGCCTTAGATCGCGCCTTGCTGGTTCATCAGCGACTCCAGCAACTGCTCATCGGCGCTCGAACACACGCCCAGCAGCAAGGCTTCCTCGCAGCCGGGCGCCGCGATATAGGCATGACCCATGTTCGAGTCGATATACACGCCCTGTCCGGGTCCCAGTTCCACCGGGTCATAGAACTCGGTGTGCACTTCCACGCGCCCCTCGAGGATGTGGATGTACTCCTCGCCCGAGTGCCGGACCAGCGCGCCGAACTCCTCGATACTCTTGGCGCGCACCCGCGTCAGTACCGGAATCATGCGCTTGCGGCGTAGTTCCGGGCACAGGTAGTAGTAGTCGTAATTGGGCGTGTTGACCTGGACCGCGTCCTCGATGCGGCCAATGCTGCGGCGCGCGGTCACCGCCGGTTCGGGCGCTTCGCCTTGTTCGGCGAACAGCTCGGACATGCGCAGCTTCAGGCGCTGGCTCAGCTGCAGCAGCTTGTCGTAGGTCAGGGTGAGGCGGTCGTGCTCGACCTTGGAGAGGGTCGAGAGCGGGATGCCCGAGTGCTCGCTCATCTGCTTCAGCGTCCATCCCCGGCGCGTGCGCAGGCCGCGCAGAAGGCTGCCGATGGTGGGGTGTTCCGAGGTCATGCGGGGCGGGCTCCTTTGCCACTGAGGACATGATTGTCCTCCACAGGTACATCATGGCCCCGGCACGCATGACAAGGAAAGCGCAGCAATCCAGGTATCTGGTGGTCAATACAGGCCTGATCGGCCAGTTGACAATTCTCTAATTAGGATCATTATCGCCAAATCAGGATGTTTGGCGGCCCTTTGGGATGTCCGTACGACGCCGGGCCGCTTCGCACCACACACACGGCCCGTTGCGGGGCGGGGGAGAGCTGCCGATGCGTTCGCTGTCGATGATGCTTGCCGGCCTGTTGGCCATGGTTCTGGCGGCGCCCGCCGCCGCGCAGGGGCCGGTACCGCCGGTGCCCACTACTCCGGTTCCCACGCAGCCCGCGCCCACCGGCACTGCCATGCCGCCGGCGCCGACGGCCGCGCCAGCGCTCACGCGCGAGGATGTAGGCGCCTGGTTGGACGGCTTCATGCCTTACGCCCTGGAGACCGGCGACATCGCCGGCGCCGTGGTCGTAGTGGTGAAGGATGGCCAGGTGCTGGTGCAGAAAGGCTACGGCTACGCCGACCTTGCCGCGCGCACCCCGGTGGACCCGGAGACCACGCTGTTCCGGCCCGGCTCGGTATCCAAGCTGTTCACCTGGACGGCGGTGATGCAATTGGTCGAGCAGGGCAAGCTGGACCTGGATGCGGACGTCGACCAATACATCGACTTCAAGATCCCCGCACGCGACGGCAAGCCGGTCACGCTGCGCCAGATCATGACCCATACCGCCGGTTTCGAAGAACAGATTCGCGCCCTGATCATCGAAGACCCGGCCAAGATCGTGCCGCTCGACCAGGCGCTCAAGCACTGGATCCCCGCACGCATCCACGCACCCGGCAGCACCCCGGCCTACTCCAACTACGCCACCGCCATCGCCGGCTACATCGTGCAGCGCGTGTCCGGCCAGCCGTTCGACCAATACATCGCCCAGCACATCTTCCAGCCGCTGGGCATGCAGCATTCCAGCTTCAGCCAGCCCCTGCAGCCGGCACTGCTGGAGAAGATGTCCAAGGGCTACGCCAAGGCTTCCGAAGGCGAGGCCAAGCCCTATGAGTTCATCAGCCTGGCGCCCGCGGGCAGCCTGGCATCGACCGGCGCGGACATGGCGCGCTTCATGATCGCCCACCTGCAGGACGGCGCCTTCGGCGAGGCACGCATTCTGGGCGCCGAGACCGCGCGCAAGATGCATTCGACCGGGCAAGCCTCGGTGGGCACGCTCAACCGGATGATGCTGGGCTTCTACGAGACCTCGATCAACGGCCATCGCGCCATCGCCCATGGCGGCGACACACAATGGTTCCACAGCGACCTGGAATTATTCCTCGACGATGGCGTCGGCATCTTCGTGTCGATGAACAGCTCCGGCCGTGACGGCGCCACGCGCTACCTGCGCGGTGAATTGATCACCCAGTTCGCCGATCGCTACTTCCCCGGCACGCCGGCCAAGGCCGCCGGCGTCTCCGCCGCCGACGCCAAGCTGCATGCGCAACAACTGGCCGGCACCTACGAAAGCAGCCGCCGGCCGGAGACCACCTTCCTCTCGCTGGCCAACCTGCTGGGTGCGGTGAAGGCAGTGGCGAACGAAGACGGAACGGTGAGCGTGTCGATCGACCTCTCGCCGGCCGGCGCGCCGCGCAAGTGGCATGAGGTGGCGCCCTACGTGTGGCAGGACACCGAAAGCAACGACCGCATGGCCGTGGACATGACCGACGGCCGCATCACGCGCTTCGCGATGGAGCCTTACGCGCCGATCATGGTGTTCGAGCGCCTGCCCTGGTGGCGTTCGCCCACACTGCTGTTGCCGCTGCTGTGCGCCAGCCTGTTCGTGCTGCTGATGACGGTGCTGGCCTGGCCGGTGTCGGCACTCGTGCGCCGCTACTACCGCACGCCTTACCGCCTGGCCGGCACTGATGCGCGCGCGCACCGGGTCATCCGGATCGTCGCGCTGGCCGTGCTGGTGGCCATGGGTGCAGCGCTGGGCCTGGTGGTAGGCATGTTGAGCAAACTGTCGATGACCAGTACCGACAGCGACGGCCTGGTGATAGGCGTGCGCCTGCTGGCGACGCTGGTGTTGCCGATCGCCGCGCTGCTCGCCCTATGGAACGCCTGGCAGGTGCTGCGCAGCACGCGTGGCGTGATGGCCAAGCTGTGGGCAGTGCTGCTGGCGCTGGCCTGCCTGTTCGTGCTGTGGATCGGCGTCAGCCATCACCTGGTCGGGTTCGGCGCGAGCTACTGATCGCGCGCGGCTGGCGGCGGGGAGCCGCCAGCCGTTTCCTGACGTCATTCCATTGCTGGCTCTGCCGGGTGACTGCCAATGCGTGTCGAACTGGAACTGCACAACGAACCGCTGCCGCTGACCTCGCCGTTCCGGATCTCCGGCTACGTGTTCGAGGCGATGCCGGCCACCGTGGCGACGTTGCGACAAGGTGTGCACCGCGGCCGCGGGGAGGCGGCCGGGGTGTACTACCTCGACGATCGCCCGGACGGCATGCTGGCCACGCTGGAGGCGCATCGTGCCGACATCGAGGCCGGCATCGACCGCCAGTCCGTGCAATCGCTGCTTCCGGCTGGCGGTGCCCGCAACGCGCTGGACTGTGCGCTGTGGGAGCTCGAATCCCAGCGCAGCGGCATTCCGGTGTGGAAGCTTGCCGGGCTGTCGCCACCGCGGCCGCTGCTGACCACCTTCACGCTCGGTGCCGACGAGCCGGTGGTGATGGCACGCGGTGCGGTGGCCTATGCACAGGCGCGCGCGCTCAAGCTCAAGCTCACCGGTGACGTCGGGCTCGACATCGCCCGCATCCACGCCGTGCGTGCAGCCCGCCCTGACGTGTGGATCGGCGTCGATGCCAACCAAGGCTACGTCCCGGATACGCTCCAGCGGCTGCTGCCGGCTTTGGTGCAAGCACGGGTGTCGCTGCTGGAGCAGCCGTGCCGCCGCGGCCACGAAGCCGAGCTGGAAGGTATCGACCATGTCGTGCCGATCGCCGCCGACGAAAGCGTGCTTCACCTGGGCGAAATGGATCGGCTGCCGGGCCGCTTCGATGTGGTCAACATCAAGCTCGACAAATGCGGCGGTCTCACCGAGGGCCTGCGCATGGCCGCGCGTGCCCGCGAGATGGGGCTGAAGGTGATGGTCGGCAACATGGCCGGCACCAGCCTGGCGATGGCGCCGGCCTTCGTGCTCGGGCAACTGTGCGACGTGGTGGATCTCGACGGGCCCACCTTCCTGGTCCGCGACCGCGTGCCAGGGGTGCACTATGCCGCCGGCCTGGTCAGCTGTGGTGATGAAGTGTGGGGCCCGGCGCAGGCTGTCCACGCGTGAGCGCCGCGTTGGCCGAGAAGACCTGGTTCGGCCAGCCGCGTGGCTTGACCATCCTGTTCCTGACCAATATGTGGGAGTTGTTCTCCTACTACGGCATGCGCACGCTGCTGGTCTATTACATGACCAAGCAGTTGCTGTTCGCCCAGGAGAAGGCTTCCTTCATCTATGGCACCTATACCGCACTGGCGTACTTCACCCCGATCCTCGGCGGCGCCATCGCCGACCGTTGGCTCGGCAAGCGTAATGCGGTGGTGCTTGGCGGCAGCATCATGGCCTTCGGCCATTTCGCGATGACCTTCGAGCCGTTGTTCTACCTCGGCCTGGGCACGATCGCCTTCGGCAACGGCCTGTTCCTGCCGAGCCTGCCCAGCCAGATCAACGACCTCTACCGCGCCGACGATCCGCGCCGCGGCCGTGCCTACAACGTCTACTACGTCGGCGTGAACATCGGCGGCTTCCTGGCACCACTGGTATGCGGCACGCTCGGTGAGGTCTATGGCTGGCACTACGGCTTTGGCGCGGCCGGCATCGGCATGTTCGTCGGCTTGATGATCTACGTGTTCGGGCGCGGATACTTGCCGCCCGAATTGCCGCGCACTCCTCCAATAGCCGCTGCCTCCGCCGAAAATACTGGCAAGCGCGGGCTGTGGTGGTTGTTGCTTGGCGTGGGCTGTGCGGTGACGGTATTCCGCAGCGCCTACGAACAGATCGGCAACACGCTGGCCTTGTGGATAGACAGTGGCGTGGATCGCAGCTGGGGCGGGATGGTGATTCCGATGACCTGGTTCCAGGCGCTCAATCCGCTGTTGGTCATCACCATGACGCCGCTGCTGCTCGCGCACTGGCGCCGCCGCGCCGAAGCCGGGCGCGACACGCCGCCGGCCCAGCGCATGGCCCTGGGCGCGTTGATCGTCGCCGCTGCCTATGCCTTGCTCGCGGCCGTCGCCGGCGGCACCGGTGGCGCACTGGCGGGTTGGCCGTGGCTACTGGCGTTCTTCCTGATCCTCACCTTCGGCGAGCTCTACATCCTGCCGACCGGCCTGGGCCTGTTTGCCAAGCTTGCGCCGCCGCGGTTGGGTGCCACCACCGTCGCTGCGTGGTTCCTCACCATCTTTACCGGCAGCCTCGCCGCCGGACTGGTCGGCACCTTGTGGAGCAAGACCAGCCACGCCGCGTTCTTCCTGCTGCTGGCCGGCCTGGCGCTGTGTGCCGCCGGCTTGCTGTGGCGGCTCGACCGCCCGATCCAGCGGCTTTCCTGACCCGCACCTACGGAGGCACGAGCATGCCGCGTTCCCTTGTTCCCGCGTTCGTCCTCGCCCTCGCCGCATTCGGCCCCGCCCCTGGCTTTGCCGCACCGCCAGCGCACTACGACCTGATCATCCGCAACGGCGTGGTCTACGACGGCACCGGCGCGGCCCCGCGCCATGTCGATGTAGCAGTGAACGGCGATCGCATCGCCGCCTGGCTGCCGCCCGGCACCGACGCCGTGGCCAAGCAAGTACTCGACGCGAAAGGGCAGGCGGTCGCGCCCGGTTTCATCAACATGCTCAGCTGGGCCAACGAATCGCTGATCGCCGATGGCCGCGGCATGAGCGACACGAAGCAGGGCGTCACCCTGGAGGTATTTGGCGAAGGCTGGTCCATGGGCCCGTACAACGCCGCGATGAAGGCCGAGGCGCTGAAGCAGCAGGGCGACATTCGTTACCCGATCGAATGGACCAGCCTCGGCCAATATCTCGAATACCTGGAAAAACGCGGCGTCACCCCGAACGTGGCTTCGTTCGTCGGCGCCACCACGGTACGCATCCACGAGTTGGGCGAGGGCGACGTCAAGCCGGATGCGGCGCAACTGACACGAATGCAGGCATTGGTGCGCGCGGCCATGCGCGAAGGCGCGCTCGGCGTTGGCGGCTCGCTGATCTATCCGCCGGCAGCCTTCGCCGACAGCGCCGAACTGACGGCATTGGCTCAGGCCGCGGCCGAATCCGGCGGCGGCTACATCGCGCACATGCGCAGCGAGGCTGATCGCTTTCTCGAAGCGCTGGACGAGACCGTGGCCATCGCCCGCGCCACCGGCCAGCGCGCCGAGGCCTATCACCTCAAGGCCGCCGGCGAGAAGAATTGGCCGAAGATGGTGCAGGCGATCGAACGTATCAACGCGGCCCGCGCCGAGGGCCTGCAGGTCAGCGCCGACATGTACGCCTACACCGCCGGCGCGACCATGCTGGCCGCGTGTCTACCGCCGTGGGTACAGGCCAGCGGCCAGGACGCGATGATCGCGCGGCTCAAGGACCCGGCCATCCGCAAGCGCGTGACCGCCGAGATGCGCGACCCGAAGGTGAGTTGGGAAAACCTGCGCCTGCTGGCGGGAAGCGACGAGCGGGTCCTGCTGCTGGGCTTCAAGCGCGATGCGTTGAAGCCTTTGACGGGCAAGACCCTGGCGCAGATTGCGCGCGAGCGCGGTCGCTCGGCCGAAGACACGGTCATAGACCTCATCATCGAGGACGACTCGCCGATCAGTGCCGCGTTCTTCCTGATGAGCGAAGACAACGTCGAGCTCGGCCTGAAGCAACCGTGGGTGAGCCTGGGCTCGGATGCGGAATCCTCCGCACCGGAAGGCGTGTTCCTGAAGTCGATCTCGCATCCACGCGCCTACGGCAATGTGGCGCGCTTCCTCGGCCACTACGTACGCGACCGCAAGTTGATGTCGCTGGAGGAGGGCATTCATCGCCTCACCGGCTTGCCGGCGACGAACTGGAAGTTGCGGGACCGCGGCTGCCTGGCGGTCGGCTGCCTGGCCGACGTGGTCGTGTTCGACCCCGCCACGATCAACGACCTGGCGACCTACGAGAAGCCGCAGCAATACGCCATCGGCGTCAGCCAGGTCTTCGTCAACGGGGTACAGGTGCTGCGCGATGGCCAGCACACCGGGGCCAAGCCCGGTCGGGTGGTGCGCGGGCCCGGCTGGCAGGGCGGCGACTGAAATAATTTTCCGAACAAGTTGACAATTCTCTGATTAGGATCATTATCCCCAATCAGGATGTGTGCCGTCTTCCGCGACTGAACCTGCTGCGCCGCTTCGTTGCCTGGGGAAACAGACATGAACGCGCTCCACTCCGTACGACCGTGGTATCGCTCCTCGTTGTTTATTGCCATCTCCGGCGCCCTGGCCTGGGCCAGTGCGAGCCCGCCGGCGTTCGCCGCCGAGGCCGCTGCCGAAGAGGCCGCTGCGCCAGCCGCGGCTGGCGCCAGCCCCACTACGCTGGACACGGTGGTGGTCACTGCCAACAAACGCTCGGAGAACGTGCGCGAGATCGGTGCCTCGATCAGCGTGGTCGGTGAGCGCCAGTTGGAAAACATGGGCGCCACTTCGCTGGCCGACTACGCCAGCCTGATTCCCGGGTTGCAGGTGCAGGACGGCGGCGCGCCCGGGCTCACCACCGTCGCCCTGCGCGGCATCTCGCCGTTGTCCTCTGGCGCCACCGTGGCCACCTACATCGACGAAGTGCCAGTAGGCTCCAGCGGCGTCTACCAGAGCGCCAACTCGTTGTCGCTGGACCTGCTGCCTTACGACATCAACCGCGTCGAAGTGCTGCGCGGACCGCAGGGCACGTTGTACGGTGCCGGCGCGATTGGCGGCCTGCTCAAGTACGTGACGCGCGCGCCGGAAGTCTCCGGCGATGAATTCCGCATCGGTGCCGGTTACGGCACGGTAGACAATGGCGACACTGCCTGGAAGGTCCGCCTCGGCGCCAGCGTGCCGCTGAAGCAGGACCGCCTCGGCCTGCGCATCAGCTTCGCCCGCAACGAACTGCCCGGCTATATCGACAACCAGGTCGATGGCCGCAAGGACATCAACGGGGGCGAACAGATCGGTGCCCGCGCTGCACTGCTGTGGGACGGCGATGTGGTCGACGTCAACCTGGGGTTCCTGGAACAGCGCATCCGTGCCGACGGCCGCGCCAGCGTCGCGCTCGACCCGGATACCCAGGCGCCGCTGTTTGGTGACACCACCGATCGTTTCTGGCAGCCACAGCCGTTCTCCAAGGACCTGCGGCTGACGTCCTTGAGCGTGGACTGGGACCTGGGCTGGGGTGATCTCATTTCGGCGACTGGCTGGTCGCACACCGATACGCTCGACCAGATCGATGCCACGATCCAGTTCGGCGAAGTCGCCAACTTGCTGCTGGGCCTGCCTGATCCGGGCAGTTCGTATGTGCGCTATACCTTCGACCTGGACAAGTTCACCCAGGAGCTGCGCCTGACCTCCAAGGGCGGTGGCCGCTTTGAGTGGATGGTCGGCGGGTTCTACACCAAGGAAGATGCCTACCAGGACCAGAACGTATGGCTGGGCCAGCTCGACGGCTCGCCACTGCCGTCCCCATACGATGAGATGTTCAGCACGCTGGCGGTGATTGCGCTGCCGAGTACCTACAAAGAGGTCGCGCTGTTCGCCAACGGTTCCTGGCGCATCAACGACCGCTTCAAGATCGATGCCGGCATCCGCCAGGCGCGCAACGATCAATGGTTCAGCCAGAACGTCAGCGAAGGCATCCTCGCGCCGATCGGCGACGCGCCCGGCGAATCCAGCGAAGACGTGTTCACCTGGAGCCTGAGCCCGCAGTTCAAGCTCGCCGATGACGTCATGCTCTACGCCCGCGTCGCCACCGGCTACCAGCCCGGCGGTCCGAACGTGGCGCTGCCGGGCATCCCGCCGCAGGTCGATTCCTCGATGCTGACCAGCTACGAGCTGGGCCTGAAATCGCAGTTTGCCGAGCGCCGCGTGCAACTGGATGTAACCGCCTTCCGTATCGATTGGGACGATGTGCAGGTGGCCTCGTCGTTCAACGGCATCGGCGGCCTGGTCAACGGCGGTGAGGCAACCAGCCAGGGCGTGGAATTGTCCTCGCTGTTCCGCGCCACCGACAACCTGCAGTTCGGCCTCAATGCCGCCTATACCGACGCCACGGTCAAGAACGACTTCGAGCCGACGATCATTCCGCAGGATGGGTTCGACGTGGTGCTCAACACCGGCCTGGCGGGTGACCGCATGCCGTACGCACCGCGCTGGTCGTGGTCGGCCACCGCCGAGTACGCCTTTGTCACTTCCGGCGGCTATAGCGGCCAGGTCGGCGCGGCATTCCGCTGGGTGGGCGAGCGCGTCAACGACACCACCGAGCGCCAGCGCGTCACCGCACCGGGCGACCCGGGCACCGTGCTACAGGAAACGCTGACGCCACCACTGACGGTGGGCAGCTACCACGCCTTTGACGTGTATGCGGGGATCGGACGCTGGAGCTGGGAGGTTCGCGCCTACGTCAAGAACCTCGGCAACGAGCGCGGCTGGTCTTCGCTGGAGCCGATCGCCGGCGCGCTGACGGGGCAGACGGCGCAATTGTCCGCGGTGCCGATCCAGCCGCGCACTTACGGCCTGGAGTTCGATTTCCGCTTCTGAAGCACGACGTTCGCCCGCCGCCCTGCGGGGCGGCGTCCCTGGCTAGCCCGAGTACCGCGCATGTCGATCGTCGCTCCGCTACGCGAAGTCCAAGCGCTTCCGCAGCCTTACCTGCTGTTCCTCGGCGACGTCACCGAACCGGCCTACGCCAAGACCGCCCTGGGCCTGCGCGATTGGGCGGGCGAGCGCTGCGTGGGCGAATTCTCCTGCGGCGGCGCCCAGGTCACGACCGGCCTGCCGTTCCTCACCCCGGCGCAGGCACGCGCCAACGGCGCGCGGGCGCTGGTCATCGGCATTGCCAACCCGGGCGGGCGCATTCCCAACGGCTGGCTGCCGCCGCTGTTGCAAGCGCTGGAGGCCGGGCTCGACCTGATCGGCGGCATGCACGCGCGCCTGGCCGACATCGAGCCACTGCGTGCAGCAGCGACCGTCTACGGACGTCGCCTGATCGACGTGCGCCAGCCGCCGCCAGGGTTGCCGGTCGCCAACGGTCGCAAGCGCACGGGCAAGCGCTTGTTGACCGTTGGCACCGACTGCGCGCTGGGCAAGAAGTACACCGCGCTGGCGCTGACGCGCGCCTTTCGCGCGCGCGGCCTGGCGGCCGACTTCCGTGCCAGCGGCCAGACCGGGATCCTGATCGCCGGACAGGGCATGCCGATGGACGCCGTAGTGGCCGACTTCGCTGCCGGCGCGGCCGAGCTGCTCTCACCCGACGCCGACGACGCACATTGGGACGTCATCGAAGGCCAGGGCTCGTTGTCGCATCCGGCCTACGCAGGGGTTTCACTCGCGCTGCTGCACGGCAGCCAGCCCGACGTCATCGTCGTCTGCCACGAGCCCGGCCGCGAGCGCGTGCTCGGCCACCCACACTTCGCGCTGCCCTCGATCGAGGAAACCATCGCGTTGGCGCTGCGGCTGGGCGCCCGCACCAACCCGGCGATTCGCTGCGCCGGCATCAGCCTCAATACCAGCGCGCTTGATACAACCGCGGCAACGCGAGTGATCGAAAACACCGCCGCGCGCCTGCAACTGCCGGTGGCCGACCCGATCCGCGGCGGCGAACACCTGGCGCAGCTGGTCGACGCCTGTCTCGCATGACCGCCGCATCCGCCCTGCCGACCCGCTTCCAGCGCCTGGTGCTGCCCGGCCTGGCATTCAAGGCCGCGGTGATCGGCGGCGGCTATGCCACCGGGCGCGAGTTGGCCGAATTCTTCCTGCCCAGTGGCCCCCAGGGCGGCGTGCTGGCCATCGGCGTGGCGCTGCTGTGCTGGAGCGCGGTGTGCGCATTGACCTTCGCACTTGCCCATGCCTGGCGCAGCTTCGACTACCACGCCTTCTTCGCGCGGCTGCTGGGGCCATTCGCCTTTGTCTTTGAGATCGCCTATTTCCTGTTCATGGTGCTGATCCTGGCGGTGTTCGGCGCCGCTGCCGGCGAGATCGGCCTGGCCATGTTCGGTTGGCCGAAGTTGGTCGGCACGTTGTTGCTGGTGCTGGGTATCGGCGTGTTCACCGCCTTCGGCAATCGCTCGGTGGAAGCGCTGTTCAAGTGGGTGTCGTTCTTCCTCTACGGCGTCTACGCATTGTTCGTGGCACTGGTGCTGTTGCGCTTCGGTGACCAGGCCGCGACCACGCTCGCGACGCCACAACCCACCGACGGCTGGTTGGCGGGCGGCCTCACCTATGCCGGCTACAACATCGTCGGCGCGGTGATCGTGCTGCCCCTGGCGCGCCATTTCCTGAGCCGTCGCGACGCCGTGGTCGCCGGTATTCTCGCCGGACCGTTGGCGATCCTGCCGGGCCTGTTGTTCTTCATCTGCATGCTGGCGTGGTACCCGGCGATCGGCGCCGAAGCGCTGCCTTCGGATTTCATCCTGCGCCAATTGCAGCTGCCGCTGTTCCACCTGCTGTTCCAGGCCATGATCTTCAGCGCCCTGCTCGAAAGCGCGACTGCCGCGGTGCACGCCGCCAACGAACGCGCCGCCGCGCTGTGGCAGCGCCGGCACGGCCGGGCGATGGCGAGCGGCGGGCGCCTGGGCATGGCCGCGGTACTGCTGGTCGGCTCGATCTTCATCGCCGAGCGTTTCGGCCTGGTCGCGCTGATCGCGCAGGGCTACCGCGGCCTGGCCTACCTGTTCCTGGCGGTATACGTGCTGCCACTGCTGACGGTCGGCGCCTGGCGACTGTGGCGCCATGCCACGCGCGCCAACGCGGCCTTGCTGCCGCATCAATGAGGAGTGCCCGCATGAGCGTGTGGACGCGTTGCACCCGGTGGATCGCCATCGGCCTGTTGGCCGGCATCGGGGGCATGGCCGTGGCCGCGCCGTCGCAAGGGCTGGGCGCAGACTTCGGCAAGCGCTTCGATGCGCGTGTCGAACAAGTCATGAAAGCGCACGAAGTGCCCGGCATGGCGATCGCCATCGTCGACCAGGGCCAGCTCGTGCAAGCCAAGGGCTACGGCGTGCGCCGGCTGGGCGCGGCCGATGCGGTCGATGCGGACACGATCTTTCCCACCGGCTCGACGGGCAAGGCAATCACCGCCGCTGCGCTGGCGATCCTCGTCGACGACGGCAAGCTGCGTTGGGACGACAAGGTCATCGACCACCTGCCGGATTTCCGCATGTACGACCCGTGGGTGACGCGCGAGATGACCGTGCGCGACCTGCTGGTCCACCGCAGCGGCCTGGGCCTGGGTGCCGGCGATCTGCTGTTCGTGCCGCGCACCTCGCGCAGCCGCAGCGACATCGTGCGCGCGCTGCGAAATATCAAGCCGGCCACCAGCTTCCGCAGCGGGTATGCCTACGACAACATCCTGTACATCGTTGCCGGCGAGTTGACCGAGGCGGTCTCGGGCCAGCGCTGGGAAGACTTCGTTCGCGAACGTGTGTTCCGGCCCGCCGGCATGGCCACTTCGGTGAGCGACGAGAACGCGCGCTTCGCCAACCCCAACCGTGCCCAGCCGCACGCCCGCCTGGGTGGAAGCGTTCGCGGGCTTGGCAGCCAGCAGGTGTTGCCGGAACGCAAAGGCCTGGGCCAGGTCGGTGCGCCGGCCGGCGGCCTGTCATCGAGTGCGAACGACTTGGCCCGCTGGATGCAGGTGCAGCTGGGGAAGGGCGTATTGCCCGACAGTGACGGCAAGCGCCTGTACAGCGAAGCGGCCGCGCGCGAGCTGTGGACGCCGCAGGTCCTGGTGCCGATCCAGCGCTACCCCGCGCCGATCAGCGACATCACCCCGCAATTCTCAAGCTATGCACTCGGCTGGAACGTGCAGGACTATCGCGGCGTAAAGGTGATCCAGCATGGCGGTGCTGTGTTCGGCGTACTGACATTTATCGTAATGGTGCCCGAGCGCGGCTTCGGCATGTCGCTGCAGATCAATTCCGAAGACGTCACCGTAATGCGCGGCCTGATGTACGAAGTGCTCGACGAATACCTCGGCCTGCCGCCGCGCGACTGGGTCGCCGCCTTCGACGAATGGAACCGCCAACGGCTTGCCGCCGGTGTCGCCGCACTCGACGCCGGAGCCAAGCAGGTACGCAAGGCGGAGCGCCCGCCCTTCCCGCTGGCCGGCTACGTGGGCGACTACGCCGACCCCTGGTACGGCCCAATGGGTATCAGCGAGCGCAGCGGCAAATTGCGGCTCGATTTCCGCAAGACCCCGGACATGGCCGGTACGCTGACCTACTGGCAATACGACACCTTCCGTGTCGACTGGGACGACGCCTCGCTGGAGCCGGCGTACGTCACCTTCGGGCGAGACGCCGAGGGCAAGGTGGCGCAGGTGAAGATGAAGGCGGTGTCACCCGTCGCCGACTTCAGCTACGACTACCAGGACCTGGAGTTCGTGCCAGTAGCGCGGGACTGAGGTTATTCGCAGGCGATGCCGTCGCCGTCGCGATCAAGGGCCGAGCGGTAGCCGGGGTCGCCGCTGGACAGCGGCGTTGCGCCTGCCGCGCGGGCTGCGGAGCAGTTGGCGTAGTACGTGGATGCTCCAGCGGCTTGATTGCGTGCCGGCATCAAAGTGTTGGCCGGGGGCGTGCGTGCGTTGGCGCCAGCGCTGCTGCGGTGGCAGTGGTAGTCGCCGGTCTTTCGGTTGTTATGGCAACCCTCGGCATTGAGGCCGCCGGGATGGCTTTGCGCGGGTGGTGCGAAGGCCGCACTGAGCAGCAGCGTACTGGCGACAATGAGCAGTCGCATTGGATTCCCCTGTACTGGCTGAGGCGCCAGCGGTACGAGCGTACTGCGGGGAAGGCGGAGCGTCTGTGGGGTTATTCCTTACGGCTGGGTAGACTCGATTCACCTCGGTCGGCACTATCCTTGCTTCGCTAGCCCGCGGCGCGCAGCAGTGTCCTATGAGAGAACTATGAAATCGGTACTCATCACTGGCGCAGGTCGAGGAATTGGACGGGCCACCGCCATCCGCGCCGCACAAGAAGGCTGGTCGGTTGCAGTCAACTACCGGGTCGACCGCGTAGCAGCCGACGCCACCTTGGCTGCCGTACAGGACAAGGGTGCCCAAGGCGTACTTATTCCGGGCGACGTGACTTCTGAAGCCGATGTCGCTGCCATGTTCCGCGAGGCCGGGTCTGCCCTCGGCCCGCTCACAGGCGTGGTCATCAACGCAGGGATCGTCGCGCCGTCGCTACGCCTCGCAGAAATGGACGCAAGCCGGATTCGCCGCATGTTCGAGGTGAACGTAATCGGCGCCTACCTGACCGCCCGCGAAGCCGCGCGCACGCTCGCGCGCAGCGCCGGTGGGGCAGGTGGCTCGATCGTGCTGGTCTCCTCCGCGGCGGCCCGCCTCGGGTCACCCTTTGAATACGTCGACTACGCCGGTTCGAAGGCGGCGCTGGACACCCTGGCCATCGGCTTGGCCAAGGAGCTTGCAGAGGACGGCGTGCGGGTGAACGCGGTTCGCCCTGGACTAATCGCCACCGAAATCCACGCCAGCGGCGGACAACCGGACCGCGCCGAGCGCCTGGGATCGGGAACGCCGATGGGGCGCCCGGGCCTTCCCGAGGAAGTGGCCGAAGCGATCGTCTGGCTGCTGAGCGACGCAGCTTCGTATGTGACCGGTTCGATCCTGGACGTCAGTGGCGGGCGTTAGCCGCGCCCACAAAAAACCGCCTCTCGGCGGTTTTCCTTCAACCCATTGATCCGCAAGCGGACCCTGGTGGCTATGGGTGGAGTAGCACTACCCCCCCACCAAGCTACGAGCACTCAACGTGTCCACGGTACTCCGGTCAGAACAGCAACCAAGAGCAGAACGAAAACTGTAGCACTCCACGTATCAGTTCGGAGCGTCGCTATCGAACGTGTACACCGTGCACTGAGTGGCCGTTGCCAACACGTCATCATCTGGCGTGGTCAAGCTCACGTAGTTCGAGTTTCCTCGAAGGATTCGAAAGAAGTCCTGCGCCGGGCTAAGGAGAAGATCGAGGTGGTCCCTGAAGCGACGTCCCTCTGCCTCCTCCTTCTGAATGTACGCCTGATGGGCGACTCTGTAGGCCTCTCCCTCGAAACGCGGCTCAACCTGTACGACGAGATCCAGGTCGCCGAGCTTCTGGGCATCCGACAGGTAACTCCCGAAGACCCGAATCTCGCGTACGTAGTGCAAGTAGTCCGAGCGAGCATTCATCTCCCCGGCCCTGTCCACGACGCCGCGCAGTAGCCTCTCTGCGGTTGCGCGCGCGATCGGTGCAGTTGCCTTCGCATTTGCCAGGGCGCCGCCATCGGCGGTCAGGCGGTAAAGGGGTTCTTCCCCAACGAACCGGTCGTCAGGCTCGACAAACCCCTCGGCCCGGAGAGTTGCCAGAATGGAGGTGACGTCCTCTAGTCCTAGAACGGCCGCAAGATCGGAACGTGTCCAAGGGCCGCCATCCCGCAGCCTCTTGAAGGCGTCACGAAGTAGCACCGCCGGTGCCCCTGCAATCTGCTGCTGCTTCGAAATGCGCATGCCCTCTCCTTGTGGCTGAGGGCGCAGAGCGTGCCAGACCTTCCCCTCGACTGGAAGGGCTGGCAACGTTGGCAGCCCTACCGCCACCGTCCCCGGTGCGTCAGGGTGGCCTTAGGGTTACATTGTGAAACCGCGCGTACGAAGGTCAGGGGCTGACGACCAGGCCCGACTCAAGCAGCACGCGCGGCATGTCTTGTCATACATCAGAACTCGACCATTGTCGGGTAGCAACGGACGAAGCGGACGGAGGGAGCCATGTCTCGATTCGAGGTGCTTACACTCCTCATTGCATTACTGGCGGTTGTTCCCGGACTGATAGCGCTCATGCGAGCGAGCCAGCAGCGCACCCGCATCGATGAGCTAGAGGCGGCCCAGCTCAGACAGAATCGCGCGACAGCCGAGTTGCACGAAAAGCAGCTCGAGTTGCTGGTGACCAATGAAAGGAAGCCCATCGCACACGTGAAGCTCGACTTGGTGCGTGACGGGCGCACCTATCGTTTCCAGGTCACCAACTTGGGGCCGGCGCGCGCGACCGATGTGTCTGTGCGTTTCGACGGGGACGGTGGAGCGAACCCGGTAGTGGAGCAGGACTATCAAGCGAAGTTTCCGGCGCCCATCATCGAGCCAGGTTCTACCATTGCGTTCCTGGCTGCTATCTACCTCGACAGCCCGTCGTCATTCAACGCAGTGGTGTCTTGGACAAACCCGGATGGTAGTCGGGTTGACGAGACCGCCTACGTCACTTTGTAGTCACGGAAGGACGGGCTGGCCGCGACCTCGGCGGGACATGTCATTGACACTAGCCGGGCGCGGGCGATGCCATTAGCGGCTGCGGCAGCGTTATCGCGACGTAGCGCAGTGACCGTCAGGTCGTCGGGGAACGTTCCGGGCAAAAAGACAGATGGGTGCGAGCGCGTGCTGCCCTGCAGTCCTGCCGCCGCCAAAGTGGCAGGGGAAAGACTGCAGGGGCTTCAGGCTCGCTTGGGAACCACTGTACGCAGCGCATAGGGAGCCAGCTGGCCGAGAAGCCAGTCCATCTCCCCGCGCTCGTTCGGCAGCGCGCTGGGTGCCACGAGAGCACTCATGCGACTCAGCTCCTGATAGATCATTGCGGGGCTGCGATTCCCGGTCAGTGGGTGATCGTGCAGGCCCCAGAGCGCGCGTTCCAGTAGCGCGAGCACTTCCTCGGCTTCGACATAGCACCTCTTGGCGGGGTCATCATTCCCCAGTGGCTCCGGACGTGCCGTCCTGGTCTTCCCTATGACCCCCTTCTCCGGAATCACTGCCGACGGGTCCGTCACACGCTCGACCGTCAAGTATCCAGGCTTCTCGTCTCGCGTCTCGATCCAAACGCGGGCATCTCCACGAGACAAGGCGAAGTCGACATGCAGGACGCGAGCACGCATAGAGGGGGACATGGTGGCCGGGAACACCGAGTGCGGGACATCGATTGTGTCGCCGCGATTGGCCAGAGCTTCCAGACCGAACAGTGAGCGCGGGAGGAATGCCTCCTGTCCGTCTTCCCTCCAGCCTAGGCATAGACGCAGCGTTTCGGGGTCTAGCCAGACGTCGCACCGTGGGTCGTCCGGGTGTTCTGCCATCTGCCGCCGGATGCCGGACAGGATCGTGTGAGCCGGCTGACCTGTTGGGACGGACACGCTGTAGTGGGACCCTGGGCCAGCCAGCATCACCCACGCGCAGAGGTAGGCCGTGCCCGTGCTGACAGTGAAACCCATGAGCTTCAGGCGCGACGGAATGTCGGCGAGACCGACTTGCGATGGGATTCGAGGCCGCCTAGGCGCCCGCCGACGGATATGCGGACTGTCCTGCGATGCCTGGCCGCGTCTGCTGTTCGGCCTGTGCAGGCTGCCCCGGGCTTCCATCCGATCCAGGGCATGCTGTCGACCACCATCTGACGTCAGGGTCACGCTCGAGTAGAAGCCGCCGCAGTGCTCAACTACCGCGCCGTCTACGGGGGGGAAGGTAAAGGTCAAAGTCCGAGCCTATGTGGGGGGGGAAGGGGGTAGGATCACCGTTGCCTAGCGGTGGTCGAATCACGCCTACGGGCCGCTAGCGCCCTCGGGTCCAGTGCCTCCACCAACGCCAGGGCCTGGGTTCATGCCGACCTGTCCGGCTGGCGGGGCCGGCCTGTGGTTATGGGTATCACCTGATATGCCCGCCTTGGGTGTGACCTAAAACAAGCCCGTGGAGCGAACCTTGGCTGGGCAGCTCTCTAGGTCTCTCTTGCTTACGGGTATCACCTAGGAGCCACCGTCTTGGGCGGTACTCAATCCGAGGCCTTAGGAGGCCGGCTCAAGGGAAGAGCCAGAAGCGGAGTACGCCTCGGTCGCTTACGGGTATCACCGAGGGTGGGTGCCGAAACGCAGCTGGCGCCGCCTTGGGTGAGGGGTAATCGAAAGATGGTCTATTCGAGTAGGTGAGCGCCTGCCGGGCGCGGTGGGCCACTGCCCAGATAGTCAGACCGGCTGGCCGAAGATGTCATTTGCCGACACGAGTCGATGAGTCATCTGCGGGAGGGTCAGGGGTAATCAAATCGCGCCGTAGGATTTCAGAAACTTCTACGCTGACTACACGACGCTGGTGACCAGCTCATCTACCTTCGAGCCGATCTAACAAGGCCCGGACGGTAGCCTTGTGCCAAGTTGTCCCACCTCTGGGAGTCAGCGCGCCCCGCGTCGATAGGGCGGCCGAGATCGCCCCCAAGGACGTCACCCCTGCAGCCTGGAGGTCCCTGACGATGCTCCGAAGTCGCTCTGCGTGGGCGTCGGCGCGGACCTGGACCGCCGCATGAGATGCTTCGTAGCCCTTCCCTGCGCGCCTCAGCGCGGCGGCTCCGTTCGGGTTGCCCAGCACCTGGCCGCGCGCCTTGGCAGCCTGCAGGGCGGCTTTGGTACGACTGCTGATTGCCTCTCGCTCCTGCTCGGCCACCAGGGCCAGGATCCCAACGGTCAGATTGTTCGCGTCGGGCATGTCCACCGCCATGAACCTCACGCCGGAGTCGCGCAGCTCTAGCAAGAAGCGAGCATTGCGGGACAACCGGTCCAACTTCGCAATGAGGAGCGTGGCTCCAGTGATCCGGCACAGCTCAAGGGCCTTGTGGAGAGCGGGGCGGTCGTTTCGCTTCCCGCTCTCTACTTCGGTGTACGTCTCGACAACAGTGGCCCCGCGCGAGCTGGCGAATGCGGTGCATGCCGCCCTCTGGGCCTCGAGACCAAGACCGGAGGCGCCCTGACGAGCGGTGGAGACGCGGAAGTAAAATACCAGGCGCATGGGTATTGTTTGGACTAACGAGCGTTGCGCCGTATGCTACCCAACCCGCGTGTCCTGTCAATCGTGGATCGTTCCGCCCGCCTCGTCTCACTGATATATCTCCCGTACGACTCTGAGGAGGAGTAGGTGCCAGTGATGAAGGTCTTGGATCACGAGCCGCACTGCTGGTTCCTTCTTGAGGACGGCGGGCACCTGCTGCTGGACGCGAACTGCAGCCACAGCTTCATCAGCTACAGCTACCTCATCCTGATGACTCCGGCGGAGATCCTGCAGTACAGGCAGCGCGGACGCGACTATCTCACCTGGCTCGCCGGTGATATCCACAACGGCGTGCCCATCCTCCAGGCCAGCACGTCTCCGTACAAGTACCGTGACCTTACGCGCTCGCGAGGCGACGAGGTGACTCAGGCGATAGTTTCCTGGCGAGCCTCTACGTGGAGCCTCAAGGCGTGACAGCAGAGCGACCGGCGACAGTACGGTCGGTGCCAGTCGTCGTCCACAAGTGAATCCAGGTGGTCCTCCCGCGAGGCCGAGGGGGCCAGGGGGGGATTTGGCGAGGATCAGATCATCGATCCCGCTCGGAAGTTTTGCACCAAAATCCGCGACTCGGTCAGGCACTGTGAAGTTGCCCTTCCTCGCTCCCCTGCCTTCGTTGGGTGCCACGGTCGAGCGAGTTCCAGGCGCCTTGCAAGGCCATGCTTGGGAGACTGCTGTACGCGCGATGCGGAAGCGCCTGAGTGCTTCCGTTAGTGCAGCCGGGCTTCCCCGTGTGGTAGCAGAGCAAGCGCATCCAGCTCCCACAACGCCAACTGCCAGATCGCCTGCCTGTCCTCCGGAGGGCAACGCTCAGTCACGGCCTGTACGCGCTCGCGCCACCATGTGTAGTCGAAGTCACAGCGTGACATGTGGCGCACCTCCCGCCCCATCTGCTGGACAAGTGCCTGGGCGAACTCCCGGTTCACTGATCGCCACCCTGGCGCGCCTTTGCTCGGATCTCAAGATCCTGCGTCCATGCGGCCAGTTCCTGGGCGTAACGCTCCCGGTAGCCTGCATGGCCAGCCTCAAAGCCTCCGGCCGACGCCTGGTCAAGACGCGCGTTCCATGCGGCCAGGACGCCCGCCGGGTTCGGATGAGAGTCGATCAGGGCGCCCACAGCCCAGGTCAGAGCGTCTAGGCGCGCGGATAGGGCGACCATCGCAGCAAGCAGCTTCTCCTGATCTACCAAGTCGGACATTAACTTGACCTACTGACGTCTCAGTGAGATTCCAGTATGCGCAACTTGAGCGACACGCACGTAGCCGAGTGCAGCCGGAGGCACCCCCTCAAGAACAACTGGTAGCGATGTCCACGCCCCGGCAGGGAGTGATTGACTGAAGGTCAACTCCTTCTCTCGCATCGCCTCGGGATCCGGAACGTCATTCGCCGTGACACTCCCCCACTGGAGCTTGACCTTCAAGCCGTCGATGGTAGTGGCCAAGGGGTTGCCGAACTTCAACAAGATCCGCGACCCGTTTGCATACGGCTGCACATCGTCAAGAGTTACGGTCAGTACGCCAAGGTCGGATCGAACTAACGAGTATCCGTCGTTTCCTGGCCTCAAAAAAGCGATCTGGTCAGAGGACCGCAAGACCTCATTGACGGCTTGATCTGCCTGGAGTTGACTAACCTGGGTGTGAAGAGTCTGGATCTGCTGCGTCATCGCCGTAATCTGCTCCTTGAGGTGATCAGATTCCTGGCGAACTGCTGCGACGTCCGCCGCAGACTTTGCCTCGGCGAGTCGGACCTGTTCGATGTCCCCCGAGGCAGCTCCGGAACAGCCCGCCAGAGCCAACGCCAACATCAAAGCAACTAACACCTTTCCATCCATGGCAGCCCCCTACGGCCGGTGAGTTGGGCGAATCATCCAACACTTTTATCGATTGTGACCAGCCCCGCCAGAAAATACCGAGGTGACCTGCGCCTGGCGAGGTTGCCATCAGCGCTGGCGTTCTTCCTCGCCTGCGCTTCGGCGCTCTCCTCAGGAGCGCGAGGATAGGCCACGTTTAAGTGTCCTAAGTTGTTACCTGGGGCGGCAAGTAGTTGAGCTGCGGGAAGCGGGCTGGGTCGTTCTCGCTACTTATGGCGTACCTTCTGCCCGACGCTTCGCGGCATTAGCTCTAAGGCAGGGTATGGCCTCTGGCGGGTAGAAGTCGCCCCCGTTCTTGGCGACGTTCTCCGGCGTATTGGCTGTTCCCGCGAAGCACGCGTGCTCGCAACCCCCGCCGACGTTCTGGGCGCCGTGAGCGAGTTCGCAGGTGATCAAGCAATGGTCGGAGAGGGCGCTGCACCGTTTCGCGGCGGCATCGAGAACACACCATTCGTCGGCCCGATAGTCCGCCGGATGCAGGGCACTGATATCGCAGGCAGCCGGGTAAACGGAGGACAACTTAGGGTCGCTTGCGCACCCCGCTGAGACCAGCAGTCCAATGAGCAGCAGAAGCCGGGGGAGCGAAGTCACTGGCATGGTGTGCTCCTACGCGGCGGCCTTGTGTTCGTAGTAGGGACGCATCTTGTCATCGAAGATCTCATGCATGGCCGCGAGATCGTTAGGATCGGGATTCAGCCAGGCATCGACGTGCTCGGGCTTGATGTTGATGATCGTCCGATCATGGCCAGCCTCCGCTACTTCTGGCTCCGGCTCGTCGGTGATCGCTGCGAAGCTGTAGAGGTCCGGCTCGACGCCTTGTGGGTCCTTCCAGTGCGACCACAGGCACGCGACCAGCATCGGGGACTTGTCACGGGGCTGGAACTGGAACACGACGTTCTTGCCGTCTGGCCCCTCGACGTTCTCATAGAAGCGCCGGACCACGATCAAGCCGTGACGGTAGCCGAACAGGTCCTTCCAGGCGCGCTCAAGGTTGTCCCGCCGGGCGTTGTAGGTGCCTGGGTAGTCCTTGTCGTAGCTCACAGGAGCCATCGGCGGCCGGCACTGGTATCGCATCGGTCGTATCACCCGTTGTCCGTTCTCCGAGACGACCACCGGTGCCCACCATCCGGGGAAGATCCGGAAGTCCTTGGCCCTGGGTTCCTGCCGACGCAGGTCGGCTAGCCACCCCTCGACCTGCGTCTTCTTGCGGGTCGCCCGCTCCAGCTCCGTCTGCGCGGTCTTGGTGGGCTTGCTGGCCAGCCTGCGTTCTGCGTCAGCGATGCGTCGCTGCTGGTTGAACAGCTCGACCTCCCAGGCCAGAAGGTCATCGCCACGTCCCGCGCGGATGGCCTTCCAGACCTCATGCTCCTGATTGTTCGTCCACTCGGCGAAGGCGTCCTCCAGCGCCTTGGGTGTCCTGGGATGCTTCTCGGCACCGTTTTGCCGCAGCCACAGCTTCGCGAAGGCGTCGTAATCCATGATTGCGCCGAACTGGCGGACCAGCTTTTTGTACTCAGCTTGGATCTCGGCGGAATAACACATGGAGCGGTCTCGGTTGACTGGAGGCAGCCTACGCAGCAGATTCAGGCTGTGAGACGCTCGGAGGCGGTTGCAGATGCTTCGACTGATCAGATCTTCTAGTCAGCTGTGCGCAAGGGGTTTGGTACGAACCCCTCGTCCACGAGGGCGGATATGACACCTCTCAGTAGCCTGTTGTTACGAAAGCAGAGCGTGTACTGGCGCGCCCCTTCGTGAGTAGGCGCAAGGATGTTGTCGGAGACCAACTGTCGTATGCGGTAGGTGCGCTGATTTGCGTTTAGCCCAACAAGTGCAGGCTCAAGGTCCCTCGACTTCACTATGCCGGCGTCGTTCTCTAGCGCTACGCGGCAAACTGCCGCCTCCTCCGGCGTTACCCACGCTCGTTCGATTGCCATGGAGATAGCCGGGCCGAGGATCGCTCTCCTGAGGTAGTTGTAATCCGTGAGCTTATCGAGCTTTTTCATCTCTGCGAGAATGCCGCTCAACACGTACTCGCACCAACTCTCCAGCGAAGAGGTATCGCCCTTATCCGCGATGCCGAGCATCTCGTAGTACTTTTCACGATCATTGCAGAACACGGCGGTAGGGTTCAGCACACGGCCCAGTACGCCCACGTTGAACCCATATTTGATCAACAATGCGTAAGTGAGGAGACGTACCACTCGTCCATTGCCGTTCGAGAAAGGATGAACCCAGCCAAATCGATGGTGGGCCAGCGCCACCTTCATAAGGTCGTACTTTGTTGGGTCCTCGCGATTCACGAACTGAATCAGTTCCTCCATGTAGTCGGGAACGCGCGATGCTTCCGGGGGCAGGTGATCCGACCCGTTGATTCTGACACCGCCCAACCGAAACGCTCCCGGAGTACGGTCGCCTTCACGAGTTAAGTCACTTACCGTCAATGCGTGTAGTTCGCGCACTAGAAACTGAGAGAGTTGGCTTCCTCTGCTGATCTTGGCGTCGATATGATCCATCGCGCGCTCGATGTTCGCGATTTCCATGATCTGTTCAGTCTTCGTGCCCGCATCTCTTTCCAACGTGCTATCAACATAGTCAGCTAGCGTCGTATGGTTGCCTTCAATGCGGGCCGAACCCAAGCTCTCCAGCATGTGAAAGATGCTCTTGAGCTGGAAGAAGATTGCAGCCGGAGTGGTGCCCCCGACGTTCAGCTTTCGTAGATGTTCAAGCTCCTGAAGGACGTCAACAAGCGGGGAGTCATATCCCGGGTTGAGGAGCCGAAGATCATGATGTTGGAATATTTGAGTCATCTGTAAGGTTGATATTTCGTTTCTTGACGATGACGACATAAGTTGCTGTTTAGGAAGAAAAATAAATTCTCTTCACAATCCTAGCATTTGGAATTTAATCATTAAACATCTTGACAAGTAGTTGGCCGTGAAGTGAGACTCGCGTGCTGCGTCACATAGTGACCTTTTTGGTCACCTACCAACCAGGCGTTCTTCACGTACTGCGGCTCTGAGTCAACATGGGCGCTCCCGTGACGTGGCCCTTCAGGACTGGCTGTTGGCTGTTGGCCTGCCGCCATCAGGCGAGACTGACAGAATCCGGCGATCGTGCTTAGCCCCGACTCATATCGGAAGCTGCAGAAGCCTTATCACCTCTAGGAGTTGCGCCAAGTCGGTCCTGCTCCCGTAGCGACCGGTGCTTTGACTCTCATTCTCGTGGCCCAGGATTTCGGCGATCTGGTACTCGGGCACGCTGTGTGCCTTAAGTCGTGCCGGTACCGTATGTCTGAAGCTGTGGGCAGCTGTCTTCTTTTTGTTAGTGATGCCTGCATGCTTCCGCAATCGAGTCGACAGTCTCTTCTGGAGGCGGTCGATGGCACTGCCCGTAGCATCAGTGGCCGTCCTTGCCTCAGGCGGCCAAAGAAACCCTTCAGGAGCGCGTTCGATCAGTTCGAGCAGCCCTAGCTCGACTAGACGTGGATGCAACGGGACCTTGCGCCGACTGGACTTATTTTTCAGGCGCTTTTCGTGGTCGTCATTAAAGTCGAAGATCCACAGGCCACCCTCCTCCCGAACGTCCTCTTTGCACAGCTGCGCGGCTTCGGCCAACCTGCAGCCACTGAAAGCCATGATGTAGGGAATCCAGTACAGATAAGGGCACCGGAGGCGTTCTACCTGAAGTACAGCGAAGTACGCGACCAGATCGGAGTCATCGAAAGGATCGCGGTCATCGCGCGCCCGGCCCGCCTTGACATCCCTCAAGACGCTCGCCGGGTTCTTCTGGAGATGGTCGTACTGCTCGGCCCAGGCGAAGAAGCTGCGGAAGGTCTGGTAATAGCTGTTGACGCTGTTAGGCGACAGCCGCTCAACGTCCCCTTGGGCGCCAGCGGCGGCGATGGCCTGGCGCGCCGACAGTCCGGGGAATCGCTTCGTGGCGTGAGCGGGTAGTTGTACGAGGTCATGACCCAGGCCCCGGATGTCTTCCTTGGTGACTGCCCCGATGCATGGGTCTCCTAGGAGATCCCCAAGGACCTCGAGGTAGCCCCTGAACTGCTTCTCGGTCCGTGCCGACCAGTGGTTCCCTGCGACCCGCTCGTCCCCGTACTGCTTTGCTAGCTCTGAGATGCGTGGTGTCGGCGACTGGCGCTCCGGACTTGCGGGCGCGGGGGGTGTGGGGGATGAAAGCTGAGGCAACCTGAGAGGCTCGCCGGACAGGGCAGCAAGCTCGGCCTTGATCGACTCGAGCTTCGCTTCCATCAGGCGTCGAGCCAGAAGGCGGACAGTCTCTGGTTCCTGGCCTGCCTGTGGAAGCATCTCCCTAGCCAGCGGCAGGGCCAGTTCGTACTGCAGGTTCGCCAGCCCGGCGGACAGGCGGTGAGCCTCATCGCTCAGGCCGAAGCGGTGCTCGTCCAGGCCGGCGTCCTCCCACGAGAGCGCCAGGCGCTCTTCGATCTCATCGAAGGTCGCCGCCAGATACCGGTCTCGCAGTTGGTCCAGTTGTTCGCGTGTCATTCGTGCACCCCGGCGGCGGATCAGATTCAAGAGGGTGCCGACATGGTCTTCCCATAGCACCAGACGCCGCACCGCAGTCCGACGGTCAGACGTTCGGAGGCTGTGCAGGATCTCAACCCTACGGACAAGCGGCCGCAGGGCGACTGGAATGACGACTCTGGAGACGTATCGGGTGCCGCGTCGCTGTAGCATTTTCTGTAGCAGTCTCTGTAGCGGTGGGCGCTCGGAGACCTGGAAAACGCTGGCGGGGCTTGCCGTAGAAGGCTTTCCCTGGAACTGGTGGCTATGGGTGGACTCGAACCACCGACCCCAGCATTATGAGTGCTGTGCTCTAACCGGCTGAGCTACATAGCCTAGGGAGCCGGGAATTTTCGCGGCCAACGCGCCCGCTGTCAATATTTTTGTTCGCAGCTTGTGAGCCGGCGATGGCCATGGCAGAGTCGGGACAGTAGATTTTTCAGGAGTCCGCATCGTGATCGATCCGGACGGCTACCGACCGAACGTCGGCATCGTGCTGATGCGGCAGGACGGCCAGGTCTTCTGGGCCCGCAGGGTGCGCCGGGATGGCTGGCAGTTCCCGCAAGGGGGCATGAATTCCGACGAGACGCCGGTTGAAGCCATGTACCGCGAGCTTCAAGAAGAGACCGGGCTGCTGCCTGAGCATGTGGAACTGCTCGGGGCAACGCCCGGCTGGCTGCGTTACCGCCTGCCCAGTCGCGCCGTGCGCCGCAATGAACGCCAGGTCTGCATTGGCCAGAAGCAGGTCTGGTTCCTGCTGCGCCTGACCGGGGACGAGTCCTGCGTCTATCTCAACCACACTGAGACGCCTGAGTTCGATCACTGGCGCTGGGTGGATTTCTGGTACCCGGTCGAGCACGTGGTCATCTTCAAGCGGGGCGTCTACGCCCGCGCCTTGCGCCACCTGGCGCCGCTGGCGCGCGGGATCGCCGGCGAGGGCGCCGTGGGCGCCATGCCCGGGGCCGCCCAGGAGGCTTGGTTGCCAGGAAGCAGCGCCGGCCATGACCGCCCGCGCAAACGCTCCCGCAACCGTGGCGGCTCGGGGCGTCGGACCCGGCTCAACGCAGATTAATGCAATCGAATTGACAACAATTCGCATTTACGCTGGAATGGCTGCGCCCCGAATGGGGGCGCTCCCGCCCGACCGCCCGTGTACGTCTGCATCTGCAACGGTGTCACCGACCACCAGATCCGCGAAGCCGCTGCCAGCGGCTGCAGCAGCGTTTCCGAACTGACCATGCGCACCGGCTGCGGCTCCAACTGCGGCTCCTGCCTGGACATGGCCGCCGGCCTGCTGGAACAGGCCCGTGCCAGCCGCGACCTGCCGTTGCCGATCCTCGGCCTGGCCGTCGCTGCCTGAGTCTTCGCCGGCGCCTGCGCCGGCCGCTCCTTCAACTGATCACGATTCGCGTTCCTTCATCGGCCGCGCGAAGGCGCTAGAGTTCGCCCGCTCAACCAGGGAGACAGCGCATGAAGGGCGACAGCAAGGTCATCGAGTTCCTCAACAAGGCGCTCTACAACGAACTGACCGCCATCAACCAGTACTTCCTGCACGCCAAGATGCTGAAGAACTGGGGCCTGAAGGAACTGGCCGAACACGAGTACAAGGAATCGATCGAGGAGATGAAGCACGCCGACAAACTCTCGGATCGCATTCTCTTCCTCGAAGGCCTGCCCAACTTCCAGGCCCTGGGCAAGCTGCGCATCGGCGAGAACCCCACCGAGATGTTCCGCTGCGACCTGGCGCTGGAGCGCGAGGCGGTGGTGCTGCTGCGCGAAGCGATCGCCTACGCCGATTCGATCAGCGACTACGTCAGCCGCCAGCTGTTCGTGGAGATCCTCGAATCGGAGGAAGAACATATCGACTGGCTGGAAACCCAGCTCGACCTGGTGGCGCGCATCGGCGAGCCGAACTACCTGCTCACCAAGCTCGAAGACTGATCAATCGCCCGCCGCTAGCGGGCGCTGCAGCCGTGCGATCTGGCCACTGAGGGCCAGGCGCGCGCGCGCGTATTCGGCGATCACCAGCGCCACCATCACCGCGGGCCGTTCGATCGGCCCGGCGCGTGCGGCCAGTTCGATCCGCCGGGCGGCATTGGCCAGGGCAATGGCGCCGACATTGGCACTGGAAGATTTGAGTGTGTGGCTGGCCTGGCGCAATTCTTCGTTGTCGCGCGTGCCCGAGGCCGCTTCCAGGCGCGCGATCAACAGCGGCGCGTCCTCCAGGAACAGCCGCACGATGCCGGCCGTTTCCGCGCCTGCCACTTCGTGCAGTTCATCCAGTACGACCGTATCGAGGATCGGCAACGCACCGGATTCCATCGCCGGGGTCGCGCTTTCGGCCAGCGGTTCTGCGAGCTGGCCAAGTTCGGCCGCGCCTGCGCGCCGCGGCAGCCAGCGCGCCAGGCAGTGTTCGAGTTGTTCGCGCGACACCGGCTTGGGCAGGTAGTCGTCCATGCCTGCTTCCAGGCAGCGCTCGCGGTCGCCGGCCATGGCATTGGCGGTCATCGCCACGATCGGCAGCCGCGGCGCGCCCGCGTCGGCTTCCAGCCCGCGCCAGCGCCGCGTCGCCGCGTAGCCATCCAGCACCGGCATCTGGCAATCCATGAACACCAGGTCGTAGCGGTGCTGGCGCAGGCAGTCCAGCGCGGCTTCGCCGTGGCTGGCGCTCTCGGCCTCATAGCCCAGCGTGGCCAGCATCTTCTTGGCCACGAGCAGGTTCACCGGGTTGTCTTCCACTAGCAGGATCCGCGGCTCGTGCGCGATTGCCGCCGGCAACGCCGCGATCGACTCGCGGCTGGGCACCTCCGCGACGGGATCCGGCGCCTCCATGGAGGAGCGGCGTTCGGGAATCAGGAACGAGCGCAGCTCGGCGTCGCTGGCCTGGCGCGGCAGGCGGTCGTGGTGATCGTCCAGCTCGTTGGGCAGGGGCTCGTCGCCATACAGCCAGATCAGGCGCGTGCCGGCGTGCTCGGGCGAGCGCGCCACGCCGCGGTGCAGCGCGCGCGCGCTGTAGCGCAATTGCTCATGGTCGGCGACGACGACGTCGAAGCCGCTGCCCAGTGGCTGCCCGGCGCTGGCGCGCAGCCGTTCCAGGGCTTCCTGGGTGCTGTCCACGCAGTGCAGGCCAATGCCCCAGTTGCGCATCAGTGTTTGCCAACGTTGCCGCAGGCGGTCATCGCTGGAGACCAGCAACACGCGCAGCGCTTCGCGCAGGGCATGGCCCTGCGGCAGGTCGCCAATCACCTTGAGCAACGGGATTTCGAACCAGAACGTCGCTCCGGCGCCAGGCTCGGACTCCACCCCGATGCGCCCGCCCATCAGGTCGATGATGCGCTTGCAGATCACCAGGCCCAGGCCGGTGCCGCCATACAGCCGGGTGGTGGAGGCATCGGCTTGGGTAAAGGCGCGGAACAGTCGCGCCTGCTGCTCGCTGGCGATGCCGATGCCGGTGTCGCGCACCTGGAAGCGCAGCAGGTGCTGGGCCTTGGTCTCGCCGAGGCGGCGCACGGCCACGTCGATACCGCCGCGCTCGGTGAACTTGATTGCGTTGCTGACCAGGTTGCCCAGCACCTGCCGCAAGCGCACCGGATCGCCACGCACCGAGAGCCGCACCGCCGGGTCGATCGCAATTTCCAGGCGCAGGCGCTTGTCCTCGGCCGCGCGCTGCATCAACTGCACCACGCCATCCATCAGCTCGCGCAGGTTGAAGGTGGTGATCTCCAGTTCGAGCTTGTCCGCTTCAAGCTTGGAGTAGTCGAGGATGTCATCGACGATGCGCAGCAATTGCAGCGAGCTGGCGGTGGCGGTCTGCAGCATCTCGCGCTGGTCCGGCGCCAGTACGCCACGCGACACCAGGTCCAGCATCGGGATGATGCCGTTGAGCGGCGTGCGGATTTCGTGGCTCATGGTGGCCAGGAATTCGCCCTTGGCCAGCAACGCCGCTTCGGCCGCCTGCTTGGCCTGCAGCATCTGCTGTTCCAGTTCGTCGTGCCGCAGCAGGTCCTGGCGCAGCGCTTCGATCTCGCGCCGCGCGCTATCCAGCCGCTCGCGCGCCAACGCCTGCTGCCGGCGCGCCTCGCGCGCCTTGCCCAGTTGCACCAGCGCAAACACCAACGTGGCCAGCAGCAGCGCCGCTGCCGCCACCCACAGCCAAAGGCCCATTCCGTGGCCGGCAGCCATGGGCTACAACACCGCGCTCTGGAAATCGAAATCCAGTTCCTTGCCCACCGATTGCACCAGGTTGCCCTGGATCAAGTCCACGCCGCCCATCCACATGGCCGCAGCCGCCTGCGCATCCTCGATCTGCTGGCCGATGATCAGCAGGCCGTGGCGATGGGCCAGGTTGATGGCCTCGCGTAGCTGGTCGCGCAGCACGGGGTCGTTGTGGCTGGCGGCGTAGCGGCTGGCCATGCGCACATAACCGAGCGGCAACTGGCTGAGCAGCGCGTTGTTCTCTTCGCTGGGCTCGAACTGGCTCAGGCAGAACTGCACCCCAGCGGCCATCATGCGGGTGCAGAACTGCTGCAAGGTCACCGTGTGGATCTGCGCGTCATCCAGCCGCAGGTCGATCACCAGCGACGTTCCGGCCACGGCGCGTTGCGCCAGCGACTGCTCCAGCCATTCGGCAAACGCCTCGCGCGCCAGCGTGCGCGCCGATTGCGAGACGAACAGCCGCAGCGGTGGCGTTGCGTGCTGGTAGTGCTGCAGCAGCCCCAGGGCATGGTCCAGCACCTGCTGGTCGAGATCGGCGATGCGCCCGGCCGCTTCGGCCGCCGGGATCACCTGCCCGGCCTGCAGCAGGGTGCCGTCGGGACGACGCAGGCGCAGCAGCACCTGGTATTGCGCGGTGCCGCCGCCGGCCACCACCACGATCGGCTGGTAGGCCAGTTCGAGTTGGCCGTCCACCAATTCCAGGTGGGCGTCGGCCTCGGCCTCTGCCGGTGCGAACACGCGCACGCCTTCGGTCTCCAGGCGTGCCTGCAGGGCGGTGCGTTCGGCCGCTTCCAGCGCGCTGCCGGCATCGGTGAAGCCGTGCTCGAGCGTGGTCACGCCGATGGCGCAACGCAGGTGCACTGATTCGCCTTCGCGTACTTCAAAACCTTGGGTGGCCAGTTGACCGCGCATTTCCCTGGCCAGTTGCGTCAGCGCGGCGCCATCGAGCCCGTCTGCCAGCAACAGGAAGCTGTTGTCGTTGAGTCGTGCCAGCGGGAAGGGCGTGGCAACCCGCGCCAGGCGATGCCCGGTCTGGTTCATCAGCCGCTCGAACGCCGCGTAGCCATAACGCTCGCGCAGGCCGAGCGCGCTGGCGATCTCGATGAAGACCACGCCCGCGTCGGCGCGCCCCAGCAGGCTGCCGAGCATCTGCATCGAATGCGCGCGCGTCGGCAGGCCGGTTTCCGGGTTGTTGCGGGCCAAGTTGTCGCCCGCGGCCAGCTGCGCCTGCTGGCGCGCGCGGCGGATGCGGTTGGACACCGCGGCGATGAGATGGCGCGGGCGGATCGGCTTGTTGAGGAAATCGTCGGCGCCGCTGTCGAGCACTTCGAACTGGCGCTCCGGGTCCGGGTCGCCGGTGAGGAACACGATCGGCAGAAGCTGGTGCTGCGGGTGCTGGCGGATCAGGGTGGTCAAGCGGATGCCGTCCAGGTCCGGCATGTGCAGATCCATCAGGATCAAATCCGGGCGGTATTCGGCGATTGCCTGCGGCACCGCCGCCCCGCTCATCTCCACTTGTGCGTGCATGCCGGCGCCGTGCAGCACGCTCTGGGCGAACAGTGCCTGCGAACGATCGTCCTCGACGATGAGAATGCGGTACGGACTGTCGCCGGGGCGCAGCAGCGCTTCGTCGCCGTCGTGGGTTGCCGCCGGGGGGGCGGGATGCACGGGCGTGGTCGGTGCCGAAGGCGACTGCGTGGCGCGGGCAGGCGCGGCTGTTGCGTGGGTGTCAGTGACCGCCGGCGGCGTTGGCCGTGGCGTCGCGCCGGCCTCGCTCTGCGGGCGAACGCCGCCGATCTGTTCGGAGATGTCATCCCAGCGGCGCCAATAATCGGCCGGCGGTGTTTCAGCACGCGAGCCACGCGCGCGCCCGCGGGTGTCATCGCGTGCGGTGGATGCGGCCGGATGTCGAGCGACCATGGAGACTCCCCCTGTCAACGCCGCTGATTATGCGATGAAGTTCACGGCAGCGGGGAGCGTTCGGCCACCGGCCTGCCGGGGTCGCCCCGCAAGGGGGCAACCAGGCGCTTCATTCCACGCCACAAGGTCCGCCAGACCCACCACACCAGCAATGCGCCGAGCACGCTGGCGCTGACCACCACCAGCAGCGCCAGCCACGGATGCGCCAGGGCCAGGGCCAGGGTCGAGGCGACCACGGCGTCCTCGGCCACCGAGGCCACCCAGTTGCTGGCCGGCTCCGGCGAGGTATTGAGCAGCGCCCGCGAGCCGGACTTGAGGACATGGCTGGTCAGGGCCACGCCGGCGCCGGCCGCCAATGCGCCCGCGCCGAGCTGGCCATCGGGCGAGAAGGTCGCCGCCGCCAGGAACGCACCAGCCGGCACCCGGGCCAGGGTCTGCACCAGGTCCCAGACCGAATCCACGCCGGGGATCTTGTCGGCGAAGAACTCCGCCACCGCCAGGGCGCCGGAGGTGCCCAGCACCCACCACGACTCGGTGGCCTGCAACGCCGGTGGCAGGTCCACCCAGCCCAGCACGCCGGCCAGGCCGATACCGAAGACCGTCAGGTAGACGCGGATACCCGCCAGCCACGCCAGCAGGATGCCGATCACGAACAGATGCGCCTCGTTCATGGCTGCATGCTCACAGGGAACCAGGCGGCCACTATCGGCCAAGCGCTGCGCCGGTGCCAGCACGCTGCCGCAGCCGGTGACCTGCCCGAGGGCTGTCCATCTGGCACACTTCCGACATGAACCGACCCGTTCCCCGTATCCAGATCGTCCGCCACGGATCACCCGGCGGGCGGCGCTTTCCGCTCGCGTGGGTGATCGTGCTGGTCGTGGCCTGGCTGCTGTCGCTGGGCGCGGTGTGGCTGATCGCCAGCCGCCTGGCGGTGCCGCAACTGGGCCAGGCCCAGGCCGAATTGCGCACCAGCCAGCGCCAGACCGCCGAGCTGCAGCAGCAGATCCAGGGCCTGAAGCAGCGCCAGGTCAACCTGGCCGTTTCCGACCAGATCAGCCGCGCGGCCAATAACGAGGTCCAGGCTTCGCTGGCCGAGCGCGACGAGCAGATCGCCGCCCTGCGCGCCGACGTCGCCTTCTATGAACGCCTGGTGGGCGCCACCGGCCAGCGCAAGGGCTTGAATGCCCATTCCATCGAGTTCAGCCCCGAAGCTGGCGGCACCTGGGCCTATACCGCGGTGCTGACGCAGAATCTCAACCGCGGCGCGATCAGCGAAGGCCAGCTGCGCTTTGCCGTGGAGGGCGTGCGCAACGGCAAGCTGACCACGGTTAGCTGGAACGAGCTGCACCAGAAGGCCGACGCGCCGGGGCAGCCTTATTCGTTCAGGTACTTCCAGCAATTGAGCGGCAGCGTGATCCTGCCCAAGGATTTCACACCGCAACGTGTGCGAATCTCCCTCAGTGGCGCGGGGGCGCCCGTCAACCAGACATTCGATTGGAAAAGCGCCGGCGATCCCGGTGCGGGGGAGTAGCGATGTTCGGCAACAAATCCAACCGTGGTGACCAGACCGTGGTCGACACCCTGATTGGCCCGCAGGTGGTGATCCGGGGCGACCTGGTCTTCAGTGGCGGCCTGTATATCGAAGGCGCGATCCACGGCAAGGTCATTGCCGAGGACGGCAGCCCGGCGATGGTGACGCTGGCCGAGCAAGGCCGCATCGAGGGCGAAGTGCGCGCCCCGGTGGTCATCATCAACGGCACCCTGCAGGGCGATGTCCACGCTGCCGAGCGGGTGGAACTGGCGCCGAAGGCGCGGGTCCAGGGCAATGTCCACTACCAGGTGGTCGAAATGAGCGCTGGTGCCCAGCTCACCGGCCGCCTGATCCACGCCGCCGCGGCGGCTGCGGTGGCCCTGCCGGCCCCCAATGCAGAAGCGGCGACCAAGCCGGTCGCGCTGGCCGCGGTGAACGGCTGAACCGCTGAACGGCGCAGGCGCGGGGCGCGGCATCGAACGCTGCGTCCGGCGTATCGGCTTGAATCGGGGGCTTGCGGGCCCCATCCTGCGCGCATGACTACGCTTGTCTCTCTTCCGGGCGCCGCTGCCGCGCCGGACTACCAGTCGCTCGATCGGCCGCTGAACTTCACCCACGCCGCCGCGGCCAAAGTGCGCGAGCTGATCCAGGACGAAGGCAGTGCCGAGCTGGCGCTGCGCGTCTACATCCAGGGTGGCGGTTGTTCCGGGTTCCAGTACGGCTTCGAGTTCGACGAGAACCGCGCCGAAGACGACCTGGCCGTCGCCACCGATGGGGTGACCCTGCTGGTCGACCCGCTCAGCCTGCAGTACCTGATGGGCGCCGAGGTCGACTACACCGAAAGCCTGACCGGCGCGCAGTTCGTCATCCGCAATCCCAATGCCAAGACCACCTGCGGGTGTGGCAGCAGCTTCAGCGTTTGATCGCGGCGACAGGTAGATCAAAAGGCCGGCGCGATGCCGGCCTTTTTTGTGCGCGATCGCGGCAGCCACGGTTGCGGTAATCGCGGTTTGCCGGCACGCTTTGGCCGATGCCTGTACTCGCTACGCCCCTTTCCGGATTCGCCTTCATCCAGCAGCCGCTCGATCGCGCCGATGCCTTGCGTGACGACCACGAAGCGCTGAGCCGGCACTGGCCCGCTGCGCGCGTCCTGGTCCTGGATGCCGATGGCCAGGCCTACGCCGACGCACAAGGCCAGCCCACGCTGCTGACCGGGGCCGACCTCGGCGCCGGACCCGGCACCGCGATCTTTCTCGGTCTGGCCGGCGAACAGGCCTGGTTCTGCGTGGATGCCGCCGTGGTTGGCGCCGCCGAAGCGCCGACGCGCGTGGACCTGCGCCGCGCCGCGGCCGAATGGCCGGCAGCGCTTTCCACTGCCTTCGCCTATGCCCGCGGCATGTCGTACTGGCAGGCCCGCACCCGTTTTTGCGGCGTCTGCGGCGGCGCCATCGAATTTCGCCGCGGCGGCTTCGTCGGTCATTGTGCCCAGTGCGGCAACGACCACTATCCGCGCGTGGACCCGGCCGTCATCGTCGCCGTCAGCGATGGCGCGCGGCTGTTGCTTGGCCGCCAGGCCAGTTGGCCGGCACGCCGCTACTCGGTGATCGCCGGCTTCGTCGAACCGGGCGAATCGCTTGAACAGACTGTCGCGCGCGAAGTGCACGAAGAAACCCAGGTCCGCATCGATGCCTGCCAATACCTCGGCGCGCAGCCCTGGCCGTTCCCGGGTGCCTTGATGCTCGGCTTCCGCGCCAGTGCCGAGGGCGGCCAGCAACCGCAGGTAGATGGCGAACTGGAAGACGCGCGCTGGTTCACCCGCGAAGAAGTGGGCGCAGCCCTGGCGCGCGATGGTGCCGACGACGGCAACGGCTTGCTGCTGGCGCCTTCGATCTCGATTGCCCGTGCCCTGATCGAAGACTGGTATCACCGAGGCTGACGGCAGCCGCGGCTTGCCGCATCATCGCCGGGTAGCCGCGCCGGTCCGGCCGGTTCCAGGAGGCAATCGTCCATGTTCACCGCTCTGGTTGCCGTGATCGTCGCGCTCGCGCTGGGCCACGTTATCCCCGCGCAAGTCGCGCGGCTGCGCCATTTTGGCTGGTTCGCACGCTGGCTCGACTGGCTCGACGCGCAATCGCACGGCAGCGGCCTGTGGCACGGCCGCTATGGCCAGGTGCTGGCGTTGTTGCCGACCTTGCTGCCGGTGCTGTTGCTGCAATGGCTGCTGCACGGCAACTGGTATGGCCTGCCGGCATTGCTGTTCGGGGTTGCGGTGCTGGCCTGGACGTGGGGCCCGCGCGATCTCGACCGCGATGTCGAAGCGGTTATCGATGCCGATGACCCGGTGGCCCGCCGTGCAGCGGTCTCGCACTTGCAGGCGGCCGGCGGCAGCCTGCACGAAGATGCGCCGTCGCTGGTGGAGGCGGTCATTCTCAATGGCCTGCGGCGCTGGTTCGGCGTCCTGTTCTGGTTCCTGCTGCTGGGCCCGTTCGGCGCGGTGTTGTACCGCCTGCTGGTGCTGATGGTCGAGGGCCCTGCCGCGAACAAGCTGCCGCCGGCCAACGAGCGCGGTGCGCATACCCTGCTGGCGGCGCTGGAGTGGCCGGTGGCGCAGCTGATGGTGTTGTCGATTGCGCTGGTGGGCAACTTCGACACCGTGTTCCGCGCCTGGCGCGAAGCGCACGGCAATCGTTGGGCGCTGGAGCCGGCTTTTCTTGGCGCCGTCGCCCGCGCCAGCGTGCGCGCCGAACTGCGCGAAGAAGCGCATGACTACACCGACGCCGGTTTGACCCCGGTGTGGCGGCGCCTGCCGGAAGTGCGCGACGCCATGAGCCTGGTGTGGCGGGTGCTATTGCTGTGGTTGGTGGTGCTGGCGCTGCTGGTGATCGCCGGCTGGGTTGGCTGAAGCGCCGCGCAGTGTCGGCTCAGCCCGGCGCCAATGCCGTGAACGGAAACCACGGCAGGTTGCGTGCGATCCAGTAGGCCGGCAGCAACACCAGCCAGAAGTTCGGCCGCGACATCACCGATACCACCGGCGCAAACCAGCGCGCGCGCCAGCCGGCCTTCCACGCCACCAGGCCGGGCACCGTGGCCAGGCCAACGATCAATAGCGGATTCATCCGCAGGGCCGTGACCAGGTCCAGGTGCACCAGCGCGTGCAGCGCGCGTGTCATGCCGCAGCCCGGGCAATAAAAGCCGGTGAGTGTGCGGAACAGGCAGGGCAGGAACGGACTGCCCGCCACGTTCGGGTCGAAACGGTAGAGCAACCATGTGCCGGTGACGGCCGTGGGAACGGCCGCCACCATCAATAGCCAATGCCAGGTGCGCAGGGCACTCACGACATCTGTTGCATCTGGTGCGCGTAGTCCAGGTAGCTCTGCATGCCGCCGGTGGCGACAACCACGATATTGATGATCAGGCCGACGATGGCCAGCGCGGTGGTCACCCAGCACCAGATCTTGGCGTTTGCCGAAGCACGCTGCGCCCCGTCAAGGTCGCCTTGGGCCAGCAGCGAATTGACCTTGCTGGAGAAAACGATCGCCACGATCCCGGTGATCAGCGCCGGGCAGCACAGGCAGAAGCCGAGCACGGTCGAGATGATCGACCACGCCAGGTAATTGGGGATCGGCCGTGAGGCAGTCGGCGGGGTCGGCGGGAAAACGGGGGGTACTGCGCTCATGACAACTCCTTGGGTGGTGTGGCGAATTGGCAGGCACGCGGGCGCAGCGGACGCTGGCAGGCAGCTTCCGGTGCCTGCGCGGACATGGGCTTAGCGAGTAAGAGCATGCGATTCCCCTGAACGGCCTGCCGTGCATGCGCACCTTGGCGCGTGCACGCGGCCAAGGTTAATCCTTGTGACAGGCGCTTGGAAAGCACGGCGGTGGCGGCGAGGCCGGGCCAGGCGAGGCTCCGTCAGGCCAATTCGCCACGCAACGCGCGCACCTGCGCCTCCAGCGCCGGTGCATCCACGCCCCGCGGATCCAGCGGCGGCGCAGCGGCCACCTGGACATGGGCGCGGAAGCGGCGCGGCACCCGCATGCGCCCCAGGCGCGTGTCGCGCCGGCTCCACATGCTGCTCCACATTCCGCGCAGCGCCATCGGCACCACGGGCACCGGCCGGCGTTCGAGGATCTTCTCCACCCCGGACTTGAACGCGGCAATCTCGCCATCGCGGGTCAGCGCACCCTCCGGGAAGATGCATACCAGTTCGCCTTCGGCCAACGCGGCGTCGATCTCGTCGAACGCGCGCTGCATCAGCGCCGGATCCTCGCGTGCGCCGGCAATTGGAATGGCCTTGGCGGTGCGGAAGATCCAGCGCATCACCGGGATGTTGAAGATCTTGTAGTACATGACAAAGCGCACCGGCCGCGGCACCGTCGCCGCCAGGATCAGCGCGTCCATGTAGCTGACATGGTTACTGACGATCAACGCCGCGCCTTCGTCCGGCACGTTCTTCTCGATGCCGTGCAGCTCCAGCCGATACATCGAGCGCACCAGCAACCAGCTGAGGAAGCGCATCAGGAATTCGGGCACCAGGGTGAAGATCCAGATCGCCACCACGGTGTTGGCAATGGCCAGGGCCAGGAACACCTGCGGGATCGTCCAGCCCAGCCAGCGCTGCACGCCGATGCCGACCACCGCGGCCACCACGATGAACAGCGAGTTCTGGATATTGAGCCCGGCGATCACCCGCGATACTTCGGCGCGGGGCGTGCGGCTCTGGATCAGCGCGAACAGCGGCACCACGAAGAAGCCGGTGAACAGGCCGATGCCGACCAGGTCGAACATGATCCGCACGCTGCCGGCCTGCTGCACGAAGCCCATCACGTCCAGGCCCGCGGCCAACGCACGGCCCGGACGGGCGAAGTAGAGATCGAGCATGAAGGCGCTGATACCGAAGGCGCCCAGCGGCACCAGGCCGATCTCGACCGTGCGCCCGGACAGCTTCTCGCACAGCAGCGAGCCGGTGCCAGTGCCGATCGAGAACAGCGCCAGCGCGAACACGTACAGCTCCGGCCGCCCGCCCAGGTTGAGCTCGGCGTAACCGGGCAACTGCGCGGTGATCACCGTGCCGATGAACCAGAACCACGACACCCCGAGCACCGCATTGCGTACCGCTGGCACCCGGCGGGTGAGGCGCATGATCGCCAACGATTCGGGGATCGGGTTCCAGTTGATCTTCAGGTCCGGCGCGCCTGCCGCTACTTGCGGTACGCGCCGCGCCACCAGGTTGCCGGTGAGCGCCAGCGCGATCACCGCCACCGCCGCCACCGTGGTGCCGTGCGCGCCGGCCACGGTGAAGATCAGGCCACCGAAGATCATTCCGCACAGGATCGAGATCGACGTGCCCATCTCGACCAGGCCGTTGCCGCCGGTCAACTCCTCCGGCTTGAGCACCGACGGCAGGATCGAATATTTCACCGGGCCGAACAGCGTGGACTGCAGGCCGGTGCAGAACAGCGCCACCAGCAGCACCCCCATGTTCTGGGTGAGGAAGCCCACCGCCGCCAGCGACATCACCGCGATCTCCATGGTGGTGGTGATGACGATGAGCTTCTGCTTCTCCAGCTTCTCGGCAATCTGCCCGGCGATGGCCGAGAACAGGAAGTAGGGCAGGATGAACAAGGCCGGGGCCAGGTTGGTGTAGACCAGCCGCTGCGACTGCTCCACCGCCAGGTAGCCGAGCAGGCCGATGATGGCCTGGCGGTAGACGTTGTCATTGAAGGCGCCCAGCGCCTGCACGGCGAAAAAGGGCAGGAAGCGTCGCTGCTTCAACAGCGCGAACTGGCTGTGGCCTGACATGAAGACTCCTTGGCGGTCGCGCGCAGCCTAGCAGGCTGATACGCGGGACTGGAACCACGGCGGGAATCCTTTCTCCCGCGCCAGCAGAGGGCAGGGGCAAGAGCGCTCCTATACTGTGCGCCCCCGCGACGGAAGCCCCCATGTCCACTGCGACGACCTATCCCCGTATCAAGCACAGCCTGGTGCTGCTGATGGCCGTGGCCACCGGCCTGGCGGTGGCCAGCAACTACTACGCCCAGCCGCTGCTGCAGACCCTGGCGCAGACGTTCAACGTCGACGTGCGCAGCGCCGGCATGGTGGTGACGGTGGCGCAACTGGCCTACGCCGCTGGCCTGCTGTTGATCGTGCCACTGGGTGACCGCCTGGAGCGCCGTGGGCTCATCGTCAGCCTGTACGTGCTGTGCGCCATGGGCTTGCTGGTGAGCGCGGCATCGTCGAGCTTTTCGGTGCTGTTGCTGGGTACGTTGGTCACCGGACTGTGTTCGGTCTCGGCCCAGGTCCTGGTGCCGTATGCCGCCACTCTGGCTGCACCGCACGAACGCGGGCGCGTGGTCGGCACGGTGATGAGCGGCCTGCTGCTGGGCATCCTGCTGGCGCGCACGATCTCCGGGCTGCTGGCCGGTGCTGGCGGCTGGCACACCGTGTACTGGGTGGCAGCCGGCATGATGCTGGCGGTGGCTGTCTTGCTCTGGCGTGGCTTGCCGCGCCACGAGGGCAATCCCCATCTCGCCTATCCACACCTGATCACCTCGGTGCTGGCGCTGCTGCGCGACGAACCGGTGCTGCGTGCACGCGCCGTGCTCGGCGGGCTGATCTTCGCCGGCTTCAGCGTGTTCTGGACCACGCTCGCCTTCCTGCTCGCCGGCCCCGACTACGGCTACGGCACCAGCGTCATCGGCTTGTTCGGCTTGATCGGCGCGGCCGGTGCGCTGGCCGCCAATCTCGGCGGCAAGCTCTCTGATCGCGGCCACGGCACCCTGGCCAGCTGGGGCGGCCTGTTGATGCTGTTGTTGTCATGGGTGCTGCTGTGGGCCGCGCCGCATTCGCTGTGGTTGCTGGTGATCGGCGTGCTGCTGCTCGACGTCGCCGTGCAGGGCGTGCACGTCAACAACCAGAGCGTGATCTACCAGCTCGATGCTGCAGCCCGCAATCGCATCACTTCCGCCTACATGACCTGCTACTTCATCGGCGGCGCGCTGGGTTCGAGCCTCGGCACCCTGGCCTACGCGCATGCCGGCTGGCAGGGCGTGGTGGCGGTGGGCTTCGTGTTGTCGCTGCTGTCGTTGGCGTGGATGGCGATCACTGCGCGCAGCGTTCGCGCATGAGCGCGGCATTGCCAGCGCATTGCTACATGGTTGGGGGTTAGTAGAAATATCGAATGTGGCATTGCCAGTGGTTCTGTCAGCTTGTGGACCGCCGCGTTGGGCGGCGATTCGACAAGAGGTGCCACATGCGTGAATTGACTCCCGAAGAAATCGAACAGGTCAGCGGCGGCTACGTAGAGCAGTGTCCGACGCCGTTCTCCTGGAAGCTGAAGGCCGCCGTCGATACCTGGTTCCGCTCCTGGGAACGTGATTTCTGAATCCCCCCCGTGCACCGGAGGCGCCTCGGCATGAGGCGCTTCTTCGACGCCGGGCTCGCGCATGAAGGACAGTGGTTCGACCGGCTTGCTGACACGCGCGGCCTCCTTCAGTGGGCTGACGCTGTTGTCGCGCCTCACCGGCGTCGTTCGCGATGTCGTCATCGCCACGGTTTTCGGCGCTGGCGCGGCGACCGATGCCTTCGTGCTGGCCTTCCGCATTCCCAATTCGTTGCGACGGCTGTTCGCCGACGGCGCGCTATCGGCCGCCTTCATCCCCGCGCTGGTGCGCGAGCGCGAGCATGCCGATCCGCTGCGGATCGACAGCTTCGTCGCGCGCATGGCCGGCACCCTGGCCGTGGTGGTAATGCTGGTGGCCGGACTGGCGATGCTGCTGGCAACGCCGCTGGCCCTGCTGTTCGCACCCGGGTCTGCCCGCAGCCCCGCGCAGGTCGACCTGCTGGCGCAGCTGTTGCGCATCACCTTCCCGTTCCTGCCCTGCGTATCGCTGGCGGCATTGGCCGGGGCCGTGCTGATGAGCCACGGCCGCTATACCCGCTGGGCCTTGGCACCGGCCTTGTTGAACCTGTGCATGATCGCCGCCGCCCTGGCGCTGGCATCGCACCTGGCCGTGCCGATTACCGCGCTGGCCTGGGGCGTGCTGGCCGGCGGCCTGCTGCAGGTGGCCTGGCTATGGGCTGGCGTGGCCCGGATCGGCGTGCGCGTGCGGCCGGCGTGGGGCGCCTTCGATCCACGCGTGCGCGCGGTCTCCAGGGCCATGCTGCCGACCGTCGCCGGGGCCTCGGTGGCACAGCTCAACCTGGTGTTCGCCAGCGCCGTCGCCTCGATGCTGCATGCGGGCTCGCAGACCTGGTTGTTCCAGGCCGACCGCTTCCTCGAATTGCCGCTGGCGCTGCTCGGCGCCTCGATGGGGATCGTGCTGTTGCCGGCGCTGTCGCGCGAGTTCGCGCGCGACGACGGGCAGGCGGCGCGAACCCTGGCCTGGGCGCTGCGCGGTACCGTGCTGACCACGCTGCCGGCCACGACCGGGCTGTTGTTGCTGTCCGAACCGTTGATGACGACCTTCTTCCAGTACGGCCGCTATAGCGCCTTCGACGCGGCCATGTCTGCGCGTGCGCTTGCCCTGATGAGCCTGGGCCTGCCAGCCCTGGTTGCGATCAAGACCTTGTTGCCGGCCTACTACGCCCGCGGCGATCTCGCCTCGCCGGTACGCATGGCCGGGGTCTCGTTGCTATTCAATGCAGTGGCCAGTGTCCTGCTGCTGATGCTGATGCTGGCGCTCGCTCTCGCGCCGGGTGCCGGTGCCGATTTGCCGGCCTGGCACGTACGCCTGGCCGCGCTGCCCGGCTTGCACGCACTGCTGGCACTGGCCAGCGCCATGGCCAACACCTGCAACGCCTTCCTGCTCTGGCGCGGGTTGCGCCGTGCCGGTGTGCTGGACGTGCGCGTGCATGATCGGCGGCAACTGGCGCGCGTCGGCGTTGCCTGCGCACTCATGGCGGCCGTGTTGGTGCCGCTGCGGGACTGCCTGGATTTCGGCGCCCTGGGGGTGGCAGGGCGCGTGGGTGCGCTATTGGCGCTGGTCGGAACCGGCGGGTTGACCTTCCTGCTGGCCTGGCGCTTGCTCGGTGGGCGGCTGTCCAGCCTGGGCAATCCGCCCCGTTGATACGCCGGCACCGGCGCCGTTTTCGGCGCCACCGCGGACCGGCGTACTGACCACTTCCTGCGCCGCCGCCCGCAGCCGCGGCAACAGCCGCAACACCAGCGCCAACTGGGTGCGCAACAGGCGTTGCTTGGGCGCGGCGTCGTCGGCGATCTCGTCCAATGCCGCGGCCATCGTCGCCTCGCCTTGCTCATCGACTGGAGGCAGTGGTTGCCGCTGCGCCAGGCGCGCGGCGATGGTGTTCAGCGCCTCCTGCAGGTACTGGCCCGCCTCGCGCGTGGTGGCATCGAGGTCCAGGCGTTCGCGGTGCGCACCCAGGGCGGACAGATAGCCGAGCAAGACATTGGACAGCGCCAGGAAGCGGAAGCCGGCATCGAGGTTGCGGCGCACGTAGCCCGGTTCGCGCACCATGTTCGATAGCGCCGCCGACAGCGCGGCGTCGGCGTTGTGCATGTCGCGCCGCGCGATCCGGTAGGGCAGGTCGTCGCGCTGGCCCTGCTCGTATTGGGTCAGCACCTGGTCCAGGTAGCGGCCGGCGCTGGCCAGCACGTTGGCGATCACCGCATGCAGCCGCCGGCCCTGCCAGTCGGGCAGGATGAGGAACGAAGCCAGCGCGGCAATCACGCAGCCGACCACGGTGTCGATCAGCCGCGGCCACAGCAGTACGAAACCATTGCCGAGCAGGTTGAAGCACAGCAGCGCCATCACCGTGATCGCCGCGGTGGCCAACAGGTAACGGTCGGTGCGGGTGACGAAGAACACCAGCGCCGCCAGCAGTGCCAGCAGCAGTTGCACTTCCACCCCGGTGAACAGCTGCATCAGCGCCCAGGTCACGCCCAGCCCGACCAGCGTGCCGGCGATGCGCTGCACCAGCCGCAGGCGCGTGGCGCCGTAGTTCGGGCGGCAGACGAAAGCGGTGGTCAGCAGGATCCAGAAACCGTGGTGCGCATGCATCAACCGCATGGCCGCATACCCGGCCAGCAGCGCCACCGCCATGCGCACGCCGTGGCGGAACAGCACCGAACCGGGGGTGAGTTGCTGCAACAGGCGCCGGCCCATTTCACGCAAGGTGTGCGGGGAAGAATCACGCAGCCGCGTATCGATGCCGTCCAGCGGCGTATCGGACAACGACGATTCGGAAAGCCGCTGTTCGATGCCATGCAGGTTGCTCGACAACAGCTCCAGCGAGCCCAGTAGCCGCGCCTGTTGCGGGTCGGCACGCGCATGCAGGAAATCCAGCGACTGCCGCAGATCATCGGTGGCCTGGCGGCTGCGCTCGCCGTAGACGAAAGGCTGGCGCAAGCGCAGCGCCTCGCCGAGCGCGGCACAGGCCGTGCCCTGCAGCGACAACAGGCGCTGGCAGCGGTACAGCACGTCGCTATGGAAGAACGCCTCGGTCAATGCATCGTAGGGGTAGTGCGAGGAACTGGCGCGCTCGTGGAAATCCTGCGCCAGGTAATACAGGCGGAAATACAGCCCCGATTGCACGCCGGGCCGACCCGAGCGGCCGAAGCGGCTGAGGATCGCGCCCTTGGCGGCATTGAGTGCGCCCACCACCTTGGCATTCTGCTCGGCCAGGGCCAGCCGGCGTGCATGCAGGTCGTCGCCGCGCACCGGCTCGAACAGATCGGCCTTGCGCCGGAGGTATTCGCCCAGCACCGCGAACAGCTGCGCCAGGCGCTCGCGCACCGGGCGGTTGGCGAACAGCGCCGCCCACAGGATCGACAACAGGCCGTACCAGGCCGCGCCGAGCAGCAACAACACGCTGCCCTGCCAACCCATGGCCGGATCGCCGCCGGCCGCCTGGTGCTGGTCCAGGCCGATCATGGTGTAGATCGACAGCGCCACGGTGGCCTGGGCGATCGAGGCATAGCGCTCGCCCAACGCGCCGAGCAGGGTCAGGGCGAAGGTCGAGACCGCCAGTGCGATCACGAATGCCCACGGATGCGGGAACAGCCATACCACCGCGGCCGACGCGGCGGCGAAACACAGCAGCGACAGCAGCACCGACTTGGCTCGGCCCAGCCAGTTGTCGTCGGTCTCGGCGATGGCGCTGGCGATGATGCCAAGAAAGATCGCCGGCAACGCCGCCAGCTGGCCGCCATACCAGCAACTGGCCATCGCCACGCCCAGCGCGATCAACACCCGCAGGCCATAGCTGGCCTTTTCGTGGGCCCAGAGGCGGCCCAGGCGGGATTCGATCGTGGGTTTGCTCACCGGGGCATTATGGCCACGGTTGCGTGATCGCCAAGCGGAAAAGCGTCCAGGCTCAAGCCCCTCCCACACGCGCTTGCCTGGACCCGGGCACAGAGGCAGACCCCTGTAGGAGGGGCTTCAGCCCCGACCGTGAAAAGACTCACCGGCCTTCTTCGCGCGCGATCGCGCGCCAACCGATGTCCTTGCGGTGGAATTCGTGCGGCCAGTGGATCTGCGACAGCGCCGCATAGGCGCGCTGCTGGGCATCGCGCACGCTATCGCCGAGCGCAGCCACGCACAGCACGCGTCCGCCGGCACTGAGCACGTGGCCCTGCGCATCGAGCGTGGTGCCGGCATGGAAGACCTTGGCATCGTCCGGCGCGGGCGCCAGCCCGGCAATGATCTCGCCGGTCACCGGCGTGTCCGGGTAAGGCCGCGATGCCAGTACCACCCCCAGCGATGGACGCGGATCCCACTGCGCCTGCACCGTGTCCAGGCGCCTGTCGATCGCCGCTTCCACCAGCTCGACCAGGTCCGATTGCAGGCGCAGCATGACCGGCTGGGTTTCCGGATCGCCGAAGCGCACGTTGAACTCGATCACCTTGGGCGCGCCGCTGGCGTCGATCATCAACCCGGCATAGAGGAAGCCGGTAAACGGCACGCCATCGGCGATCATGCCGCGCACCGTGGGCTCGACCACCTCGCGCATCACCCGCGCGTGCACTTCGGCGGTGACGACCGGGGCCGGCGAATACGCGCCCATGCCGCCGGTGTTGGGGCCGGTGTCGCCATCGCCCACGCGCTTGTGATCCTGGCTGGTCGCCATCGGCAGCGCGTTGACGCCGTCGACCATGGAAATGAAGCTGGCTTCCTCGCCTTCGAGGAACTCCTCGATCACCACGCGCGCGCCGGCATCGCCAAAGGCATTGCCCGACAGCATGTCGTGCACGGCCGCTTCGGCCTCGGCCAGCGTCATGGCCACGATCACGCCCTTGCCGGCCGCCAGGCCGTCGGCCTTGATGACGATCGGGGCGCCCTTTTCGCGCACGTAGGCGAGCGCGGCCTGGGTCTCATGGTGGACGGCGTAGTACGCGGTGGGGATGCCGTGGCGGGCAAGGAAATCCTTGGCGTAGGCCTTGCTGCCTTCCAGCTGCGCGGCGGCGGCAGTGGGGCCGAAGATGCGCAGGCCGGCGGCCCGGAAGCGGTCGACCACGCCGGCCACCAGCGGTACCTCGGGGCCGACCACGGTCAACGCCACGCCCTCGTCCTGGGCCAACTGCAACAACCCATCGAGGTCGTTGACCTTGATGGCGACATTGCGGCACTTGGCCTCGCTGGCGGTACCGGCGTTACCTGGCGCGACCAACACTTCGGTCACGCGCGCGGATTGGGCGATCTTCCAAGCCAGCGCGTGTTCGCGGCCACCGGAACCAATGACGAGGATCTTCATGCGGGCAGGACTCCTGCGCAGCCGCGCCGGCTACGGGTTGGAAAGGGGAGAGGAGAAAGCGGGTTGATAGCGGACTTCGGCCTGTGGCACTGCGCCTTCGCCAACCAGCAAGGCCTGGAAATATTCGGCCGGCGCCTCGCCATAGCGCAGGGTTGGCAGCGGCTGGAACCCGAAGCGCGCATACCAGCCGGGGTCGCCGAGCACCACGCAACCGCGCGCGCCGAGTGCCGGCAGCTCGGCCAGCACCGCCCGCACCAACGCACTGCCAACTCCGTGCCCCTGGTGGGCGGGGTCGACCGCCACCGGGCCCAGCCCGAACCAGCCGCTGCTGCCCTCATCCAGCGTGACCGGCGACAGCGCCGCATGGCCAATGATGCGGCCATCGATATCGGCCACGCGCGACAGGCTGAGCGCACCGGCCGCACGCAAGGCGGACACGATCGACGCCTCATTGCCGGCGCCATGACGCGCGCCGGCGAACGCCAGGCCGATCACGCGCGCGATCGCCTCATGGTCGGCGCTGGTTTCCTCGCGTATCCACATGGCTCACCTCGCAGTTGCAAGAAAAAGATCAGTGACGGAAATGGCGCACGCCGGTGAATACCATCGCCAGGCCGTGCTCGTCGGCGGCGGCGATGACCTCGGCGTCGCGCATCGAACCACCCGGCTGGATCACTGCGGCTATCCCGGCCTCGGCGGCGGCATCGATACCATCGCGGAACGGGAAGAATGCGTCGGAGGCCATCACCGAGCCGGGCACCACCAGGTGCGCATCGGCCGCCTTGATGCCGGCGATGCGCGCCGAGTACACCCGGCTCATCTGCCCGGCGCCCACGCCAATGGTGCGGTTGTCCTTGGCATAGACAATTGCGTTGGACTTGACGTACTTGGCGACGCGCCAGGCAAACAGCAGGTCGCGCAGCTGTGCTTCGGTCGGGGCGACGCGGGTGACCACCTTCAATTCGTCGGCGCGCATGCCGCGGTTGTCGGCCGACTGCAGCAGCAGGCCAGAGCCAATGCGCTTGCTGTCGTAGTTGTTGAGGCCGGCGCCGTGCGGGATCTGCAGCACGCGCACGTTGGCCTTCTTGGTGGCGTATTCGAGCGCGCCCGGCTCGTAGTCCGGCGCGATCAGCACCTCGACGAACTGGCGGTCGAGGATGGCCTTGGCGGTAGCCGCGTCCAGCGTGCGGTTGAACGCGATGATGCCGCCGAAGGCACTGGTGGGATCGGTGGCATAGGCCAGCTCGTAGGCATCGCCGCAGGCCACGCCTACCGCCACGCCGCACGGATTGGCGTGCTTGACGATCACGCAGGCCGGCGCATCGAACTGACGCACGCATTCCCACGCCGCATCGGCGTCGGCCAGGTTGTTGTAGCTCAGTTCCTTGCCCTGCAACTGGCGGAACGTCGCCAGCGTGCCCGGTACCGGGTACAGGTCACGGTAGAACGCTCCGCTCTGGTGCGGGTTCTCGCCGTAGCGCAGGTCCATCACCTTGACGAAGCTCGAATTCATTTGCGCCGGGTACTCCGCGCGCTGTGGCACGACCTCGGTGCTGTCGGCAACCGCCGACAGGTAATTGCTGATCGCCGCGTCGTACTGTGCCACGCGGTTGAACGCGGCCACCGACAGCGCGAAGCGCTGGGCCGCCGACAGTTGGCCGTCGTTGGCCTCGAGCTCGGCCAACAGGCTGGCGTACTGCGTAGGATCGGTGGCCACCGCGACCCGGGCGAAATTCTTTGCCGCCGAGCGCAGCATGGCCGGGCCGCCGATGTCGATGTTCTCTACGGCCTCGGCCAGCGTGCAACCGGGCTTCATGGTGACCGACTCGAACGGATACAGGTTCAGCACCAGCAGGTCGATCGGCGCGATGCCGTGTTCGGCCATGACCGCGTCGTCGACGCCGGCGCGGCCGAGCAGGCCGCCGTGCACCAGCGGATGCAGGGTCTTGACCCGGCCGTCCATCATTTCCGGGAAGCCGGTCACTTCCGACACATCCGTTACCGCCAGGCCGGCGTCGCGGATCGCCTTGGCGGTGCCGCCGGTGGACAACAGCGTGACCCCTCGCGCAGCTAGGGCCTGGGCCAGTTCGATCAGGCCGGTCTTGTCGGAAACGGAAAGCAGGGCCCGACGGACGGGCAGGAAATCGGAGGACATGGGGGATGGGCAGCGGTGCGGGGCCAATATTGTAACGGCTCGCCCGCTCGCCATCGGCAGCCTTGTCGGCTGAAACCATCAAGCGCCAGCCGCAGTGGGCCGCGCGCAGGACTCGTTACGAGAGCCCGTATTCCTTGAGCTTCTTGCGCAAGGTGGCGCGGTGGATGCCCAGCATCGCCGCAGCGCGACTCTGGTTGCCCTCGCAATGGTTCAACACTTCAACGAACAGCGGGATCTCCATCTCGCGCAGCACGATCTCGTACATGTCGTCGGCATCGCTGCCGTCCAGGTCGCGCAGATAGCGGCGCACGGACTGGGCGACATGCTCGCGCAGCGGTGACTTGGGAGCACCGCGACTGGCGTCGGGACGGGTGGTGGCAGCGTTCAAGGAAAGCCCTGGATGAAGAAGCCGGCGGAGCAGGCCGCCGGCGAGGGGGAGTGAGTCTAGCGCGTGCGTCCGGCCGCTGCCATCCGCCCGCCGGCTTCGGCGGGCGGGCCGAAGCCGACGCGGCGGCTCAATGGAAGTCGAAGGTGAACGCTGCGGTTCCGGCCGCCGGTTCACGCACGCGGAAGTCGACCCGGCCACTCTGTCCTGGCGCCAGGGTCTGGCCGGGCTCGGGCGCCTGGCCCAGGTATTCGGCTGGCGAAAACACCCGGCTGCCGATCACCCGGCCGTCGGCATCGGACAGCGACAGCTGCAACCACGGCCACGCCTGCTGCCAGCGCGCGTCGTTGCGGAAGCTGGCCTGGATGCGCAGGACCCCGGTCTCGCCCGGCGCTGGACGCACGTCACGGTCGAGCATGGTGAAGGCGGTCGGCTCATGCCATACCGGGAGTTCGCAATGCAGCATGCCGCACAAGCCCGACAACACCGGGCGCCAGCGCGCATCGGCGGCCAGTCGCGCGCGGTCGGCGAGCAGGATCTGCATCACCAGCAGCAGCGCCAGCGCGGCCAGCACCATCCATTGCCAGGCCGAAGCGCGCGGTGCGCGGGCACGCACGCGGGGGCGCGCGAAAGTCGGTGCGGCAGCGGCGCCCAGAGCTGCGGTAGCGGCAAGTGGGGGCGTGGGCGAGGCGATCGGAAGTTCCGCCACGCGCCAGTCGGCCACGGGTGCTGGGGCGGGGCTGTCGATGTGGGTGTCGGATGCGGCGTCGGTTTCGGTTTCGCTTTCGGCGTTGGCCGATGCGGGCGCTGGCGCAGCCGGCGGGACGACGGCGGCTTCCGCAGGCGGCGATGCCACCGGCGATTCATCGGCAGCCGGCGTGGAGGCGGGCGCGTCGGCCTGCGACGACTCGGATGCCGGGCTTTCCTCGCGCGGCTGGCCGTCGCGGGCGGGCCGTCGCAGGAAAGTGGCCAGGGCACGTCGCGGCGGCGGGGTTTCGGTCATCGTGGCGGCGCTGGGCAAGAGAAACCCTATTCAAACACGCGGAGTGCACCGGCCGGAACCGCTGCCGTTTCGCCCTTGTCGATCGCCTCGGCGCAGGCAAGCATGGCTGACATGGAGCGCAAGGAAAGCCGTACTGTCCAGTCCCACCAGGGCCACGCCATCGCCCATCCGGTACGCGCCGGTGCCGAGGGCCGCGTCTCAGCGTCGCCGTCGCGATGCCGGCGCGTGGATCAGTTCGAGCAGGCCGGTGCGCTGGCGCGGCCGCAGTTGCTCGAAGCCCGCCAGCAATTGCCGTTGCTGTTCGCTCAAGGGGTAGTAGCTGGCCTCTTCCTCGACGATCAATTGTGGCGGCCCCTGGCATGCCTCGCCGCGCCCGGTGGCGAGGTACTCGAAATGCAGCCCACTGCGCCGCGCCAGGGCGATGAGATTCTCGACCGAGGGCGCAGTGCCCTCGGCCATCTCCCATTGCGCCACCGCGCTACGCGAAATCCCCAGCTCCGCGGCCAACATTTCCTGTGTCAGCCCCGTCAGCCGCCGGGCCTCGCGAATCCTTTCGTAAAGCTTGCTCACTCCGTATCCGTTCTACGCGTGCAACGAAATGCACATATAGCGTCCACATCCCAATGGCGGGCTCGCACGCCTTCTGCGCCCATTCATGCCAGCGATTCTGACCTTGACGGAAAGCTCCAGTACAGGTCCAGAGGGCATCAGCGATGAATCGGGCATCACCGATCCGCCTGGCGCGAGGCGCAAGGCACGTTGACGCTCGCCGGTATCGCGTGTGGTGGCTCCACGGACGCGCCGAAGCCGTGCCGGCGCGTCGTCGCCGCGAGGATGATTGGCGGCGCTTCCTTGCTGGTCCCCGCGGGGGCGGCATGGGCAGGGCGCTCGTCTGCGGCTTCGGCGCGCTGGCGCCGGACACGCTCGCACTGTGTCTGGCGGCCATCTTGCTGCTCGTACTCACCAGGCTGCGCGTAGGCAGGCATCGGAGCCAGGAGCGAGTTCGCCACTTGCGCCGGATAGGCGCGCAGCCGGGCTCCTGGATATGGGCCATCGATGCCGAGGCCGCGCGCTGCACGGCGCGCATCCGCGCCGGCATGGACGCTGTAGCGGATCAGGCGCGGCGTACGCCTTCGATGCGCATCCAGTCGCCTTCCTGCTCGCAGCGCAAGTTATCGAACCAGGCCGCGTAACGGTCCAGCAATTCGGTCTCCTGGCCGTGCAGGATGCCGGACAAGGCAATGCGGCCGCCCACCGCGACGCGCTCGGCCAGGGTTGGCGCCAGTGCGTCCAGGGCCGAGGCCAGGATGTTGGCCACCACCACCGGATACGTCGCAACCGGTTCGTCGTCGGGCAGATACACCGCAAGACGGTCGGCCACGCCGTTGCGCTCTGCATTGTCGTGCGTGGCAATCAGCGCTTGTGGGTCGTTGTCCACGCCCACCGCCTGGCCGGCACCGAGCTTGAGCGCGGCCAGCGCCAGGATCCCGGAGCCGCAACCAAAATCGAGGACGCGCGCGCCCTGCAGCACGCCTTCTTGCGCCAGCCCATCGAGCCAGCGCAGGCACAGCGCGGTGGTCGGATGCGTACCCGAACCGAAGGCCAGGCCCGGGTCCAGGCGCACGACCGCCGCTTCGGCGCCGCGAGCGTCCTCGGGCAACTCATGGTTCCAGGGCACGATGAAGGTGCGCTGGCCGAAACGCATCGGCGCGAATTGGTCCAGCCACGCGCGTTCCCAGTCTTCGTCGGCAACCTGGCGAAACTGCACCTGCGCCCAGTCCAGTCCGGGGTCGAAAGCTTCCAGCGCCGCCAACAGGGCCAGCGCATCGGTGTCGTCGGGGAACAGGGCGGTCAGCACCAGGCTGTCCCACAGCGGGGTCTGGCCCACGCCCGGCTCCAGGATCGCGCGTTCGTCGGTGGTATCGGCGTCGGCGTCCAGCAAGGTGACGGCCAGCGCGCCCACGTCTTCCAGCGCGTTCTCGTAGCGGGGCTGGGTGGTTTCGGCGCAGCGCAGGGTCAATTCGAGGAACGGCATGGCGGGATCCGGGAGCAGGTAGGGCAGCAGGGCGGGCATCGTAGACCACCGCGGCGGCAAACGCCGTGGGGATCGCGCCGCGCGGCTTGCGCTAGACTTTGCGCGCGCGCGCCCGTCCGGGCACCGCCCCCCACCCGGAACCCCATGCCCCAGAGCCGCGCCCGCCCGTTGCTGTTGCTGTTAGCGCCTGTGGCGCTGCTGGCAGCGGTGTGGTGGCACCGCGCGGGCTGGCAGCCAAGCGCTGGCTTCGGGCTGGCCCATGCCCCGACCGAGATCGGCGCTACAACGGCCGCCCGGCCGTTGCCCACGGCCCCGCGTCGCGCCAACGAGAGCCAGGGTACGGCCGTCAACCTCGGCCTGCCCCTGGATCGTCGCAGCGGCTTCGACAGCGAGCGCGACCTCTACCGCTACGCCCAGCGCTTGTCGGCCGCCGCCGATGCCGGCGATGCCGAGGCGGGCTGGATGCTCAGCCGCGTCTACGATTACTGCGCCGCCTACGCCCAGGACCCGGCCGGCTATGCCGCCGACAGCACGGCGCTGGCCGGGCAGGCGCTGCCCGGCGCGGCGACCCTGTACGAAGCCCGCCAGCGCCTGCAGGCGCGCTGTACCGGTTTTATCGCGCAAGACGCGCTGACCGCCTCTAGAATCCTGGCCCAGCGCACCGATGCCGCGCGGGCCGGCAACCTCGCGGCCGAGGCCGCATTGCTCTCGCTGGGGCGGCCGTTGCAGTCCACCGCCGAGTACCGGCGCGACCTGGTGCAGCGGGTGCTCGATTCGCGCGACCCGGAGGCGTACCTGGCGGTGTCCGGCGCGATGGGCGCAGGCGCGAGCGGCGATGACGCTTACCGCGGCTTCGTCGCCGGCGACCAATATGCGCAGCTGGCCTGGCAGTTGGCGGCCTGCCGCCTCGGCCTGGCCTGCGATGCGGGCAGCAACCTGATGACCAGTTATTGCGCCAACGGCGGCATCTGCTCCAACGATGCCAGCCAGGACTTTCCTTCCTTCGTATTAGACGCCGCGGTGCCGCGGCAAAGTGCCGACAAAATGGACGAAATGGTGAACACCTTGGTCAGTGGGACGGGAGTGCGCTCATGAATTACCGCCGTTGGTTGATTGGCGCCCGGTTCTGGTTCTGGGTGGTGGCCTTCGTCGCCTATTCGGCTGCTGCGGTCGGCATCGTCCTGATCGATACCGCCGATGGCCGCTTCCAGAACCTGTCGCAGGTCCGGCTCACGTCGGTCAAATCCGACGAGCAGGTGCGGCGCGTAGGCGCGGCGCAGGTCGCCGCGCTGTACCGCGCGCAGAGCGGCATGCCGTTCACCACGCTGCCGCCCGGTGCCACGTTCCAGATCGTCTGGCCCGATGGCTCGACCGAGACGGTCACCGTGGTCGACCCGACCTCCAGCACCGGCAACGCCCTGCAGCCGGGCTCGCAACAGGCGGCCAGCGCGCAGTAGGCCGACGCGTAGCGCAAAAGAAAAAGGCGGGGATCTCCCCGCCTTTTCTTTGTCCCGGTATCGACCCTGGCTTACACCAGCGCGATCGACTGGTTCTTGCGTTCGGCCAGGCGCTTTTCCAGGTAGTGGATGTTCTGCCCACCGGCCTGGAAGCCCTTGTCGCGCATGATCCGCTGCTGCAGCGGAATGTTGGTCTTGATGCCGTCCACCACCATCTCGCTCAACGCCACGCGCATGCGTGCAATCGCGGTGTCGCGGTCGGGCCCGTGCACGATCAGCTTGCCCACCATCGAGTCGTAGTTCGGCGGGACCTTGTAGCCGCTGTAGATGTGCGTATCCACGCGCACGCCCGGGCCACCCGGCGGGTGGAAGGCGGTGATCAGGCCGGGATGCGGCATGAAGGTTTCCGGGTCTTCGGCATTGATGCGGCACTCGATCGCATGGCCGCGCAGCACGATGTCGCTCTGCTTGATGCTCAGCTTCTGCCCGGCGGCGATGCGCAGCTGCTCGCAGACCAGGTCGATGCCGGTGATGCGTTCGGTCACCGGATGTTCCACCTGGATACGGGTGTTCATTTCGATGAAGTAGAAGCGGCCGTTCTCGAACAGGAATTCGAACGTGCCGGCGCCGCGATAGCCGATGCGCAGGCACGCTTCCACGCAGACCTTGCCGATCTCGTTGCGCAGTTCCTCGGTGATGCCCGGCGCCGGGGCTTCCTCCACCACCTTCTGGTGGCGGCGCTGCATCGAGCAATCGCGCTCGCCCAGGTGGATGGCGTTGCCCTGGCCGTCGGCCAGCACCTGGATCTCGATGTGACGCGGGTTCTCCAGGAACTTCTCCATGTAGACCTGGTCGTTGCTGAAAGCTGCCTTGGCTTCGGACTTGGTGGTCTCGATAGCGGCCTTCAGTGCGCCTTCGGCGTGCACCACGCGCATGCCGCGGCCACCGCCGCCGCCAGCTGCCTTGATGATCACCGGGAAACCAATCTCGCGCGCGACCTTGGTGTTGGCGACGATGTCATCGCCCAGCGGGCCACCCGAGCCCGGCACGCACGGCACGCCGGCGGCCTTCATCGCGCGGATCGCCTCGACCTTGTCGCCCATCAGGCGGATGGTGTCGGCCTTGGGCCCGATGAAGATGAAACCGGACTGCTCCACCCGCTCGGCGAAGTTGGCGTTCTCCGAGAGAAAGCCGTAGCCGGGGTGGATTGCCTGGGCGTCGGTGACTTCGGCCGCGGCGATGATCGCCGGGATGTTGAGGTAACTCTCGGCCGATGGCGCCGGGCCGATGCACACCGACTCATCGGCCATCGCCACGTGCTTGAGGTTGCGGTCGACGGTGGAATGCACCGCGACCGTGCGAATGCCCAGCGTGTGGCACGCGCGCAGGATGCGCAGCGCGATTTCGCCACGGTTGGCAATTACGACCTTGTCGAGCATGTGCCGCTCCTCAGCCGATCACGAACAGGGGCTGGTCGAATTCCACGGGCTGGCCGCTTTCGCCGAGGATCGCCACGATCGTGCCGGAAACATCGGCCTCGATCGGGTTGAACATCTTCATCGCCTCGATGATCGCCAGGGTCTCGCCGGCCTTGACCGCCTGGCCGACGCTGACGAACGCCGGCTTGTCCGGCGACGGCGAGGTGTAGAAGGTGCCGACCATCGGTGCGCGCAGCACGTGGCCTTCCGGCAGCGCGTTGCCCGGCTTGGCGGTGCCGCCGGTGGACGCTTCGGTCGGCGAATGCATCGGCATGGACGGCGCCTGCGCCGGGGCCGGCGTGGGCGCGGCCATCATCGGCGCGGGCGCGACGGCGTAGCTGCCCTTGGGCGTGCGCGCCAGGCGCACGCTTTCCTCGCCCTCCTTGATCTCGATCTCGGCGAGATTGGATTCTTCGAGCAGGTCGATCAGCTTCTTGATTTTGCGCAGATCCATAGTGGCCTCTTGAGTAAACGTGGAACGGCGGCGCCAGGCCGCCCGGGGTACGAAGTAGGGGTCAGGCCGCCGCGAGGCGGGCCAGGGCAGCGTCCAGGGCCAGCCGGTAGCTGTCCGCGCCGAAGCCGCAGATCACCCCCAGCGCCTTGTCGCTGAGGTAGCTGTGATGCCGGAACGGTTCGCGCGCGTGCGGGTTGGACAGGTGCAGCTCGATGTAGGGGATGGCCACGGCCAACAGCGCGTCGCGCAGCGCGACCGAGGTATGGGTGAAGGCGGCCGGGTTGATCAGGATGAAGGCGGTGCCGTCCTGGCGCGCGGCCTGGATGCGGTCCACCAGCGCGTGCTCGGCATTGGACTGGAAGCTCACCAGCTCATGGCCGGCGGCCCCGGCACGCTCGGCCAGGCGGGCGTCGATCTCGGCCAGCGTCTCGCGGCCATAGACCTCCGGCTCGCGGCTGCCGAGCAGGTTGAGGTTGGGGCCGTGGAGCAACAGCAATCGGGCCATGGCGAAGAGCAGTGCCGGAAAGGCCGCGAGTCTGCGCGATGCCGGCGATACTGTCCAGATAGGCGAAGTTGTCGGTGCTTTAAACGATCGTTTTAAATTTGCCGGAAACCCTTATGCGTGCTGGTTGGCGGCTACCGCGCCGCCCGCAACACCGCATCCTCGACCACCGCCTGGGTCAGTACCGTCGGCAGCACCACCGGCGGCGCGCCGGGGCCGTAGACCACGTACAGCGGCACACCCACGGCGTGGTGCTGGCGCAGGAACGCGCTGATCGCCGGGTCCTCGTTGGTCCAATCGCCGGACATGTACACCGCATCGACCCGGCGCAAGGTGTCGCGGAACTCATCGCTGCCCAGCACATGGCGCTCGTTGGCCTTGCAGGTGACGCACCAGTCGGCGGTCATGTTGACGAATACCACGCGGTTGTCCGCGCGCAGGCGATCGAGCAGCTGCGGCGAATAGGCGACCTGGCCGGCTTCGGCCGCGGCCGGCCGTGGCGGGGCGATCCGGGTGACGCCCCAGACCGGCAGCAGGGCCAGCAGCAGCATCGCCCCGGACAAGGTCAGGCCGAGCCGATGGCTGCGCCAACGGCTGCGTTCGAACCACCACAGGCCCAGTGCGAGCACGGTTGCGCCCACCAGCACCAGCGCCAGCGCATCCACGCCGCGCTGCTTGCCCAGCACCCACAGCAGCCAGATCGCGGTGAGATACATGGGGAAGGCCAGCACCTGCTTGAGCGTCTCCATCCACGGCCCCGGCGAGGGCAGCCGGCGCGCCAGCGAAGGCACGAAGCCGATCAGCAGGAATGGCAGCGCCAGGCCCAGGCCCAGCACCACGAACACCAGCATCGCCGCCAGCGCCGGGGCGGCAAAGGCATAGGCAAGCGCGGTACCCATGAACGGCGCGATGCACGGGCTGGCGACCACACAGGCCAGCACGCCGGTGAAGAAGTCACCGACCGGCCCGCTGCGCGAAGCCAGCGACTGGCCAAGGCCGCCGCCTCCGCCCAGGGTGAACAACCCCGACAGGCTCAGGCCGATCGCGAACATCAGGTACGCCAGCATCGCAACGAACCACGGCTGCTGCAGCTGGAAGCCCCAACCGGCCGCCTGCCCGGCCGCGCGCAGGCCGATCACCAGCGCGCCGATGGCCGAGAACGACAGCAGCACGCCGAGCGAATACCACAGCGCATGGCTGCGCGCGCGCGCGCGGCTCTCGCCGCTGTGCGCCAGGCCCAGCACCTTGAGCGAAAGAATCGGCAGCACGCACGGCATCAGGTTCAACACCAGGCCACCGGCCAGGGCCGCCAGCAGTACCCAGAGCAGGTTCTGCCGCTGCGATGGCGGCGCGGTGCGGTTGTCGTTCTCGGCCGATGCGTCGGGGAACGGGGCGGCGGCGGGCTCGGCCGGCTTGGGCCGCGCGTTGGCCGGTAGCGGCTGGATCGGCAGGGGCGCGGCACTGGCCTGCTCGGGCGGGGTCAACTTGCCCGCGGGCAGGGCCAGCTTCACCCGCCGGGTCATCGGCGGATAGCAGATGCCATCGGTCTGGCAGCCCTGGAAGGTCGCCACCAGGGTGATATCGGCCGGCTCGGTCGTCCGCCGCAGCAGCGGCAGGGTCACTTCGGCCTGGTCGAAGTACACCACCACATCGCCGAAATGCTCATCGTGGTGCGAGCGCCCGGCCGGCCAGCGCGGCACGCCGGTATCGATCTGCTTGCTGCCTTCCAGCGCCAGCGAGGTGCGATCGCGGTAGAGGTAATAGCCCGGGGCCGGGGTCAGGCGCAGCAACAAGGTATTGCCGTCGCCAACGATGGCCTCGAAGGTGAAGGCCTGTTCGGCCGGCAACGGCAAGGCCTCCATGCCATTGCCCGGCATCGCCGCCAGGCCCGGGCCGGCGCCCGGCAGGGCCGAGCCGCGCGGCAGGCCCGCTGCGGCTGCGGGCAGGTTGGCCGCGGCCGGCGGCAACTTCACCTCGATACGTCGCTTCTGCGGCGGGTAGCACACGCCGGCATCGGCGCAGCCCTGGTAACGCACTTCCAGGGTCACGCTGCGCACGGCCGGGTCGGCCTGGCCAGCGAGCACCGCGCGCAACTGGCCACGGTAGGTTTCGACGTTGCCGAAGAATTCGTCGTGCTTCTTGTGGCCGTCCGGCAAGGTCAGCGGGCCGGGACTGAAGCCGGCGCCGACCGGGGTTACGGCGATGCGATGCCGGTACAGGTAGTAGCCGTCGGCGATCTTCCACTGCAACTCGATCCCGTTGCGATCATCGGCGCGGGCACTCAGCGCGAAAGCCTGATCGACCGGCAGCAGGTCGGCTTCGGTGAAGGCCAGGGCGGGCAGGCAGGTAAGCGACAGCGCGCAGAGCGCGGCCAGACGGTGCAGCCACTTCATCTATCGGGAATCCTCGGGGGTTTGCGCCCGCACCCAGTCCAGGTACGCGGGCAGGCCGGCGCTGGCCGCGATCGCCACCGCCTCCGGCAGTTCATAAGGGTGCAGCTCAGTCAGGCGGGCGATAGCCGCGTCCAGGCGGCTGCCGCGGGTCTTGATCAGCAGCTGGACTTCCTCGGCAGCCTCCAGCGCGCCGTTCCAGCGGTAGACCGAATGCGCCCCCGGCAGCCGGGTGACGCAGGCCGCCAGGCCTTCGCCCACCAGCGCGCGTGCAATGACCTCGGCGCTGGCGGCGTCGGGGCAAGTGCTCAGCAGCAGGTGGACCGGGTCGGCGGCGGCAGGCATCGGATCAGTATAGCTACCGAAAAAATTTCTACTCCGGCCCTTGAAAGTGGCTCCGGCAGCTCCATAACTCGCCCGTCCCCGGCTCCCCGGGTTTTTTCGCGCGCTGTGTTGGCACTCGTCATGCGCGAGTGCTAACATCGCCCGCCTTTCCCAGACCAATCAATCACTTAAGAGGGTCTTTCTATGAGCATCAAGCCGCTTCACGACCGCGTCGTGGTCAAGCCGATCGAAGCCGACGAAATTTCCGCCGGTGGCATCGTGATCCCGGACTCGGCCAAGGAGAAGTCGACCAAGGGCGAGATCGTCGCCGTCGGCACCGGCAAGCCCCTGGACAACGGCAGCGTCCGCGCGCCGGCGGTCAAGGTGGGCGACAAGGTCATCTACGGCCAGTACGCCGGCAGCAGCTACAAGTCCGAAGGCGTTGAGTACAAGGTGCTCCGCGAGGACGACATCCTGGCGATCGTCGGCTAAGCCACGCTTCGCACTCCCCCGAATTCCACGAATCACAGAGGTACTCGCTAATGGCTGCCAAAGATATCCGTTTCGGTGAAGACGCCCGTGCGCGCATGGTGCGCGGCGTGAACGTGCTCGCCAATGCCGTCAAGGCCACCCTGGGCCCGAAGGGCCGCAATGTCGTGCTCGAGAAGAGCTTCGGCGCCCCGACCATCACCAAGGACGGCGTTTCCGTCGCCAAGGAAATCGAGCTTGCCGACAAGTTCGAGAACATGGGCGCGCAGATGGTCAAGGAAGTCGCTTCCAAGACCAGCGACAACGCCGGCGACGGCACCACCACCGCCACCGTGCTGGCCCAGGCGTTCATCCGCGAGGGCATGAAGGCCGTGGCTGCCGGCATGAACCCGATGGACCTCAAGCGCGGCATCGACAAGGCGGTCACCGCCGCGGTCGCCGAGCTGAAGAACCTGTCCAAGCCGACGGCAGACGACAACGCCATCGCCCAGGTCGGCACGATCTCGGCCAACTCGGACGAGTCGATCGGCAACATCATCGCCGAGGCCATGAAGAAGGTCGGCAAGGAAGGCGTCATCACCGTTGAAGAAGGCTCGGGCCTGGACAACGAGCTGGACGTGGTCGAGGGCATGCAGTTCGACCGCGGCTACCTGTCGCCGTACTTCGTCAACAACCAGCAGAGCCAGTCGGCGGACCTGGACGACCCGTTCATCCTGCTGCACGACAAGAAGATCTCCAACGTGCGTGACCTGCTGCCCGTCCTCGAAGGCGTGGCCAAGGCCGGCAAGCCGCTGCTGATCGTGGCCGAGGAAGTCGAGGGCGAAGCCCTGGCGACCCTGGTGGTCAACACCATCCGTGGCATCGTCAAGGTCGTGGCGGTCAAGGCCCCGGGCTTCGGCGACCGTCGCAAGGCGATGCTGGAAGACATGGCGGTGCTGACCGGCGGCACCGTGATCTCCGAAGAAGTGGGCCTGTCGCTGGAGAAGGCCACCATCAAGGACCTGGGCCGCGCCAAGAAGGTGCAGGTGACCAAGGAAAACAGCACCGTGATCGACGGCGCCGGCGACGGCGAGGCGATCCAGGCGCGCATCAAGCAGATCAAGGCGCAGATCGAAGAGACCTCTTCGGACTACGACCGCGAGAAGCTGCAGGAGCGCGTGGCCAAGCTGGCTGGCGGCGTGGCCGTCATCAAGGTCGGTGCCGCCACCGAAGTGGAAATGAAGGAAAAGAAGGCGCGCGTCGAAGACGCCCTGCATGCCACCCGTGCAGCGGTCGAGGAAGGCGTGGTCCCGGGCGGCGGCGTTGCCCTGATCCGTGCCAAGGCCGCTGTTGAAGGCCTGAAGGGCATCAACGAAGACCAGAACCACGGCATCGAGATCGCCCTGCGTGCGATGGAAGCCCCGCTGCGCGAGATCGTCACCAACGCCGGCGAAGAACCCTCCGTGATCGTCAACAAGGTCAAGGAAGGCTCGGGCAACTTCGGCTACAACGCCGCCAACGGCCAGTTCGGCGACATGGTGCAGTTCGGCATCCTGGACCCGACCAAGGTCACCCGCACCGCGCTGCAGAACGCCGCGTCGATTGCCGGCCTGATGATCACCACCGAAGCGATGGTGGCCGATTCGCCGAAGAAGGAAGAGCCGGCGATGCCGGGCGGCGGCGGCATGGGTGGCATGGGCGGCATGGACTTCTAAGTCCCGCCGCGGCCGCTCGGTCGTACGTGTCAGCGAAAACCCCGCCGAAAGGCGGGGTTTTTTTGTGCCTCGGGGCCGCCCGGACCATTCTCACGGTGCCTAAATTAACCTATAGGTTTAGCTAAGCGCAAAGGAAATTAACCTACAGGTATATATTCATGGTATGATCATTAACCTACAGGTTAAGGACGGCTTCCCTGATGCCCTCGAACACCGCCCCGAATTCTTCCGACGCCCGCCAACTGGCGCGGCACCGCCTCGACGAGACCGGCGACCTCCTGCGCGCCCTCGCCCCGCGTGCCCGGGTGGTTCCCCGCGGCGGTTGGATCTCCGCTATCCGGCAGGCCCTGGGCATGACCCTGGGCGATCTCGGCCAGCGCCTTGCCATTTCCACGGTGGCGGTAAAGAAGTTCGAGGAATCAGAGCGCAAGAACACCATCCAGCTTGGCTCGTTGCAGCGAGTGGCTGCTGCTTTGAACTGCGAGCTGGTCTATGCGCTGGTGCCACGCGAGCCGCTGGCGGAGATGGTATGGAAGGAGCGCTTGCGGCAGCTCGACAACCTGCATGCCCGCACTACCCACCACATGCACTTGGAAAACCAGGCCATTGATGGCCCCGCTTACAGGCAATACCTGCAGAGAGAGGCTGAGACCCTGGTGCCCGACCACATGTTGTGGAAAGACCTGCGGTGAACCGCCGCGTGGGCTTCACCACGCCGCTTGACGATGGGCAAACACCGCTGGACCCGGAAGAAGCCGATGGCCTTATCCCCGCCTGGATAGCCACACGCGGCGACTTGAACGTCGCCGAACAAGCGAACATCGAAAGTTCGTATCGATGGGCTGCCGCCGCCCGCCGCCGTGGGATGGAGGTCGCCAGCGAAGACTTCCTGCGTGGGCTCCACGGCGCGATGCTTGGCGACGTCTGGAGGTGGGCCGGTCGTTACCGAACCACCGAGCGCAACATCGGCGTCGCCCCTCATCAGATCAGCATGCAACTGCGGATGCTCTTCGACGATGTAATCGCCTGGCAAACGTACCGCACCTATTCCGTGGAAGAGCAGGGTTACCGGTTGCATCATCGTTTAACGGCAATCCACCCTTTTCCCAATGGCAATGGACGTTCGGCTCGATTGATGAGCGACCATTTCCTGACCCAGCGCCGCGCCGAGCCCTTTACCTGGGGCGCTGGCCTGCCGAGGGAGGAATCCCGGCAACGTTACCTGTCAGCCGTGCGTGCCGCAGACGGCCATGACTACGCCCAGCTGGCCGCATTCGTCCGGGCATGAGGGCCATGCTCGCGCCTGTTGCTCATGAAACGGTTGGCGCGACGCAAAACCCGTGCTATCAATGCCTTCAATGAACGCAAACCCCAGCCGCTTTTACTTTTGGTATTACGGTTTTCCGATGCCGCTGGCGGAGGAAGGATTGCGCTCACCCTGAAGGAACCTTCAGACGCATCCCGAAAGCCGCCAGCGCAACTGGCGGCTTTTTTATTGCCGCCTTGCCTGGGGGCCCCATGAATCACCCGACCCCCCGGAGAACGCCATGCCCCCCCTTACCGACGACTTGCGCATCCGCAAGATTGAACCGCTGATCACCCCGGCCGACTTGATCGCGCAGCTGCCGTGCGACGACGCTGCTTCGGAAACCGTCGCGCGCTCGCGCAGTGCCCTGCACGCCATCCTGCACGGCGCCGACGACCGCCTGGCGGTGGTGATCGGGCCCTGCTCGATCCATGACCCGGCCGCCGCCCTTGAGTACGCCGCGCGCCTGCGTCCGCTGCGCGAAAGCCTCGGCGATGCACTGGAGATCGTCATGCGCGTGTACTTCGAGAAGCCGCGCACCACGGTCGGCTGGAAGGGGTTGATCAACGATCCCGACCTCGACGGCAGCTTCCAGATCAACAAGGGCCTGGCCGTGGCGCGTGGGCTGCTGCGTGATATCAACCGCCTCGGCCTGCCGGCTGGCGTGGAATTCCTCGACACCATCTCGCCGCAGTACATCGCCGACCTGGTGGCCTGGGGCGCGATCGGCGCGCGCACCACCGAGAGCCAGGTCCATCGCGAGATGGCCTCCGGCCTGTCGTGCCCGATCGGTTTCAAGAACGGCACCAGCGGCGACGTCAAGATCGCCGCCGACGCGGTCAGCGCCGCCACCCATCCGCACCACTTCCTGTCGGTGAGCAAGGACGGCCGGTCCTCGATCGTCGCCACCTCCGGTAATCCGGATTGCCACGTCATCCTGCGCGGCGGCATGCAGCCCAACTACGACGCCGCCAGCGTGCAGGCGGCCAGCGCCGCGCTGCACAAGGCCGGCCTGGCAGCGCGGCTGATGGTTGATGCCAGCCATGCCAACAGCGGCAAGAACCCGGACAACCAGCCCAAGGTAGTGGCCGACATCGCCACGCAGATCGCCGAAGGCGAGACCCGCATTGTCGGGGCGATGATCGAAAGCCACCTGGTGGGCGGGCGGCAGGAACTGGTCGCAGGCCAACCGCTGGTCTACGGCCAGAGCATCACCGATGGCTGCATCGACTGGGAAAGCTCGGTGCAAGTACTGGAGCAGTTGGCCGAAGCGGTACGGGCACGGCGCACGCGGTTGGCAGAAGCCGCCTGAGCTGCTTCCTGTAGGAGCGGCTTCAGCCGCGACCGGAAACTCTGCGGCCCCAGCCTTCTCTCCGCAGGCCCCGGATCTCCGGTCGCGGCTCAAGCCGCTCCTACAGCGCCCGCATCGTCCCGCTATCCAGCCAGCGCTGGTGCCAGGACAACGCCTCGGGCAACAGATGCGGCGTGTGCTTGCCATAGGCATCGCGGCAGGCGCGCTCGAAGTAGTCCTGCAACTGCGCGCGATAGTCCGGGTGTACGCACCGATCGATCACTACCCGCGCGCGCTGCTTCGGCGTCAGCCCACGTAGATCGGCCAGGCCTTGCTCGGTAACGACTACCGCCACGTCGTGCTCGGTGTGGTCGACGTGGCTGACCATCGGCACGATCGCGGAAATCGTGCCGTTTTTCGCGGTCGATGGGCTCAGGAAGGCCGACAGGAACCCATTGCGCGCGAAATCGCCCGAACCGCCAATGCCGTTCATGATTCGCGACCCCATGATGTGGGTCGAATTGACGTTGCCGTACAGGTCCGCCTCGATCATTCCGTTCATGCCGATGCAGCCCAGCCGCCGCACCAGCTCCGGATGATTGGAGATCTCCTGCGTGCGCATCACGATGCGCTCGCGGTAGAAACGGATGTTGCGCTTGAACTCCTCGTTGGCCGCGGGGCTCAAGGCAAAGCCCGTGCACGAGGCATAGCGCAACACGCCGGACTTGAGCAGATCGAGCATGCCGTCCTGGATCACTTCGGTGAACGCCTCCAGGTCGCGGAAACCACTCTCGGCCAGGCCGGCCAGCACCGCGTTGGGAATATTGCCCACGCCCGACTGCAGCGGTAGCAGGTTGGCCGGGAGCCGGCCCTTGGCGACCTCGTGCTTGAGGAAATCGATCAGGTGCGCGGCAATGCGCTGGCTGTTGTCGTCGGCTGGCGAGAACGGGCTGTTGCGGTCCGGGCCATTGGTGCGCACCACCGCCACCACCTTGTCCAGGTCGCAGCGCAGCGTGGTCTGGCCAATACGGTCATCGCCATGCACCAGCGGGATCGGCTTGCGGTGCGGCGGCAGCGCGGTGCCGTAGTAGACGTCGTGCATGCCGTCGATATCCGCCGGCTGCCATTCGTTGACTTCGATGATGATTTTCTTGGCCAGGTCCAGCCACGTCTTGTTATTGCCCACCGAGGTGGAAGGCACCAGGCTGCCGTCCTCGCGGATCGCGGTGACTTCGACCACCGCGGTATCGATCTCTCCATAGAAGCCGAACCACACATGCTGGGCGACATGGCTCAGGTGGATGTCGATGTAGTCCAGGGTGCCGGCATTGATGCGGTTACGCGCGTCCGGGTCGGTCTGGAACGGCATGCGCAGGGCGATGCCCTCGGCCTTGGCCAGCGCGCCGTCCAGCTCAGGCGCGGTCGACGCGCCGGTCATCAGCTTGATCTGGAACGCCTCGCCCGCCTGGTGCGCCGCCTCGATCCGCTGCGCCAGCGCGATCGGTACCGCCTTGGGATAACCCGAGCCGGTGAAGCCGCTCATCGCCACGGTTTCGCCCGGCGCGATCCAGGCCGCCGCGGCGTCGGCGGAGACCACGCGGTCGCGTAGGCGGGGATGCAGGATGCGTTCTTCGGACATGGGCAGGGGAACAGCAAGGGGGAGTGCGCCATTATCCGCCCCCGCGGCAAGTGCCGGGGTGCGACCAAGGTGGTATGGCGCCGGTCACAGGCGTGCCGCCTGCCGCGCGCGAACTTTGCATGGGCCCGCTACGATAGGGCGCCGCACCGGAGACCGGCCATGCCCCCGCACGCGCTCGCCTTCCGCACCTGGTGGTCGCATCGCCCGCGCTGGTTGCGGCGCCTGCTGCTGGCCGTGATCGGTGTGTACCTGGCCTACCTGCTGCTGGCCAATGTGTTCCTCAACACCCCGCTGGGGCCGTGGGCGGCCAACCGCAAGCCGGAGAAGTTCACGATCCAGTGGGGCCCGGCGATCAGCTGGTGGCCCGGCTATGTGCGGGTCTGGAACGTGCACCTGCAGGGCCATGTAATGCACACCCGCTGGGAAGTGCATGCCGCCAGCGCACAGGGCCATCTGGACCTGTTGCCGCTGTTCCAGCGCGAAGTACGGGTGCCCCTGGTGGTGGCCGAGAACGTCGAAGGCGGCGCCCGCCACGACCCCGGCGCGCCGGTCCTGCCGCCCACCTTCGACCCCAAGGCCAACCCTGGCTGGACCTTGCGCTTCGAGCGCATCGCCAGCAACAGCGTGCAGGGCGGCTACTTCGGCGACCTGCGCCTGGACGGCCAGGGCAGCGCGCAAGTCGGCTTCAGCAAGCAGCTACGCGGTGGTGCGATGGCGCTGACGCCTTCGCAGGGCCACTTCACCGGTGCCACCCTGCGGCAGGGCAAGCAACTACTGTTGCGCGACGCGCAATTGGACGCGGACTTCTCCCTCGATCCACATCGTCGCGACCAGGCATCGGGCATCGACAAACTGCTCAAGACCGACGCCCACCTGCGCCTGCAGGGCAGCACCGCGGCCTTGTCGCTGCAGCGCGACGACCGCGGCCACCCGGTCGTGCGCGCCGCGCCCGGCGAGGGCCGCGCCGAGCTCGACCTGCACTGGCGCCGTGGCGAACTGCTGCCGGGCGGCCGCCTGCAATGGCACGCGCCGCTGGTGGGTACGCGCCTGGATGGCAAGCCCCTGCAAGGGCAGGCACGTTTCGATATCGCGGTGGACCAGGACATCGTCGTCCACGCGCAGATGCCCGAGCAGCCCGGTGCCAACCTCAAGCTCGACGCCGACCTGCGCGTGCATGGGCGGCAGGTGCCGCTGCACGACTTCACCACCCTGGTGCCGCGCGCCAACGGCCACGTCCTGATGCAATGGCGCTTCCCCACGCTGGCGTGGATCCCGGCGATGTTCCCGCAAGCGCAGTGGCTCAAGATGCGCGGCGAAGGCCTGGTCGATGCCGACGTCCAGGTGCGCGCGGGCCAGCTCGCCCCCGGCAGCCGCATCAGCGTGCCCGAGGCCAGCGCCAGCGTCGAAGTGATGGGCTACTACATCGAAGGCCAGGCCCGCGCCGACCTCCGCGTCGAAGGCGAAGCCGGCGCCCTGGTGCCCGCCCTGGCGCTGGACATGCAGCGCTTCGTCATCGCCGACGAAGCCCGCAAGCCGTTCGTCGAAGGCGAGCGCCTGCGCCTTGACCTGCAGGCTGGGGCCGGCGAACGCAGCGCGGCCGGGCTCAAGCAAAGCGCCAGCGGCCACCTGGTGTTCCGCGACGCCCGCGTCCCGGACCTGCGCGCGTACAACCGCTTCCTGCCTGGCGCGCAACTGCGTTTCGAAGGCGGCAGCGGCACCCTCGGCGGCGATGTCCAACTCGCGCCCGGCGGCAGCATTGCCGAAGGCCGCTTGCAGGTGGCCGCGCGTGGCGCGCGCGTGCATGCCGCCGGTATCGCCTTGCGCACTGACCTGCAGGCCGACCTGCGCCTGCGCCAGGCCGACTTGCGCGGGCAGAACTTCACCCTCGACAGCAGCACTGTCGCCCTGCGCAACACCAGTTTCACCGGGCCCGACGGCCAGCCGCACAACGGCTGGTGGGCGACCATCACCCTGCCGCGCGCGCGCATGGACTGGACCCGCCCGATCAGCGTCGACGCCGACGCCCGGGTCCAAGTGCGCGACCTCGGCTTCTTGATTGCGCTGTATGCACAGAAGCGCGATTTCCCGCGCTGGATCGACAAGGTCGTCGACGCCGGCCAGGCCCAGGTCAGCGGCCGCGTGTACTGGCACGACGACCAGTTGGTCCTCGATCGCGTCCAGGCCGGCAACGACCGCTTCACCGTCCTGGCCCGGCTGCGCCTGCACGGCGCCCGCCGCGAAGGCGACCTGTTCGCCAACTGGGGCGTGCTGAGCGCAGCGCTGGAAACCGAGGGTGGCCAGCGCGACTGGCACCTGATCCGTGCGCGCCAGTGGTATGACGCGCAGCCGGCGCTGTTGAAGTAGCTCGCCGCCCTGACACCAGCACCACGGGGTGCCCTCTAGCATCGGCCATCTTTACCCAGCCGATGGATCGCCCCGCGCATGACTTCCCCGCGCCGCTTGCCGCGGCCCCGATGGACCGCCTTGCCGCGCTGGCTGCGCTGGCTGCTGCTCGCCGTGGTCGCGCTGTACCTGCTGTACCTGCTGGCCGCCAATGTTTTCCTCAACACCGGCTTGGCGCCGTGGGCGATCAACCGCAAGCCCGAACGCTTCACCTTGCACTGGGACCGCGCCGTCAGCTGGTGGCCGGGGCTTGTCGACGTGCACGGTGCGCGCCTGCGCGGCCACACCATGCATGTGCGCTGGCACATCGATGCCGAGCGCGCACGCGGACGGATCGAACTGCTCGCGCTGTTCGCTCGCGAAGTGCACATGCCGTGGATCGAAGCCGACGAAGTCACCGGCGGCACCAGCCGCGACGACGGCCCGCCGATGCTGCCGCAGCCGCCGGTGCCCGGCCGCCCTGGCTGGCTGCTGCGCTTCGACCACATCCATAGCGACAGCGCCCGTGGCGGCCAGTTCGGTGCGCTGAAGCTCGAGGGCGGCGGCAGTGCGCAATTCGGCTTTTACAAGCGCCTGCGCAGCGGGCCGATGCGCATCCTGCCCTCGTGGGCGCACTACGGCCAGGCACGCATCAGTGTCGATGGCCACGAATGGCTGCGCGAAGGTCGCTTCGACGCCGACTTCGCCATGGACACCCACACCCGCGCCCAGGCCCAGGGCCTGCAGAAACTCGACAAGAGCGTGATCCGCCTGCGCCTGCTCGGCCAGACCACGGGCGTGGCATTGCAGCGCGACGCCCAGGGCCGGCCGGTATTCCGCGCCGCCGCCGGCACCGGCAAGGCCGACCTCGACGTGCGCTGGATACGCGGCGAACTGGCCACCGGCAGCCGCGGCCAATGGACGGCGCCGCTGCTGGGCATTGGCCCGGACGGCCAGCCGCTACCCGGTGAGCTGGACGTGCGCCTCAACGTCGACCAGGACCTGCACGTGCAGGCCAAGGTTCCCGGCGCCGTGGCCGATGCCCTGTGGCTCGATGCCGACCTGCGCTTCCAGGGCCGGCGCGTGCCGCTGCGCGACTTTTCCAGTTTGATTCCGCGCGCTTCCGGCCACGTGCAGGGCCGCTGGCGTTTCGCCACGCTCGACTGGATCCCGGCGATGTTCCCGCGTACCGAATGGCTGCAACTGCGGGGCGATGGCCTGGTCAACGCCGACGTGCGCGTGCAGGCCGGTCAGCTCGTTGCTGGCAGCCGCGTGCAGGTGCCGCGGGTCGATGCCAGCGCGCAGGTGATGGCCACCCGTTTCCAGGGCAGCGCCAGCGCCGACCTCCACGTCGAGGCCGGCGACAAAGGCGCGCAAGTGCCCACGCTGGTGATGCAGATGCAGCGCTTCGTCGTCGCCGCCAACGACGCCCCGAGCAAGCCCTACATCGAAGGCAACGCGCTGCAACTGACCTTGCGCACACCGCCCGGCCCGCTCAACGCTGCGGTCGTACGCAACGACACTTACGGCCGCCTGGTCTTCCACGACGCCCGCGTGCCCGACCTGCGCGCCTACAACCGCTACCTGCCGCAGCAGCAGCTGCGCTTCGAAGGTGGCAGTGGCCGGGTCAGTGGCGACCTGCAACTGCTGCCCGGCGGCGACATTGGCCAGGGCAACGTGCAACTGCTGGCGCAGGGCGCGCAACTGCGCGCCGCCGGCCTCGCCCTGAGCGGCGATGTCGATGCCGCGATCCAGCTCAAGCGCGGCGAATTGAAAGCACGCAACTTCAGTCTCGATACCAGCGTGGTGCAGTTGCGCAACGTCAGCTTCATCGGTACCGATGGCCAGGCGCGCGGCGGCTGGTGGGCGCGCGCGCTGATCAAGCGCGGCCGCACCGACTGGACACCGCCGGTGCTGTTCGATGCCGATGTGCAACTGGACATGCGCGATGTCGGATTCCTGATGGCCCTGTACGCGCAGAAGCGCGATTTCCCCAAGTGGATCGACAACGTCGTCGATGCCGGCGAGACACGCATGGCCGGGCGCGTGCACTGGCGCGACGATGAGCTCGTGCTCGACAACCTGCAGGCCAGCAACGCGCGCTTCGATGTGCTCGCACGCCTGCGCCTGGGCAAGGGCCGCCAGGACGGCAGCCTGTATGCGAAGTGGGGCCTGCTCAGTGCCGCGCTCGAACTGCAGGGCGGGCAGCGGCAATGGCACCTGCTGGGCGCGCGCAAGTGGTACGACGAACAACCGGGCATGCTGCCCGGCCAGGCCACCGCCACCCCGGCCGCACCGGCTGAATAGCCGGGCCAAAAACCGCTTCTCTGTACTGCCAAGTACTGTTTTGCAGTGCAGCGTGCAAGCCAGGAAATATGTCAGCACTATGCTCCTGCATCCCGACGTGGGGGAGGGAGCAAAGCCCGCTGGCAGTTCGCTGCAAGCGGGCTTTTTTATGTCCCGAGTTTGCCCTTGCCTGCCGGCAGCGCCCGTGGCGGGGGGGATGACACAATCCCCGCATGCCCAATTCCACTGCGCCTTCCGCCCCTCTGCAGGCCCATCTCGACCGCGCCCTGGCTCGCCTGCGCAGCGCCTGGCCCACCGAAACGCCCTGGCCCGGCACCGCCTTCGAAGCCCGCCTGGCGGCCGTGGCCTTGGTCAGCGACTTTTTCGTCGATACCGCCGCCCGTCAGCCTGGCTTGCTGCGACACCTCGCTGAATCCGACGATCCGGCCGCGTTGCCTGAGCCTGCCTTGCTCGCGAGCGCGCCCGATGAATGGCCGGCGCAGTTGCGCCGCTACCGCAGCGCTGAATCCGCGCGCCTGGTCTGGCGCGCTGTACTCGGCATCGACGACGTGCCCGCCACCCTCGCCGGCAGCACCGCCCTGGCCGAGCGCTGCCTGGCCCTGGCCCTGGCCGCGCTCGAACAACAGTTCGCCGAGCGCCACGGCCAAGTGCGCGCGGACGACGGCGCCGTGCAGCGCCTGGTGGTGTTCGGCCTCGGCAAGCTCGGCGGCGGCGAACTGAATTTTTCTTCCGACATCGACCTGGTCTACGCCTACCCGCAGGCCGGCGAATCCGACGGCGCGCGCCCGCTCGCCGCCGAAACCTACTTCGCCCGGCTCGGCCAGCAACTGGCGCGGCTGCTCGACGAGACCACCGCCGATGGCTTCAGCCATCGCGTCGACCTGCGCCTGCGCCCGTTCGGCAACGCCGGCCGCGTCGCGCTGTCGTTCGCTGCCATGGACCAGTACTTCCAGCGCGAAGGTCGCGATTGGGAGCGCTATGCCTGGCTCAAGGCGCGCACCGTTGCCGGCGATATCGAGGCCGGCGAAGCCTGGCTGCAGACGCTGCGCCCGTTCGTCTACCGCCGCTACCTCGACTACACCGCGCTCGATGGGCTGCGCGAAATGAAGGCGGCGATCACCGCCGAAGTCGCACGCCACGATCGCCTGGACGACATCAAGCGCGGCCCCGGCGGCATTCGTGAAATCGAATTCCTGGTGCAATCGCTGCAGCTTATCCGTGGCGGCCGCGAAGACGCCTTGCGCGAACGCCGGCTGTTGCCGGCGCTGGCGGCGTTGATCTCGCTGGGCCAGATCGATGCCGACGCCGGTGCCGCCCTGGCCGACGCCTATTGCTACCTGCGGCGGCTGGAAAACCGCCTGCAGATGCTGCGCGACGCCCAGACCCACGCCCTGCCCGAAGATCCGCTGGATCGCGAACGCATCGCCCGCGGCCTCGGCCACGCCGACTGGGCCAGCCTCTACGCCGAGCTGCAGCAGCAGCGCGATCTCGTCGCCACCGAATTCGGCGAACTGCTGGCGCCGCGCCGGCGCGATCTCGCTCCTGACGCGGCCGCCAGCTACTGGCGGGCGCTGCCCGACGCCGGCGATGCCAGCGTGCTCGGCGGGCTCGGCTTCGCCGACGCCCAAAGCGCCGATCAATCCCTCCGAGAATTCGCCCAGACCGCCGGTGTGCGCGCCTTGTCCGATACCACGCGCGCGCGCCTGGACCGGGTGATGCCGGCCTTGCTCAACGCCGCCAGCCAATCCGCCCAGCCCGACGCCGCCTTGCGCCGCGTGCTCGGGCTGCTGCAGTCGATCCTGCGCCGCACCAGCTACCTCGCCCTGCTCGACGAACAGCCCAGCGCGCTCACCCGGCTGGTCAACGTGCTCTCGCGCAGCGCGTTGTTGGCGGAGCGCCTGGTCGCCTTTCCGTTGCTGCTGGACGAGCTGCTCGATACCCGCATCGGCGGGCCATTGCCCGACGCCGCCGCGATGCACGCCGCCTGCCAGGCCACGCTGGAGATCGACGACCCCGAAGCGGCCCTGCGCGAACTCAACGAGCGCCGTCTCGCATTGAGCTTCCGCATCGCCCTGGCCACGCTCGACGGACGCCAGCCGGCCTGCGACAGCACCCGGCAACTGGCCGAACTGGCGCAAGCCGTGGTGCTGACCGTCGAGGCAATGGCGCGGCGGCAACTGCGCGATGCCCACGGCGACGTCCCCGGCGGCGCATTTGCCATCATCGGCTACGGCAGCCTGGGCGGCTGCGAGCTCGGCTTTGGTTCGGACCTGGACCTGGTGTTCCTCTACGACCACCCGCCGCAGGCCGAGATGTCCGACGGCCCGCGACCGCTCGATAGCGGCCGCTGGTTCGCGCGTATCGCACAGAAGCTCATTGCCTTGCTCGGCGCGCAAACCGGCGCCGGGCGCCTGTTCGACACCGACGTACGCCTGCGCCCGGATGGCGGCAAAGGCGCGCTGGTCTCCTCCTTGGCCAGCTACGACGAATACCAGCGCGAACGCGCCTGGACCTGGGAACACCAGGCCCTGGTGCGTGCTCGCGCCGTGGCCGGCGATGCTTCCCTGTGCGCCGCCTTCGAGCGCGTGCGTGGCGATACCCTGGGGCGCACGCGCGACCCGGCGCAACTGCGCGACGACGTGCTGAAGATGCGCGCACGCATGCGCACCGAACTGGACCGCAGCGACGCCACGCGTTTCGACCTCAAGCAAGGCGAGGGCGGCCTGGTGGATCTGGAATTCCTGCTGCAGTACGGCGTGCTGGCGCAGGCGGCGGCGCAGCCCGCGCTACTGGAACCACGCGATACGCCGGGGCTGATCGATGCCCTGGCAGACATTGGCTGGCTAACCGCCGCGGCCGCCGAATCGCTGCACGAAGCGCACGCCGCGCTATTGGAAGCCGGCCTGGCCTGCACGTTGGACCGGCGTCCGCGCCTGACCGCGCCGACCCCGGCGATTGCGCAGGCACGCGCTGCCATCGGCAATGTCGCACGCGAGAAGGCGTTGGTATTCGCGCAGGGTCGATGAAAAGCTTCGGGGCTGAAGCCCCTCCTACAAGGGTCCTTGTAGGAGGGGCTTCAGCCCCGACCGCAAATCATCCGCACCCGCCAACCCTTACCCGCGCACCGGCCCCATCCGCCACAACAACGCCCGGAACGGCGCCAGCAAGCACAAGCCCATCGCCAGCTTCACCGCTAGGTCGCCCGTACCCCAGCTGATCCACGGCAACGTCGAACCGGCAAACGCCACCGACCAGAAGATCGCCGTATCCAGCGTCGCACTGCAGAGCGTGGAGACGAACGGCGCGCGCCACCAATGGCCACGCCGCAGCCGGTCGAACACCTGGATGTCCAGCAGCTGTGCGGCGATGAACGCCGAACACGAGGCCAGCGCGATCCGTGGCGTCGCCACCCACACCGACACCAGCACCGCCAGCGCGAAGCCGCACCACGCCACCCGCCGTGCCGCATGCGGGCCGAAGCGGCGGTTGACCAGGTTGCTCACCAGGAACGCCAGCGGATAGGAGAACGCACCCCAGGTCAGCCAATCGTTGATCGGGTATTGCACCAGGACATTGGAGATCAGCACCACCGCGCCCATCGCCAGCACCGCCAACAACAGGGCGCGGGGCGTGGAAGGAGCGAACTCGATCGAAGCGGGGCGGGACATGGCAATGGGGGTGTGGCGAAAAAGTCGCCAATTATCGCCCGGGGCGCCGGCCCGGTCCAAACCATGGCGTTCAGGCCGGCGGTGCAGGTACCGCGATGCGCTCACGCAACAGCGCCGCCACCCGCTCGGTTTCGCGCAGCGGGGTCACCGTCGCGCCTACTTGCAGCGTGCCTGGCGGCAGCAGCCTGCCCCGGCCACGCAATCCCGCCAGCAGCGCCGCCGCCCGTCCCTGGGCCTGGCCTTCGAACAAGGCGCGCACCGGCACGCGGGTGGCGCATGCTTCCGAAAGCAGATTGCTTGAATCGGCCGTGCACACGATCGCCTCGGCCCAGCCCAGCAGCCCGGCATAGGGATTGGGTCCATCGTCTGCACCGGTCCACAGCAACGACGGGCTCCCACGCAACGCCTCGCGCAGCTGCTGCGTCGCCGTCGCCGGCGTGCGCCGTGAGGTCGTGGCGATAAGGCTGCCGCCGAGCGCAGTCACCTCTTGCACCAGCGTGGCCACCTCGCGCGCCAGGGCGGCCGCGTCCCAAGGCACGCGCGCCGTCGGCCCGCCCAACAACAGCGCGATGCGCGGAGACGGCAGCACGGCCAGCGCAGGGAAGGCGACGCGTCCGGCTGCCAGCCAGGCGTCGTCCACCGGATGCAGGCTGCCCAGCAATGTGATCACGTTCGCCCCGCGCGGGCCGTCGTGCTCGGGTACCACCAGCGCATCCCAATGGCGCGGCGCGATCCGTGGATCGAGGATCTGCACCGCGGTAGCACCGCGGGCGCGCAGCACCCGCGTCGCCAGTGCCGCCTGCCGGCCACAACCCATCACCAGCGGTGGCGGCATGGGCAGGGACTGCGAAAAATCTGCCCCCAACGCGTGCCCGGCACCCGGTAGCCATCTAGGCGCAATCCAACGCCAGGGCGCCGCTGGCCGTAATGCCGGCGCATACGGAACAGCCCATCCCAACGCCCGCGCCAACGCCAGCGCCTGGCGCGCATTACCGGCATTACCGTCGTGAATCGCCCACAATCGGGTCGATCGTTGCGCGTCAGACATAGATTCGTTGCAGATTTGGGCGTGTGTTCCCCTGGTGACGCCACTCTACACTGGGCGTTCCTTCCCTATCGGCAGCTTGCCGACCCCCAGGAGTCTCCATGGCCGAAGTCCTTTCCGATGCCGCGCTCGACCAGCTGTTCCGCACCGCGCGTACCCAGAACGCCTTTCTCGACAAGCCGGTCGAAGACAGCCAACTGCGCGCCCTGTACGACCTGCTGAAGTGGGGCCCGACCGCCGCCAATGCGACCCCGGCGCGCATCGTCTTCGTCAAGTCGAAGGAGGCCAAGGCCAAGCTCGCCCCCGCGCTGTCCGAAGGTAACCTGGCCAAGACCCTGGCCGCGCCGGTCACCGCCATTGTCGGTTTCGACCAGGACTTCCACGAGAAGCTGCCGTACCTGTTCCCGCATGCCGACGCCAAGAGCTGGTTCGAAGGCCCGCGCGAAGGCCGCCACGAAGCCGCGTTCCGCAACGGCTCGCTGCAGGGCGCCTACCTGATCCTGGCCGCGCGCGCGCTTGGCCTGGATACCGGCCCGATGTCCGGCTTCGACAATGCCAAGGTCGACGAAGCCTTCTTTGCTGGCACTGCCATCAAGTCCAACTTCCTGGTCAACCTCGGCTACGGTGACCCCGCTGGCGTGTTCCCGCGCTCGCCGCGCCTGAGCTTCGACGAAGCCGCGCGGATCGAGTAACCGTAGTCACACCGCTCCACTCTCTTTACGTCGCCACCCAACGAAAGGACACACCGATGAACACGACCACCAAGCTCCTGCTGCCGCTGGCCCTTACCCTGGCCATCGCCGCCTGCAACAAGCCGGCCGAACAAGCCGCTGCCCCCGCCGCCGCCGAAACCCCGGCTGCCGCCGCCCCGGCCGAAGCCCCGGCCACTGCCCCGGCTGCCGCCGAGACCGCTGCCCCGATCCAGGCCGTGTCCGGCACCTACAAGCTCGACCCCTCGCACACCGACGTGCTGGTGCAGTGGAACCACATGGGCTTCTCCAACCCCACCGCGCACTTCGGCAATGCCGAAGGCACGCTGGTGTTCGACGCCGCCGACCCGACCAAGTCGAGCGTGCAGGTGACCCTGCCGCTGAGCGGCCTCAACAGCTTCACCGCCAAGTTCGACGAACACCTGCGCAGCGCCGACTTCTTCGACGCCGCGAAGTTCCCGACCGCCACCTTCAAGAGCACCAAGGTCGAAGCGGCCGGCACCAACAAGTTCACCGTTACCGGCGACCTGACCATCAAGGACCAGACCAAGCCGGTCGTGCTCGACGTCACCCTCAACGGTGCCGGCGACCACCCGATGATGAAGGTCCCGGCGATCGGCTTCGACGCCACCACCACCGTCAAGCGCAGCGACTTCGGCGTCGGCGCCTACGCCCCGGCGGTGAGTGACGAAGTCAAGATCCGCATCACCACCGAAGCCGAAGTGCAGAAGGACGCGGCGGCCAAGTAAGGCTGGCCGTCCGGCACTGAAAGGCCCGCCATTGGCGGGCCTTTTTTTCGGGGTCATAGTAAGCGGGTCAGCCCCGGGGCCCACACCATGCGCGAACTGATCCTGTCCATGTCGATGTCGCTCGACGGCTTTGTCAGTGGCCCTGCCGGCGAGGTCGACTGGATCTTCAGTGACGACCAGGAAGCCAAGGCCTGGAAACTGCAGACCGTGCGCAACGCCAGCCTGCACATCATGGGCAGCCGCACCTTCCGCGACATGGCCGCGTTCTGGCCGACCTCGACAATGGCCTTCGCCGCGCCGATGAACCAGATTCCCAAGGCCGTGTTTTCAAAACGTGGTGCCGCCGTGCTCGACGGGCTGGCGGCACGCACCGGCTCGGGCCAACCGCTGCAAGCCGGCGCCCAAAGCTGGGCGCAGCCCTATATCGCCGGGGGCGGGATCGTCGATGAAATCCACCGGCTCAAAGCCAGCGGCGGCAAGCCGATCATCGCCCACGGCGGCGCCCGCTTCGCGCGCAGCCTGATCGCGCACAACCTGGTGGACGTCTACGCCCTGCTAGTCCACCCGATTGCCCTGGGCCAGGGCCGGGCGATCTTCTCCGACCTACCCGCACCGCGGCCGTTGAAGCGAGTCGGATCAAAGGCGTTTCCCGGCGGGGCGATGGCGCAGATCTATCGGCCGGGCTGATCGGCGCCGAGAGCGTCGGGGCTGAAGCCCCTCCTACAAGAAGCTGGAATTTCACTGTAGGAGCGGCTTCAGCCGCGACCGGAGATCAACGGCTCCAGGAAAAAATGCGCGAGCCGACAGAGTCGGGGCTAAAGCCCCTCCTACAAGGACGCTCACTCCGCGTCCGCCCCCGCCTGCCAATACCCGGTAGCCCGAATCGAATCACTCGGCACGCCCAGCTGCCCTTCGATGAACTTGCGCATCATCCGCGCACGCTTGGACTCTGTGGCAATCCAGAAGAACGTCTCGCCATCCGGCAACTCGAAATCCCGTAGCGTCTCTTCCAGCAAGCGGCTGCTGGCCGCATCCACGCCATTACGCTCCAGCCAGTGCACGCGCACCTCGGCTTCGCTCTCCAGCACCTGGCGCTCGCTTTCATCGGCAATCTCGATGAACACCTCGGCCACGCGATCTTCCGGCATTTCCTCCAGCCAGCGGCCAATGGCCGGCAGCGCCGTTTCATCGCCGAACAACACGTACTGGTCGTAGTCACCGGCCACCACGAACGAACCGCGCGGCCCGCCCACGACCAAGGCATCGCCGGTCTTGGCCTGCTGCGCCCAGCTCGATGCCGCACCGTCGCCATGCAGCACGAAGTCGATCGCCAACTCACCGGCCTCGGCGTCATGCCAGCGCGGGGTGTAGTCGCGCGTGGGCGAGGGCAGCGCGCCTTCCGGCCAACGCGGCCCTTCCGGCGTCATCGTCGGCGTGATGAAGGCGCCTTCGGCATTGGGGAAGAACAGCTTTACGTGGTCGTCGGGCGAAGCGCTGTGGAATCCTTCCAAGGCCGCGCCACCGAGCACGATGCGGCGCATGTGCGGGGTGATTCCCTCGCAGCGCACTACCGTCAGCTCACGTAGTTGCGCGAGGTGGCGCAAACGCTGGTGGGCGTGCTCAGTCATGCGCATCCTCCAGGCCATCGGCCGCCTGGTTCAGTAGCGCCGCGACCCGGGCGATCTCCGCCTCGGTCCAGCGGCCGTGGCGTGCAATCACCGCGTGCTTGATCCGGCTGAACGCCTCGCGCACCGCCGGTGGAATCTGCGCCTTGGCCATGTCGCGCGCGCTGGCATGAGTGCGCATCCGCGCCGCCTCGATCTGCTCATGCGCCTGCGCCATGTGCGCGCGGCCTTCCTCGGTGATCGCATAGCGCTTGCGGCCTTCCTCGGCCGTGGCCGCGATCAGCCCCATGTCTTCCAATTGCGAAAGGGTGGGGTAGATCGCGCCCGGGCTCGGGCTGTAGGCGCCGTGGAACAGCTCTTCGATCAAGCGGATCAGTTCGTACCCGTGGCGCGGCTGCTCGGCGATCAGGTGCAGCATCAAGTGGCGCAGGTCGCCATGGCCGAGCGGACGCGGGCCGCCGCGGCCGCGACCACCGCGCAGGCCATCGAACTCGCCGCCGCGACCGCCGCGGCCGCCGCCGCGCGGCCCGCCGAAAAAGCCGCCCGGGCCGCGACCTTCGGGGCCGGCGCAGTCGTGGAAATGTTCCCGCAGGTCGCGCGGGCCGAAGAACTCACCCGCGTGGCGGGCAAAGCGATGAAAGGGCGTATGCATGGTTTTTAGATATATCGTTTTGGACGGCGGAACGATATATCGAAATAGACACGAACCGCAAGTCCCCAGCCCATTGCAACCCTTTGGCCGTCTCGCGCATCGAACCTTCCATGCTGGCAGGCCCTGTTGCAGGAGGGGGGCGGGGCCGCCAGCACCCTCGCCACGAAGGATCGATGCCATGGCCGTGCCTCCCCGCCAGTTGAGCCTGCTCTTGTCCCTGCTGGCCGCCGGTTGCCCGCTCACCGCCTCGGCCACCTGGTCGATCGTTGCTTGCGACCCGGACGGCAGCTGCGGCGTTGCCGTGTCCACCCACAACCTCGCCGTCGGCGCCTCGGTGCCCTACGCACAGGCGCGCGTCGGCGCCATCGCCAGCCAGTTCGAAACCCGCCCCGCGCACGGACCGCAGGCGCTGGCATTGCTTGGCCGCGGCAAGACCCCGGTGGCCACGCTCGACGCGCTCATTGCCGCCGACGATGGCGAAGACGGCGACGCCCGCGACCGCCAACTCGGCCTGGTGGCGGCCAACGGACAAAGCGCCACCTACACCGGCAGCCACGCCCTGGCCGCCGACTGGGCCGGCGCCCGCCATGGCGAAGGCTTCAGCGTGCAGGGCAACGGCCTCACCGGCCCACGCGTGCTCGACGACATGCGCGATCAATTCCTGCGTGCGCACGGCTCGCTGGCCGAGCGCTTGATGACCGCGCTTGAAGCCGGCCAGGCCGCCGGCGGCCAGCGCATTGGCGCGATGTCCGCCGCGTTGATCGTGCGTACCCCCGCCGGCGGTTGGGCCGATGTCGACTTGCGTGTCGACGCCTCCGCCCACCCCGTACAAGACCTGCGGGCGCTGCTCGACCGGCGCCAGGCGCATGAGGCGATGCTGCGCGCCGAACGTTTGCAGCGCACCGGCGACAGTGAAGCTGCCAGTGCCGAAGCGCGCAAAGCGTTGGCGCTGAGCCACGATTGGGACCGGATCTGGCGGCGTGCCGCGCGCCTGGCCATGCAGCAGGGGGACCGGCCGTTGGCGATGGCGCGGCTGGACACCCTGCAGCGGCTCAATCCGCAGTGGGCGCAGGAGGAAATGAGTGATCCGTTGTATGCCGCGCTGGGCCTGGACCCGCGGGTGGCGGGATGGCGGTAGGGCTGGCGCGTTACACCGGCGACCCGCGCGACTGGCCCTCAGAACCAGGGCGCCTCACCCAGCACCTTGGCCTGGTAGTAGCTGACATTGGCGCGCATGGCAAAGATCACCGCGAAGAAAGTGCCTATAAAACTCGTGCTTCCGCCGAAGCCCATCGCGGTCACCGCCAGGCAAATGGCGACGATCAAGATGGAGTAGGCCAGTGCCTGCCGCCACAAGCCCTTGGCGAGGTAATACAGTGCCCCGAACAGGAACGCCCACCCATTGAAGCCAACGCTCCGCCGCTCTGCCGGCAGCAGCTCGCGCTGCCGAGGCATGCTGGGGCCGCCCGCCTTCTCGATCGCTCGAAAGCGTTTCTTCCAGGTCTCCGATACATTCAGTGCCGCGATCGGGTCGCGCACCGGCCTGGCTGGCCGGACTGTGGCAGCGGCCGCATCCACCGGTGGCGGCATCCGTGAGCCCACGGAGTTGTAGGGGTCGTTCATCGTCATCGTCCTTGATTGATGGTGGGTGCGACTATCGCTGCTTCCTTACCGGGCTTCAATCCCCATTACCCACCCCGGCCTCACCCTCGATCACCTTGCGCTGCATCGCCTCCAGGTACGCATCCAGCTCCTGGGTCGAGGTGAATATCTCGCCCAGCGGCACCGCCTTCACCATGTCGAAGACCTTGCGGATCTGCGGCTGCGGGTGGGTGACCAGCACCTTGCCGTTGCGCGAGGACAGCGCCTTGCGCGCCTTGAAGATCGAACGGATGCCTGCGCTGGAAATGTATTCCAGGCCGTCCAGGTCCAGCACCAGCGTCTGCACCGTGGTGGCCAGCAACGGCGACAGCGCTTCGTCCAGGGTCTGGTAGGTGTGCGTATCGAGGCGGCCGCTCAGGCTCACGCGCTGGCGGTTGTCCTGCGGCGGATCGATCTGGATGCTCAACGTGCTCAAGACAACGCCTCCATGTCGGAAGAGAACGGACGCAGCAAAGTGACACGCACTACGTTGGTATCGCCTTCACGCCGGTAATCCAGCGCATCGGCCATCTGCTGCACCAGGAACAACCCCAGGCCACCCACCGGCCGCGCCTCCACCGACGCCTCCAGTGCAGGTGATGCCTGCAACCCTGGGTCGAACGCAGCGCCGTGTTCGCGCAGCTCCAGCACCAGGGCCTCCCGGTCCACCCATACCTGCAAGCGCAAGGGCAGCCCGCGCGCCGCGCACTGGCCGTGGTGGATAGCGTTGCAGGCCAGCTCCTCCACGATCAAGCGAACCTGGCCGATGCGCTCGGCCACCACCCCGCGCTGCTGCAGCGAATCCTCCAGCTCATCGCTCAACCCCGCCAGCGCCTCCAGCGACGGCAGCATGTCCAGGTTCATTCTCATTACCTCAGGCCTCCCCAGGCTCCCGCCGCAAGCGTATCGCCAGCAAGGTGATGTCGTCGAACGGCTCGGCCGTCCCCGTGAAGCGGTGCAGGTCCTGCACCACCGCGTCGCATTGCTCGGCCGCACTGCGCCCCGGGCGCAGCGCCGCGTGCAGCCGCGCCAGTCCGTAGGCGTGCTCGTGCTCGTCCAGCGCATCGGTGACCCCGTCCGTGTACCCGAACAACGTCTGCCCCGGCGCCAGCCGGCCATGCAGGGTGGGGTAGTGGTGCTGCGGCTCTATCCCCAGCGGCGGGCCAGATTCCAGCGCCAGCGTCGTCACCCCGGTTTGCACGTCCAGCAGCAGCGGCGGCTCGTGGCCGGCACTGGCCAGCCAATAGTCGCCACTGTCCACGTTGATCAACCCGCACAGCACCGTGGCGAACATGCAGGTCTCGTTGTTCTCTGCCAGCCGCGTGGACGCTGCGATCAAGATGCCGTCAGGCCGCGTATGCCGGCGCGCCGCCACCTCCAGCACGCTCACCGCGCGCGCCATGAACAACGCCGCCGGCACGCCTTTGTCCGACACATCGCCGATCACGAACCACAGCAACCCCGGCGCGACCTCGGAGTAATGATAGAAATCCCCGCCCACCATCTTCGCCGGCTCCAGCCGCGCGCACGTTTCCAGGTGCGAGCCGGCGTGGTCGAAAGTGCGGCCTGAAGGCAGCATCGCCAGCTGGATATCGCGCGCAATCTGCAGCTCGCTCTGCATGCGCTCGCGCGCGGCGGTCATCAGCCCGATCTCTTCCAGCTGCTGGCGGATCGAGCCGCGCGCACTGTCGAACGCCCGCGCCATCACCCCGACCTCGTCGAAGCGCTGCACGTGCGGCAACGGATAATCGAAGTCGCCGCGGCGAAAGTGCGCCGCCGCATCGGTCAGATCCTCGATCGGCCGCGTCAGCTTCGACGCGAAGCGCCGCATCAACAGCCACCACAAGCCCAAGCCGGCCAACGCCCCCAACGCCACCCACAGCGCCAGCCGGTTCAACCCGGCCAGCACATATTGGCGCGAAGCCGACAGCACGAAGGTCCAACCACTGCGCCCGACCGCGGCGCTGCGGGTGAGGTACACCTGCCCATCCGGCGCCCGATGCTCGAACGACGCCGGCTTACCGGCCGCCATCGCCGCCACCAGCGGCGCCAGGTCCGGGCGGGATTTCTCCACCTGCTGCGGCAACGTGCGCCGCAGGTTCAAGGCCGGGTCCGGATTGAGCACGAACAGGCCTTCCGGCGACAGCAGCGTCGCCTGCACGCCGAAGTTGTCCGGCAGCTCCTGCACGATGTCGCGCAGCCGCCGCACCGGCACATCCACGCTGACCATGCCGATGGGTTCCGCATCCGGGCCATCGCCGGGGCGCGTCACCGGCAGGTTGTAGGTGGTGAACAATTCACCTCCCGTGGCCGCATTCGCATACGGCTCGGACCACCACGCCTGGCGCGAGGTCATCGTGCGCTGGTACCAGGGCATCGCCCGATAGTCGTAGCCCAGGTCCTGGGCCGACTGCTCGATCAACTGATTGCCGGAGCGGCGCAGATACCAGACGAACCCCGGGTCATCGACCTGCTTGCCGCTGCGCGGATGCAGCACGATCATCGCCCCGGCGGTGTCGTTGTCCCCGGCCAGCGTGGCCTGCAGCAGCGCCCGCAGATTGAACGGCTGCGCCCCCACCGCGCCCGCACTGGCCGCCAGCGTGCGCCCGCTCACCTGCGCCGATTCCAACGTCGCCGCCAGGCTGCGCGCACTTTGCTGAGTGAGGCCGTCCACCTCCTTGCCGGCCGCCGCCACCAACTCCGCGCGCGCGCCCAGGTAGAAGAAAGTGCCGAGCAGCCCGAGCAGCGCCACCAAGCTCCAGACAGCGCCCACCAGCATTCGCGTGCGCAGGCTATGGCGCCAGCGCACCTGTGGCTTCGGGGTAACAGGGGGGCTGCCCATTGACGGTGGCTTCCAGTGCCGGCCAAGCCCGGATCATGGGGCCGCCGCCGGCCAAGCGCCAACCGTGACCCACCGCACGAACCCACCTGTAGGAGGGGCTTCAGCCCCGACCGTCATCTGTGGTCTGGCGACTCCGCTTGTCGGGGCTGAAGCCCCTCCTACAAGCGCCGCACCCACGCCCGCTATTCCACCGGCCGCCCAGCCCTATTCCCAACGCGCAACCCTGTCCCCCCGGACAACCCAAGACACCGCTGGAACGCTGCTTTTCCAGCATCCATACGCACCCGTAGCGAGGAATGGCGCAATCACGCTGGGTTACACTTCGCAGTTCACGAAAACACTGCACGGCGTACCTCACGCGCCGGATCCGGGAGCGTTATGAACTGGTTGAACGAAGTACTGCAGAACGATCCGAACCCACTAGAGACCCAGGAGTGGCTCGAATCGCTCAAGGCGGTCATCGATAACGAAGGCCCGGACCGCGCGCACCAGCTGCTCGAAGGCATGGTCGAACAGACCCGCCGCGCAGGCGCCTACCTGCCGTTCTCGCCCACCACCGAGTACGTCAACACCATTTCCCCCGCCAACGAGGCCAAGAGCCCGGGCGATGCGGCGCTGGAGTGGAAGATCCGCTCCATCATCCGCTGGAACGCCATGGCCACCGTCGTGCGCGCCAACCGCAAGCCCGGCGACCTCGGCGGCCACATTGCCTCGTTCGCCTCCTCGGCCACCTTGTACGACGTCGGCTTCAACCACTTCTGGCGCGCCCCGTCCGACAACCACCCCGGCGACCTGCTCTACATCCAGGGCCACAGCGCCCCGGGCATCTACGCCCGCGCCTTCCTCGAAGGCCGCATCAGCGAAGCCCAGCTGGACAACTTCCGCATGGAAGTGGACGGCCAGGGCATCTCTTCCTACCCGCACCCGTGGCTGATGCCCGAGTTCTGGCAGACCCCGACCGTCTCCATGGGCCTGGGCCCGCTTGGCGCCATCTACCAGGCGCAGTTCATGAAATACCTGGAGAACCGCGGCCTGATCGAGAAGTCCGACCGCAAGGTGTGGTGCTTCATCGGCGACGGCGAGAGCGACGAGCCGGAAACCCTCGGCGCCATTGCCCTGGCCGGCCGCGAAGGCCTGGACAACCTGATCTTCGTGGTCAACTGCAACCTGCAGCGCCTCGACGGCCCGGTGCGTGGCAACGGCAAGATCATCCAGGAACTGGAAGGCGTGTTCCGTGGCGGCGGCTGGAACGTGATCAAGCTGCTGTGGGGCGGCTACTGGGACGCCCTGCTGGCCAAGGACACCAACGGCGTCCTGAAGAAGCTGATGATGGAAACCGTCGACGGCGAATACCAGAACTGCAAGGCCTTCGGCGGCGCCTACACGCGCGAGCACTTCTTCGGTAAATACCCGGAAACCGCCGCCATGGTGGCCGGCCTTTCCGACGACGACATCTGGCGCCTCAACCGCGGTGGCCACGACCCGCACAAGGTCTACGCCGCCTACCACGAAGCCGTGAACACCAAGGGCATGCCCACCGTGATCCTGGCCAAGACGGTGAAGGGCTACGGCATGGGCTCAGCGGGCGAATCGCTCAACCCGACCCACCAGACCAAGAAGCTGGACGACGAATCCGTTCGCCACTTCCGCGACCGCTTCAACATCCCGGTGACCGACGCCCAGCTGGCCGACGGCCAGGTGCCGTTCTACCACCCGGGCGAAGACTCGCCGGAAGTGCAGTACCTCAAGTCGCGCCGTGCCGAACTCGGCGGCTACCTGCCGCAGCGCCGGCCGAAGGCGAGCAAGTCGTTCGTGGCCCCGGGCCTGGACAAGTTCGAGCGCCTGCTCAAGGACAGCGGCGAGCGCACCTATTCCACCACCATGTCGTTCGTGCAGAGCTTGAACATCGCCCTGCGCGACAAGGAAATTGGCCCGCGCATCGTGCCGATCGTCGCCGACGAAGCGCGCACCTTCGGCATGGAAGGCCTGTTCCGCCAGATCGGCATCTACGCCCCGTTCGGCCAGAAGTACAAGCCGGTGGACGCAGACCAGCTGATGTTCTACCGCGAAGACCAGAGCGGCCAGGTGTTGCAGCAGGGCATCAGCGAACCGGGCGCGATTGCCTCGTGGATGGCCGCCGGCACCAGCTACTCCGTCAGCGACGTGCCGATGCTGCCGTTCTACATCTACTACTCCATGTTCGGCTTCCAGCGCGTGGGCGACATCGCCTGGCAGGCAGCGGACATGCGCACCCGCGGCTTCCTGCTCGGCGGCACCGCCGGCCGCACCACGCTCAACGGCGAAGGCCTGCAGCACGAAGACGGCCACAGCCACCTGCTGGCCGGCGCCATCCCGAACGTGCGCACCTACGACCCGACCTTTGGTTATGAAGTCACCGTCATCATGCAGCACGGCATGAAGGCGATGATGGAAGACCAGATCGACGAGTACTACTACATCACCCTGATGAACGAAAACTACGCCCACCCGGAAATGCCGGCCGGCGCAGCGGAAGGCATCATCAAGGGCATGTACCTGCTGAAGGACGCCGGCAAGCCCAAGAAGGGCGAGCAGCGCGTGCAGCTGCTGGGCAGCGGCACCATCCTGCGCGAAGCGATTGCCGCGGCCGAACTGCTGGACAAGGACTTCGGCGTGACCGCCGATATCTGGTCTTGCCCGAGCTTCAACGAGCTGCGCCGCGATGGTTTTGATGCCGAGCGTTGGAACCGCATGCACCCGGAAGCCGAGCAGCGCAAGGCGTATGTGACGCAGTTGCTGGAAGGGCGGCAGGGCCCGGCGATTGCGGCGACGGACTACGTGCGGTTGTTTGCTGACCAGATCCGCAGTTTCGTGCCGATGGGGTATACGGTGCTGGGTACGGATGGGTTTGGGCGCAGCGATACGCGTGCGAACCTGCGGCGGTTCTTCGAGGTTGATCGGTACTACATCGCGCATGCGGCCATTGCGGCGCTGGCGAAGGAAGGGAAGATGACCGGGAAGGATGTGGCTCGGGCTATCAAGCTTTATAAGATTGATCCGGAGAAATCGAATCCGGTTGGGGTTTAATCTGTACTAGGTCTGCGAGCAAAGGATAAGCTAGGAAGGGCAGGTACCAGTACCTGTCCTTCTTCTACTTGAGTCCTGCTGACAATTTGGGGTGGCCGTGAAAATATCCGAACTCCGCCTAAGAGACTTTCGATCTCACGCCCGACTCAGTATTAAATTTGAGTCGGATGTCACGGTGTTGGCGGGGGACAACGGAGACGGGAAAACGACCATTCTTGACGCCGTTAGCGACGTCTTCGGGAGAATGCTCACCAAATTTCCCGGAATCACCGGCACTTCGCCCAAGGCTGGCGACATTCGCTTAGATGAGCGTTCTAAGCCGGCACCAGGGCTGCACATCTGGACGCGGTTGGATGCCTCAGTCGAATGCGCTTCGCTGCACGAGATCGATCGAAAAGATCTTGACGGGCACATTCGCGTCTCACGAACGAAATTAAGGGACGGCGCCGCAAATACCTTGGCAACTTTCGTGGAGGCGATAGAGCCAGCGGAGGTAGTCGGTGTTAAGAATCTCGATGCTCTTGCGGAAGCATTGCTCACCGCAGATGCGGCGGGGCGAAACTACCTGATGCCGCTAGTTGTCTACTACGGCACAGACAGGGCAGTTTTCAAGTCTCCGCTCCGTAGAAGAAACTTCAAGACGCATTTTCCTCGATTCGACAGCATGAATGGCGCGCTGAACTCCACAGCGAACTTCAAACGAGTATTTGAGTGGTTTCATGCCAAGGAGACGGAGGAGGCCCATAAGCAGCGCGAACTTCGTTCGTTCGAGTACGAAGATTCCGAGCTGGCGTCAGTGCGGAAAGCCATAGAAAGGTTCTTCTGGAACTTCAAAAGACCGAGAACCGCCCTAAAGCCCCTTCGATTTGTTGTGGACAAGATCGAAGAGTCTGGTGCCACAAAGACATTTGATCTTGATCAACTGAGCGATGGCTACAGAACATCCATCGCGATGATCGCTGACTTGGCGTGCCGAATGGTCGAAGCGAATCCGCCGGGCACTGTTGACGGATGGGATCCTTTGGCAACTCACGCGGTCGTGATGATTGACGAGGTGGATCTGCATCTGCATCCGAAGTGGCAGCAAACCGTACTTACAGATCTGAGGCGCGTCTTTCCTAACAGCCAATTCATTGTGACGACGCATAGCCCGCAGGTGCTGTCGAGTGTCGAGGCTAGGTGCATTCGGAAGCTGGTCAGCGGCGAGGAGGAAACTCGCATCGAAATCCCAGACTTCGCACTGGGAGCCAGGAGCGTAGACCTTCTAGAGAGCATCCAAGGCGTCGACGCGAGACCGCCGAGCCCCATCACGGCGAAGCTTGATCGATATAGATCGCTCGTAGAGGCTGACGACTGGGACTCTGAGGAAGCCAGGGATATTCGCCTGGAGTTGGATAGTTGGTCTAACGGCAGCGAAGCAGAGCTGCGCCGCATCGACATCGACATTCAGCTCAGAAAGATGCGGAGAACTCGGGCGTGAAGAGAGTGGCGAAGTCGGACGAGCCGACGATGTTGTCTGCTTTTCGGTTGACTAGCCCAGGCGCAACTTGGAGGGAGTTTCGGGCTGAGGATGGGGCTTATAGGCAGACATGTAGGCAACTTTTCTCTGACCAATTCGGTTTGTGCGCGTATTGCGAGATATCACTAAAGGTCTCTGACGAAGAGCTTCCGCGCGACCAGCGTGTCGAACACTTTCACCCTAAAAGTCCGCATTCTGTAGCCCCCAATTGGGCGCTGGATTGGAACAACCTACTGGCGACCTGCCACGGGGGGTCGCAGCGACATTTGCAGGACTGCAATAGATTCACTGCGCCAGACCTTTCGTGCGACGCCGTAAAGGGTGACGCAGATCTGGACGATGTGATCCTAAATCCGTTGGCAGACATCTCGGATCAAGATCATGTGTTCGCATTCTCGCTGACCGGTGCAATCTCAGTAGATGTCCGCTGTCCTTCGGCACTCACCGCGAAGGCAGAGGCCACGATTGAGGAACTAAATCTGGACGCACAACGACTCCGACGGCTAAGGGCGGAAGTGGTCTCTGCACTTTACGATGAACTTGAGGCTCGGGGAGGCCCGTCTGATGAGACATTGAGTGAGATGGCGCGCGCGCTGTTCGAAGAAGGGGCACCGCCCGAATTCTACAGCTGCAAGAGATACATTTTGAGGCCAGCTTCGGAAGAGAGGTTGCGTGCTCTCGGGTTCTACTAGCGCACAAGCCCCGACTTGGGGAGATAGCTTCAGGGGCCTGCGATCCGTCGCATAGATTCGAGACTGGAGTTCGCTAGTGTGGGCGTTGGAGCCTAGAAACTCCGCTAAGAGAAGAAAAGCGCCTGTTTGATCCCAATCGGACCTGCGTCGGGAGGGTGGCTAATACAAGACCCTCAGGGGAAATACGCCCGCCGACTCTTAGCGGTTTCTAGCCTCCCGACACCCCGTCGCAAACACGCGACGGGGTCTTTCCCGTCAAGGAGGGCTACCCATGCGTAAATCCCGCACCCCACGCGTCGCCGAGTACATCGCGCCATTTCCCACCACGCTGGCCGATCGCCTCAACATCACCTACCCAGACACCGACTGGCGGTCTCCCAACTACAAAGGCCCACCCACGGCCGAAGAGCTGGATAAGCGCGCGGCGGCCGCAGCCAGGCGAGGCCGCCCGCGCGCGCCACGGCGGCCCGAGCAGGGCACCGTCCACTACTCCTTCTACAAGGCCACGGATGACCTCGTCCCGCTGCTGCGCTTACGCGGTAGGTGGCTGGAGGAGCTGGGCCTACACATCGGCTGCCCCCTGCGCATCACTGGCAAGCCCGGCAAAGTAGTTATCGAGGTAGTGGGGCCGCCACCGCCGCCGGTTGTGCCGGTGGGGAAGCCCTGGGAAGAAGAGCGGCGCGAGGAGATTCGGCGGTAGGGGCGTTGCAGACTGGCACCGCTTGGGGCGGCGGTGCTGGTGGCCAGGTTGGGCCAAGTGATTGTCCGCAACCGTCCGGGGGATCAGGTACCAGGTTGTTGCGCTTACGATGTGGGCCATGAGCGCACAGACCAGACTGAACAACGCTTTCGCGATCAGATCCTTTCTCACGCTTGTTGGCGGGGTGGTACTTCTTCAAGTTGGCCAGGCGATGGGGCATAGCCCTTCGCACACGCTCAATTGGTATTTCATTGCGTCATGCGTGATCTACGCGTTGGTGCCGATCACGTTGCTTCGGTCGATCCTGCGCGCTCCGCACTTTCCCAGGCGCTCGTACGCAATGGCGCTCTGTGTGGCCGCGCTGCTAGCGCTCGCGCTGGGTCTGGCCTTCGGGCTAATGCTGCTGTAGACCCGATGACCTATCGCCGTCTCACCTCCTGAACTCCGGCCCCGCTAGCCTGCCTCCCAGCTCCCCGAGGCCCCCACCCATGTGCTACTCCGCCGAAATCCAAGCCGACTACAAAAAACTAGTGCGCCAGTTCGGCGCCATCATGGATTTCGAAGCCTTCGCCCAGCTCTGGCTGCGCCAGAAGGGCGGCGAGAAGCGTCCGAAGACGCCCAAGGCGATGGACGAAGCGTTCCGCGAGGGCGGCGAGGGCGCCTTGTCGGTCATCGCCGAGGAAATAGCGGCGTGGGACCTGCTCGACGCGCAGGCCTGGGAGGGCGACCTGTTCGCGCAGCGCCGCCGCATTGCCGATGCCGAGCGCAAGCTGGCGGTGAAGCCCACCAAGACCGCGCAGCAGGAGCTGGACCGCGCCACGCGCAAGCAGGCCCAGGTGGAGAGCTGGCTGTCGGACTTGCGCCGCAAGGAGCCCAAGGCGAAGGACTACCGCATCTTTCCCGGCTGGTGGGCGCCGGTGCTGGTGCAGGAGAACGGCCAGCGCCTCATCCGGCCCATGCGCTACCAGTGCCGCCCGCCGCACGCGCCGAGCAGTTACGACAAGGACTACCCCGGCACCTACAACGCCCGCCGCGACAACCTGGAGCGCGCCTGGAAGGACCTGTTCGGCTATCGCCACGGCCTGATCGTGGTCGGCCGCTTCTACGAGAACGTCCAGGGGCCGGACGGCAAGAATGTCGTCATCCAGTTCCAGCCGCGCGACAAGTCACCCATGCTGGTGGCCTGCCTGTGGTCGCACTGGGTGGACCCGCAGGGCCTGGAGCCGGACCTCTACAGCTTCGCCGCCATCACTGACGACCCCGAGCCCGAAGTAGCCGCCGCCGGGCACGACCGCACCATCATCAACATCAAGCCGGAACACATAGACGCCTGGCTCAACCCGGACCCGAGCAAGCTGGCCGCGCTGTACGCCATCTTCGATGACAAGGCGAAGCCGCTTTATGAGCATAAGGTGGCGGCGTGATTTGCGAGTAGGGGGGGTGGAAGGCGGGGTGCGATGGACTCATGCGCTGAGCGTCTCAAACGATGAATCCGGTGCCGTGCATGCTGACGCCATGAGCACCGACACCCCACCTGAAGAAACCCACCTACTCACCTATCTCGGCCCCGCCGATGCACGTGGCGGCATCGTAGTGGCCAGATCCGCGCACGCCCACGGAACCTGCGTAGGCGCAAGCAAAGGGGCGATCCCGGAGGAGGGCATCGGGACGGACTGCAGCAGAATTGGACCTACAACAAGCGGCCATCAACCAGCGTGGTGCGCAACCATGACATACGATGCTCGTTGTTCTTAGAAGGCTTCAACCAAGCCGAGCCTACTAAGCTGGCGTCCTGAACTTAGCGAAGTAGCTCTCATAGTTCTGTCTTGGAGGGATCAAGCCAGACTTCCGGAAGGACGAGAGATCGACCGAATAAGGGATTTCCTTGTCCTTCGCAAGGCGCTGGTTTGCATGCAGGCGCTTCGCATGTACTTGGAGCTCCTCAGTAAGCTCCGCCGCGAAGAACACCACATCATCTGTGTGCCGAGCGATTCCCTCCATGCACTGGTAATACAACTCATCTATGCTGCCATCCCTCTGACGTAGGCCAAAATAGGTATGAAGAAAGAATTCCAGAGTCAGCTCGCGGCTATGGAACTTTGCCATCTCCGCCGCGCGAATTTCCCTAGTATGGGAAAGCATGTCGAGCGCGCCCTCAATCATCGCGGCGAGAGCAAGCACCCTGCCTGGCATCATCGCAGCGGGATGGGTCAGGCTTTTCAGTCCTTCAATTGGAACTGTTAACGGCGGAATGGAGACCAGGTCGGCTCGGAAAGGCACCTCTCCTCCCGGCGCATGCACCTCGGGAAGAGCACTGTTCATCGTTTCTGCCTCACGTCTTTGTCTGAGATAGCCTTTCAACAGCGGCTTGACGTAGTCCTGCTTGAGGGAAATGGCCCGAGAGAGGGTGCTTTCTGAGAGAACAATGAGTGCATTTGTCCGACCCAAAGCATCCCACCGTCGACGTTGTCGATTTGATCGTTCTGCGAGGAGGTTTCCACAGAGTGCGCCAAAGAGGGCGCCGGCCAAGGTGGCTAAGAATGGATTGAAGAACGGTGAGTTGAGTATCGTAAGCATGAAACTCCATTACTGCTAATGCTGACACATTAAGTCACCATGCTGGTTCGCCAAGGCGTGACGTCCCCAGGCATGGTTGTCTAAGGTGTGTAGGGTGCTAAAGGGGACCGAGCAATTCACTTCGCCCATAGTCGCCAGGATTCTTCCGTGCTATGGACATCACTGGGGAACGCGTTAGGTGCCATCCAAGATCCCCGGATACGCAGCTGCGAACTCGCAACACTTTTGAAGTGTTCGCTCTTCGAAGCGGTTATTCAGCAAGTCAAATACCGCGGCTGGAGGCTGCGCGAACCGTAATTCGGCCTGGGACCACGGGTACCACTTATGTGCCTTGTAACGGCTCCTATAGAGGAGCTCACCCGCCTTGCTCTTGAGCTCAAAGACCCCACAGCGACTCGACGGCGTCTCGATATCGCCAGCACGCTCGCAGAGAAAAAGAAGAAGAACGAAGGGGCCCGAGGCCGAAGCTTGTTCCATAAGCTTTGCGTGCAGAGCCTGGATTTCACACGCGTCCCAACTGCGCCGATACTTGACCTCAATCAGCCAAGTCTTCGTGATTGCGGCATCGGTCACCAGGAAGTCCGGAAGCGACCGCAGCGACTGTGGCAAGTTGAGCTTGAGGTACTGCGCTTGACCGACCGACGCCAACTCGCGGACGACTTCTTCGATCCCGAGCGGAGTCACGCGGTATCCGGCATCTTCTAGGAGCGATTTGACAAGCGTCTGAGTTACGGCGCCTTTCATCTTGCTGGAGAAATCTATGGGCATTTGAAAGCACTCGCTTGGTGCCCTCAATAGACCTTTCCGTATTCAACGACGTTGGCGCTGCTCGGCATGAATGAGCACACCATAGGAGGAATCTCACTTCAACCGCTCTGCCTCAGCGTCGCCGCGAACCTCCTCGAAGGGTTTACAATGCGTGTATTGTGTATGACATATGTAAACCGAGGTCACCATGCTAGGTTCTCGCATCAAGCAAGCGCGCGTAGCCGCTGGGCTTTCCCTAAGAGAGCTGGCCCAGCAGGTAGAGCTCAGCGCAATGGCGGTATCGAAGTACGAGCGTGATGCCATCAGGCCATCTTCCGATGCACTGCTCCGTCTTTCGAAGGCGCTCGGCGTCCGCACCGAATACTTTTTCCGCCAACCCACTATCGAGCTCACCGAGGTCGAGTTCCGCAAGCACCCCAAGCTGTCAGCGCAGGACGAGGCCAAGGCCCTGGAGGACGTCCGCGAGCAGTTGGAGCGTTGGCTTGAATTGGAGGCCGTCATTCCGGCGTCGTGGCCTAAGGCCTTTGCGCTGCCCAGGGGGCTGCCCACGCGGGTGGATTCCTATGCGGATATCGAGCCCGTGTCCGAGCGCATCCGTGCGGCCTGGCAGCTGGGGAGTGGTCCCATTGCGAACCTGGTCGACAAGCTCGAAGAGGAGGGCATCAAGGTCATCCTGACACCGCATGGCGGCGGCAAGCGCTTCGATGGACTCGTGGCCAAGGCCAACGGCCACACGGTGATCGTTGTCGGGCGGGACTGGCCGGGGGACCGGCAGCGCTTCACGCTTGCGCATGAGCTCGGGCACTTGGTGTTGCATGGCCGGCTGGCAGCAAACCTGGACGAAGAGCGCGCGTGCCATCGCTTCGCGAGCGCCTTGCTGGTGCCTGCGAAGGAGGCAGTTCGGCTGCTCGGCGCTTCCCGCTCGTGGATAGAACCTCGTGAGCTCTATCTGCTGAAGCACGAGTGGGGCCTGAGCATGAATGGCTGGCTCTACCGAGCGAAAGACCTGGGCATTCTCAGTCAGGCCGCCGCGCGTCGCCATTGGGATTTCTTCGCCCGGCAGGGTGAGAAAAACTTTTCCTGGCGCGAACGCGAACCCGGGCACGCATACGTGCAGGAATGTCCTTTACGCTTCGCGCAGCTCATATATCGTGCTCTTGCGGAAGGCCTGATAGGTGAATCCAAGGCTGCAGAGCTGCTGGGCGTGACTCTGGCAAAGCTGCGTTCCAACCGTCGTATGGATGCGACCGATGCGAGTTGTTGTAACTGATGAAAACATCATCATCGACGTGGCTGCAGGTGGCTTGCTGGAAGAGATGTTCCGGATTTCGGGCTGGGAATTCTGTGTCCCCGACGTGCTCTACGTTGAAGAGCTGCAAGAGCATCACGGTAATCTGCCTGCTCTTGGGCTGAGGGTTCTCGCCCAGCCGGCCGAAAGTGTCGACCGAATCGCGCAACTTCGTCGTCGCTACCGCGCCCTCAGCACCAACGACCTGTTCGCGCTGACGCTTGCTCGGTCAATGGGCTGCGCACTCCTCTCTGGAGATGGGCCTTTGCGGCGAGCTGCAGACGCTGAAGGTGTAGAGGTGCGTGGCACGCTATGGCTTATGGCCGCGCTGCTGGAAGCACACCTCATCACGGTAGAGCAGGTGGCCACCGCCTATGAGGCGATGAGGCGCGATGGAAGCCGGCTGCCGTGGGTGGATGCCGAAGCCCAGATCGAGCGCTGGCGAGTCCCTCACCGCCCCAAATAAAACCCCACCGGAATAAGCTCCACCGTCCACCCGGCCGCTTCTCCCAACGTAGCCGCCGGGTGCATCGAAGCAATCCGCAGCGCCTCGTCATGGCTATCGGCTTCGATGATGAACAAGCCGCCCACCACCTCCTTGGACTCGGTGTAGGGCCCATCCGTCACCTGCGTCTTCCCATCGCGCGGGCGCAGCGTACGCCAGGTATCCAGGTCATCCAGCGATGCAGACACCAGCACCTTGCCGGTGGCCTGCATCTTTTCGTCCAGGGCGGGGCATTGGCTCACCAATGCCTCCACCTCTTCGGGCGTCATCGCCGCAAACTTTTCCGGGGTGAAGTAGGCCAGGCCGAGGTATTTCATGGGGCAGTCCTTCTGGTTGTTGGATTGACGACGAGGGAGATGGCCGGAAATCGACATTACCCCCAAACGCCTGGCCCGGCCTGCCCCCGCAGCAAGCCTCTCAGCCCTCGGGCTGTGCTGCTTCCGACTTCTTCTTGACCGCCGCAATGAACTTGCTGATGTTCTCCTGCGTGGCGGTGTTCCAGAGGTTGATCAGCCGCACCGAAGCGTTGTACGTCTCGCCGGCGTTGCTGGAGGCACTGGTCACGATGTCCTCGTTGAACAGCTCCTTGCCCGTGCTTCTGTCCACGATCCGGTAGGTGGCGTTGACATCCACCTTGTTCGAGAAGCCGCTGGGGTTGAACTCGAAGCGCTTGATCGTGGCGAAAATGGTCACGTTGGTCGCCGCGTCGTCCTTGAACAGCCCGGCCTGGTCGATCGACGTCTGGATGGCTTCCTTCCACAATGGCGGGAAGGTGGCATCGACCATCACCTTGCCCGTCTGCGAGGGCGCGTCGGCGATGACCACGGCGATGGTCTTTACTTCCATGTCCAGCGGCGGCGCGACGGAACGGATGATACCGGTAGGCACCAGGTTGACCTGCGTAGGCTTACTCGCGCATGCGCTCAAGAGCATGCATAGCACCAACGGAACTACCTTTTTCATGTGACCCCCTGTTGTTGTAAAAAGCGATCTTGCTTTGCAGCGGCCGCCACGCCCAGCCGGTCCGTGCGGCACTTGGAAGAATGGCGACGATGAAGGCGGTCGAGCCCGACTTCGGGTTCCGGCCTTCGATCGATAAGAATTACGGGTTGCTCCCCAGCATCCCGAAATACACCCCGGGCGGGAAACGCCAAGGACTAAATCAGCCTCGGATGATAGGGCGGCGGAAAGCTGCCATCAAGATTGCCGACACCTCGCCGGCACCCCGCAAGGCCTATCGCAAGCGTTACCCGCGTTGTCCCCCTCGTCCTCCTTGCTCACGAGCCAGCCATGTCCCGCGCCACCTACCTGCTGCCCGCCCTGATGCTGGCCATCGCCTTGCCCGCGCACGCCGGCTGGAAACCCGCAAACCCAGCCGTGGCCGAAACCTGCAAGCAGCCGCGTATCGCCGCTGCACTCGCCGCCACCGAGCGCATGGACGCGGCGATCCTGTCGCATGACGTGCCGGCCTTCAGTGCGATCTTCGAGAACGATGCGGTGGTCAACAATCCATACAACAAGATCGCCCGCAAGGCCGACGCCGAAAACAATCTGCGCACGGGAAAAATCGACTACACCACCCTGGAACGCACCATCGAATACGCCGCCACGCGCGGTGAGCACGATGTAGTGTTGATGGGCGAAGAGGCGCTGACGCCGATCAACCAGGCACGCTTTGCCGGCAAGCACGTGCGCCGCCGCACCACCGAGATATGGAGCGACGCGAGCGGGGAGTGGAAGCTGGCGGTGCGGCAGGCGACTGTTTACGAGGCGGATTGACCGCAGCGGCTAGCGAAGGCGGCAGTTCGCTTATTAGCGGGGCCGCACTTCGCGACAGGCTGCCAGCAGTTCCCGCCCGAGCGGCTCGTCAACGGTGATCGGCCTTTCGCCAGCCTTTGCCATGAGTTCCGATCGAACGCGCTCGGCAGCCGATGAGGAAGCGGCAACATTCGCATCGGACGATTCCAGCGAGTATCCAGGCATGGCGGAAGGCCAGACTACGCCTAACGCCAGCAGCTGCCCGCACAGCCCGAAGTGGTAAGCGGCATCTTCGTTCGTCCCGACGTGCTCGTGGCCTGCGGCTAGCATCGCTACGTGAAAGACCTCGTGCGCCACCAAGTCCGCAACGTTCGCCAACGTGGCCTGAGATGTAGCCAGTTCGGGTGCGACGAGCACCAACTTCGGGAAGCGACCAACCCGCCACGGGCTGCTGCTGTAGGCAACACGCGGTGGGACCATGCGAATTTCGACTGAGACGCGCTGGCCACCAGATTGCGCGACCGAAAATGCCAGCGCCTTGCTGGCCGCGGTGCAGATTGCGCCAGGCCTTACCTGTTGGAGGTTTTCTGCCACCAACAGACGGACCCTCTGGTCCGCACAAGCAACGGGTCGCCCCAGGCGTATCTCTTCTTCGGCACCCTGCGTCACTACGGTCGATCGCGTCAGGTATAGCCTGCCGACCCTCACCATTGAGTTCTGGTTGAGACCTTCGACCGAAAGTGCGGGAGGGGCGGCTATTGCGTGAGAGTAGATGCCCGAGGCGAGAAAAATGAAACAAAGCGCCATCAGCGCGTGCCAGCGCATCACTCACGCCCCCAGCGTGCCGTTCCTGGCACCTCGGAACAGACTCAACCCCCAGTAGGCCAGCATCCCGGCACATACCAGGCTCACAAGCAGTGAAACCGACGCCACCACGGGATTCTCAGCAAACACAAACACCGTGCTCGGCCGGTTGCGGACGATGCCGGTCCTGCCCTCGATAATGGCCAGGTAGAGGAGACCGACGGCGGCTAGCCCGCCCACGACCATGAAGTAGCCTCCAACCAGCATGCCGAGCAGGCGCCCGCGTGCTTGCCTCGTGCGCGCCAGGAAGATCGGCAAGATCAAGGCCAACACCAGCCCGCCCATCAGCAACATCCATGTCGTCACTGCCTCACGCTCCGCCGGGCAGCGGCGCCGCCGAATCCACCAACCCCGCCCCCCGAAGCTCGCGCCAAAAATCCACCGGCACCTGCTCATCGATAGCCACCCGATCCTCCGCAATCCGCTCGGGCCTGCTCGCCCCGGGAATCACCGCAGCCACCGCCGGATTCGCCAAGGCAAACTGCAACCCGGCCGCCTTCATGCTCACACCATGGCGATCGGCAATTCCCTTGATGCGCGCCACCTTCTGCAGGATCTCCGGCTTGGCCGGTGCATATTCAAAGTTCGGCCCGCCCACCAGTGCACCCGAGCTGTAAGGCCCACCCACTACGATGCCCAACCCACGCGCCGCCACCTGCGGCATCACGCGCTGCAACGCGCGCGAGTGGTCGAGCAGGGTATAGCGGCCGGCGAGCAGGAAGCCATCCGGCCGCGGCCCTTCAAGGTCCAGCAGCAGTTCGATCGGCTCGACGCGGTTGACGCCCAGGCCCCACGCCTTGATGGCGCCCTCGTCGCGCAGGCGGTCCAGCGCCCGGAAAGCACCCTTGCGCGCAGCTTCGAACATGCCCAGCCACTCGTCGCCAAAGAAGTCCTGTGCCACGTCGTGCACCCAGACGATCTCGATGTGGTCGGTCTTAAGGCGCTTGAGGCTGTCCTCGATCGAGCGCAGCGTCGCGTCTTCGGAATAATCGTTGACCACCCGGTTCGGCCGGCCGTGCTGGAACACGCCGCCCTTCTCGCCCTGGTCGCGCGCGCTCACGTCTTCCACCTCATCCAGGACGAGGCGGCCCACCTTGGTGCTGATGACGTACTCCTGGCGCGGGCGATCGGCCAGCGCCTCGCCCATGCGAATCTCGGCCAGGCCGGCGCCGTAGAACGGCGCGTTATCGAAGTAGCGAATGCCGTCGTTCCAGGCGGCATCCACCGTCGCGCGCGCCTCGGCTTCCGGAATGTCGCGGAACATGTTGCCGAGCGGGGCGGTGCCGAAGCCGAGCTTGCCGGGAAGGAGGTCTTTGAGTGACATGGTGGGGGTCCTCGGGCTGCCAGTGGGACGATGATGGCATGCGCCATCATCGAGCTGCGTCATGACGGCACAACGACGACGGCAGCCCCGAACTTGGCGTCGTTGAGCCGGGTCGCCAACGCATATGCTTGCAAGATCGAGGGAAGTTCCTCTACGGATAACGGTCGATCAGGGCGAGCCATGAGCTCGTAGCCACCGAAAAGGGAAGCAGTCCGGTGTGCATCAGACCAGTCGTATGAGAACAGGCCCCGCTTAGCGAACGCCACAAAACTATCGGGCCGTGGTACGTCAGCGTGGAGCTGGATTTCTGATATCTCGGGGAGATCGAGAACCAGTTCTTCCGTGGCGAATACAGCGTACTCCGCCGATTCCGGAATGGGCGCCTCGCCTGCGTTTGTGAAGATCGCCACGAAGCCGGCGGCATCAACGGCTATCCATGCAACGTCAAATCCAATCAGGTCAGTAGTTGTCAGCATTTCGGCGGGCCTGGTTACTTTGCAGGGTGCCGCCCCGGGCAGCGGTGTTCGAGACGATCTGGCCAGAGGTGCCGCGCCTCCGACCCTGTTATATGGGTCACTCATGGCCAGTCTCCCCTTGACGGCAAAGATACCCGATTTCCTCTAGTGCCCCGCTCAGGCGGGTAGTGCGCGGGCAACCGCGATCCTGCGACGGTCTCGAAGGGTACGCCAACAGGTCCCGTGCGTGACGAGATCGCATGGGACGCAGCATAGGCAATCGCGATTCAACTACACCACTGTTGTTCGAAGGGTATGCCATCGCCGTCACCATCCATCTGTGTGTTCGGGAAATGATGGACGAAGTAGGTGGTGTCGGCGCACGAGGCATCTGGCTGCACCTGGTGCGACCGTCACACTTGGAGCGGGAGGCGGCCCGCGATCTAGCTGGGATCAGACCGCCCCGGCAGCGCCGGAAGCGTGCGCAGCTTTGCGAGCATGCAGGCGATATACCCCGCAATCCCACCCGCCGCGTAGACCTGTAGCTGATTCAGTACCAGCAGCGAAAGCAGGCTCTGCTCACAGGAAGGGCATCGGCTGGTGGCCCTCCCGGGCAGGACGAAGATGGCGAGTGCGGTCATCGCCAAGAGCGCGCACGCGCCGACGATTCTGAGCGCAATGGCGGACTTGCGGTTGGGCGTAACCCTATCGATGTGATCGAAAATTATTCTGCGCAGCAACAGCCATCCGGCGGCGGCGGTAACCGGGACCAGCAGCCACACCATCAGGAGGGTGGCCAGGGAAGCGGTACCACCGATGCCAAGTACGCGGAGCATCGCCACGCGCAGCAGGCCTTCTGGCGTGATCTCAAGGGCGACTTGTGCCACGTGCCGTGCCCAGTCTGACTGGGAAGCAAGGGCGATAGAGATCGTCGGCAGCAGCAGCAATGCAAGAAACCAGAACCAGAGGCGCCGCTTGCTGTCAGTCATTGCTTGCGCCATCACGTTTCCTTGTGGGTGGGAGGCCGATTGCCCTGGACACTAACTCCACCTCACTCATCACGCCATCAGACGTCGTCCCGCAGCCGCGCCGCTCCCTATCGTTAAGAAAATAGCGAAACGATGCGAGCTGCCGTCCGTCGCGACGATCGCTCACGGCGATGTCGTACTGGACCATGCCCGGTTCCAGCCCGGCCCTATGCACCGGCGTTGACTGGTACTTGATCAGCAAGTCAGCCGTCGGGTCAGGGCTCCACGCTGAATCGCCGCCGGTGCGGCGCACATAGCGGCGTGAGCCGTCGCTCGGGCCCGAATCGTTCTGGGTCTCAGTGAAAGCAAGGCCTGCCGGTTCCCTGTAGAGCGAGCCCGCAGCCAATTCAAGCACGTTGCCCTGCGGGTTTACCTTGAAGTAGCTGTAGGTCGGTGGGTAGCGCCCTTCCCACTCGTAGACAATCGAATGTACCGGGCTGGCGGGCTTCGAGACATAAGTCGCGCCCGCGGACTTGCACAGTTCGACGAATGCGGGCGAGCTCGGCCTCATCTGTGAAGCCACTGCGCCAGTCAGGATTCCGGCCAGGCCCGCCAGGTACGCCGAGGGCAGCGTCATGACAGCTACCAGGATCGACGCTGTCCCTTTGCCTTTGACAGCCAGGATCATCGAGAGGATCGACGCCGCCAGGATCCAGGCGGCACCGAAGGTCAATACCTTCTCGATGCCGTCCGAACTGCCGTCACCGCCAACCGCCAGTACTGAGGCGATAAGCAGCACCACACAGTTCCCGGCCGTTATGAGTAGGAGCAGCAGAACTCTCATGCGGGACACTCGCGATCAGGGCACAGACAAGTGCGAACCGGCACAGGACTGAGCTTGGGAGGCTGCCGGCTATTACTCCGGCACGCGCGACTGCAGGAAGAGCGCATTCAAGATCGGCATCAATGCCGTCATCAGGAATATCGTCGCAAACTTCATGCTAAAGAGGCCCACGCTCGCGAACTTGAGGAGCATGTAGATGATAAATAGCGCGAGTAGCGCGTTCAGTGCACGCACCACGAGTACGAAGACCCTGCTCGAGCTCCATGCGCCCGCCACGATGGCCAGCACCAAGGGACCATACAGCCACATCGCTCCGCGGAAATGCACCGGGCCGTTCTTCGCTGTCCACAACAGTCCGGCAATCAGGGCGATGACATTCCAGACTGGAAACAACTTCCAGAAGATCGATTCGGTTGCAGCGGGGGTCGGACGCATTGGCTTCCGCGCCGGGTGTCGTTCGACGGGCCCAGCCTTTGTAATGCTCCGCTCGAGCGGGGTTGCACCATCGGCGCTGTTGTACGGGTCGCTCACTGCCAGTCTCTCCTTGATCGGCTATTCCAGGGTCCCACCGGCCTCCCCGGCAGGTGGGGGTCAAGCACCTACGCGGCAAAGATACCCGAATTCCTCGGGCCGTTCTGCCAGATTGATAGTGCCGCCGGCGGTTCGCAATCTGCGGCACTCCGGCATGCCAACCAATGCGTCGCATGCGTGTTCGGATGGCCGCAGAGGCAACGCAGGTGATCGCGATTCAACTGCACAACTGTCGCTCACACGGTACGCCGTCGCCATCACCATCCATCTTCGTGTTCGGGCAATGACGAATGAAGTACGTGGCTTCGGCGCACGAGGTCATCTGGCTGCACATCGTGCGTCCGTCGCATTTGGAGGTGGAGGGTACGGCGGGCTGGGCGCTATGCCTTGCCGGAGGCGGCTCAGTGGGTGGATCATGGTCACCTGGCCGCGTGTAGCGGTAAACGCCCACTGCGCCGGCTGCAATAACCGCTCCAATGACGAGCACGGAGAGCCTGGATCGCCTTGCGTGCGGACGCTGGGCCTCCCGGGCCGGAGGCTTTCGCCGTCCCGGCCTGGTGACGTTGACTGCGCGCCGCTTCCCGTCAGGCTCGCCTTCGATATCGAAAGAAACGATCTCGCCCAGGCGCGGGCGCTGGCCATCATTGGGGAAGGCCGAAATATGGACGAAGACCTCTTCGCCCCCCTCGGCAGGCGCGACAAATCCAAACCCGCGGTCGTCATTCCATTTGGCCAACGTGCCGTACGTTCGCATGGCGTGATCCAGGAGAGTTCGAGCTAGCCCAGCGTGTCTGTACCGATGACGCTGCTGTTGCGTTCGCCCACGGCCACTCTTTCTCTTGCCACCAGCTCAGCCACCGCCCCAGCAACATTCTGGAACCTGCGTCGCTGTACCAGGTAACTGGCCGCCAAGATGCCTAAGAGAAATAGCGCCGGCACGGGCTTCAAGAACAAGCCCCACACCAGGGGCCCGGCAATCAGCAGCACCGACCAATTGCACCAGCCTACCACTCGCACTTCGCGCCGGCGCGGGTTGGCCACGATCAGGCCGCGCATGATGGGCAAGTAGCCGGGTCCCCTGGGCATCAGCAGGGTCTCGCGAAATCCGCAGGTCGTCGCGGAAAGCGGCTCGAACACCAGGGTCGCCCAGGTCGCCGGCGGGTAATCGCCCGCCAGCCAGTTGAACGGAAGACGGGAGAGGTCCTCTGCCGGTGCTGCGATGCGCCGCTGGAACAGGGGTACGCCCCAGTTGAAGTAGCTGCGGTTCCAGGAAAGCATCAGCAACGCTTCGATGAGCACTACGACAATCAGTCCAATGGTCATCCCAGGCTCCCTTTCCTAATGAAGGCGCCGCGTCGCCACCCTATGTGTAGTACGAGCACCACCACAATGGCGATCAACACGATCTGCACGATCGAATTTTCAGGTCCAAACAACCCGCCGGTCATCCAGTCCGGCCCGGCGTAGCGGGCGTCCATCGGCGCCAGTGCGCGCCAGTCCTCTATGCCCGACAGTGGCAGGCCGCTGAGCATGATGGTGAAGTTCCATGCGGCGTGATGGGCCGCTACTGCCCACAGGTTGCGCGTCAGCACGAACAGCCCGGCCCACAGTAGACCCAGCAGAGACACCGATACCATCATCGTGAGTGCGTCGCTGAGGTCGCCTCTTTCAACGTTGGACAGATGCTCCAACGCAAACACAAGCGCTTGCACCGCCAGCGAAGCTACCGTACCCCAGCTGCGCTCGAGTACCCGAAACAGCAGGCATCGATAGAACAGCTCCTCCAGCACCGCGGCGATGGCGATCACGCCGGCCACGCCGAACAACCCGGGCGAGAAGCCGCGAAAGTGCACCAGCTCATAGGTGCCTAGCGCAAACAGCAGGGCTATCGGCACGCCCACCTGCACTGCGCCGGCAACGCCACCCAACGCCAGGAGGCGCGGCCGCAATCGCAATTCAGTGGCCTCGCGCTTTTCCCACCAATGCACGTAAGCCCAGTAGGCCGTTACGGCCGCCAACAGAATGCCGATCCGACGAAACGCACTCAGCCACGCTTCGCCCGGGTGGAAGAGCTTGTCGATCAGCGGCAGCAGGCCCTGGCGGACGACCAGCACTGCACAAAAGATCGCCAGTGCGCCAAGCACCAGCGACCCGAGTGCCCGCAGCCCGTCGCCGCGCGGTTGCAATGGCCTTACCCCTTGGGCGGCGTATCGGTGGAGAACTTGATCGCCGTAGCCCCGCTGATCGCCCCGGTCTTGGCCGAGCTATGCACGTACAACTGTACCGGCAGTTCAAACGTCAGCGGGCCATCGACCACCGCGTTCGGGCCGATCACCACGCGCGGCGGGCGGTCCTGGTTGCTGAACTGCGGCTTCCTCAGGGTGATGCCACCTTTGACGTGCGAGCCGACGCCCACGGTGACGTCGTTGCTGACGAAGTGGACGCCGCCGCCTACTTCGGTCTGTACCAGGCCAATGCTGCCGCTCACCGAGGTGACGTCACCACTGATGCGGCTGCCGCGGTCGGCAAAGACGTTGCCGCTGACCGAGGTGACGTCGCCTTCGACTACCGCGTTGCGGCCGAGCGTGACCGAGCCGCTCACGCTCTTGGCGCCGCCCGTCTTGCCGTTGTTGCCGATCTTGACCTCGCCACTGGTAGTGGCCAGGTCGCCAACGATGGCATCGGCGTCCACCGTGATATCGCCGCTGACGGTGTGGGCGCTGCGGGTTTGCGCCTTGCTCGCGATGTGGATGTCGCCGCTCACCGTGGCCAAAGACCCGGACTGCTGGCCGGCCTGGATATCGATGTCGCCGGAGATCTTGTTCTGGCTCTGCTGCGCCAGGGCCGGGGTGGCGGCGACCAGCGCCAGCCACAAGAGGGTGCGTGATGCGTGCATGGTCGTGCCTCCGTTGTGAGAGTCGGCTGCGTGTGGGCGCTGCCGTCGAGCTCATGGCACCACGCCTGGCCGGCGCCGGCATCTGCCTGAAGTCACGCTCCTCCAGGCATGTTGACAACCTCCACCTGCCGCTCGCCTACACTCAGGCGCGCCACCCTCAAGCCGAGTAGACCATGCCGCTGGCCCGCCCCTGTTGGATGGTTTGGCTACTGTTCGCCGTGGCACCGGCGTGGGCGCAAGTGCCTGCGGCGCTCAAGCCAGCACCGCAGGCGCCGCCCGCCGCCGCTGCGCCCACGCTGCGGGTGGTCGATGCCGACGCCATCATTTCGCGTGCCGATACGGACGAGCGCCTGGCGCTTTCGGCCATCGAGCGCGCCAGTGCCGCCCACCCCTCGGTGGCGCTGGCGCCCGGCCTGGAGGTGATCGCACGCTCGGTCGATGCGCGCCTGCATCAGTTCACCCCGGCGCAGCTGCGCATGTTGCCGATCATGCGGCTGGAGAGCCTCGACCGCCATTGGCGCTTCGATGCGCGCCGCTTCGCGCGTTGGCGCGAGGCGATGAAGCTGGCCACGGCGCCTTACGCGTCGGATGTTGCCGCGGTAGCGCAGCGGCGCGCAGCCTGGCAGCTCACCCGCGACGAGGCCGGCAATCTGCCAGCGGTGCTGGTTGCCCGTATCGATTCGGTGATCGACCTGCTGGCGCGTGCCGAGCAGGCGCTGGCCGTGCCCTTGGGCCAACAGGTGGAGCTGGGTACCCGGGCCAATGCGCTGGAGAGCCGGCTGGACGAAGGCCAGGACGCTGTCAATGCCGCCATTGCCTACATCGACAGGCGCTTGCTGACCTTGGACGTGCCGCCCCTGTGGCGAGCCAGTAGCCGCGCCGACGCGGCTGCCGGTGCAGGCGCGACGGATATCGCCACCGGGCTGCGGATCGAAACCGAATTCGCGGCGGCCTACAGCGAGGCTAATTTTAGCAACCAGGTCGCCACCCATGTGCTGCAACTGTCGCTGCTGCCGCTGATGTTGTGGCTATGGCGGCGTAGCCGCCCGGCCATCGTGGCGGGTGAGATGGACGCCTCGGCCGCGCGTGTGCTGTCGCGGCCTTGGTCGACCTGGTTGCTGCTGTGCATGCTCGCCACCCTGGCCTTCGAGCCCGATGCGCCGGTACTCACGCGCCAGTTCGCCATGCTGATCGCGCTGGTACCGGTGCTGCGCCTGTTGCCGCCGGGGGCGCGCCGCTGGCTGGATGTCTGGCCGTATGTGGCCACCGGGCTGTACCTGCTGTCCGGATTGGGCTTCGTGTTCCTGGGCAGCGGCTTCGCCTTCCGCCTATACACGCTGTTCGTCAGCTCGGCCGGACTGGCGGCAACCGCGTGGCTGCTGTGGCGTGCAAAGCGGCGCGTTGATGCCACCGGCTCCCTGCGCAGGGCGCTGCGCAGTGCGGCGTGGATTGCGTTGGTGTTGTTGGCCGTGGCCGTCGTGGCCAACGTCATCGGCAATGTCTCGCTGGCCGAGATGCTTACCGGCGCGGTGATCGACAGCGCCTACCTTGGCCTGCTGCTGTATGTCGGCGTGACCGCGGTGGTCACGCTCCTGCACCTGTTGCTCAACCGCCCTGGCCTGCGCCGCTTCCGGCTCACCCGCGAGCATGCGCCGCCGCTGGTGCAACTGCTCACCCGGCTGGCGATCGCGGCCGCGGCCGTGGGTTGGGTGCTGTATTCGATGGAGAGCTTCCGCATCCTGCGGCCGATCTACCGGGTCCTGAAGCAGGTGCTCGGCCACGAGTTCACCATCGGCGATTTCAGCCTGTCGCTCGGCCATGTGCTGGTGTTCGTGCTGGCCATACTGATCGCCAGTTGGGCCTCGCGCGTGACCCGGCTGCTGTTGCAGGACGTGCTCGAATCGCGTGGGATATTCGCCCGCGGTGTCGGCAACAGCATCGCGTCGCTGGCGTCCTATGCGGTCCTGGTGCTCGGCATCGTGGTGGCGCTGTCGGCCGCCGGGCTCAAGGGCACGCAGCTGGCGCTGGTCTTCGGCGCACTCGGGGTGGGTATTGGCTTCGGCCTGCAAAACGTGGTCAACAACTTCGTTTCCGGGCTCATCCTGATTTTCGAGCGCCCGATCCAGCCGGGCGATGCCATCGAAGTGGGCACCACGCAGGGACGCGTGCGCGACATCGGCATGCGGGCCACGCGCATCCGTACCTTAGATGGCGCCGACTTCGTGGTACCCAACGGCACCTTGCTCTCGGAGCGCCTGACCAATTGGACCTTGATGGACCGCAGCCGCCGCCTGGAGGTCAAGCTCGGCGTCGCCTATGGCAGTGATCCGCAGCAGGTGATGGCGCTGCTGACCGAGTGCGCCACGCACACCGCCGGCATCGCCAGTGCGCCAGCGGTCTCGGCGTTGTTCGATGGCTTTGGCGCCAGCTCGCTGGACTTCACCTTGCGCGCCTGGACCCACGACTACGACAACTGGACCGTGATCCGCAGCGACCTGGTGACACGCATCCACGCGGCACTGGCGCAGGCCGGCATCGAGATTCCCTTTCCGCAGCAGGACGTGCGCGTCCGCAGTTGGCCGCAGGGTGGGGCCGAAGGCACCCCGCCTGTGCCTGGCGCGCCGGCGTGAGGGCAGCGCGCCTGGCGCGGTGGTAACCCTGCATTACCGTTGCAAGCGCTAGACTGCGCGCCCCGGATGTCCCGCCGCTGCCTGAGTGACCTTGCCATGATCAACAACGACGTGCTGCGGAGCATCCGCTTCATGCTGGACCTCAGCGACGCCAAGGTGGTGGAGATCACCCATCTGGCCGACCCCGGTTTCCCGCTGGACAAGGCCGATGTGCCGGCGCTGCTGAAGAAGGACGAGGAAGAGGGCGCGGTGGCCTGCAGCGACCGGCTGCTGGCGCACTTCCTGGACGGCTTGATCCTGTATTTCCGCGGCCGCGACGAGAGCCAGCCGCAGCGGCCGGTGGAGTCGCGCATCACCAACAACCTGGTGCTGAAGAAGCTGCGCGTCGCGTTCCAGCTGAAGGACGTGGACATGCACGAGATCATGCAGGCGGCGGGCTTCCCGTTGACCAAGCCGGAGATGACGGCGTTGTTCCGGCAGCCGGGGCACAAGCACTACCGCCCGTGCGGCGACCAGATCCTGCGGAATTTCTTGAAGGGTTTGACGCTGCGGTTTCGTACTGGGGGTTGAGCGGCGGCATAGGAGACCTTTCAGCGACCCGCTCGTCGAGGTTTAGCGCGAGGCGTCCGACCGGTTGTCCGCGAGCGCCAGCGCCCTCCCCAGCGGGTAACCCGCGATGATTGCAAGAAGCGCCAGTAGTCCAAGCGCCGAGAACGCGCGATACACATTGCGCAGGGGATCAGGCTTCATAGAGCTCCTTCCGAGTAGCGGTGCCGTTCTGGCGCCAACGGATGATGGCGCGTCCAGAAACTAGATCGCCCGGCGGCGCAAGGAAATACGAAGATTCCGATGCAAGGTCAACTTGTCTAAGCTTCCTGGCAAGCGAGTTCCTCAATCCCTTTCCCCGCCGTCTCGCAACAACGCCATCGCCTGCGTGCGTGAGCGCACCCCGAGCTTGTTGAATATTCGCGTTAATGCATTACGAACGGTCTTGTCGCTGATGAACAGCGATGCGGCGATCTCGGCATTGCTGTGACCGGCGATCAAACTGTCGACAATTGCGCGCTCTCGCCCGGTGAGCCCGACAAGCGCTTCTGCTGATGCGCCGCCGCCGAGAAACTGCAGGGTTTCTTCCTGGAAGCGCGACCAGGGCGGCTCATGCGCCAGCAGTACGTGGTTACGTGATTCCAGTTCGACGAAGCGCGCGCCGGCGATACCGGCGGCCAACAGGCGGCCTTCCTCCAGCGGCACCACGCCGTCTTCCCGTCCATGCATCACCAGCGTGGGCGTGCTGACCTGGGGGAGGAGTGCGGTGACGTTGATGTGCGCGCGGGCTTCGAGCAGCGCACCGGCCGATTCGGCGCTCGTGGTGGTTCGTGCCAGCTCGTTGAACCATTGCACCTGCGCGTCGGTGGCGTCGGGAATGAAGCGGGCGGTGAACAGCTGACGGAACACCGGGTTCTGGTCTTCCCAACCGCCACGCGCAATATCGACGATGGCGCGGTACATGCGCGCGTTGTCGGGGTTGCCGCGCTCGTAGGCGCCGCGTGCGTAGCCGCCATAGAGCAACAGGTGCGAGACGCGCTGCGGGTGTTTGACGGCGTAGGCAATACAGGCGGCGGCGCCTTGCGAGATGCCCAGCAAGGCGAACGGTGTCTTGATGTCGGCGGCTTCGATGACGGCTTCCAGGTCGGCCAGCCAATGATCCAGCGTCAGGCCGCGCGCGTCGCCGCCGGTCATGCCGCAGCCGCGCTCGTCGTAGCGGATGAAGCGGAAGTTGCCGCCGAGGAAGCGCATCCAGTGGCGCCAGATCGGGCTGTCCAGGTCGTATTCGAGGTGGCTCAGCCAGTTGGCCGCCTTTACCAGCGGCAGACCCGAGCCCATCGATGACCACGCCAGCCGCGTGCCTTGCGCGGTGGTCAGGTAGCGGATCGACTGCTTCATGGCCGAGTGCCCTTGGGCGTTCCTGCCGGCAGTCTAGTCGGGACAAACCTCCCCGGGTAGCAGCGTTTCCGGGTGCAGGACGGGACGTCCTTCCCCTGTCTGGGCGATGCCTGGCGCGCGCATGATGCAGCCATTCCCGCCGCCCACCGTGGGCTCGCCGAGGCTGTCATGAAGCGCACCCTGATCCTGCTCTACGGCATCGCCTGCTACGCGATATTCCTGGCGACCTTCCTGTACGCGGTCGGCTTCGTCGGCAACTTCGGCGTGCCGAAGGCGATGGATTCGCCGCGCAATACTTCCCTGGTTGCGGCGCTGGCGATCAATCTCGGCCTGCTGGCGCTGTTCGCGCTGCAGCACAGCGTGATGGCGCGGCCGGCGTTCAAGCGCGCCTGGACCCGGGTGATCCCTGAATCGGCTGAGCGCAGCACCTATACGCTGCTGTCGAGCCTGGCGCTGATCCTGCTGTTCTGGCAGTGGCGGCCGCTGGGCGGGGTGGTGTGGAACGTGGAACATCCGCTCGGGCGCGGGCTGCTGTACGCGGGCTTCGCCTTTGGCTGGGGCCTGGTGCTGGTGGCCACGTTCCTGATCAACCACTTCGACTTGTTCGGCCTGCGCCAGGTGTGGTTGCAGTTCCGCGGCCGGCCTTATCGGCCGCTGCCGTTCAAGACGCCTGGGCCGTATCGGCTGGTTCGCCATCCGCTGTACGTCGGCTGGTTCTTCGCCTTCTGGGCCACGCCCACCATGACGGTGACGCACTTGCTGTTCGCGTTGATGACCACCGCCTACATCCTGGTGGCGATCCGGCTGGAAGAGCGCGACCTGGTCGCTGCCTTGCCGGACTACGCGCAGTACCGGCGTGAGGTGCCGATGCTGATGCCGCGGCTGGCGCGGGGCGGGTCGGCGCCCGGCGTGGCATCGCGGAGCCGACCTGTGTAGCCTCTGCCTGGACTAGGGGGGCGCATGGATCAACGGACCCGGGTATCCCACGCAACTGCAGGATCGAGCAGCCTGCCTGGGCGGATAGCCATCGCTCTGGTGCTGCTCGCGCTGACCCTCTGGTGCCTGGATTTCCTGCTCGGCGTCTTCGGCAAGTACCGCCACGTCGATCCAGCGACCTACACGATGTTCTGGACCCGGCGCGCCTGGCTGTGGACGCACCTGGCCGGCGGCGCCTTGGCGATTTGTCTTGGCCTGGTCCAATTCCTCACGCAGTGGCCGCGCGCCTTCAATCGCGTGCACCGCTGGACCGGCCGTGGCTACGTGGTGGGCATCCTCATTGCCGCCACCGGCGCGACCGGATTGATCGCAACCTCGCCGGCGCCGTTCGCGATCCGCCTGGCGTTCGCCGCCACGGCCTGGGCCTGGCTGACCACTGCGCTGGTAGGGTTGATCGCGATCCGCCGCGGCCAGGTGCAGGTGCACCGCCGCTGGATGATCCGCGCCTACTTGGTGACACTGGCGCCGATCACCTTCCGCCTGCTCATCCGCACGCCGGGGGTGATGACCCTGGCCGCGCCGCCGGATGTGATCGCGGCCTTGTTGTGGGTGAGCTGGGTGCTGCCACTGGTGGGGTACGAAGTGGGGCGGCGCGCGCTCGCGTTGTTGCGAGGGCGCAACCGCGCAGCCACATCGCTTATGCCCCCAGCACCTGCGAAATAGCACGCTGCAACAATCTCCGGACAGTGTCCGGAGCCAGATCCGGGTCACGCACCGCGCGCATCGCCAGGCCTTCGACCACCACCCGCAGCAGCAGCGTGCGTTCGCGCAACGATGGCTCATCCACCTGCGCGCCGCGCGCGAGGTCGTGCTCGCGCAGCCACTGGCATACGGCCTCAGTGGTCATTTTGTCGTGCTTGCGCAGCACCGCGCCCACCGCAGGATCACGCTGCGCTTCGGCGGTGATTTCCGCGTACAGCCCCACATTGGCGATGGCGGTATCGAGGTTGCCGATGGACTCCCCACGCGCCCACTGCTGATAGCAGGCGAGCAGCCCATCGACCATGTCGAGCGAGGCGGGGGTCTGCCCGATCGAGCGCTGGTCTTCTTCCAGCTGGCGCTGGATCAACGCCAGGATCATTGCGCGCTTGTTGTCGAAGTAGCGATACATCAGGCCCTGGCTGATGCCGGCTTCGCTGGCGATCTCGCTGACGGCGGCGCCATGGAAACCGCGCGCGATGAAGCAGCGCTGCGCCGCATCGAGGATGCGCACGCGCTGTGCGTCGGCACGGGACTGGGCACTGGGGGAACTTGAATCTGGAGGCGTCATCGTCCGGCCGCGGGATGGCATTCAAGCCGGGATGGTAGTGCAAGCGGAAACAGAATGAACAGTCATTCACCTGTCATGCGCGATGCGCAGACTGCGCCGGCTTGCTCCCACCCCCTTGCGAACGGACCCCATGCGTCACACCTTCTCTCGCGTCGTCCTGCGCCCGCAGGTGCTAGCTCTTTCCATTGCCGCACTGCTCCCCAGCCTGGCCATTGCCGCCGAGGTCACGGACGCGGCCCCCGCACCGGCGCCTGCGCCCGAGCCCGCGCCCGCTGCCGCTTCTGATTCAGGCAATGCGGGCAATGCGGCCACCAATATCGTCGCCCTCGACCAGGTCGTGGTCACCGCGCAGAAGCGCGCCACCAACCTGCAGAAGACGCCGATCTCGGTATCGGTGGTCGATGCCGAGATGATGAAGGACCGTAGCGCGATCTCGCTCGGCAGCTTCGCCGATGGCTCGATCCCGTCGTTGCGGGTGACGCCATTCGCTACGCGCAGCTCGGCGCTGAATATCGGTATCCGTGGCATCGGTGCTTCGGGCGATGCCAACCAGCCGGCGCGCGATGCCGGCGTGGGCATCTATGTCGACGGCGTGTTCCTCGGCCGCGCCCAGGGCCTGGGCAGCATGCTCTACGACGTCGAGCGCATCGAGGTGCTGAAGGGGCCGCAAGGCACTTTGTTCGGTCGCAATACCGAAGGCGGCGCGCTGAGCATCGTCACCAAGCAGCCAACCGGCGAGTTCGGCGGCCAGGTCAGCGCCGGGGTCTCCAACTACAGCGGCTACAACAGCGCGCTGCACCTGGACCTGCCCAAGGTCGGCGATGTCAGCTTCAAGATCGATGCGGTGCAGGCCAAGCGTGGTGGCACCACCGACAACCCGATGCGCGGCGAGCAGGACTTCAACAGCTACGACAAGCGCGGCGCCCGCCTGAGCGCGCTGTGGCAGCCGAGCGATGATTTCTCGGCGCTGTACGCCTTCGACCGTTCCTACGACGCCACCACGCCGTACCACACCCAGGTGCTGGTGCCGGGGCCGTACCTGAGCCCGCTGCAGAAAGCCGGCGCCAGTGAAGACCGGCGCGACAGCTCCATTCTCGGCGGGCCGCAGGAAGACAACATCGGTCGCGGCAGCGGCCACCTGCTCAACCTGAGCTGGACGCTGAGCGACAGCCTGGAGCTGAAGTCGATCAGCTCCTACCGCGAGCTGGAGCAGGGCCAGTTCGACATGGGCCTGGTGGATGCGATCTCGGCCTACGGCGGCACCGGTACACCGTTCGGCCGCTACAGCCTGGCGCAGGTCTACCAGCACCAGTACAGCCAGGAATTCCAGCTGATCGGCAACACCTCGCAGGTGCAGTACCTGGTGGGTGCGTTCTACTACCACGAGACCGCGGGCGACAACGCGCAAACGCCGAACATGCTGGTGTGGGGCCCGGGCGGCAACAGCTACACGCTCAATCCGGCCACCAACCCGCTGAACCTGGACACGGTGCGCATCGATCGCGCCAGCAAGGCCTGGACCGACAGCCTGGGCCTGTTCGGCCAGGCGACCTGGACCCCGGCGTCGCTGGAGCAGCTGCACCTGACCGCCGGTGGCCGCTACACCCGCGACGACAAGAACGGGGATCTGTACATCGTCAATGGTGTCGGTACCACCTTGAGCTTCGACGATTCATGGGGCCGCTTCGACCCGATGGTCAACATCGCCTATGACCTGGCCACCAACGCAATGGTGTACGCCAAGTACAGCACCGGCTTCAAGGCCGGCGGCGCCAACTCGCGCTCGACCACCTACACCGCGTTCGACCCGGAAGAGGTGACCGCCTTCGAGCTCGGCTTCAAGTCGCAGTTCTGGGACAACCGTGCGCGCTTCAACCTGGCGCTGTTCGATTCGAAGATCGAGCACAAGCAGGTCGACTTCACCTTGCCGTTCGACCCCAACAGCGGCGAGACCCGCACCACCATGGTGACCACCAATGCATTGAGCGATGGCAAGTCGCGCGGCGCGGAGCTGGAATTCAGCATCATGCCGGTGGACAACCTCACCTTCAGCTTCAATCACGCCTATACCGACATCGATGCGATCACCGCGATCGACCCGTTCGGTGCCGGCGTGCAGGTCACCGTGCAGCCGTTGCTGGCACCGAAGAACGCCAGCAGCCTGGCCATCGATTACTGGCTGCCGTTCGCCAATGCCTCGGCGCTGAAGTTCCACGTCGATGGCAACTGGTCCGACGGCTTCTACACCAGCGAGTACGACCAGACCCTCACCGACAGCTCGTTCGTGGTCAACGCGCGCATCGCCCTGGTCGATGTGCCGCTGGATGCCAACGGCAGCACGATGGAGTTCTCGCTGTGGTCGCGCAACCTGCTCGATGAAGAGCACCTGTTCTACAAGCTCAACAACGCCGCGCTCGGCCAGACCGGCATCTTCAACGACCCGCGCACCTTTGGCCTGGACGTGGCCGTGCGCTTCTGAACCCCTGGAGTCCGCCGATGAACACGCACAACAAGCACGCCCTCACCCTCGCCCTGGCCTTGGTACTGGCGAGCGCCAGCGCCAGTGCACAGGTGGCGCAGCCGACCACCGCGCCGCAGGCCAGTGCCGCGGCGCAAGCCGCGCGCATGGCGCCGGCCAACGTCGCACCGCGCGCCGACGACGCCCAGCGCGTGGTGCCGCTGCAGGGTGCCTGGAACGCACGCACCTTCGCCGGCCTGCAGGGCAAGCACGGGCCGATCCCGGCCACGGCCTTCGTCCGTACCGCCGACCTCAGCCGCCTCACCGCCGCCGACCGCGATGCCCTCGCTGCCGCCGGGGTGACGCTGGACATCGACCTGCGCACCGGCGATGAGGAAGCGCAGTCGCACGACGTGCTGGCCGACGACGCGCGCTTCGACTACCAGCGCATTTCGCTGATGGGCACCGAGAAGATGGACATGCAGAAGCTGATGACCAGCTTCCCGGATACCCTCGGCGCGGCGTACACGCAATGGCTGGGCAGCAACAAGCCGCAGTTCAAGCAGGTGTTCCAGCTGATCGCCGCGCAGGACCAAGGCACCGTGCTGTTCCACTGCACCGCCGGCAAGGATCGCACCGGCATCATCTCCGGCTTGCTGCTGGATCTGGCAGGCGTGTCGCGCGCGGACATCGTGCACAACTACGCGATCTCGGCGCACTACCTGGAAGGCCAGCCCAAGGACAGCGCGATGAACGCGCAGATGATGGAAGTGATGCGCCAGCATCCGGAGATCGCCAAGAAGCTCGCCGCCATGGGCGGTACCGGACCGGAGAACATGGAAATGTTCCTGGACGCGCTGCACACGCAGTACGGCGGGGCGGCCGGCTATTTGAAGGCCGTCGGCTTGAGCGAAGAGGACATCCTTAGCTTGAAGACCCGGCTCGGCCAGGCCGGCTGAGGCGCCCGCCCGCTCCGGGCCGCGCGCGAGCCGCAGGTGACTTTGGTCACTACGGTGCGTCATGAGGCAGTGGTAGCTTCCAGGCTCTTGCCCTCGGGCCGGTATGGACTGCCACTGCCTTGATCACGCCAAGAACATTACTCGCAGGGCTATTGGTTGCATTGCCACTGAGCGCATCTGCCACGGACCAGTGGATCGTCGCAATCGATCTTTGGGGAACGCCGAGTTACCAAACATTGGATCTAGAGCTTCAGGGGACCCGTGTCGTCGGCACCCTCGGCGGCGACCCACTCATCGGCACCTTGCACGCGAACCGATTGCAGTTCACTGCCACCGGGCGCGCGGGCGAGCGCCAGGCGTTCGAGGGCCGCATCGATCGCGATCAGATGCGCGGGCGGGGCGAGCTGCCGGATACCAATGACCCCAAGGCACGTGCCCAGCACGCCTTCACTGGGTGGCGGGTGCCCAAGCGCGCCGACGCCGTACCGCGCCTGCACGTGTACGCGCCGACCGGCTATTCCAATACCTTCAGTGCCGACCGCGCGCCGGTGCTGGTTCTCTGGCCGGGCGATTCGATACAGACCACCACGCTGGACTCGGGCGGCGTGGACCAGCACGGCGTGACCCGGGCCTTGTTCGGCAACCCACAGGTCGGACCGTTCTTCGTGGTGGGCGCCGAGCCCGGCGATACCTTGGCAGTCACAGTGAGCTCGCTGAAGCTCAACCGCGACTATGCCGACAGCCTGGATGGGGTGGTGGGCCGGCTGCAGACGCCGCGCGTGGCGAGCGAGGCCGTTGGCCTGGGCAAGCCGGTGCGCTGGACACTGGACCGGCAGAAAGGCGTGGCGCGCAGGCAAGACGCCAGCGCCGGCCTGAAGGACTTCGAGGTGCCGGTGCGGCCGATGCTGGGGGGGCTGGCGGTCGCACCGGGGTTCGGCGCTGCGGCGCTGTCCACCGGCGATACCGACCGGGTCGGCGGCAATATGGATTTCAACGCAGTGGTGGAAGGCAACACGGTGTATTTGCCGGTGCAGCAGCCAGGTGCGCTGTTGTATCTGGGTGATGGCCACGCGCTGCAGGGTGACGGCGAAACCACGCAATGGGCGCTCGAGACCTCGCTGGATGTAGTCGTGCGGATCGAGCTGTTGAAGCACTATCCGATCGTCACGCCACGTGTCGAATCGCCGACGCAAATCATGACGCTGGGCCAGGCGGGGTCCACCGACGATGCCTTGCGCATCGCCACGTCGGGCATGTTGCAGTGGCTGCGTCAGGCCTATGCCATTGACCTGTCCGAGGCGAGCCAAGTGTTGGGCGTGGCGGTGCAATACCAAGTGGCCAACCTGGCCGGGCGCAGCGTCGGCGTGGCGGCAAAATTGGATAAGTCGGTATTGCAGCGGCTGCCGACTGCCGTGCCGATCGAGCCAGCGGCGGGCGCCGGCGCCCCGCGTTGAGACCGGTGCGGCCGCCGGCCGAGGCGCGACTAAAGCGTTCATTGCAGCGAGCGAAAACACTACGCAGCCCTAACGCTTTGCGGCGCAGTCTTGGTCCGCGACACCCCCCTCAACCCGGAGCGCCAACCATGGCCAATCAGCAGAACCAGCGTCAGCAGGGCGACAACACCGACGCGCAGAACGACAACCAGCGCCGCCAGCAGCAGCAACAGCAACAGCAGCAGGGCGGAGCCGAGGAAGAAGAGTAAGCGTCCACCCCGATGGGTATATCGCAAAGGGCTGCCCGGTGCAGCCCTTTGCTTTTTTGCGGGTTGCATGGGCCGGCAGCAAAATCCACACGCGCTTCGCAATCGCATCTCGGCGCTTTCACGGCCCAACGCGCAGCCTCCCCGCTGCCCGCTGCACTGGCAGCGTTACAGGAGCGCCAATCCGATGAGTACCCCCGGCGGTTACGCCACCCGTGACCCGTATGCCGTCGACACCGTGGCGGTGGTCACCGCTTCCGAGGTTGAAACGAGTGCAGCGCAAAGCGCAGTGTCGTGGGGCGCGATTCTCGCCGGCGCCGCCGCCTCGGCCGCGCTGTCGCTGATCCTGGTCATCCTCGGCGTCGGCCTGGGCCTGTCTTCGGTATCGCCGTGGGCGTTCGAAGGCGTTTCGGCCGAGACCTTCGGCTGGGCCAGCATTATCTGGCTGGCGCTCACGACGATTGCTGCCTCGGGCCTCGGTGGCTATATCGCCGGCCGCCTGCGTACCAAGTGGACCGCCCTGCACGGCGATGAAACCTATTTTCGCGACACTGCGCATGGCTTCCTGTCGTGGGCCGTGGCGACCTTGCTTGCCGCGGGCCTGCTGACCAGTGCCATCGGCGGCATTCTGGGCGCCGGCGCCAAGGTGGTTGGCGCCACCGCCGGCGCGGCCGCTTCCACCGCCGGCGGCCTGGCCGCAGCGGGTGCCGGCCCGGCGGCCATGGCCGCGCAGGATGGCGACATGCAGTACTGGACCGATGCCTTGTTCCGGGCCACTCCGGGCCCGGCATCGATGCCAGCGGCCGCCCCGACGGCGGCACCGAGCGCTGGCGCCATGCCGGCTTCGCCGCCACAAGGCATGCCGACGCCCGAGCGCGGGCTGGATCGCCGGGAGGTGCGCGCCGAGGTCAACCGTATTGTCGTCAACAGCCTGCGCTCGGAGCGCATGGACGGTGCCGATACCCAGTACCTGGCGCAGTTAGTGGCCGCGCAGACCGGCATCAGCCAGGCCGAGGCGCAGACCCGCGTCACCGAAGTCCAGTCGCGCATGCGCGCGGCGATCGACAAGGCCAAGCAGGACGCCAAGCAGGCCGCCGACGATGGACGCAAGGCGACTGCCTACGCCGCGCTGTGGCTGTTCATCACGCTGTTGCTCGGCGCGTTCTGCGCCAGCCTGTTCGCCACCTGGGGCGGGCGCCGCCGCGACCTGTAACCCGATGGCTCACCGAGGAGGATACGCATGAAGTATTTGCTGCTGTGGTTCCTGGGCATTCCGATCCCGATCCTGTTGTTGATCGCGCTTTTGCGCTGAGGCTTTGCGCAGGCATCAGGCCGCCGTTAGGCGGCTTGATGCATTTTGCGCGACGACCTTGGCCGCCGGGGCGCAGGTTCCACGTTGTTCCCGGTACCCGCCCGCACGGAGACCGCCATGAACAAGGTTCCTGCACTTCGCAATGCCGTGATTTTTTCGCTTGCCGCGCTAGTTCCCGCACTGGGTGCCGCGCAGGCTGTGTCCGCCGCGGCGGCGCAGCGCCTGCAGGCGCTGGACGCCAACCACGACGGCGTGCTCAGCCGCTACGAATACGACAGCGAAGCGGCGTTGATGGCGATGGATACCGATGGCAATGGCCGGATCTCGGCCGAGGAGCTACAGCGCTACATCGGCCCGGGCGAGCAGGGCGGTGCGACTGCAAGCGAACGCATTGTTGGCTCTGACCTGGATGGCGATGGCCAGCTCTCGGACGAGGAGCTGCGCCGCAGCCTGGGCTTTCGCTTCAGCTGGCTGGACAAGAACAAGGACGGCAACGTCGACCTGGCCGAACTGAGTGCCGGCATGAACACGCCGATGGTGGGAACGCGCTAGTTCAAGGTTCCTGGTGCGGGCAGATCCGGACGCCGCGAACGGCGCCGGATCATCACGCCCGGAGCCGACCGATCAACTCGGCATGGATCCGCGCGTGGTCTTCTTCTCGTTCTTCTCTGCCTTCTTTTCTTTCATCGTCTTGGCAGGTTTCTTCTTCGTTTCTTTCTTCTTATCCAGGCCCTTGGCCATTGCCCTGTCCCCAGGTGGTGTGCGGTGGCAAGAGCATGGCATATCCGCGGCGCGCTGAGGGGCTCCTGCGTGCGCGGGTCAGGCCTGTTTCCTGCAGATCGAGGCGATCACCTCGCACAGCGACATCGGCGAGAATGGCTTGCTGCAGATCGGCCGGTTGCGGAAGCGCGCTTCGACCGTGGACTTGCCATAGCCGGTGGTCAGCACGAACGGGATTTCTGCATTGGCCAGCTGATCGGCCAGCGGGTAGGAGGTTTCGCTGCGCAGGTGGATATCCAGCACCACCACGTCCGGGTTCTGCTCCTGCGCGGCGATGAACTTCTGCGCCTCCGCCAGCGTCGCGCCAACGCCGAGGATATTGGCGCCCGCGTCTTCGAGCACTTCGCTGAGTGTCATCGCCAGCAGGTAGTTGTCCTCGACGATGTAGATTCGACATCCTGATAGCGCTGGATCCATTTCTACTTCCCCGCGATTGGGTCCGCCGTGGCCCATGGGCACTCAGGCGAAAGGAACCTCGATCGTGCATTGCACACCGGTCGGCTCGTAGTCGATGTGCGAGTTGGCACCCAGCGTGTGCGGCAGGGCCTTGGTGATCAGTTGGGTGCCGAAGCCGGTGCGCCTGGGCGCCACCACCGGCGGGCCGCCGCTTTCGCGCCAGCGCAGCGACAGGCGCTGGCCGCCTTCTTCATTCGGCAGGAGCTGCCAATCCACCGCCAGGTGCCCGTCGCTGCCCTTGAAGCAGCCGTACTTGATGGCATTGGTGGTCAGTTCGTGCAGGGCCAGGCTGAAGGTCTGCGCCATGTCGAAGCTGAGCGCCACCTTCGGTCCGGACAGATCGACGCGCTCCAGCGGCACGCCCAGCGAGCTGAGCTCGGTGAGGGACATTTCCGCCAGGTCCACTTCACCGGCCAGGGTGCCGCCGAGCAAGCTCTGCGCGCGGCCGAGCGCGGACAAGCGCTGGCCAAAGTCCTCCAGCCCGGGTGCGCCGCGCAAGGTGCGCGAGGCGATGGCCTGCACCACACCGAGCAGGTTGCGCGTGCGATGCTCGAGCTCGGCGATCAACATCGCCTGGCGGCTTTCCGACTCCATCAAGCTGCTGACGTCCAGGAACGTCACTACCAGGCCGCGCGAGCGCCGGCTGTTGTCCAGGTACGGGCAGACACGGACCAGGTAATGGTTGCGCGCCGATTCCGCAGTCGCCCGCAGCTCGACATTGGCACCTTCCTCGCGCACGCGCCGGAGGATGTCGCCCAGGTTCGGCAGGCCGATCTTGACCGACAAATCAGTGATCGGCCGCCCGATATCGGTGCCGCGGATATTCAATACGGCCGCCACTGCCGGGGTGAACGAACGAATCGCCAGGTCGGCGTCCAGGAACACGGTGGCCACGTCGGTGGCCTGGAACAGGTTGAGCAGGTCGCTGTTGGCGCGGTCCAGGGAATCCAGCTTGCCATGCAGCTCCATGTTGACCGTATGCAATTCCTCGTTGACCGACTGCAGCTCTTCCTTCGAGGCCTCCAGTTCCTCGTTGGTCGACTGCATTTCCTCGTTCACCGAGACCAGCTCCTCGTTGGAGGACTTCAGCTCCTCCAGTGCGGTCTCGTACTCTTCGATCAGCGATTGCAGGCGTTCGCGGGTTTCGCGCAGCTCTCGGTCGGCGTGCCGGCTCTGGGCCTCGCGGCTCTCGCTGCCCCCCGAGCGGTCCTGCGCTTCCTCGGCGCTGAGCATCGGCCCCTGGTCAACGAACAGGACCAGGAACAGCGGCTCGCGGCCAATGCGCTCGACCACTGGTTCGACTACGACCGTGACCAGTTGCACGCGGCCATCTTCCATCGGCACCACGACCCCCTCGCGCTGGGTCGAACGCCCGCTCTCCACCGCCTCACGGAACACCGTGCGCAGGTCGAGCCGCAGCTCGCGCCGCGCCATCGCAAGCAAATGGCGGGTGGGCGTACCGGCGGGTGTCTCGAGGTACTTGCCGGTGCGGCCGGAGAAGTACACCACGTCGCCCTCGCTGGTGGTGACCACGTGCGGCGGGGCATAGCGGTCGAGGACCTGGCCCTCGGCGGCCTGGCGCAGCGAGCCGGCAGAATGGTCGCGCCGATGCGCCGCTTCCGGGCCGACCAGGCCCCGCGGCAAGGCGAGCGATAGCGGCAAGCGCATGCTCGGCGTACTGCCGGGACGACGGCGGAAGATGCGATGGCGCTTTTCCACCGCCACGAACAGTTCGTCGAACTGGCTCAGGTTCTCGGCCGTGCCCAGGAACAGGAAGCCGTCGGGCTTGAGAGCGTAGTGGAAGGTCGGGATGACCTGGGCCTGGATATCGTGGCCGAAATAGATCAGCAGGTTTCGGCACGACACCAGGTCGATGCGCGAAAAAGGAGGGTCGCGGATGACACTGTGCGGCGAGAAGATGCACAGCTCGCGCACGTCCTTGGCAACAATGTAGCTCTCACCGTCGGCCACGAAGAAGCGTTCGCGGCGCTCGCTGCTGACATTGTCGAGCATGGCGGCCGGGTAGCGCGCTGAACGCGCCACGGCCAGGGCGCGCTCGTCGATGTCGGTGGCGAACAGCTGTACCCGCGGTACCACTGCCAGGCCGGCCATGTGTTCACGCAGCAGGATGGCCAGCGAATAGACTTCTTCGCCGGTGGCGCAGCCGGGCACCCAGACCCGGATCGTGTCCTCTGCGTTGCGGCCCTCGAACAGCTGTGGGATCACCAGCTCGGCCAGGCTGTCGAACGCATCGGTGTCGCGGAAGAAACTGGTGACACTGATCAGCAGGTCGCGGAAAAGATTGGCGGTCTCCTGCGGATCGCGCCGCAGCGCGTCCACGTACGCCGAGATATCCAGCAATCCCACCACCTGCATGCGTCGGTGCACGCGTCGCAGGAAAGTCTTTTGCTTGTAGCCGCTGAAGTCATGGCCCACCTGTGCGCGCAGCAAGCCGTAGATCTCGGCCAATACTTCGCGTTCGGCGTCGATCTGGTCGCCCAGGGACGCTTCTTCGGCGATGCTGTCCAGGAGGAAGGCGTTGCGTGCGAAAGCAGCCACGCGCGGACCCATCTCTTCCACCGACAATGCAAAATCGGCGAAGCCGGAGGCGATCGCGGTGTCGGGCATGTCCGGGTGGGAGGGGCCGAAACGGCCATCGGACTGTGCCAAGGTCAGCCCGGCGCACTCCTGGATCGCCTTCAGGCCCAGGGTGCCATCGCCGTCCCCACCCGACAGGATGATACCGACGGCCAGTTCCTGTGCGTCTTTGGCCAATTCACTGAAGAACACGTCGATCGGCTTGGGCTCGCGGCGAGGGCCGAGCGGATTCACCCGCAACTTGCGCGCGGCCATCCCGAGCACGACGCCCTCCGGTGCCACGTAGATTTCGTTCGGCTGCAATACGGCGCCGTCAGTGGCGACGTGCACCGGCATGTCCGTGAAGCGCGCGAGGATTCGTGGCAGTTGCGAGGGGTGGGCGGGGCTCAGGTGGGTCACTACCACGAATGCCATGCCGGGCTTTTCAGGCAGGCTCCTGAAGAATCCTTCCAGGGCTTCCACGCCGCCCGCAGACGCCCCCAGCCCGACGACGGGAAACCGCTCCAAAGTCGCCATTGTTCCTTCGCTTGCCAACTGAATAGCCGCCATGCTCGCCCTTGCCCCGCTGCACTGTCAACGAAGGGCCCGCGCAACACAAATCAGCGCGCATACCTCCCCCCGAGGTGATGCGGTTGTCGCGCAAGCCTGAAGGCCCAAGGTGCACCACAACCAATGACGGTAGGGTGTAGGCAATGCGGTCGTTACTACATGGCTTGCACAAACAGAGGCTGGCACCGGCATTCGCTGCTGACGCGTTTATCTGCTGCAGAATCACACGACGTTGGCGTTGGCCCGCTTGTTGCGGTGATCGCTGGACTCCGTACGGGTGTGCATGGGCCTTGAAGTCCGGTCGGCGACGCCGCGCCTATCCAGCGCCGATCAGGTCGCGGATCCTGCCCGCCAGATCGTCCATCGAGAAGGGCTTGGTCAGCACGTGCATGCCCGGGTCCAGGTGACCATGGCTGAGCACCGCGTTTTCGGCGTAGCCGGTGATGAAGAGCACCTTGAGATCCGGGCGGTGGACGCGCGCGGCATCGGCCAACTGCCGCCCGTTCATGCCGCCGGGCAGGCCGACATCGGTCACCAGCAAATCCACCCGCGCATCGGTATTGAGGATGCGCAGGCCCTGCGCGCCATCTTCGGCTTCCAGTGGGCAGTAGCCCAGGTCGCCCAGGACTTCGGTGACCAGCACCCGTACCGTGGGTTCGTCGTCGACCACCAGGACCGTCTCGCCCCTCAGGCTGCGCGGGGCGTCATCGGGCGGGAGCAGGTCGTCCAGCGGGTCACTCTCGCCCAGGTAGCGTGGCAAATAGATGCACACCGTGGTGCCCTTGCCCACTTCCGAGTAGATGTGCACGGCGCCGCCGGACTGCTGGGCAAAGCCATAGATCATCGACAGCCCCAGGCCAGTGCCCAGGCCGATGGGTTTGGTGGTGAAGAACGGGTCGAACGCCTTGGCCACTACGTCGGCCGGCATGCCGGTGCCGGTATCGGTGACGCACAGCGAGACGTACTGGCCCGCCTCCAGGCCACGCTCGCGCGCGGTGCGCAGGTCCATCCAGCGATTGCCGGTTTCCAGCGTGATCTTGCCGCCGTCGGGCATGGCATCGCGCGCGTTGAGGCACAGGTTGAGGATCGAGTTTTCCAACTGGCTGGCATCGATCAGCGAGGGCCACAGGCCCGCCGCGTTGACGGTTTCGATGGTGATCGAGGGGCCTACGGTGCGCTGGATCAGCTCTTCCAGGCCGCTGACCAGCTGCTTGATATCGGTGGCCTTGGGCGCCAGCGTCTGCCGGCGCGAGAAGGCCAGCAGGCGGTGGGTGAGGCTGGCGGCGCGGGTGGCCGCGTTCTGCGCGATCGCCACGTAGCGCTCCAGGTCGGCGGGCCGCCCCTGGTTCATGCGCATCTTCATCAGCTCCAGGCTGCCGCTGATACCGGTCAACAGGTTGTTGAAATCATGCGCCAGGCCGCCAGTCAGCTGCCCTACCGCTTCCATCTTCTGCGACTGCCGCAGCGCGGCCTCGGTTTCCATCAATTCGCGGGTACGCTGCTCGACCCGTTGTTCCAGGGTTTCGTTGGCCTCGCGCAGGGCCAGTTCGCTGTGCAGGCGTTGCTCGGCGGTGCGCACGCGCTCGGCGAATTCGCGGATGAAGGCCACGTCCCGCTCGTCCCAGCGCCGGGCCTCGGCGGAGTTGACGAACAGCACTGCGACCAGGCGCCCCTGTTCGATGATCGGCACGTTGACGAAGGCGCGCGCATGCTTCTGCGCCAGGATGTCGGCGGCGGCGCTGGTGCGGGGGTCGAGGCTCACATCGTCGATGCGCACGATCTCACCCTGCCGCAGCGAATGCAGGAACGTGCCGAAGTCGAGCAGGCGCAATTCGCCGACCAGGCTTTCCACGCCTTCGGCGGTCCAGTCGCTCTCGATCTGCAGCAGGTCGCCGTCACCCAGGAGTTGCGCGTAGCCGGCACGGCTGGCGTTGAGCGCGCCGCCCAAGGTCCGCGTCGCCAGCGATCCGACCTGCTCGGGCCTGTCCGCGTCGCGGATATGGTCGGTCAATGCCACCAGGGCTTCGCGCCGACCTTCGGCGCGGGCGCGCTCGGTGACGTCGATCCCTTCGACGAATACGCCGCTGACCTCGCCCAGTTCGTTCTTGATCGGCTGGTAGACGAAGTCGAGTACGCGCTGGGTAACCGGTCCGCCGGGATACGGCTGCATCGCATAGGGAGCGCCGCGCGCCGAGTAGGCCTCGCCGCTTTCGAATACCGAGTCCAGCAAGCGCAGATAGCCCTGGGCCACGGCATCGGGCAGCACTTCGCCGAGCGGGTGGCCAACGACATCGCGGTGACCGACCAGCCGGCGATAAGCCGGGTTGGCCAATTCGAAGCGGTGCTCGGGACCACGCAGCACCGCCATGAAGGAGGGCGCCTGCTCGAACAGCTGCGCCAGCCGCCGGTAATCTTCCGCGCGGGTTCTTTCGACCAGCAGGCGCTCGGTGGTTTCCACGACGATCGCCAGCACGCCGATCGCCTGGCCATGCTCGTCCTGCACCGGTGAATAGTCCACGTCCACCCACAGGCGCTTGAACTGGCCGTCGCGGTTGAGGGTCAGCTCCATGTCCTTGTAGGACAGCGGCTGGTTGCCCAGCAGGACGTGGCGGATGACGTTGTCGTTGAAGCTGGCGATCTCGTCCCAGCCTTCGCGCACATTGGAGCCCAGCAACCGCGGATGGCGGTCGCCGGCAAATTCGGAATAGGCGTCGTTATAGATCATGACGCCCTCCTCGCCCCACAGCGTCACGATGGCCACCGGCGATTGCAGCATCAACGCGATCGTGGTGCGCAGCACCGCCGGCCAGCCTTCGATCGGCCCCAGCGCAGTGGATGCCCAATCGTATTGCGCGATCAGGCCGCCGAGTTGGCCGCCGCCAATCAGGAACGGATGCTTCAAGTGGGGCCCCCTGTGGCACCTGCTGTGGATAAGGTCGCGCCGGCCCTAAGGCCAGCGCGAAGCCAAATGGTATGACAGGGCGTGTCCACGTCCCATGAGCGCGTCCGGCCGGCCGCCCCGCGTCCCCGGCCCCGGCAGTGGCATCGCCAGCCACCGCGTTCCATCATGGGGCAAGCCCGCATCGCCGGCGCACGCAGACCACGGGGAGCCAGACTAATGGGCATCGTCATTACCGCTTTCGAACGTTCGCCCGATGGCGGCAAGGGACTGGCCCGCGATACCCGGGTGCGCTGGGCGCTGGAGGAAGCCGGCCTGCCTTACCAAGTTCGCCTGGTTTCATTCGCCGCCATGAAGGCGCCGGCGCACCTGGCACTGCACCCCTTCGGCCAGATCCCCACGTACGAGGAAGACGGGTGCGTGCTGTTCGAAACCGGCGCGATCGTCCTGCATATCGCCCAGCAGCATGGCGGCCTGTTGCCGGACGAGGCCAACGCGCGGGCGCGAGCGGTGGCCTGGATGTTTGCCGCGGTCAACACCGTCGAGCCGCCGATCCTCGACCTGGTCACCGCCAAAATACTGGAAGGTGACAAACCCTGGGCGCAGCAACGCCTGCCGTTGGTCGCCGAGCGCATCCGCCAACGCCTGGGCCCGCTATCGGACTACCTCGGCGGTGCCGACTGGCTGGAAGACGGCTTCAGCGCAGCCGACCTGATGATGGCCTCGGTGCTGCTCAGGCTGCGTGCGTCGGGCCTGCTGGACGAATATTCAAACCTGGCCGCCTACGTCGCCCGTGCCGAGGCCCGGCCGGCCTACCAGCGGGCCTTTGCTGCGCAACGGGCGGTCAACGCCGGTTAGCGGTGCGGCTGGACCTGGTAGAACCTGGCGATCTCCGGAATGAAGTTCTGCGGGTTCGCGCCTACCAGGTTGGTCAACACGATGACCGCCAGGTTCTCGTCGGGATAGACGATGAAAGCAGCGCGCGCGCCGCCCATGCTGGCCACCTGGCGCTGCTGCGGCGTGCCAAGCAGCGGCCAACCCGCGGCCCAATCGCCTTCGCTGCCGTCGTTGAGTGGCTCCGGCGCCCACATGGCGCGAACCGCGTCGGCCGGCATCAACCGGCCGTCGGACAGGGCCAACATCCAGTGCGCCACTTCGTCGGCAGTGGTCTGGATGCCGGCGCCGGACCACAGGGTGGGCGGCACGTCGTAGAACCAATGCGAGAGCCGCTCGGCGTCACCCTGGGCGTCGCTCTTGCGCGGCAACCAGCTGTAGATCGTGGCCGCGTTCGGGGTCAGGTCGTAGCTGTCGCCGAAGGTCGAGGTGGGCATCCCGGCCACGTCGAACTGGTGCGCGCGAAGATACTGCGCATAAGACTGTTTGCTTTGCTTGGCAATGAGGCGCGCCAGCAGCACGTAGTTGGTCTGGTTATAGGCGAAGCGCTCGCCGACCGCCGCGGCCATCGGCAGCTGTTGCACCGCTGCCCAGGCGCCGCGCTCGGTGCCATCGCCGATCAGGCCTTGCTCATCGAGGATGTCCGGCAGCCCCGAGGTATGCGCCAGCAGCTGTCGAATACGCACGCCGCGCCAGGCCTGTGGCAAGTCGTCCAGGTAGGCCGAAATCGGTGCTTGCAGATCGACCCGGCCGGATTGCGCCAATTGCATCACGGCCACTGCGGTGAACGATTTCGTCGCCGAATTGAGCGGAAACAAAGTGGTATTGGTCGCGGCGACCTTGTTTTCCACATTGGCCAGGCCATACGTTTCGGACAGCACGATGCGGTGGTCCTTGACCACGGCGACCTGCAGGCCGGGGATGCGCTGTTCGTGCATGGTCGTGCGCACGAATCGCCGGAAGTCGGCGTTGGCCTGCTCGAAGTTGGCCGCTCGCGTCTGGCGTGCGGGGAAGGCCAGTATCGCCAGGGCCAACAGGATAATGACGCGGTGCGTTCCAGGGGACATGCGTGCTCCGGCGGAGTGGTTGCTCGCCAGAAGTGCCTGGGGAGCCTGTCTATGGGATGCACCTAACGCCGGCAGGGTTTAAACCCGATCCCATCGCGGCGGCTTGCCACGCTCAGGGCTGTTCGCGTTCGCCTCGGGCTTCTTGCTCCCGATGCGTCAAATACAGTCGCAGGTCGAACTCCAGCTGGTGATAGTCCGGCGCCATGTGCGTGCACAGCTGGTAGAAGGCCTTGTTGTGATCGGCTTCCTTCAGGTGCGCCAGTTCGTGCACGACGATCATCTTCAGGAACTCGGCGGGGGCGTCGCGGAACACGCTGGCGATGCGGATCTCGCGGCTGGCCTTGAGCCGGCTGCCGTGCACGCGGGAGATCGCGGTGTGGGTTCCCAGGGCATGCTTCATCACCTGCAGCTTGCCGTCGTAGAGCACTTTGCCCAACGGCACCGAGCGGCGCAGGTGGCGCTCCTTGAGCGCCTGCACGTACTCGTACAGCTGTCCGTCGCTGCGCACACCATGCGGTTCGGCGTACTTGGCCGCCAATATCGCGCCCAGCTGCCCCTGCGCGATCAGCTCATGCACCCGCGCTTGCAGGTGGGGTGGGTAGCCGGCTAGGTATTTCAGCGGTTCCATGGGGGCGGGGGCGGGGGCGGGGGCGGTGGCAAGGGCAGGCGGGTATGATGAACCGAAAATCCCCGAGTACGGCAGCACGAGATGGCCAAGGCGAATCCCCTTCAGGAACAACTGCTCAAGGCAGGCTTGGTCAAGAAGTCCAAGGTGGACCAGGTTGCGCGCGAGCAGAACAAGGCCCGCCATGCCAAGGGGCCTTCGGCGCCCAACGAGATCCAGCTCGAGGCCGAGCGCGTTCGCGCCGAAAAGGTCGAGCGCGACCGCGCGCTGGCCGCCGAGCGCAAGGCGCAGGCGCAAGTGGCCGAACTGCGCGCGCAGGCGCGCCAGATCATCGAGGACAAGAAGGTGCCGCGTACCGGCGAGAGCGAGTACCGCTTCACTGCCGATGGGGTCATCCGCAGCCTGCTGGTCAATGAGGATCTGCGCAAGAAGCTGTCGGCTGGCGAGTTGGTGATTGCGCGGATCGACGAGCGCTACGAGTTGTTGCCGCGCGTGGCCGCCGAGAAAGTACGTGAACGCGCCCCGGCCATGATCGTGCTCGACCATGGGCAGGCCAACGCGGCGCCGTCCTCGGCCAACGCCGACGACGATGCCTATTACGCCCAGTTCCAGGTGCCCGACGACCTGGTTTGGTGATCTTGCGGCGGCAGCGGCGGGCCCTTCGCCGAACTGGTGGGGCGGCCGCCGGCGTGCCACAGTCCGCGCATGTCGGAGTTCACCGTCCACTTGCTGCTGCAAACCGCGCTGGTTGAAGTGCGCGATGTGGTCTGCGCCGGCACCTGCCGCCCTCCCGGGCAGGTAGAGCGCTCACGGCGCACCGAGTTGGTGTTCCCGTATCGCGGCACCTACGTGCGCCATGTCGAAGACGACCAGGTGGTAGCCGATGCCAGCCAGGTGATCTTCTTCAATGCCGGCGAGCCCTACCGCGTCAGCCACCCGCATGCCGGCGGCGATGCCAGCCTGGCGCTGACACTGGATGAAACCCTGCTGCGCGAAATTGCCCCGGCCGCGTTGCTGCAAGAGGGTATGCCGCCGCGCTTCCGGCTGCCGCGCCTGCGCATCGACCCGCGCGCGCAGGTATTGGTGGCGATGCTGCGGCACAGCCTGCACGAAGGCATTGCCGATCCGCTGGAAGGCGAAAGCCTGGCGCTGGTCCTGGCCCAGCGCGCCATTGGCCCGCGGACCGCGCATGCCGCCGGTGCCAGCCAGGGCAGGCGGCGGCTGGTGGATCGCGCCAAGCTGGTCCTGAGCGGCGACCTGGCACGGCGCTGGACCCTGGCCGAGGTGGCGCGGGAAGTCGGGGTGTCGCCGGTCTACCTGACCCAGAGTTTTCGCGACGTCGAAGGCGTGCCGCTGTACCGCTACCAGCTACGCCTGCGCCTGGCCCGTGCCCTGGACCTGCTCGGCGAATACGAAGACCTCAGCCGGCTCGGCCAGGACCTGGGCTTCTCCAGCCACAGCCATTTCAGCGCCGCGTTCCAGCAGGCCTACGGCCGCAGCCCCAGCGAGTTCCGCCACCTTGCGCTGCAGGCCGCCCCCGGCGATCGCTAAATATCTTGATAGCGGCCCCCGTGGGCGGCGGCGTCTACTGGCCCTGCCCAACAAGGGCAGCGAACGGGAGAGCGAAATGAGCGAGAAGACCTGTGCAGCCTGCGATTGCGTGCTCGACGAGAACGCCATCCAGGTCAAGCTTGGCGGCAAGGTGGTCGAGGTCTGTTGCGAAGACTGCGCCGTGCAGTTGCGTGAAGCCTACGCGGCTGCCGCCAAAGCCTGAGGCTTTGCCGAGGGGCCAGCGCCGGCACGTGTGGGCCGAGCTGGCCCCTGATTGATGACCTCGCCCGGCCTGCCGGGCGCTTTCCAATTGCACCCTTCCCCTGCCGCCGGCTTGGCGCGCGGCATGACCTCTTACGGCCCGCCCTCGGCTGCGCCTTGTGGAGTATTCCCAATGTTGAACCGTAGGCAATTCCTGGCCGCCAGCGGCTGGGCGAGTGCTTCGCTGGCGTTGTCCGGCGTGCTGGCCACCGGCGGCACCCTCCAGGGAGCCGATCCGTCCCTGGATGCGAACGCCTTCCACGGCTTGCGCCGCTACCTGCGCACCGGGTTTGGCGATATCGCCTATGTCGAACAAGGGCAGGGCGAGGCGGCGCTGTTCCTGCATGGTTTCCCGCTCAATGGTTTCCAGTGGCGCGGCGCATTGCCGCGGCTGGCGCCGTACCGCCGCTGCATTGCGCCGGATTTCCTCGGCCTGGGCTACACCCGCGTCGCCGAAGGCCAGCCGGTGGCACCGCAGGACCAGGTCGCCATGCTGCTCGCTTTCATGGACACCCTGGGGATGGCCAGTGCCGACCTGGTCGCCAGCGATAGCGGCGGCGCCGTTGCCCAGCTATTGCTGGCCCAGCATCCGGCGCGTGTGCGCACCCTCTTGCTGACCAACTGCGACACCGCCATCGACAGCCCGCCGCCGGCCATGGAGCCGGTGATCGCGCTTGCCCGGCAGGGCCGCTTCATCGACGACTGGCTCGGCCGCTGGCACGCCGATCGCGCGTTGGCCCGCTCCAATGAGGGCATTGGCGGCATGTGCTACGCGCATGCGGACCAGCCCAGCGACGAGGCGATCGACACCTACTTCGGACCGATGCTGTCGACCCAGCGCCGAACTGATCTGGGCAACGCCTATGCAGTGGCACTGGCGCGCAACGCGCTGGCCGGCAGCACGGCCGCACTGCGGCAGGCGCGCGCGCCGGTCCGCGTGGTCTGGGGTACGGCCGACACGATCTTCGGCGATCACAACGCCGCGTACCTGGCGCAGGCCTTCGGCAACTCCCGCGGCGTGCGCCGCCTGGCCGGGGCCAAGCTGTTCTGGCCGGAGGAACAGCCGCAGATCATCGCCGAAGAGGCCAGGGCACTCTGGAACGCCTGGACACCGCTGGCGCTGCGCCGCTGAGGCCGGCGCCGGGTCAAAAACGATAGCTCACGCCCAGGCGCACGCCGCTATCGGTGAAGCGCAGGCTGCCGGTGAAACTATTGGTATCGGCATCGGCCTTGATCCGCCGCGTCGTGTAGTCGGCCCAGAAGCCCCAGTTTTCCCACGGGAACCATTCCGCGCCGGCGCGGGCGTAGGTAACGTCGGCATCGATGTCGTTGATGTTGGCGGTGAAGTAGCCGACATCGGCACTGAGCCGCCAATCCTCGCCCGGGGTCCAGCGCCAGCCAGCGCCGATGGCCGGCGCGGGCAGGTCGGTATCGACCTCCTCCCTGCGGCGGTCGCCGACCGTGTTGCCGTCGATGCTGAGGTCCAGTTCCAGCGACAGCGCCATCTGGTACCAGATCAGACCCACGCGCGGGCCCAGCGCCCAACGCTCGCGCGCCCACGCCCAGTAGGTGTAGTTGAGCTCGTAGGCATCCAGGTCGAAGTGCGCCCGCACCGTGCTGCTGGCGGTGTACAGGCTGTCCTTGAATTCGATGTCGCGCGTGAGCCGGTGCTCGGCGCTGGCATCGTCGTTGTAGTAGGACAGCCCCAGCTCATGTCGATTGAAGGGGCGCCAGGTCAGGGCGATGAAGCCGATGGTCTTGTCCTTCTCCAGCCCCAGGTCGCGGTGCAGGTCCACGGTGGTGCCATCGAAGGTGTCGCCGTCGGCGCGTACCCGCGTGTCGAAGTTGGTGGCATAGCCACCGACCCGCACGCTGAAGGTGTCCAACGGTTCGACCGCCTCGGCGGGACGCGACGCACACAGCAGCGGCACCAGCACAACGAACGCAAGTAGACGCATGGAAGGCTCCTGGTCTGGCGTAGTCGTGGAACGGTCGGATCGGTTTTGGTGGCGGGGTGAATGTACTCCTGAATGGCGGTGCCGGCGTGAGGACGAAAAAAGCCCCACCCTCGGCACCCGCGGACGGGGCAAAGGGTGGGGCCGGTCCGCGCGTCCCGGGTGTGAAGCGGGCGCGCGTTCGCTTACGAAACCTGCTTCAACGCATGCTTGCGATCGCGCATCACGTTGTGGCACTCACGCACGCGCGGCAGCAGCGACTCTACTTCGACGCGCGCAGCGGCCGGGGTGTCGGTGTCGGTCAGCGTCTCCTGGAAAGCCTTGAGCAGGCGGTCTTCGGATTCTTCGAGCTCGGCCACGTAGCCATAGTCGGTGTCGCCCACCATGGCGCGCACCTTGGCATAGAACTGCTGCATCGAACCGACCATCGTGCCGTGCTCGGCCGGATGGCCACCGGCGCTGGCGACCGCGGCGCTCAGGCGGATGACGATGTCACCCTTCACCCCCGCGATGCGCGTGAATAGCGCGCTGAGTTCGGGATTGCCCACCTTACCGGCGGCTTCGGTGTAGAAGTCCTTGCCGTCGCGGGCGATTTCGATCAGGTCGTTGAGGCTGTGTTCGATCTTGCTGTCGGTAGTCATCTGATTGGATTTCCTGTCTCTGGGCAATGGAGGCGAAGTCGCCTTGCGCAGCCACCTTTCCGCAAGCGCCATCAACATCGCGTGACCACTCGCGGCAAGCGTTCATCGCTGTGTGCGCGATGCGAGCGTGCTGCATGCAGGGCGTGAGCACTACGGCGCGTGCTCATGGCAGGCCTATGCAGGATGTTCACGTGATCTACCTACGCGGTTAACCGGCCGCTCTCTAGTTTGGCCACCAGCGCAGCAACCGCTGCCGCGAACACGCCTCTCAATTGGAGACACACAATGGCCGTCAAGACCATCGAAGAACTGTTCATCCACGAGCTTTCGGACATCTACAGCGCGGAGAAGCAGCTGACCAAGGCGTTGCCGAAGCTGGCCCGCGCCGCGACCAATCCGAGCCTGGTCACCGCGTTCGAGACCCATCTGGAAGAAACCCAGGGCCAGCTCGAACGCATCGACCAGGTCGTGGAGTTGCTGGACATCCGCCTCAAGCGCATCAAGTGCGCGGCGATGGAAGGCTTGGTGGAAGAGGGCAAGGAAGTGATCGAATCGGTCGAGGCCGGCCCGCTGCGCGATGCCGCGCTGATCGGCGGTGCGCAGAAGGTGGAGCATTACGAAATTGCCGCCTACGGCACCCTGGCCGCGCTGGCCAAGCAGTTGGGCTACAAGGATGCGCTGCCACTGCTGCTGGCAACGTTGAAGGAAGAAAAGGCCACCGACGAGAAGCTGACCATGCTCGCCGAGGGCGGCGGCAACCAGCAGGCCGCCGGCAAGAGCAGCAAGGCCGCCTGAGTTGACCGACGGCCATGGCGCGCCCGGGCGAGTGGCAATATCGGTTGGAGCGCGCATTCTCGCGCGCCGACCTGGGCGCGGTCTCGCTGCTTGAGGCTGCGCGCCTGCTCGATCGGGCGGTGCCCGATTACACGCTGCATCGATACGAGTACTCGGCATCCGATGCGGAAGGCGTGCGTTGGTTCGATGCGCCGCAGTTGGCCATCGCCCATGCGATCTGGACCGCGACCCACCAGCCCTACGACCCGGGCTGGCGGGTAGTCGATGTAGTGGGGCAATTGACCCTGAGTAAACAAGGCCTGTGGTCGACACAGGTACGCCTGCCGCTGCGTCATCGCCCGCGGGCCATGGCGCTATGAGCGCCGTTGCACCCACGCCAGGCAGCGCGCTCGCCGTCAGCGTGCATACCGTTTGCTTGACGATCAACGGGCGTCGCCTGTCGATAGAGGTCGAAGCCTGGGTCACCTTGCTCGACCTGTTGCGCGAGCGCCTCGACCTGATCGGCACCAAGAAGGGTTGCGACCACGGCCAGTGCGGTGCGTGCACGGTGCTGGTCGATGGGCGTCGCATCAACAGTTGCCTGACCTTGGCGGTCATGCAGGACGGCAAGGAGATCACCACGGTCGAGGGCCTGGCCCAGGGCGAGGTCCTGCATCCATTGCAACGCGCCTTCATCGAGCACGACGCCTTCCAGTGTGGCTATTGCACGCCCGGGCAGTTGTGCTCCGCGGTGGGCTTGCTCAATGAAGGCCAGGCCCGCAACCGCGACCAGGTCCGTGAGTTGATGAGCGGCAACATCTGCCGCTGCTGCGCCTATCCGCAGATCACCGACGCGGTCATGTCCGTGTTGCAGGGCGAGGAGCAAGACGGTGGAGGGGCTTCCATCCAGCCCTGGATACCCGGCACGGTGCCCGGATGAATCCGTTCCGCTTCGAGACCAGTGCGTCGGTGGACGACACGCTGCAACGGCTGGCCCGCTCGCCGGGCGAGGGAACGGCGCGGGTAGTGGCCGGCGGCACCAATCTGCTGGACTTGATGAAGCTGCTCATCTCGCCGGTCCAACGCGTCATCGACATCAATGCGTTGCCGCTCCAGGAGATCACCGAGCTGCCGGGCGGTGGCCTGCGCCTGGGCGCCACCGCGCGCAATGCCGACACTGCCTACCACCCGCACGTCCGCAAACGCTTCCCTTTGCTCTCCGCAGCGATCCTGGCCGGCGCGTCGCCGCAGATCCGCAACATGGCCAGCAACGCCGGCAACCTGTTGCAACGCACGCGTTGCACCTACTTCTACGATCCAGGCGTGCCGTGCAACAAGCGCCAGCCCGGTAGCGGTTGCCCGGCGATTGGCGGCCTGACCAAATACCACGCCATCCTCGGCGCGAGCCCGCACTGCATCGCCACCCACCCTTCGGACATGTGCGTGGCCCTGGCCGCGCTCGATGCCACGGTAGTGGTGACCAGCACGCGCGGCGAACGGCGGATTGCCTTCGACCAGTTTCATCGCCTGCCCGGGGACGCGCCCGAGCGCGACACCCACCTGGAAGAGGACGAGCTGATCCTCGCGATCGAACTTCCCCCAGCCGACGCCTTCGTCGCCCATAGCGCCTACATCAAGATCCGCGAACGTCTGTCCTATGCGTTCGCGCTGGTATCAGTGGCGGCGGCCTTGGCCCTGGACGAGGACGGCCGCATCCTTGCAGCGCGCATCGCACTCGGCGGTGTGGCGCACAAGCCTTGGCGCGATACCGCTGCCGAAGCCAGCCTGGTCGGCGCCCGGTGCGAGGCCGGCGCGTTCGACGCCGCGGCCGGCCAACTGCTCAAACAGGCCGTGCCGCAGGGCCAGAACGCTTTCAAGATTCCCTTGGCCCGGCGCGCCATCGTGCATGCCTTGCAGACGGCCGCGCAGGGCACCGTGGACAACCATGGTGATCACCGGGAGCCCGGCCGATGACCTCCCGCCAGCACTTCATGCCGCGTGCCGATGCTGGCACTGGCCCACGGCCGACGGGCACGGGGGCCACCCGCGTGGACGGACGCGCCAAGGTCAGCGGCCAGGCGCGCTACGCCGGCGAATGGCCTGCGACCGACCTGGCCTACGGCGTTGCGGTCAACAGCACGATCGCCCGCGGCCGCATCGTTGGCTTCGAATTGGCAGCGGCGCAGGCCGTGCCGGGCGTGCTGGCGGTGCTCACGCACGACAATCGCCCGCACATGCGCCGCAGCGGCCTGCAATACAAGGACATGACCGCGCCCGGCGGCAAGCCGTTCCGGCCGCTGTACGACGCGAAGGTGCACTACAGCGGCCAGCCGGTGGCGCTGGTGGTGGCCGAAACGTTCGAGGCCGCGCGCTACGCGGCGTCGCTGGTGGTAGTGCATTACCATGCCGAGCCGCATGAGACCGAGTTGCAGGCCGGGTTGTCGCGTGCGCGCAAGCCGCGCGGGTTCAAGGCCGGCTTTTCTCCTCCCCCCGCGGACAAAGGCGAGCCGCAGCAGGCGCTGGCGCAAGCGCCGTTCCGCATCGAGGCCGACTATTACAACGGCACCGAGCACCATAATCCGATGGAGCTGTTTGCCTCCACCGTCATTCGCGAGCCCGATGGCCGGCTGCTGATCTACGACAAGACCCAGGGGTCACAGAACAGCCGTTGGTATGTCTCGCACGTGTTCGGCCTGCCCAAGGAGCAGGTCACGGTCCGCAATCCGTTCGTCGGCGGTGCCTTCGGCGCCGGCTTGCGGCCGCAATATCAGTTGCCGTTGGCGGTGATGGCGGCGCTGCACCTGCAGCGCTCGGTGCGGGTGGTGATGACCCGGCAACAGATGTTCACCTTCGGCCACCGCCCGGAAACGGTCCAGCGGGTGAAACTCGCCGCCGATGCCGAGGGCCGGCTGCAGGCCATCTGGCATGAGGCCTACGCCGAAACCTCGCGGCTGGAGGATTACGTCGAAGTGGTCGTCAACTGGAGCGGTCAGCTCTACGCCTGCCCCAACGTGCATCTCGGCTATCGGCTGGTGGAACTGGACCAATACACCCCGATCGACATGCGCGCGCCGGGCGCGGCGCACGGCACCCATGCGCTGGAAGTGGCGATGGACGAGTTGTCCTACGAACTGGGCATCGACCCATTGGAGTTGCGCCTGCGCAACTACGCCGAGCGCAACCCGGCCGATGACAAGCCTTATTCGAGCAAGCCGCTGCGCGAGTGCTACCAGCGCGGCGCCGAGCGCTTCGGCTGGCACGCACGGCCGTTGCAACCGCGCGCCCGTCGCGAAGGCCGGGAATGGATCGGCTGGGGCATGGCCACCGGGCAATGGGACGCGATGCAGATGTTCGCGCGCGCCCGTGCCCGCTTCGGCAGCGACGGCCGCCTGGTGGTGAGCAGCGCGGCCACCGATATCGGCACCGGTACCTATACGGTGATGACGCAAATCGCCGCCGAGGCCTTCGGCCTGCCGCTGGAACGGGTGAGTTTCGTCCTCGGCGATTCGACCCTGCCGGTGGCCCCGATCGAAGGCGGCTCTTCGCATGTAACCACGGTTGGCTCGGCCGTGGCCGGGGCCTGCGAGCAGCTGCAACGCAAGCTGCTGCGGCTTGCGCGCCGGCGCGATCCGCGCGCCTTCGCCGGCGCGCGTTTGGCAGACGTCGCCTTCGGCCAGGGCAAGCTGTGGCTGCGCGATGACCCCGCGGTCGCGGTAGAGCTGGGCGAGCTGGTAGCCGCGCAGGCGGGCGAGGCCGTGGAAGAGTCGTACTTGCTGCTGCCCAACCTGTTGCGCCAGCGCAAGTACGTCCGTGCCACCCACAGTGCGGTATTCGTCGAGGTGCGCGTGGACGAGGAACTGGGCACCGTGCGCGTGACGCGCGTGGTCAGCGCGATCGACGGCGGGCGCATCCTCAACCCGATCACTGCCCGCAGCCAGATCATCGGCGGGATCATCTGGGGCCTGAGTGCGGCCCTGCACGAGCACACCGAGGCCGACCATCGCCTGGGCCGTTTCATGACCCGTGACCTGGCCCAGTACCACGTCGCGGTCAATGCCGATGTCCACGATATCGAGGTGATCTTCGTCGAGGAGCCCGACACCGTCGTCAGCCGGCTCGGCGCCAAGGGCGTGGGCGAGATCGGGCTCGTCAGCGTAGCGGCGGCGGTGTGCAATGCGATCTATCACGCCACCGGCCGGCGGGTGCGCAGCACGCCGATGACGCCGAACAAGGTCATGAACCCCTGAGTGGATTCAGTGCTCGCGATACCAATCCCACACGTGCGCCGGCAAGTGCGGTTGCAGGTCGAGGCCAAGCGCGACGTAGCTGTCGAGTAGGTCGCGCAGCGCCTGGCGGGCGGGCGTCTGTGCCGGGCTGAAGTCAATGTCGCCGGGGGGCAGTTGCGCGTTGCTCCAATCAAACAGCCCATCGACCTGCTGCAGCGCCGCCGCGCGTGCCCAGGGCCGCAGCGGATACACGCGATAACCTTGCGCGGCCAGCTGGCGTGCGGCTGCGGTCAATTGACTGTTGGCGCCGCGCACCCACTCGGTCTTGCCGCCCGCCGCCAATGCGATGGTCAGCGGTGCAGGCGCACGGTGCGCCTTGAGCGGGCGCCGCAACGCCAGTTCGAGGTCGCGGGCGTCGCGCTCGGTTTCGGTCTCGATCAGCGTGGCGGCGTCGAGGTCGAAGAATTCGAACCAGCGCCGGTGCAGGGTGCGCAAGCGCGACAGCGGGGCGCGCGAGAAGCCGATCTTGCAGAAATCTTCCCAGGCACACGGCAGGACGTAGGTGAAACAGCGTCCGTCGGTGCGCAGCTCGTCTTGCGCGCCAGTCACCGTACTGCAGCGCCCGTCAGCCGCGCCGTGCCGCTTCGATCGCAGCTACGTCGATCTTGCGCATCGTCATCATCGCCTCGAACACGCGCTTGGCCACGGCCGGGTCCGGGTCGGCGATGCCCTCGCTCAATACTCGCGGCGTGATCTGCCACGACACGCCCCACTTGTCCTGGCACCAGCCGCAGGCACTCTCCTGGCCGCCGTGGCCGACGATGGCGTTCCAGAGGCGGTCGGTCTCGACCTGGTCGTCGGTAGCAACCTGGAAGGAAAACGCCGGCGTCTGCTTGAACGCGCTGCCACCATTGAGGCCAAGGCAGGGGACGCCGAGTACGGTGAACTGCACGGTGAGCACATCGCCTTGTTTGCCGGAGGGGAAATCCGAGGGCGCGTAAAAGATGTCGCCGACCGCGCTGTCCGGGAACGTCTTGGCGTAGAAGGTCGCCGCATCGAGCGCGGCCGAGTCGTACCACAGGCAGATCGTGTTCTTGGCGATCATGGCGAGTTCCGGCAGGTGGCTTGGGATCGGGGATAGCTTAGAGGCCCGGATGCTAGACGGACGTTATGTCCTCAGCGGCGTGAGCCCAAAGCGAAATATAGCGAAACCAAAACCCGCCATAGCGAAACGTAATGGATACCAAACTGGGCGGATATGGTCGAGAATCGGGCCGGGCGCGCGTGCGCCAGCCGACTCAGGACCGCGATGCGCTTCTCGATGCCCCCGTCGTCTCGCCGCCGTTGCAGCAGCCTGGCCCTGGCACTGGCCCTCGCCGCACCGGTAAGCAGCGTGTTCGCCAGCCAGGCCCACGATGCGCTCGAACCCAGCGGCCGCTTCAGTGTCTACGGCGCCGGCGCGGCGCAGACCCCGCCGATGGGCTTCAATCCCTGGAACGCGTTCCGCACCGAAGTCGACCAGGCCAAGATCCTGGGGGTGGCCGAAGCCATGCGCCAGCGCGGCCTGCAGGCGGCAGGCTATCGCTACATCAACGTCGATGATGGTTGGTGGTTGCGGCGCCAGGCCGATGGCACCTTCGAGATTCGCACCGCGATGTTCCCGATCGCCGGCACTGCCGCCGGCGGCACCAGCTTCCGCGCCTGGACCGACCGCCTGCACGCGATGGGCTTCAAGGCCGGGCTGTACACCGATGTGGGCCGCAATGCCTGCTCGCAGGCCTTCGACCGCAGCAGCCCGAACCTGCCGGTGGGCGGCGTGTCCGAGCGCGAGATCGGCCTGCAAGGTTTCGAATATCTGGACCTGAAGACCATGTTCCAGGATTGGGGTTTCGACTATCTCAAGGTGGACGCCTGCGGCGTGGCCGATTTCGGCCCGGACAGTGAGCCGGTGCGCGAGGACCACTACCGCCCGTTACGGCCGTTGATCGTACGCGAGGATGCGGTGCGCACCGACGCCGATGCGGTGGAGACGCGCTATGCGCGCATCGGCCGACTGCTGGCCGAGCTCAACCCCGACAACGATTTCGTCTTCTCGATCTGCCCCTGGGGCCAGGCCGGTGTGCGGGACTGGGGCGGCGAGCACGGCAACCTGTGGCGTACCAGCAGCGATATCGAGGCGACCTGGGAAAGCATGCTGCACAACTTCGATACCGCTACCCGGCGCGAGCTGTATGCCGGCCCCGGGCGCTGGAATGATCCGGACATGCTCGCCGTGGGCCTGGGCGACTTCGATGCCAAGCACCTGGAGCAGGCGCGCACGCATTTTTCGATGTGGGCGATCCTGGCTGCACCGCTGCTGCTGGGCTTTGACCTGGTGCATGCGCCGGACTCGCTGATCGCGCTGTTGTCCAACCCGGAAGTCATCGCCATCGATCAGGACCGGGCCGGCAACCAGGGCAACCTGGTGCTGGACGAAGGCGGGGTGCAAGTGCTGGTCAAGCCACTGGCCGGGCGTGGCGAGCGTGCGGTGCTGTTGTTCAATCGCGGCGAGCAGGCCGCGGTGGCGCGCGTGGACCCGGTACAGCTAAAGCTGCAGCCGGGCGCTGCGTACCAGGTGCGTGACCTGTGGCAACGCCGCGACCTGCCGTCCACCCGCGCGGCGCTAGCGTTCAAGCTGGCACCGCGCCAGTCGATGCTGCTCAAGGTCAGCGGCACGCCGGCGGATCCGCAGGCGATGTTGCTGACCGAAATGACCGGGCGCATCCATGTGGCCGCGGCCGGCCACCCCGGCTATAGCTCTGCGCTCACCGAAGCCACCGGGATGCCGCGCGCCGATAAGACCCCCTACGGCCAGCCGCTGCAGCTGGCGGGGGTGCGCTATCCGTATGGCATCGGTGCGCACGCCAATTCGCGCCTGGAAGTGCAGGCGGGTCGCGCATTCTCCCGCTTCAAGGCAAAGGTCGGGCTGCAGGACGCCGCCGTGGCGGCGCAGCCGGTGGCCTTTCGCGTCTACGGCGATGGCAAGTTGCTCTTCGAAGGCAGCAGCAGTGCCGCACCCCTGGATGTGGATGTTGCCGTGAATGGTGTCGAGGTGATCGAACTGGTCGCCGCCGCCCCGGCCACCGCGCCCGGCGCGTTGCCGCCGTTGGTGGCCTGGGCCGACGCACGGTTGCGCTGAGCGCAGCTGGGGCGCGGGCTAGCGATGCCCGCGCTCCTCGCGGGCGCGGGCGCGGCGGTCGAACAGCAAGGCGCTGAGCACGATGCCCAGCCCCAGGAACACCGCCAGCACGAACAGCACCAGCGCGATGGCCGGGTAACCCCACAGGTGGAACGAGGTGGGGATGCGCATCATCTGGGTCGAGGCCAGGATCAACGCCGCGGTGACGATGCCGGCCGAAACCCGGTTGGCGATCTTCTGCAGGTTTTCCATCAGGTGCGACTCTTCCAGCCCGGTCACCTTCATCTGCAGGCGGTTCTCGGCCAGCAGCGAGAGGATGTCGGTCAGGCGCCGCGGGCTTTCGCGCAGCAGGGTCTGCACTTCCATCGCCTCGCTGGCCAGGTTGGCCGCCGATAGCGACTTGCGCAGGCGCGCGCGCATCACGCTCTGCAAGTGGCGCTCGACCACGCGGCGGATGTCCAGTTCCGGCGAGAGCATCTTGCACACGGTTTCGAGATTGAGCAGGGTCTTGCCGAGCAGGCTCAATTCCGGCGGCGTGCGCAGGCCGGTGGCGGTCGCAATACGCACCAGTTCCAATACCACCTGGCCTTCGGTGGTGGTGTCGTGGGCGGCGTAGCGGGCAATCATCTGCCCCACTTCGCGCAGGTAGCGTTCCTCGTCGTAGTCTTCCAGCCGGGTGCTCAAGGCAATGGTCTCGTCGGCCACTTCCTCGCCACGCCCGTCCACCGCCGCGAACAACAGTTTCAGCAGGCGCTCGCGCAGCCGCGGCGGCACGTGGGCGACCATGCCCAGGTCGAAGATCGCCAGGCGGCCGTCGTCGGTGACGCGCAGGTTGCCCGGATGCGGGTCGGCGTGGATCTCGCCATGCACGAACATCTGGTCGAGGTAGCCGCGGATCAGCGCACTGGCCACCGGCGCCATGTCCTGCTCGGTGCGGCGCACCGGCGGGATCGCATCCACGCGCACGCCGCGGGCCATTTCCATGGTGAGCACGCGGCGGCCGGTGAAGTCCCATACCGGCTGCGGTATCCATAGCTCCGGGAACGGCGCCAGGTGCTGGCCGAAACGCACCAAGTTCTCGGCCTCGGCCTCGTAGTTGAGCTCGGCGATCAAGGTCTTGGCGAATTCATTGAGCCAATCGGCGAAGCGCACGCGCCGGCCCAGGCCAGTCAGGCGGTCGGCGGCATTGGCGAAGCTGCGCAGCACGTCCAGGTCCGAGCGCACCTGCGCGGCGACCTCGGGCTTCTGCACTTTCACCGCCACTTCGCGGCCGTCGCGCAAGGTGGCCATGTGCACCTGGGCCAACGAAGCGCAGCCCAGCGGCACCTCGTCGAAGCTGGAGAACGCCTTGGAGATGGAGACGCCGATTTCTTCTTCGAAGATCTCGCGCACGCGTTCGGCCGGAATGGCCCCGACTTGCTCCTGCATCCGCTCCAGCGCGCTGGCGAACTCCGGCGGCACCAGGTCCGGGCGAGTCGAGAGCATCTGCCCCAGCTTGACGAAGGTGGGCCCCAGCGCTTCGAGGTCGCGCACGAATTGCTCGGGATTGCCCTCCGGCGAGACCTCGGCAGTAACCGTCGGGTCCAGGTTCAGCCCGGAGAACACACCGGAATTGCGGTAGCGCAGCAGCAGCCGGAGGATCTGGGTGCGCCGGCTCATGCCGCCGACCAGCGCTGGGTCGCCATTGCGTGGCGGTGGCGTCGCGCCCGCTGGAACGGGGCCGTTGGAAGGAACGGGCAGGGTATCGCTATGGCCGGTCAAGGCAGGCACTCCGCATCGGATGGGCGCCAGTGTCGACGGCGGCCGGTCGTCGCCCGGTGAATCCCGTCGCGCCGTGCATACCCCGGCACGCGTGCGATCGGCGAGAATCGCCAAGACCCCCCTGAATGGAATCCCCGATGGCCGGCGCCACCCTGCTTACCCTGCTCGACGACATCGCCACCTTGCTCGATGACATTTCCATCCTGACCAAGGTGGCGGCCAAGAAGACCGCCGGCGTGCTCGGTGACGACCTGGCGCTCAATGCGCAGCAGGTGACCGGGGTGCATGCCGACCGCGAGTTGCCGGTGGTGTGGGCGGTGGCCAAGGGCTCGCTGGTGAACAAGGCGATCCTGGTGCCGGCGGCGCTGGCGATCAGCGCGCTGGAAGTGTGGTTGCGTGGCCGTGGCTACCCGATCCCGCTGGTGGTGCCGTTGATGATGATCGGTGGTGCCTACCTGTGCTTCGAAGGCGTGGAGAAACTCGCGCACAAATGGCTGCATCGCGGCGAGGACGGTGCGCAGAGCGAGCAGGCGCGCGCCGAGCGCGTGCAGCGCCTCACCGAGGCCCCGGTGGATGTGCTGACCCTGGAGAAGGACAAGGTCAAGGGCGCCATCCGTACCGACTTCATTCTCTCGGCCGAGATCATCGTGCTTTCGCTGGGCGTGGTCAGCGGGCGCCCGTTTAGCCAGCAGGTGGGCGTGCTGATCGCCATCGCGGTGGCGATGACGGTCGGCGTCTATGGCCTGGTCGGCGGCATCGTCAAGCTCGACGACGTCGGCCTGTGGCTGACCCGCAAGGGCGCCGCGCTGGCAGCCGTCGGGCGCGGCATCCTGTACGCGGCGCCATGGCTGATGAAGACCCTGTCGGTAGTCGGCACGGTGGCGATGTTCCTGGTCGGCGGCGGCATCCTGGTGCACAACGTGCCGGCGCTGCATCACTTCATCAGCGAGCTCGGCCCGGACGGCGGCTGGGTCGCCGGGGGCGTGGCGCAGCTGGGCAATGTCGTGGTCGGGGTGATCGCCGGCGCCGTGGTGCTGGCCGCTGTCACTGCCTGGCAGAAAATCCGCGGCGCGCCCGCGGCGCACTGATCGCAAGCAACCGTTTGGGAGACAACCGCATGGCGCGTAGCGCATGGCTGATGATGGGGATGGCGTTGACCGGCGCGTGGACGTCGCCGCTGCGGGCGGCGCAGGCCGAGCCGCAGGTCAGCGTGGAGGGCGGCCGCCTGGAAGGCCAGCAAGGCGACGGCTTGATCGTCTTCAAGGGCATTGCCTACGCCGCGCCGCCGGTGGGCGAGCTGCGCTGGCGGGCACCCCAGCCGGCGGCGCATTGGCAAGGCGTGCGCCAGGCGCGTGCCTACGGGCCGGACTGCATGCAAAGGCCGTTCGCTACCGATGACGCGCCGCTGGCCACCCAGCCTTCGGAGGATTGCCTGTATGCCAATGTCTGGCGACCGAAGCAGGCGAACGGGCCGCTGCCGGTGCTGGTGTGGATCCACGGTGGCGGCTTCGTCAATGGCGGTGCCTCACCCCCGAGCTATGCCGGCGCTGCATTGGTGCGCGAAGGCGTGCTGGTCTTCAGCTTCAACTACCGGCTGGGGCGCTTCGGCAGCTTCGCCCATCCGCAGCTGACGCAGGCCGCGGCCGATGCGGGGCGGTTGGGCAATTACGGTTTCATGGACCAGATTGCCGCGCTGCAGTGGCTCAAGCGCAACATCGCCGCGTTCGGGGGCGACCCGGGCAACGTCACCGTGATGGGAGAAAGCGCGGGCGGCATGTCGGTTCATGCGCTGCTGACCTCGCCACTGGCGCAAGGTTTGTTCCACAAGGCGGTGATCCAGTCCGGCGGTGAGCCGCGCAATGGCGGCAGCCTGGCCCAGGCCGAGCAGGCCGGCCTGGAATTTTCGCGCGGGCTGGGTATTGCCGACGACGATGCCAAGGCGATCGCCAAGCTGCGCGCGCTGCCAGCGGACGCGATCGTGTCGGGTCTGGACCTGACCACGATGGGGCAGGCACAGGAGGCGGGCAGCTACGTATCGCCCTTCCTCGATGGCAAGGTGGCGGTGGACTTCGCCGCCGCCTACGCCGGCGGACGCTTCAACCACGTGCCGGTGATGGTGGGCGCGACCGCCGACGATATTGGCGGGCCGGAAGGCTTCATGATTGCAGGGGCCCGCCACACTGCCGATATCTTCGCCAGCGCCGGGCTGCCGACGTGGTACTACCGCTTCGGCTACGTCGCCGAAGCCACCCGCGGGCTGCATCCCAAGGGCGCGGCCCATGCCAGCGATATTCCGTATTTCTTCGGCACCGTGGGCGTGCGCTACGGCAGCGACACGCGGCCGGCGGACCAGGCGCTGTCGGCCAGCACGCGCGGCTATCTGGTCAATTTCGTGCGAACGGGGGATCCGAATGGGGCGGGGTTGCCGAACTGGAAGGCGCATGCGGCCGGCAAGGAGTCGATGCTGACTTTTGGGCTCGCGGGCGGTATCGAGTAAGGCTGGTGCCGAGGGTTTCCGGTCGGGGCTCAAGCCCCTCCTACAGTGCGGCTCGCCATTTTGTAGGAGGGGCTTCAGCCCCGAGCTGTCCGCTCGCCCACAGGGCCTGATTTCACTCCGCGTCCAGCACCCGGTTCTTGCCCGCCTGCTTGGCCGCGTACATCGCGCGGTCGGCCCGTTTGACCGCCGAGTCGGCGCTTTCGCCGGGCTGGCATACCGCCACCCCGCCGCTGAAGGTCACGAACACGCGCAGGTTCTCGTGCAGCAGGGCACGCTGGGCCAGGGCACGCTGCAGGCGCACGACCGCGGCGTGGGCTTCGAAGGCGGTCGCATCGGGCAGCAGCAAGACGAATTCTTCACCGCCGAAGCGGGCGATGGCATCGCTGGCGCGCAGCACCGTGCGCGCGGTGGCGACCAGGTGGCGCAACGCCGCATCGCCGCCGGCATGGCCGTGGGTCTGGTTGAGCAGGCGGAAGTCGTCCAGGTCGATCAACGCCACGCACAGCGGCTGGCCGCCACGCAGGGTGCGCGACTGCTCGCGTGCGAACAGTTCCTCGAAGCCGCGCCGGTTCAAGGCCCCGGTCAACTGGTCTTCGCGCACCAGGTCGGACATGTCGCGCAGCTCTTGCTCCAGCGCATGGATGCGTGCTTCGGCATCGTCGACCTGGCGCTTGGCCTCCACCAATTCGTCACGTGCGCGCAGGGCCTGTGCCTGCACCCCGGCAGTGTCGGCCAGGATGTCCTGCAATAGCCGCCCCAACTCGGAGATGCTGCGCGCGCTGGCAATGGCCTGCGAATAGCCGGCGACGCGGTCGTGGTACTGGCCGGTGCTGGCGGCCATGCCGTCGAGGCGGTCGACGAAGGACACCATCATGCCGCGCATGGCGTCCTTGGATTCGGCGATCCCCTGCTTGAGCAGGCCCTGCTTGTACATCACCTCGCGCAGGCTGCCGCGCGCTTGTTCCAGGGTGTTCTTGTCCAGCGGCCCGGCGATCAGCTGGCGGATCGCGCCGATCTGCCCCTGCAACCAGCTGCGGTCGTCGAGCAACTCGCCCACGTTTTCCAGCAACAGGTCGAACAGCCCCAGCAGCAGGTTCTGCTGCTCGTGGCTGTCTTCGGCGCGCAGGCCGATCTGGTGGCACAGCTCGCGCACGCGCTGCTCGAAGTGCTGCAGCGGCTGCCCCGGGTGCCAGCCGCGCAAGGCATTGGCCAGCGCTTGCGACTCTTCGGCCAGCCCGCGGTCGCGTTGCAGAGCCGTGGCCAGGGCCGTGCCCAGGGCCAGGCGCAGCAGGTCGCGCCATTGCTCGGCCTCGCTGCGACCGCCAGCCACGGGTTCCAGGTCGATGGTGCGGATGTATTTGTCGATCAGCTGGCGCAGGGCACGGCCGTAGGCCTCCCAGTCGCCAGCGACGTGGGCGTTGCGCAGGCGCGCACCCATGTCGGCCAGCTCGCCGTGCAGGGTGCACATGCCTTCGGCAAACGCCGCCAGCAGCATGGGCGGCTGGCTCGCGCTGGCGAACAGGCGCTGCAGGGCCGCGGTGGCCGCGGCGGGATCGAACGGCGGCGCGTCCGCCAGGACCACGGCGGCAGCGCCGCCCGCCGGAAGGTAGGTGCCCGTCACGGCGCCAGCGCTGGCAGCCTCCGGCGCGGCGGCACCGCGCGGCCACCAGCGGCGCAGTGCGCCCCGGCGGGGGGAAGGAGGTTCGCGGTGGTCGGGCATGCGGTGCGAGGGCAGGGGTTGGGATACCGGGTTATCGGCGCGCCCGGCACTGGCTTGAATGTGTCGGCAGCCGTCGCGCGGCGCCGAGCGCAGCGATGAACGCGTCAGGTAACTGGCTTAGAGCGTTTTGTCATCAAACCAATGCCAATGTTTCACGTGCCTTTTATCGGCATTTGTCGAGTATCGCGGTGCAGGCTGTCGTTGCGTATTCGCGAAAGCCTGTGTCGCCCCACCCCTGTTGCGACATCGCCCCGGTTCCTGGGTGATGGGTTTTCCTTTCCTGTTGTTTCCGTCCACCCCCCACTGACGGATGCCGTGATGGCTGCCTTGCTGACCCCTGATACACCCGACAGCACAACCTTGAGTGTCGCCGCCCCGGCCGCACTGCGTACCCGACCGATATTGCGCCAGCGCCCGCCGCGCCCGCGCGATGCCCGTGGACGCTTCATCCGTCACCACGAATGGCAGATGGACATCGCGCCGGTGCGCGACAGTGCGTTGTTCGTCGCCCCAGAGATGGCCGACTTCGTCAAGGCCGGCGGCCTCGGCGACGTCGCCGCTGCGCTGCCGCGTGCCTTGCGCCGGCGCTACGACGTGCGCGTGCTGATCCCCGGCTATCGCGACGTCCTCGCCCGTGCCGGCAAGCTGCAGAAGGTCGGCCGGATCCCGGCCCAGGCGGGCCTGCCGGCCTGCGATATCGGCCGGCTCGAACAGTCCGATGGCCTGCCGGTCTATGTCCTGCTCTGCGCCGCCCTGTTCGAACGCGAGGGCACGCCCTACGTCGATGCCGAAGGCCAGGAGTGGCCGGACAACGCGCTGCGCTTCGCCACCTTGTCGCATGCCGCGGCCGAAATTGCCGCCGGCCGCGCCGGGCTCGACTGGCGGCCGCAGCTGTTGCACCTCAATGACTGGCCCAGCGCGCTGGCCGCCGCTTACGTGCGCTGGCGCGGTGGCAACACCCCGTGCCTGCTGACGATCCACAACCTCGCCTACCAGGGCCTGTTTCCGGCGGCGCTGGCACCGGCACTGGGCGTGCCGAGCGAGCACGCCGGCGAACTGGACTTCCATGGCCAGCTCTCGTTCCTGCGTGGCGGCATCGTCAACGCGCGCCAGGTGAATACGGTCAGCCATAGCTATGCCAACCAGATCGTTGCGCCGGACGATGGTTGCGGCCTGGACCAGCTGCTGGCCCAGCGGGCCTCGCGCGGGGCGCTGAGCGGCATCGTCAACGGCATCGATGCGAGCTGGGATCCGCGCACCGACGCCCACCTGCCGGCGCGCTTCAGCGTGACCCAGTGGCAAGGCCGGGCCGACAACGCCGCGCACGTGCGCCGCGCCTTCGGCCTGCCCGACAGCCAGGGCCCGCTGTTCGCCGTGGTCTCGCGGCTGGTGCACCAGAAGGGCCTGGACCTGACCTGCGAAGTGGCGCCGCAGATCGTCGCCGCTGGCGGCCAGATCGTGGTCATCGGCGGTGGCGAACCACAGATTGAACAGCAGGTGGCGGCGCTGGCGCGGCGCTACCCGGGCCATGTCGGCGCGCACATCGGTTTCGACGAGGCCCTGGCCCGCGCCATGTTCGCCGGTGCCGACTTCCTGTTGATGCCCTCGCGCTTCGAGCCCTGCGGCCTGAGCCAGATGTACGCACAGCGCTTCGGTTGCCTGCCGATCGCGCACGCCACCGGCGGCCTGATCGACACCGTCGACGACGGCGTCACCGGCTTCCTGTTCCACGGCGCCAGCGCCGACGCCCTGCGCCGCTGCCTGCTGCGTGCGTTCCGTACCTTCCGCCTGCCCAGCCTGCTCGGGGCGATGCGGCGCGCGGCGATGCTGCGCCCCAGTGGCTGGGACGTGGCGGGCAGTCAATACCTGGCGTTGTACCGACGCACCTCGGTGGAGTTGTCATGAACGAGCGCGCCGGGGAGCGTGGACCGGCCGCAACGGCCGAAACGACGGCATTCGAAGCAACCGGGGCCGTGGCCGAACCCAGTGCCGCGCTGCGTGCGTTGGCGCGGGCCGAGCCGGGCGATGCGTTCGCCCTGCTCGGCCCGCATCGCCTGCCGGACGGGCGCCGACGGGTGTACGCGCTGCTGCCGGGCGCCCTGGCGGTGAGCCTGGTCGATGCTCGAGGCCACCGGTTGGCGCAGATGCAGGCGCTCGGCGATGGCCTGTATGAGGCGACCCTGCCACTGCCGCTGGAGTACCGGCTGAGCATCGAGTGGCCGATTGGCCGTGAATGGGTCGAAGACGCCTATGCGTTCGGCGCGGTGCTGGACGATGACGTCCTGCGGCGCTTGCGCGAAGGCGACGGCGAGGCTGCGCGCACGGCGCTCGGCGCCCACCACACCACCCACGAGCGCGTGCCCGGCGTGCGCTTCGCGGTCTGGGCGCCCAATGCCCTGCGGGTCGCCGTGGTCGGCGACTTCAATGGCTGGGACGGCCGCCGCCATCCGATGCGGTTGCGCCACGACGCTGGCGTCTGGGAAATCTTCGTACCGCGGCTGGCGGCCGGGGTTCGCTATAAGTTCGAGATCACCGCCGCCGACGGCACCCGCTTGCCGCACAAGGCCGATCCGGTCGCGCGCTGGGCCGAGTTGCCACCGGCCACCGCTTCGCGCGTGCCCTCGGCCGAGCCATTCCCGTGGCAGGACGAGGCCTGGATGGCGCAGCGCCTGGATGCGCGCGCCCCGGCGCCGTTGTCGATCTATGAATTGCACGCCGCGTCCTGGCGGCGCGATGCCCAGGGCGAATTGCTCGACTGGGACGCGCTCGCCGCGCAGTTGATTCCCTACATACAGTCGCTGGGCTTCACCCATATCGAGCTGTTGCCGGTGACCGAGTATCCGTTCGGCGGCTCGTGGGGCTACCAGCCGCTGGGCATGTACGCCCCTACCGCGCGCCACGGCGACCCGCATGCCTTCGCCCGCTTCGTCGATGCCTGCCACCGCGCCGGCATCGGCGTGATCCTGGACTGGGTCAGCGCCCACTTCCCCAACGACGAGCACGGCCTGCAGCGGTTCGACGGGACCGCCCTGTACGAACACGCCGATCCACGCGAAGGCTTCCATCGCGACTGGAACACGTTGATCTACAACTACGGCCGCCACGAAGTCTCGGCCTACCTGGTGGGCAGTGCGCTGGAATGGATCGAGCGCTTCCATGTGGATGGCCTGCGCGTGGACGCGGTCGCCTCGATGCTCTATCGCGACTACAGCCGCGAGGCGGGAGAGTGGGTGCCCAATGCCCACGGCGGGCGCGAGAACCTGGAAGCGATTGCGTTCCTGCGTCGGCTCAACGCCGAGATCGCCGACCGCTTCCCTGGGGTAATGGTGATCGCCGAGGAGTCCACTGCCTGGCCAGGGGTGACGGCCGCGGTCGAACACGGTGGCCTGGGCTTCAGCCACAAATGGAACATGGGCTGGATGCACGACACCCTGCACTACCTGCAGCGTGACCCGGTGCACCGCTCGCACCACCACAGCGAGATGACGTTCGGCCTGGTGTATGCCTTCTCCGAGCGCTTCGTATTGCCGCTGTCGCACGACGAAGTGGTGCACGGCAAGGGCTCGCTGTTCGCGCGCATGCCCGGCGACGACTGGCAGCGCCGCGCCAACCTGCGCGCGTACCTGGCCTTCATGTGGGCGCACCCGGGCGCGAAGCTGTTGTTCATGGGCGGCGAGTTCGGCCAGCCCGGCGAGTGGGACCACGATGCCGCGCTCGACTGGGCGCGCGCGCAGCAGCCTGAACATGCCGGCGTGGCGCGCTTGCTCGGCGATCTCAACGCGCAATTGCGCACGCAGCCGGCGCTGTACCGTGGTGACCACACGCCGGAGGGCTTCGAGTGGAGCATCGGCGACGACCACCGCAACAGCGTGTTCGCCTTCGTGCGACATGACCCGCAGGGCGGCCCGCCGTTGCTGGCGGTGAGCAACTTCACCCCGCTGCCGCACCACGGCTACCGCGTTGGCGTGCCGCGTGCCGGCCTCTGGCAGGAATGCCTCAACAGCGACAGCCGGCACTACGGCGGCAGCGACCTCGGCAACGCCGGTGGTTGCTGGGCCGAGGCCGTCCCCTTGCACGGCCACGCGCAGTCGCTGGCACTGACCCTGCCGCCCCTGGCCACGATCTACCTGCGGGCCGCGACATGAGCGCGCCACCCGCGGCGCTTGCGCCCCCCGGACCCTTGGGTGCCTGGGAGACGGCGCCGGGCAGCTATGGCTTCCGGGTATGGGCGCCAGGCGCGCGCAGTGCCGAGCTGGTGCTGGAGGCGCTGCGGCTGCCGATGCAGCCAGAGCCGGGCGGCTACTTCTTCGTAGAAGCCGCTGCCCACAGCGGCACGCGCTATCGATTCTGCTTCGACGCCGCCGCGCCGGTACCCGATCCCGCGTCGCGCTGGCAGCCCGATGGCGTGCACGGCGCCAGCGCGGTACTGGAGGTGGCGTTTGCCTGGCAGACACACGGCTGGCAGGGCCGGCCGTGGAGCGAGGCGGTCATCTACGAAGTGCACCTGGGCGCCTGCGGCGGCTGTGCCGGGTTGCGCGAACAACTGCCCAAACTGGCGGCGATGGGCATCACCATGCTCGAGCTGATGCCGGTGGCGCAGTTCGCCGGGCAACGCAATTGGGGCTATGACGGCGTGCTGCCGTATGCGCCGGCCGCCGCCTATGGCTCGCCCCAGGAGCTGAAGGCCCTGGTCGACGCGGCCCATGCGCAAGGCCTGAGCGTGCTGCTGGACGTGGTCTACAACCACTTCGGCCCGGACGGCAATTACCTGCATCAGTACGCGCCCGGGTTCTTCCGCGACGATGCGCCCACGCCGTGGGGCGAGGCGATCGATTTCCGCCAGCCCGCGGTGCAGCGCTACTTCATCGACAACGCCTTGATGTGGCTGCGCGAGTATCGCTTCGATGGCCTGCGCCTGGATGCGGTCCACGCGATCGTGCCGGAGACCTTCCTCGACCAGTTGCGCGAGGCCATCGCCGCGGCGATCCCGGCGCCGCGCCACGTCCACCTGGTGCTGGAGAACGAACGCAACCAGGCCTCGTTGCTGGCCCGCGGCTATACCGCGCAGTGGAATGACGATTTCCACAACGCGCTGCATGTGTTGCTGACCGGCGAGACCGAGGGCTACTACGCGGCGTTCGCCGACGACCCCACCGCGCACCTGGCACGCGTGCTGGCCGAGGGTTTTGCGTTCCAGGGCGAGCGCGACGCGCGTGGCCACGTACGTGGCGAGCCGAGCGCGGATGTTTCACCCGACCATTTCGTGGTGTTCGCGCAGAACCACGACCAGATCGGCAACCGCGCCCTGGGCGAACGCCTGCGCACCTTGGTGCCTGCATCCCGTCTGCGGGCGGCGCTGGCGCTGACGGCGCTGACGCCGATGATCCCGTTGTTCTTCATGGGCGAGCCTTGGGGCGCGCGCCAGCCGTTCCTGTTCTTTACCGATTTCGATCCGCCGTTGGACGACATCGTGCGCGACGGCCGCCGCCGCGAGTTCGCCAAGTTCGCTGCCTTCAGCGATCCGGCGGTGCGCGCGCATATTCCCGATCCGAATGCCGAGGCGACTTTCCGCGCCTCGCACACCCCGATCGACGAAGCCGATGAAGGCGAGGGCGAACGCTGGTCGAAGTGGTTCGCCCATCTGCTGGCCTTGCGCCGCCGCTGGCTGGTGCCCGGCCTGGCCCAGGCGCGGCCCTTGCCGGTGCGCCGCTTGGGCGAGGGCGCGCTGGCGGCGGGCTGGCAATTGCCGCAGGGCGACTGGCACGTGGCCTTCAACTTCGGCCCGGCCGCGGTGCCGATGCCGGTGGGCGAACAGTGTCTGCTGCTGGCCGAGCACGTGGATACCGCGCGGCGGATGTTGCCGGTGGACGGCTTCATCGCCTGGCGCGAGGCGCGACCATGACCGCGACCCTGCATGCGCTGGCCGAAGCGGCGGGCCTGCTGGTGGATTGGGTGGATGTGGCCGAACAGCCGCGCCGCGTTGCGCCGGATACCTTGCGCGCACTGCTGGCCGGCCTGGGTTTGCGCGCCGATGACGAGCGCCACTGTCGCCAAAGCCTGCGCCAGTTGGCTGCTGCGCCGGCGGTCGCGCCACTGCTGACCGTGTGCGTGGGCGAGTGGCTCAGCGTGCGCGGTACGCCTGGCGCGGCGTGTCGTTGGCACGGCGAGGACGGGCAAGTACAGGACAGCGTGTTCGATGACGATGGGCGCGCGCTGGCACCCGCCACGCCGGGTTACTGGCGGCTCGCGTGGGCAAGCCAGGACCAGTGCGTGGCGGTGGCGCCAATGCGTTGCTGGCAGGTCGCCGATGCCTGCCGCTCCAGCCGCCCGCGTGCCTGGGGCTTGGCGCTGCAGGTGTACTCGGCCTGCAGCGAGGACGATGCCGGTATCGGCGATGTGGCCGGTGTCGCCGACTGGCTGCGGCACATCGCCCATGCCGGGGCCGACGCGCTGGCCCTGAGCCCGGTGCACGCGCCGCGCGGGCGCGCCGGCATCTACAGCCCTTATTCGCCCAGCGACCGGCGGTTCCTGGACCCATTGCAGGCCGCGCCCACGCATGTGCTTGGGGCCGCGGCGCATGCCGCGCTCGATGCGATGCCGGCGCTACGCGAGCAGTTCGCCGCCTTGCAGGCGCAGCCGTGGATCGATTGGGCGGCCAGCAGCGCGGCCAAGTGGCAGTGGATCGGCGCCCTGCACGATCGATTCGATGCTGCTGATAGCGCGGCCCATGCTGACTTCCTGCGTTTCCGGGAAACAGGTGGCACTGCGCTGGCCGAGTACGCGAGCTTCGCCGCGCGCGACCACGGCCACGAAGATCCCGGCCTGCACCTGTTCGCGCAGTGGCTGGCCCACCGCAGCTGGAGCGGGCTGCAACGCGAAGCGCGCGAGCGCGGCCTGGGTATCGGCCTGATCGCCGACCTGGCGGTGGGCTTCGACCCGGCCGGCGCCGAAGCGGCAGCCTGGCCGCAGGCGACGTTGTCCGGGCTGGTGCTCGGCGCACCGCCCGATGCCTTCAATCCGGCCGGCCAGGTCTGGGGCATCGGCAGCTATTCGCCGCGCGGTTTGCGCGAGACCGGCTACGCGCCCTTCATCGCCTTGCTGCGCGCGGTGCTGCGCGACCGCGGCGGCTTGCGCATCGACCACATCCTTGGCCTGCTGCGCCTGTGGCTGGTGCCGGCGGGCGCTGGGCCGGGCGAGGGCGGCTATGTCCGCTATCCGCTACAGGACCTGTTGAACCTGCTCGCACTGGAATCCTGGCGCCACCGCGCCATCGTCATTGGCGAAGACCTTGGGGTGGTGCCGCCCGGCTTCCGCGACCGCCTGGCTGCACGCGGTGTGCTGGGCACCGATGTGCTGCTGTTCAACCGTGATGCTGACGGCCGTTTCCTGCCACCGGCGCGTTGGCGCGAACAGGCGGTGGCCACGACCACCACCCACGACTTGCCCACCCTGTGTGGCTGGCGTGCCGCGCGCGACCTCGATTGGCGCGAGCGCCTGGGCCTCGGCAGCGCGGCGCAACTGCGCCAGGAGCGCACCGCACGGCGCCAGGCCGTGGCCGAATTGCGCTCGGCCTGCGAGAGCCAGGGCCTGGACGATGGCGAACTGTGGCTGGATGCCCTGCGCTACAGCGCTCGCGCGCCGGCCGCGTTGGCCTTGCTGCCGGCCGAGGATGCCCTGGCGCTGAGCGAACAACCGAACCTGCCCGGTACCGTTGCGACCCATCCCAATTGGCGCCGCCGGCTGCCGCAGCCCTTGCCTGCCGAGCCGCTGCAGCAAGCGTTGAGCGCCTTCGCAGATGCCCGCCACGGCGCTGGGGCCGGCGCGGAAGGCACGGCATGACCGCCCTGCGCGCCAGCGTGCGCCTGCAATTGCATGCCGGCTTCGACCTGCGTGTTGCCGCCGAGCGCCTGCCGTACTTCGCCGCGCTCGGTGTCAGCCACCTGTATCTGTCGCCGATCGCCACCGCCGTGCCGGGCTCAACCCACGGCTACGACGGCATCGATCCGACCCGGGTCAACCCCGAGCTCGGCGGCGAGGAAGCCTTGGTCGCCTTGTCGCGGCGTGCGCGCGGCTTGGGCATGGGCTTGATCCTGGACCTGGTGCCGAATCACCTGGCCACCCATCCCGGCAATGCCTGGTGGTGGGATGTACTACGCCACGGCCGCCGCAGTCGCCACGCCGGCTGGTTCGACCTGGACTGGCGTGCGCCAGGCCACGACGGCCAGCTCTGGTTACCGGTACTGGACCGGCCCTGCGCCGAGGCAGTCGCCGCCGGGGTGCTGCGGCTGGAGTTCGATCCGCATGGCCAGGTGCAATTGCGCCACCACGAGCAGCCATTCCCGCTGCGTCCGCAGACGCTGCCCTCGCTGTCGCCTGCGGCCCTGCGTGAATGGGTCGACGAACTCAACGCGCAGGCCAGCGCCGGCGACCCGCGCCTGCTGCGCCTGATCGAGCGCCAGCCGTATCGCCTGGCATGGTGGCGGGTCGGCAACGACATGATCAACTACCGGCGCTTCTTCGACATCACCTCGCTGATCGCACTGCGGGTGGAATTGCCGGCGGTGTTCGATGCCGTGCATGCCTTGCCGCTGCGGTTGGCGGCCGAAGGTCACCTGGACGGTGTGCGCATCGACCACATCGATGGCCTGGCCGACCCCGCTGGTTACCTGCGCCGCCTGCGCGCGCGGCTGGACCTGGCCGGGCGCCGCCGCGGCCTGGCTCCAGGCACCTTGGGGCTGTACGTGGAAAAGATCCTCGCGCCGGACGAAAGCCTGCCCAGCGATTGGCAATGTGACGGGACCACGGGCTACGACTTCATGGACCAGGTCGGCGGCCTGCTGCATGCGCGCGGCGGCCGGCAGCCACTGCGCCAGCTGTGGCGCGCGCAAAGTGGCCGCAGTGGCGATTTCGGCCAGGAGCAGCGGCAAGCACGCGAGGAAATCCTGCGCGGGCCGCTGCAGGCCGAGTTCATTCGCACCGTGCGTGCGCAGATGGCACTGGCCCGGCTGGACCCTGCCACGCGCGAATTCAGCCCGCAGATGCTGGCGCGCGCGCTGGCCTGCCTGTTGCGCGAATACCCGGTCTACCGCAGTTACGCCGGCTCCGGCGGCCTCGACCAAGCGGGCCTGGCGAATCTGCAGGGCGCGCTGGAACGTGCCTGCGTCGGCCAACCGGCGGGCAGCGTGGCGGCGCTGGAGGCCATGGCCCGCTGGTTGCGCGACGACAGCGGCGCAGACCGCGTCCAGGTCGCGCTGCGCCGGGTGCTGCGGCGGCGCTTCGAGCAACTGTCCGCGCCGCTCAATGCCAAGGCGGTCGAAGACACCGCGTTCTATCGCCATGGCGTGCTGTTGTCGCGCAACGAAGTCGGCAGCGATCCGGATCATTTTGCTTTGACCGCGGCCGAGTTCCACGAAGCGTGCCGCAAGCGTGCACGCCAATACCCGCGTGCGCTGCTCGCCACCGCCACCCACGACCACAAGCGTGGCGAGGATGTGCGGATGCGCCTGGCCGTGCTTTCGGAACTGCCAGCCTGGTGGCGCGACCAGGTGCGCGCCTTCGACGCGCTGGCCAGCGGCCTGGCGGTGGCCGCCCCCGAGCCTGGCGACGCTGCGATGCTGTGGCAGATGATGGTCGCCGCGTGGCCGTGCGACCTGGCCGTGGATGCCGCCGATGCCTTGCAGGCCTATGCCGCGCGGCTGGGCCAATGGCAACAGAAGGCCCTGCGCGAGGCCAAGCTGCGCAGCAGCTGGCTCGATCCCCAGCCGGCCTACGAACAGCGCGTGCAGGCGTTCATCGACAGCGTGCTGACCACGCGCGGTGGCCTGCCACTGCGCCGCGCGCTACAGCGGGCGATGCGCCATCTCGCCGTACCCGGCGCACGCAACAGCCTGGCCCAGACCTGCCTGCGCCTGTGCGTCCCCGGCGTGCCCGATCTGTATCAAGGCACCGAAGGGTGGGACCTGTCGCTGGTGGACCCAGACAATCGTCGCGAAGTGGACTACGGCTTGCGCCAGCGCTGGCTCGATGATCGCCGCGATTGGCCGACGCTGCTGCACGACTGGGCTGATGGCGCGGTCAAGGCGCAATTGATCGCGCGCCTGCTGCGGGTGCGCGCCGAACATCCCGGCCTGTTCGTCGGCGGGACCTACCAGCCGTTGGCCGGCGCCGGCGAACGCGTCCTGGCGTTCTCGCGCAGCGATGGCGAACAGCAACTGCTGGTCGCGGTCACCCGCCTGGGTGCCGACGCTGGCGCATCCACGCTGGCCTTGCCCGCCAAGCGCTGGGGCCAGGCAGCGCTGCCGTGCCCGCCGGGGCGCTGGCGCGACGTGCTCGAACAGCGCGATATCGAACATCGCGGTCGGCGCGTGGCGCTCTCGACGCTGCTTGCACGTAGCCCGGTGGCAGTGTGGCTGTCTTGCAGGGATTGAGCGAATGAATTCCAACCAACGCGAAGCGCGCATCCGCCAGTTGGCCGAGGAAATCTGGGAGGCCGAAGGCCGCCCCGATGGCCAGGAACTGCGCCACTGGAGCATGGCCGAGCGCCTGGTGGATGCGGAAATCCGCGCCGCCGCCGAAGACCACGAACCCCCCAACGCCACCGAATGACGAATCTCTTCTGTAGGGAGCGCGCATGCCGCCGCGCAAACTGACCCAACGCTCGCGCATCCGCGAAGGCCGCCCGTTTCCCCTGGGCGCAACCTGGGACGGACTGGGCGTCAACTTCTCGCTGTACTCGGTCAACGCCACCAAGGTCGAGCTGTGCCTGTTCGACGAGCGCAACCGCGAGACCGAGCGCATCGTGCTGCCCGAGTACACCGACGAGGTCTGGCACGGCTACCTGCCCGACGCCCGGCCTGGCCAGCGTTATGGCTATCGCGTGTATGGCCCCTACGCGCCGGATGCCGGCCATCGTTTCAATCCGAACAAGCTGCTGCTGGACCCGTACGCCAAGCAGATCGTCGGTCAGCTCAAGTGGGCGCCGCAGTTGTTTGGCTATACGTTGGGGCACAAGGACAAGGACCTGAGCTTCGACCGCCGCGACAGCGCCGCCTTCATGCCGCGCTGCGCGGTGATCGACCCGGCCTTTACCTGGGGCCAGGATCGTCGCCCGCAGGTGCCGTGGGAGCACACGGTGATCTACGAAGCGCACGTGCGTGGCCTGAGCATGCGCCACCCCAGCGTGCCGGAAAGCGAGCGCGGCACCTTCTCGGCGCTACGCAACGATGAGCTGGTCGAGCACATCCGCGGGCTCGGCGTGACCGCGGTGGAGTTGTTGCCGGTGCATGCCTACGTCGACGACTCGCAATTGCTCGACCGTGGCCTGCGCAACTACTGGGGCTACAACACCCTCGGTTTCTTTGCGCCGCAGCCGCGCTACATGGCGACCCGCACGGTGGCCGAGTTCAAGCAGATGGTCACGCGCCTGCACGCGGCCGGGCTCGAGCTGATCCTCGACGTGGTCTACAACCACACCGCCGAGGGCAACGAACTTGGGCCGACGCTGTCGTTCAAGGGCATCGACAACGCCAGCTATTACCGCCTGGCCGAAGACCGCCGTTTCTATATCAACGACACCGGTACCGGCAACACCTTCGACCTGACCAATGCGGGCGCCTTGCGCATGGTCCTGGATTCACTGCGCTATTGGGCGCTGGAGATGCATGTCGATGGCTTCCGCTTCGACCTGGCAACGATCCTAGGCCGCGAGCGCTATGGCTTCGACCCAAGCGGTAGCTTCCTGGATGCGGTGCGCCAGGACCCGGTGCTGAGCCAGACCAAGCTGATCGCCGAACCATGGGACATCGGCCCGGGCGGCTACCAGGTGGGGGGCTTCCCGCCGGGATGGGCCGAATGGAACGACCGCTTCCGCGACAACGTGCGTGCATTCTGGCGCGGCGACGGCGGCCAGCTGGCCGAGCTGGCGACCCGCCTGACCGGCTCGGCCGACCTGTTCCGGCACCAGGGCCGCCGCCCGCACGCCTCGATCAACTTCATCACCGCCCACGACGGCTTCACCCTCAACGACCTGGTCAGCTACGAGCACAAGCACAACGAGGCCAATGGCGAGGACAACCACGACGGCAGCGACAACAACCTGTCGGCCAACTACGGTGCCGAGGGCCCGAGCGAAGAGGTAGGCGTCATCGGCATGCGCCGCCAGCAGATGCGCAACCTGCTGGCGACCCTGCTGCTGTCGCAGGGCACGCCGATGCTGCTGGCCGGCGACGAGTTCGCCCACAGCCAGGGCGGCAACAACAACGCCTATTGCCAGGACAACGAGACCACCTGGATTGATTGGGAGATCGCGGCCACGGCACCGGCGGCCGACCAGGCGCGCTTCGTGCGCCGGTTGCTGGCCCTGCGGCGGCGCTATCCGCTGCTGCATCGCAGCCGCTTCTTCGACGGCGAATACGACGAGAACCTCGGCTTCAAGGATCTGAGCTGGCTGGCCCCCGACGGCGAAGAGATGACGCCCGAACAGTGGCAGGACCCGGAGGCACGTGCGCTGATGATGCGCCTGGACGGACGCGCGCCGGCCAGCGGCCTGCGCCAGGTAGCGGCCAACGTCACCTTGCTGATGCTGCTCAATGCCGATCCGCATAACCCGGTGGACTTCCAGTTGCCGGCGATGCACGACGAGCATTGGCGCGTCCTCATCGACACCGCGCGCCATGGTGGCCGTGCCGTGGCCGGTGGTACCGCCTGGACCGCGCCGCCGCGCTCGCTGGCTTTGCTGGCGGTCGAGCGCGATCGCGTGGCGAGCAGTGCCAAGGTGGCGCCGGATGGAGGAGAGCCGCCGGCGCAGTGACGCGCGCTGGCCCTAGAATGGCGGCGAACCATTAGCGGAACCGCCATGCTCAAGATCTGGGGCCGTCACAATTCAAGCAACGTGCGCAAGGTGCTTTGGTGCGCCGAAGAGATCGGGCTGCCGTATGAGTCGATCGAAGCCGGCGGCACCTTCGGCGAGGTCGACACGCCCGAGTATCGCGCACTCAATCCCAACGGACTGGTGCCGATGATCGAAGACCACGGCCTGCCGCTGTGGGAGTCGAACACCATCGTGCGTTACCTGTGTGCGCGTTACGCCTTGGATGTGCTGTATCCGGCCGACCCGGCCGAACGCGCGCTCGGCGAGAAGTGGATGGACTGGGCCACGTCGACGTTTGCGGGGCCATTTCGCGATGTGTTCTGGGGCATGGTGCGGACTGCGCCCGAGGCACGCGACATGGCCAGGATCGAGGCCGGGGTGAAGCGCTGCGGCGAGCTGCTGGCGATGGCTGATGCGGCATTGGCCAAAGCACCCTGGTTGTCCGGCGAGCGCTTCGCCATGGGCGACATTCCATTGGGTGCGTTCGTCTACCCCTGGTTCGAGATGGAGATCGACAGGCCGGACCTGCCGCATCTGCGAGCCTGGTACGAACGCTTGCGCGAACGGCCGCCGTATCGCAAAAGCGTGATGACTGCCTTGACCTGAGCCCCACCCATCCGCCCTCGCAGGGCACGGAGGTTCCATGCGGATTCTGCTGGCCGGTGCGACCGGCCTGGTCGGCTCGCACACGTTGTCGCTGTTGCTGGACGATCCCCGCTGCACGGCGCTGATCGCGCCGACGCGGCGGCCGCTGGGCCGGCGTCATCCGAAGCTCGACAACCCGGTGCTCGACTTCGACGACCTGGAGCAGGTGGCCAGGGGATGGAGCGCCGACGCGGCGATCTGCGCGCTCGGTACGACTATCGCCATCGCCGGTTCGCGCGAGGTCTTCCGCCGGGTCGACCACGACTATCCGCTGGCGCTGGCCACGGCGCTGCGGGCACAGGGCACCCGGGTGTTCGTGTTGAATTCGGCAATGGGCGCCGACGTGCGCTCCTGGTTCCTCTACAGCCGGGTCAAGGGCGAGCTGGAGCGGGACCTACGCGCGCTGCGCTTCGACAGCCTGGTGCTGGTGCGGCCGGGCTTGATTGGCGGCGAGCGTGCGGCGCCGCGCAAGGGCGAGCGTATCGCCTCGACGCTGCTGGGGAGCTTTGCGCCGGTGTTGCCGCGGGCGTGGCGGATCAACCCGGCGCCGATGGTTGCCCGGGCCATGGTGGACCGGGCGCTGCAGCCGGTCCCCGGCGAGCGGGTGATCGGCTCGGCCGAACTGATCGGCTGACGGGTCGGCTGAAGCGTCAGCCGCGCGCGCTGGTGATGTCCGCGCCTTCGCGCATCACCAAGGTCACCGGGGTGCGGCTGACGACGTCCAGCAACTTCTCCCATTGCGCATCGTCGAGCGCGCCGCTGGCGTGCAGGACGCGGTGCACCTGCAGTTTGCCGGCCGCATTGCGCTGCGAGCTGAGCTCGGCGCGGAATTCGCCCAGGTCCCAGCCCTTCTTTTCGGCGTACATGCGCAAGGTAATTGCAGTGCAGGCGGCGAGCGAGGCGAGATAGAGGTCGAACGGCGCCATGCCGGCATCCTGGCCGCCAAGGCTGGCCGGTTCGTCGGTGGTCAGCGCATGCCGACCACTGCTGATGCGGTGGGCGTAATGGGTCGAGGTGGAAACGATCTGGGCGTTGGCCATGGGGCGCTCGAAGTCAGGGGGAGAGGGATTGGCCGCCATCGACGGCGAGGACCTGGCCGGTGATCCAGCGCGCCTGCGGCGACAGCAGGAACAACGCAGCGGCGGCGATGTCTTCGACCCGGCCGAAACCGCCGAAGGGAATGTTGTCGCGGATCTGCGCGTACAACGCCGGCTCTTCCTCGCGGCGCCGGTCCCACAGGCCGCCTGGGAATTCGATCGAGCCCGGGGCAATCGCGTTGACGCGGATCCGCTCCGGCGCGAGCTCCTTGGCCAGGCTGACGGTGTAGTAGTTCAGCGCGGCCTTGGCAGTGGAGTAGGCGGCCGCGCGCGGGGTGGGCCGCAGCGCATTGATCGAGCTGATGTTGAGGATGGCGGCGGCGCTGCTGCGGCGCAGCCAGGGCAGGGCGGCACGGTTGCAGCGCACGGCGGCCATCAGGTCGATGTCGAAGCCGGCTTGCCAGCTGGCGTCGTCGCTGCCGTTGCCATAGCCCGAGGCGTTGTTGACCACCGCGTCGATTCCCCCCATGGCCTCGGCCGCGGCGGCGACCCAGCCCTCGATCTGCGCGGGATCGGCCAGGTCGCAGGGCTGGCAGTGGACGCGGCCGCCATGGCGCAACAAGGTTTCGGCGGCGTCGGCGAGTGCATGCGGGTCGCGGGCGCAGATCGACAGGGCGGCCCCGGCATGGGCGAGTGCGTCGGCCATGGCCAAACCAATCCCGCGGCTGCCGCCGGCGATGAGGATGCGTTGCTCGCGAAGCGGGAGATCGGTCATGGGGGCGCCGCCTTGATGTTGCGTCATTATCGACTACGTCCGTCCCGCAGGGGCGCGCTGTCATTGGCTTATCGCCATGGGCAATCAGCTCATGCCCGATGGTCGTCGCCTATCTAACCGTTCCTTTACACCCGGTTGGGCGGGTGCAGGCAAAACAACGCGGTACCTGCACTGGACGAGGCAAGACGATGGGCAAGCACATCACCCTGATCGGCGCCGGCTTCTGCGGCGCCGCCCTCGTCCGCGAGCTGGCGTACCGGGCCGACGCGTCGACGCGCATTACCTTGGTCGGTATGTCCGAGACGTTCGGCAGCGGCGTGGCCTACGGCGCGGCGCGGCCGGAGCACCTGCTCAACGTGCGCGCACGTGACCTCGGCATCGACCCGGACGAGCCGGGTGGCTTCGCCGATGCGCTGCACCTGGGCGAATCCGGGCGGCAGGCATTCCTGCCCCGGCTGGCCTATGCCGATTACCTGCGCGGCGAACTCAGTGCCGCCATGGCCTCGGCGGCGGCGCATATCGTGTGCAAGCCGCAGGAGGCGATCGCCGCCGAGCGCACCCAGCGCGGCTATCGCATCTTCCTGGCCGATGGCGAGGCCTTCGACAGCGACCAACTGGTGCTGGCGGTCGGCGCGTTGGCACCGCAGGCGCTGCCCGGCATCGGCCCGCGCCTGAGCGTGCATCCGCGCTACGTCGGCTGGCCGTGGCAGCCCGGCGCCCTGGACGGCATCGCGCCGCAGGCGCGGGTGCTCATCGTTGGCACCGGCTTGACCATGGTCGACGTGGCCTTGTCGCTGCAGGCGCGCGGGCACAGCGGTGGCCTGCATGCGATCTCGCGCCGCGGCCTGGCACCACAAGCGCATGCGGCCGAGGCCGGTCCGGCCGCCGAATTGCCATCGTCGGTGCAGCACGCGTTGCGCGAGGGCAACCTGGGCGGCGTGCTGCGCGGCCTGCGTAATGCCATTCGCGCCGGCGTGCCGTGGCGCAGCGCCGTCGATGCGCTGCGGCCCCACCTGCAACCGTTGTGGCGGCGCCTCGACGCGCGTACACGCTCGCGCTTCCTGCGACACCTGCGGCCCTATTGGGAAGCCGCCCGCCATCGCGTCGCCCCGCTCGCGGCGCAGACGTTGGAGACCTTGCGCGAGCGTGGTCAGCTCCAACTCGAAGCCGCGCGCCTGCTGCGCGCGCGCTGGACGCCCGAAGGTCTCGAAGCGGTGCTGCGCCGGCGCGGCGAAGCCGAGTCGCGGACCGAGCGCTACGACGTGCTGATTCGCGCCACCGGCCTGGACACCGATATCGACCGCACCAGCGATCCGCTGGTCGCTGGCATGCGCGAAGCCGGCCTGCTGCAGGCCGATCCGCTCGGCCTCGGCGTGGTCGTGGATGACGATTTCCGCGCGCATGACGCCGCCGGCCGCGCGCAGCCCGGCCTGTACTGCATCGGCCCGCTACTGCGCGGCACCTTGTGGGAAATAACGGCGGTGCCGGAGCTGCGCGTGGCTGCACGCCGCCTGGCGCGGCATCTGCTGGAACCAGCGCGCGTGGCCGCCACGCCGCGTGCGCTGCTGCGCGTTGTGGGCTGAGCGCCTGCTTCAGTCCTCGGCATCGCCGGGCGTGGATTCCTCACCGGGTTCGTAGGCAAGCAAGTCTCCCGGCTGGCATTGCAGGTACTGGCAGATCTTCGACAAGGTCTCGAAGCGGATGCCGCGCACATGGCCGGACTTGAGCAGCGAAAGATTTGATTCGGTGATGCCCACGTGCTGGGCAAGTTCGCGCGAACGCACCTTGCGCAGGGCGAGCATGAGCTTTCGAGAGTTGGACCTTGGATCTTGATCGGATGCGGTTGGAGTTGGTGCGCCCTTAAGCGGGGTTGTAGGCGGACTCTGATTTTTACGTGCGGCGTTCGGGGCCGGGCCCTTGCCCCGGGGGACGCCAAGTACTGCATCCATGCGGGGCTCGTTGGGCGACGTCCATGTCGCCCAACGCCCCCGGGGCAAGGGCCCGACCCCGAACGCCCGATAGAAGGTCGCGTTTGTGTGGGGAGAGTCACCCTCATCCGTCGCTGTCGCGACACCTTCTCCCAGAGGGAGAAGGACGGCATGCATTTTTGCAGCTGCAATTCATCGCCGACAGCGCCTGCTGTCCTTCTCCCGTTGCGGGAGAAGGTGCCGCGACAGCGGTGGATGAGGGTGCTTTTTCTCTCCCCACAAACCGCGCTGAACTATCGGGCGTTCGGGGGCTGGAGCCTTTCGGGACAATCGGCGACATGGATGTCGCCGATTAGCCCCCATGTATGGGTTCACGGCGTGTCCCGAAAGGCTCCAGCCCCCGAGCGCCGCCGATAAAAACCAAACAACAATGCTTTACTGCGCCAACCCCAAATCATCAATCAAAGCCCGCAAAAACCGCGCAGCCTCACCACCCGTAGCAGCGCGATGATCGAACGTCACCGACAAAGGCACGATCTTGTGCGTCTCGATCCCGCCCATCACCGGCACCAGCTGGTGGCGGGCGCGGCCGGCGGCGACGATCGCGACGCAGGGCGGCACCACTACCGGGGTCGCATAGCGGCCGGCGAACATGCCGAAGTTGGACAGCGAGATGGTGTAGCCACTCAGCTCGGAGGCCGGCAGGCTACGCGCTTCGACTTGCTGGCGCAGGCGGTTGACCGCTTCGCGTACGCCGCGGGCGTCGAGCATGTCGGCGTTGCGCAGGGCCGGTACGAACAGGCCTTCTTCGGTGTCCACGGCAATGCCGATGTCTACGTGCGGGTGCAGGGTGCGGGTCAGGGCGTCGCCGTCGAACCAGGCGTTGAGCGCCGGCACGGTCTTGCAGGCAAAAACAATCGCGCGCACCAGGCGGGCGGTCATGTCGTTGCCCGGGGTCCAGGCGTGGATGTCGGCGTCATCGTTGAGCGTGGTCGGCACGACCTTGCTGTGGGCGTCGGCCATCACCCGCGCCATGTTGCGGCGAACGCCCTTGAGCTGTTCGGGCTGGCCACTGGCGCTGGCGCCCGGCGGCTGGGTGCGCATCGGCTTGCCGGCGGCGGAGAGCGGGGTGCGTTGGGGTGCGGCGGCAGGCGCGGCTTCGGCTGCGATCTGCGGGGCGCGCGCAGTCGGGGCTGGCGTCCCGCCCACATTGCCACCTGCCGCTGCCTGCTTGACGTCATTCAAGGTCACGGTGCCGTCGGCGCCACTGGCGCGTACGCGGCCGAGATCCACGCCGAGTTTTTTGGCCAGCGCGCGCACCGCCGGCATGGCGCGGACGCCGCCCACTGCCACGGCTTGTTCGCTGTGCACGGTGTCGGAACTCTGCATCGCGCCGACTACGGTGCCGGCATCGGCGCGCTCGGCCTTGGCCGGCAATTCACCGCCGTCGTCCGAAGCGACGACTTTGTCGGCCTTGGCCGGGGCCGGCTCGCCGGTGCTCGGCGCGTGGCCGTGCGAGTGGCCGGTGTCCTGGGCTTCGGCGCGTTGCGGCAGGCTCGGGTCCGGGGCGAATTGGGCCAGGACGCTGCCGGTGACGATGACATCGCCCGGGCCGCCGGCCAGCTTCAGGACCTTGCCGGAGACCGGCGAAGGCACCTCGACCACGGCCTTGGCGGTCTCCATCGATACCAGCGGTTCGTCCAGGCGGACGACGTCGCCTTCCTTGACGAACCACTCGACGATGGTCGCGTCCGGCAGGCCTTCGCCAAGGTCGGGCAGGTGGAAATTCTTGGTATCGCTCATCGGCAAGTCTCTTCCATCAGTTCGAGGTCGGCTTCCGGCAGCCAGCCCTGCGCGCCATCGGCGCGTTCGGACCACCACCAGCCGCCATGTTCATGGTGCAGGGTCACCGCGTCGCCGCGGTCGGCCTCCAGCTCACGTGCATCGTAGTCCCGCAGGGCCTCGGCGCGGCCGTCGCCGAGCGGCCGCAGCCACTCGATCGGCGCCCAGCCGGCAAGCCCGCTGTCGAGGCTGACCCAGGCGAATGCCGGCCATTCCTCATCACGCACTCCGAGCACGACCACCTGGCCGGCGCGGAAGCGGATGGGATTGGCGTACGGCGTGCGGTAATCGCAAAGCAGCCGCGCGCGCATGTCAGCCCGCGGCCACGGCCTTCTTTGCCGCAGTCACAATGCGCTCCACGCTGGGCAGGTACTTCATTTCCAGGCGGAACAGCGGAATGTGGGTGTCGTAGCCGGTGACTCGCTGGACCGGGGCGACCAGGTCGTACATCGACTCTTCGGCCAGGCGCGCGGCGATCTCCGCACCGAAGCCCGCGGTCTTGGGCGCTTCCTGCACGATCACGCAGCGGCCGGTCTTGGCCACCGACTCGGCGATAGTGTCGAAGTCCAGCGGGCGCAGCGTGGCCACGTCGATGACTTCGGCACTGATGCCTTCGCCGGCGAGCTTGTCGGCCGCTTCCAGCGCTTCCTTCACCTGCGCGCCCCACGCCACCAGGGTCACGTCGGTGCCGTCGCGCAGCACGAAGCACACGTCCAGCGGCAGCGCCTCGCCATCGTCCACCACCAGTTCCTTGTACTGGCGGTAGATGCGCTTGGGCTCCATGTAGATCACCGGATCCGGATCGCGGATCGCCGCCAGCAACAGGCCGTAGGCACGTTGCGGCGAGGACGGCAGCACCACGCGCAGGCCCGGCACGTTGGTGAAGATCGCTTCGTTGGCTTCGCTGTGGTGCTCGGGCGCGCGAATACCGCCGCCCCACGGCACCCGCAGCACCATCGGGCAGTGCAGGCGGCCGCGGGTGCGGGTACGCAGGCGCGCGGCGTGGCAGATGAGGTGGTCGACCATCGGGTAGACGAAGCCGTCGAACTGCGCTTCGGCCACCGGCTTCATGCCTTGCGCGGCCAGGCCGACGGTGAGGCCGGCGATGGTGGTTTCGTCGAGCGGGGTATCGAGCACGCGTTCGCTGCCGAAGCGTTGCTGCAGGCCGGCGGTGGCGCGGAACACGCCGCCGTTGACGCCTACGTCCTCGCCCAGCACCAGCACCGAGGGATCGTGCGCCAACTCCCAGGCCAGGGCCTGGGTGACCGCTTCGATCAAGGTGATGGGCGTTGCGGTCATCGCGGTCTCTCCTCGCGCGGCGGCGTGTTGGGCGGCGGCGTCGTGGGCGGCGGTGCCGGCGTGCAGGTTCTGCTTGATCTCATCCATGGCGCTGCTCCAGGGCCAGGGCGGCCGCGCGCTGGGCCAGCAGGTCCGGCGGCGGGTCGGCATACAGATAGTCGAACATCGCCTCGACCGGCTGCACCGGCGTGTTGAGGTAGGCGTTGACCTCCTCGTCGACACGCGCGCCGCATTCTTCCTTCCAGGCGTTCTCGTGGGCTTCGCTCCACAGGCCCAGGCCGACCAGGTACTTGCGCAGGCGCAGCATCGGCTCGCGTACCCAGGCGTCCTTGACCTCGTCCTCGCCACGATAGCGGCGGGCATCGTCAGCGGTGGTGTGGTCGGAGAGGCGGTAGGTGAGGAACTCGATCACCGTGCCGCCTTCGCCGGCCAGCGCGCGTTCGCGCGCCTGGCGCATCGCTTCGAGCACCGCGACCAGGTCGTTGCCGTCCACCTGCAGGCAGAACAGGCCACCGGCCAGGCCCTTCTGCGCCAGCGTCTGCGCGCCGGTCTGGGCCGAGCGCGGCACCGAAATCGCCCAGCCGTTGTTCACCACGCACAGGATCAGCGGCAGCTTGTAGGCGCCGGCCGAGTTGAGCGCGGCGTAGAAGTCGGTCTTCGAGCTGCCGCCATCACCGCAGCTGGACACCGCCACGTGCTGCTCGCCGCGAAGCTTGAACGCCAACGCCGCACCGGCCGCATGCAGGCACTGGGTGGAGATCGGCACGCAGAACGGGAAGTCGATCGCGGCATCGACATCGCGCGCATAGTCATTGCCGCGCTCGTCGCCACCCCAGTACAGCAGCACGTCGCGTGGGCGCACGCCGCGCATGAACATCGCGCCGTACTCACGGTAGCTGGGCGCGAACACATCGCCGGTGCGCATCGAAGCGCCAATGCCGACATGCGTGGCTTCATGGCCGAGGCAGGAAGCGTAGGTGCCGAGCTTGCCGGTGCGCTGCAAGGCCACCGCCTTGGTGTCGAAGGTGCGCACGTAGAGCATCTGCTTGAACAGGCTCAGCAGGGTCTGCGGGTCGCAACTGGGCGGCAGATCGCGCACGGGCTGGCCGTCCACGTCCAGGTACTGCAGGAACTCGATTTCGAACTGCGCGGCAACGGTCATGCGAACTGCACCCTCGACAGAAGTTTCAAATGATACTGAGCGCAATGGTAAGGGAAGGTGGCAGCGGCCCCCTTCCTGCGCCGCAGCAAGAAATTTGCTGCATACGCAGCAATTGTGCCTGTTCATCCGGGTCGTGCGCTTGCACCGCCTGGGTTGCACTGTTGCTGCAGTGCGGAGCGGGCGGGCGCAATGAATACGCGGCCGCCCGCCACGGATCGATTGGGTTCCGCTTCAGCCAGGGTGGCGCATGGGCAAGCGCCGCCCTGGGCGGCCTGAGTTACGCTTGCCGCCCCATTGCAGCCTACAACCCATGCCCGTCGACAAGAACCAGCGCGACCTGGAAGCCGGCATCCACACCGACCTGGAAGGCCGTCTCACCTACGGCGGCTACCTGCGGCTGGACCAGCTGCTGTCCGCGCAGCAGCCGCTCTCCAATCCGCCGCATCACGATGAGATGCTCTTCATCATCCAGCACCAGACCTCCGAGCTCTGGCTGAAGCTGCTGGCGCATGAGCTGCGCGCGGCCATCGTCCACCTGCAGCGCGACGAGGTCTGGCAGTGCCGCAAGGTACTGGCGCGCAGCAAGCAAGTGTTGCGGCTGCTGACCGAACAGTGGTCGGTGCTGGAAACCTTGACCCCCTCCGAATACATGGGCTTCCGCGACGTGCTTGGCCCGGCCTCCGGATTCCAGTCGCTGCAGTACCGCTATATCGAATTCCTGCTCGGCAACAAGAACGCGCAGATGCTGCAGGTGTTCGGCCACGACCCCGAAGGCCAGGGCCGCCTGCGCGAGGCGCTGGAAGCCCCGAGCCTGTACGAAGAATTCCTGCGTTACCTGGCCCGCTTCGGCCACGCCATCCCGCCGCAATACCTGCAACGCGACTGGACCGCCCCGCACATCGCCGACCCGGCGCTGCGCCCCGTATTCGAGCGCATCTACGAGAACACCGATCTCTACTGGCGCGAATACGCCCTATGCGAAGACCTGGTCGACCTCGAGACCCAGTTCCAGCTCTGGCGCTTCCGCCACATGCGCACCGTCATGCGCGTCATCGGCTTCAAGCGCGGCACCGGCGGCTCCAGCGGCGTCGGCTTCCTGCAACAAGCCCTGGCCCTGACCTTCTTCCCCGAACTCTTCGACGTCCGCACCTCCATAGGCCTGCCCCCCTCCGGCCCGTAAAACAGGCTCCTGGCGCAGAACCCACCCCCCAAGAGCCCCCCTTGAGTCAAGGGGGGCGCGCCGAAGGCGCGGGGGTTGTGGAAGCACGTTCCGCCGGAGGCGGGCGCGCCGAAGGCGCGGGGGTTGTGGAAGCACGTTCCGCCGGAGGCGGGCGCGCCGAAGGCGCGGGGGTTGTGGAGGCAACCCGGGGCCGGCGGCCTCCGGTTCCGGCAACGCTTCGCGTTGACGTAACCGGACGCCGTCGGTGATCCTCGCCCGTCGCCCTGGCACCGCCAGGGGCCTATCGTCTTGCTGAATTACCAAGGGAAGTCTTCATGAGCGTTGACGCGACCGCGCCGAACTCCGCCTCCAACCTGCCGCCCCCCGCGCCCATTCCTGAGTTCCAGACACTGCTGGGCCACCCGCGGCCGCTGTGGATGCTGTTCATGACCGAATTCTGGGAGCGCTTCGCGTTCTACGGGATCCGCTGGGCGCTGGTGCTGTACATCGTGCAGCAGTTCTACCAGGGCAGCGGCACCGGCGAGCAGCCCGCCAACCAGCTCTACGGCGCGTACCTGGCGCTGGTCTACGCAGCGGCGATCTTCGGCGGCTATGTCGCCGACCGGGTGATCGGCTACCAGCGCTCGATCCTGCTCGGCGCGGTCATCATGTCGGCCGGCTTGTTCATGATCGCCACCTCCAGCCAGGAGCTCTTCAAGCTCGGCCTGGCCACGGTCATCGCCGGCAACGGCCTGTTCAAGCCGAACATTTCCACCATGGTCGGCAAGCTCTACAAGACGGGCGATGAGCGCCGCGACTCGGGCTTCACCATCTTCTACATGGGCATCAACCTCGGCGCGATGATCTCGCCGGTGCTGACCGGCGCGCTGGCCAGCAAGTTCTTCGGCTCCGAAGCCATGCCCGACTACAAGGTGGTGTTCATCGCCTCGGGCGTGGGCATGCTCTTCAGCCTGGTGTGGTTCTGGTTCGGCCGCCGCCAGCTCGCCGGCATTGGCGTGCCGCCGGTCGGTGGCGAAAGCCGCGCGCGCGTGCTGTACACCCTGATTGGCGCCCTGGTAGCCATCCCGGCGATCTACTTCCTCCTCACCATCGATGCTGAAACGCTGAACTGGTGGGTGCTGGCGCCGATGTTCCTGCTGCTGTGCGGCCTGATCGTGGCCGAAGGCGTGCGCGAGGGTGAAACCTACCGCGACCGCTCGCTGGCCATGCTGCTGATCTTCGTGTTCAACATCCTGTTCTGGATGTTCTTCGAACAGGCGGGCAGCTCGTTCAACTTCCTGGCCGAGAAGATCGTCAATCGTGATTTCGGCGGTTGGACCTTCCCGGTGGCCTGGTTCCAGTCGGTCAACTCGCTGGCCATCATCACCATTGCGCCGGTCCTGGCGTGGCTGTGGGTGAAGATGGGGCGCGCCAACCCCTCGATCCCGCGCAAGTTCGGCCTGGGCCTGATCTTCAACGGCCTGGCCTTCCTGCTGCTGATGTTCGCGCTGTCCTCGCTGGTCAACGACGCCGGCAAGATCCCGTTCTGGACCTTGTTCATGGTCTACGTCATCCAGTCGGTGGGCGAGCTGTGCCTGTCGCCGATCGGCCTGTCGATGGTGACCAAGCTGGCGCCGACGCGGCTGGTCGGTTTCGGGATGGGTGGCTGGTTCCTCTCCACCGGCATCGGCAACAATCTGTCCGGCATCTTCGCCGGCCACGTCAGCGGCGCAGGCGGCATGACCGTGCAGTCGGCCTTGACCGGGTATACCTTCGGGTTCTGGCTGCTGCTGGGTGCCGGCGCGCTGTTGTTCCTCATCGCACCGCTGATCAGCAAACTCATGCACGGCGTGAAGTAAAGGAAACCTTGATGAAGAAACTGCTGCCCATCGCCCTGTTCGCCCTCACGCTTGCTGGCTGTGGCCAGCAGGCAGAGGAAGCGCAACCGCCGCCCAAGCCGCTGGATACGTCGGTGCAGAAGCCGCCGGTGGCCGACCCCAGCCAGCCGGTGGGGTCGGGCAATACGCCGGCGGCGGCCGACATCGCGGCCGCGGCGGCCTTGAGCGCGGGTTTCGATCCCGCACGCGACCCGGTGGCGGACCTGGAAACGGCCAAGGTCGAGGCCAAGCGCGGTGGCAAGCGCATCCTGCTGGATGTGGGTGGCGAGTGGTGCTCCTGGTGCCACATCCTCGATGACTTCATCGGTGGCGACGGCGAGATCCGCAGCTTCCGCGACGCCAACTACGTCTGGGTGAAGATCAACTTCAGCCCCGAGAACGAGAACCAGGCCTTCCTCTCGCAGTACCCGGAGATCAAGGGCTACCCGCACCTGTTCGTGCTCGACAACGACGGCAAGTTGCTGCACTCGCAATTCACCGGCGAGTTGGAGAAAGGCAAGAGCTACGATCGCAAGAAGTTCTTTGCGTTCTTGAAAGCATGGGCGCCGCCGAAGACCTGAGCGGTCTCGGCGTCACGACAAAGGCCCGCGCGAGCGGGCCTTTGTTTTGTAGGAGCGGCTTCAGCCGCGACCGCCAACTGAAAGACCGCGACTGCGCTTGTCGGGGCTCAAGCCCCTCCTACGGGGAGCCGCCCTGCATGCTCTCCAGGCCGACATCGGCGAGCTTGTCGATCAGCCGGTCCAGGGTGTGGCGCTCTTCCTCGGTCAACGGTGCCAGCAGCCGGCGTTCGCAGTCGATGACCATCGGCGCAATGATCTCATAGGCCTCGAAGCCACTCTCCGACAGCGCCAGCACCGAGCGGCGGCGGTCATCGCCGTGCATCTCGCGCTTGATGAAGCCGCGTTCCAGCAATCGCGCCACGGCGCGGCTCACCGCGACCTTGTCCATCGCCGTGCGGTCGGAGACCTCGCTGGCCGAAGAGCCCGGGTAGAGCGCCAGCACCGTCATCACCCGCCATTCCGGGATGACCAGGCCGTAACGGTCGCCGTAGACCTTGGCGATGTTGGCGCTGACACGGTTGGAAAGCACGCTGATGCGGTAGGGCAGGAACTGTTCCAGGTCCAACAACGCGCGCGAGGACCGCTGGCCTGCGCCGGCGTGCCTGTCCAGATCTATTTCGGGTGGGCTCATGTTGCAGTGCACCTTGATGGTTGTTTCAGGTGAAACTATAAGGGAGTCTTCCAGACCTGCCCATTCTCGCGGGTCTTCCGTCCGCCCGCACCTGTTCCAGTTGGGGCGGCTGTCTTGCCGGAGGTACGCCATGAACGCCCAAGCCCATTCTTCGTCCGCGCCCAACCTGGGCATGCAGGTCACCACGTTCGAAAACCCCATGGGAATCGACGGTTTCGAGTTCGTCGAATTTGCCGCCCCGGCCGGCAGCGTCGACCTGCACGACTACTTCCGCAAGATGGGCTTCACCGCGGTCATGAAGCACAAGACCCGCGCCATCACGCTGTACCGGCAGGGCGGGGTCAACTTCCTGGTCAACGAGGACCCGGATTCGTTCGCCGCCGATTTCGCCGCCGCCCACGGCCCGTGCGCCTGCGGCTTTGCGATCCGCTTCCGCAAGCCGGCCGACGAGGTGTTCGAAGGCGTGCTCGGCAACGGTGGCGAGGCGATCGACCACAAGGCCGACAGCCGCGCAGTCGCCGCGCCCGTAGTGAAGGGTATTGGCGACTGCATGCTGTACCTGGTGGATCGCTATGGCGACGCCGGCAGCATCTATGCCGACGACTTCGCGCCGATCGCGGGCGTGGACCAGAACCCGAAGGGCTTCGGGCTGACCTTCATCGACCACCTGACCCACAACCTGTACTTCGGCAACATGCAGCAGTGGTCGGATTACTACGAACGCCTGTTCAACTTCCGCGAGATCCGCTACTTCGACATCAAGGGCGCCAAGACCGGCCTGGTGTCCAAGGCCATGACCGCGCCGGACGGCATCGTGCGCATCCCGCTCAACGAGTCGTCCGACCCGAAGAGCCAGATCAACGAGTACCTCGACGCCTACAAGGGCGAAGGTATCCAGCACATCGCCTGTTTCACCGACAACATCTATGACACCGTCGAAGCGATGCGCGAGCAGGGCGTGCGCTTCCTGGATACGCCGGACACCTATTTCGACGTAGTCGACCTGCGCATCCCCAACCATGGCGAAGACGTGCCGCGCCTGCGCCGCAACAAGATCCTGATCGATGCCGATGTCGAGACCAAGCAGCGCAAGCTGCTGCAGATCTTCACCGAGAACTGCATCGGCCCGATCTTCTTCGAGATCATCCAGCGCAAGGGCAATGAAGGTTTTGGCGAGGGCAACTTCCAGGCCTTGTTCGAGTCGATTGAACGCGACCAGATGAAGCGCGGCGTGTTGTAATCGCCCGCAAGCATCCACGCCGAGGAGGCTGTCATGACCATGCTCGATACCCGCCGCGGCTACCAGACCGGCTTCGGCAACGAATTTGCCAGCGAGGCCGTTGCCGGCGCGCTGCCACTGGGGCAGAACTCGCCGCAGCGCGTGGCGCACGGCCTCTATGCCGAGCAGTTGTCCGGCACCGCATTCACCGCGCCGCGCGGTCACAATCGCCGCAGCTGGCTGTATCGGCTGCGTCCGGCGGCGATGCATGGGCGCTTCGCCGAATATGCGCAGCCGCGCCTGCACAACGACTTCGACCAGGGCGCGGTCTCGCCCGACCAATTGCGCTGGAGCCCGCTGCCGCTGCCGCAGGCGCCGACCGACTTCGTCGATGGCCTGTACACGATGTGCGGCAATGGCAGCGCCGCCGCCCAGACCGGTGTCGGCATCCATCTGTATGCGGCCACCGCCGATATGCGCGGCCGCTATTTCTACGACGCCGACGGCGAGTTGCTGATCGTGCCGCAGCACGGTCGCTTGCGCCTGCTCACCGAACTTGGCGTTATTGAGGTCGAGCCGCAGCAAATCGCGGTGATTCCGCGTGGCGTGCGCTTCCGCGTCGAGCTGCCCGATGGCCAGGCCCGCGGCTACGTCTGCGAGAACTTCGGCGGCCTGATGCGCCTGCCGGACCTGGGGCCGATCGGCGCCAATGGCCTGGCCAACCCGCGCGACTTCGAAACCCCGCATGCGGCCTACGAGGACGTGGAAGGCGAGTTCGAGCTGATCGCCAAGTTCCAGGGACTGCTGTGGCGCGCGGACATCGGCCATTCGCCGCTGGACGTGGTGGCCTGGCATGGCAACTACGCGCCGTACCGCTATGACCTGCGACGCTTCAACGTCATCGGCTCGATCAGCTTCGACCACCCGGATCCGAGCATCTTTACCGTGCTCACCGCGCCCAGCGAGATCCCGGGCACGGCGAACATGGACTTCGCGATCTTTCCGCCGCGCTGGCTGGTGGCGCAACACACCTTCCGCCCGCCATGGTTCCACCGCAACGTGGCCAGCGAATTCATGGGCCTGGTGCACGGCGTCTACGACGCCAAGGCCGAAGGCTTCGCCCCCGGCGGGGCCTCGTTGCACAACTGCATGAGCGGGCATGGCCCGGACGCAGCCACCTTCGAGAAAGCCTCGGCAGCCGACCTGTCCAAGCCGGACGTGATCACCGAGACCATGGCCTTCATGTTCGAGACGCGTGGCGTGCTGCGGCCTACCGCGCAGGCGATCGAGGCCGAGCACCGCCAGCGCGACTACCAGCAGTGCTGGGCGGGCTTGAAGAAGCACTTCGTCGCGCCCTGAGGCAGCGTCGCGCGTGGCGGGCGAGGCCCGCCACGCCTTGTTCACAGCCTGCACCGGTAGCCTGTCGCGGTAGATCGTGCCGGGGAAGCCGATGAACGTCCGAATCCACTCTCTCTTTGCGTGCCTGTTCGCATGCCTGGCGCTGGCCGCTTGCCAGCGCGAACCGGCACCGGTCACGCCGGTTGCGCCGGCGCAGGACGCCGCCGCCGCCCAGGCGGATGCCGCCGTGCCGCCGAACAACGACCAGCCCGCTGCCGATGTGCCACCAGCTACCGCGCCGCCTGGCACCTTGCCGCCGCGGCTGCAACAGGGCGGCCAGGCGCTGGCGCGCTGGGACGGATATGGCGATGTGCGCTTCGGCATGGACGCCGGGCAAGTGCGCCAGGGCTGGGGCGGCCAGTTGGAAGGCGCACCGCCGGCCGAGCTGACGGGTTGCTACTACTTGCGGCCGAAGTGGGCAGTGGATGACCGCAGCTTCGGCTTCATGCTGGAGGCCGGCAAGCTGGTGCGCTACGACAGCAACAACCCCAAGGAATTGGCGCCCGGCGGCGGCCGCGTTGGCATGCCGGCGGCTGATATCACCACGCTCTACGCCGGCCACGTGCAGGCGCAGACGCACAAGTACGAGCAAGGGGCGGAGTATTTGCGCGTGACCCAGGAAGGGCAGGCGGCGGTCCTGGTGTTCGAAACCGATGCGGCCGGCAAGGTGGCCCGCTGGCGCGTGGGCCTGCCGCCGCAGGTGGACTACGTAGAAGGTTGCTCGTGAGCCCGCCGCCGCTGGTGCGGCGAACGCGGCAGCGCCACAATCGCGGCGACCATTGAGAGGGACCGGCCCCATGCAAAGCGCCATGTTCGCGGCGACAGGAAGTTTTCTGCTGGGGGTGCTGCTGCTGGCACTCGGCGGCGATTCGATCGTCAAGGCGGCCTCCGGGCTGGCCCAGCGCTTCGGTGCCTCGCCGTTCCTGGCCGGCCTGCTGCTGGTCGCCTTCGGCACTTCGTTGCCTGAGTTGGCAGTCAACGCACGCGCATTTGCCGGCGGCATGGCGGAGCTGGCGTTGGGTAATGCCGTGGGCAGCAATATCGCCAACATCGGCTTGACCCTGGGCGTCGCGGCGCTGGCGGCGCCGTTGGCGGTGCGCATGCGCTTGCTGGGGCCGCTGCTGGTGGTGCTGTTGTTGGCGACGCTGGCGTTGATCGGGTTCGGCTTGGACGGGGTGATCGGCCGGGTCGAGGGCGCGGTGTTGTTGCTGGTGTTCTGCGTGCTGCTGGCGTTGTTGCCGTCGCGGGTGCGGCATGAGCCGGCGGTGGTCCGCGAGACGGTGGAAGGGTTCGCGGCGACGCGCACGGAGCTGCCGCTCAATCTCTTGCGCTTGGTCGTGGCGCTGTTGCTGCTTTATTTCGGTGCCGGCCTGGTGGTGCGGCCGGCGCCGTTGCTGGGCGAGGCGATGGGCTTGTCGCCGCTGTTGGTCGGTCTGCTGCCGGTTGCGATCGTGACGGCGCTGCCGGAGATGGTGGCGGCGGTTGCGGCGGCTCGGCGCGGGCAGGGCGACATGGTAGTGGGCCATGTGCTCGGGTCGAGCCTGTTCAATCTGCTGGCGATCGTGGGCGGGATGGCGTTGTGGCGGCCGCTGGCATTGCCGGCCTCGTTCGTGCGCCTGGAGTTGCCGGCGGCGATGGCGTTTGCGCTGGTGTTGTACCCGATGCTGCGCGGGGATCTGCGGGTCAGTCGGGTCGAGGGTGGGATCTTGTTTGCGGCGTTCTTGGGCTGGGTGGTGCTGGAGTTGGCGCTGCTGCGGTAGAGCGCAATGCCTCCTGGCCCGGACGCTAGTCGACCTTCGGCTTGTTCGCCGCATCCGGCGGCAGCAGGTCGTCCGGGGTTGGCGTGGGGTCGGCTGCTTCGCTCGGATCGGCCGGCATCGATGGGCGTTCGGCCAGCATCAACGACAACGCGGTCTTGGCCATCATGTAGGCGCTGATTGGCGCGGTGATGAAGAGGAAGGCGGTGATCAGCAGTTCGCGCGGTTGTGGGTCTTCGCCCAGGAACAGGTGGTAGCCGACCGAGCCCAGCAGTACGCAGCCTACGCCCAGTGTGCTGGCCTTGGTCGGGGCGTGCAGGCGCTTGAAGAAGTCGGAGAGCTTCACCAGGCCGAAGGCGCCGATCAGGATGAAGAAGGTGCCGATGATCAGCAAAGCACTCAGCAGGTATTCGGTCACGGCGATCATTCGACGATATCCCGCCGCAGTACGTACTTGCTCAGGACCACGGTGCTGCCGAAGCCGAGCATGGCGATGACCAGTGCGGCTTCGAAGTAGATGGGGGAGTCCAGGTGCATGCCGAACAACATCAGCTCGGCAATAGCGGTGACGGACAAGGTGTCCAGCGCCAGGATGCGGTCGGGCAGGGTTGGCCCGCGCAGCAGCCGCCACAGCGCCAGCATCATCGCCAGCCCAACGACGTGCATGCACACCACGATGGTGGTCTCGATGAACATGTGGCCGGTCACGGGAAGATCTCCATCAGCGGTTTTTCGTAGCGCTGCTTGATCTCGGCGATCAGGGTCTCCGGGTCGTCGAGATGCAGGACGTGCACCAGTAGGTAGCGGCGGTCGTCGGAGAGTTCGGCCGAGACGGTGCCGGGGGTCAGCGTGATCATGCTGGTGAGGGCGGCGATGCCGTGGATGTTGGCGATGTCCAGCGGCACCCAGATGAAACCGGGGTGGATGCGCGACTCCGGGCCGAGTACCTGGATCGCTACGCGCACGTTCGAACGCACGATGTCCCACAGCGCGATGGCCAGCATCCTGGGCACTGCGCGCAGCGAGCCGATGCGTGCGAATTCGCGGTCCAGGCGGGCGGCGAAGGGCGGCACGACGGTGGCCATCAGCAGGCCCATGATGACGGCGCCGAAGCCCAGGCTGTCGGTGAGCAGCAGCCAGAACACGAAGATGGTGACGCTGATCGGCCAGGACGGGTACAGCCGGCGCCAGCGCGGGCGAGAGCGCGGAGGGGTCATGGCTGCCTCATCGCCGGATGGGTCTGGCGCAACAGTTCGCGGTAGTCGCCGGCCTGGCGCAGCTGCCGCGCCATGGCGTCGGTGTATTGCATCAACGGGCCGGCGGCGAGCGTCATGCCCAGGATATAGGCAAGCAACAGCAGGGTCGCCGCGGTTTCGGCCGGACGCAGGCGCGCGCGTCGCGCCGGGGGCGTGGGCGCGGTTTCAGGAACGCGCCAGAACAGGCGCACGCCGGCGCGGCTCAGGCCGATGACCACCAGCAAGCTGCCGCCCAGCACCGCGCTCCATACCGGGGCAAGTTGCGCGTCCGGCACGTGGGCCAGCAGCGCGACCTTGGCCAGGAACCCGGACAACGGCGGCAGGCCGGCGATGGCGATGGCGGCGATGAAATACAACGTGCCGGGCACGCCGCGGCCCGGGAGCGGCGCGATCACCGCCTTGCGGTCGCTGGCATCGCCACGACGGCGGCGCACCAGATCGGCGATCAGGAACAACGCCGCCGCAGCGAAGGTGCTGTGCGGCAGGTAGTAGAGGCCGGCGGCGATCGCGCCCTGGTCGTCGAGGGTGAAGGCAACGAACAGCGTGCCGGCCGAGAACACCACCAGGTACGCCACCAGCACCCGCAAGCGATTGGCCGCCATCACGCCGAAACCGGCCAGCACCAGCGTCAGCAACCCGGTCCACAGCAACGCCTGGCGGCCAAATCCCTGCAACGCGCCGGCGTCGGGGCCGAACCACAGCAGGCCGACGCGCAGGAGTGCGTAGAGCCCGACCTTGGTCATCACCACGAACAGGGCGGCCACCGCTGCCGGTGCGCGCGAGTAGGCTTCCGGCAACCACAGGTACAACGGCAGCAGTGCTGCCTTGCTGCAGAACACCAGCAGCAACAGGCCGAGCGCGGCGCGCGCCAAGGGCAACTCGGCGGCTGGCAGCTCGGCGATGCGTTGCGACAGTTCGGCCATGTTGAGCGAGCCGAGCAGGGCGTACAGCAGGCCCAGCGCAATCAGGAACAAGGTCGATGCAGTGACGTTGAACACCACGTAGTGCAGGCCCACGCGCATGCGCAGGCCACGGCCGCCGCTGACCAGCAGGCCGTAGGAGGCGATCAACATCACCTCGAAAAACACGAACAGGTTGAAGATGTCCCCGGTCAGGAAGGCGCCGTTCAAGCCCATGAGCTGGAACTGGAACAGGGCATGGAAGTGCGGCGCGCGCCGGTCCCAGCCAGCGCAGGCGTGCAGCAGGCTGGCTACCGACAGGCACAGGGTGGTCAGCAGCATCCACGCGGCCAGGCGGTCGGCGACCAGCGCGATGCCCAGCCGCGAAGGCCAGTCGCCGAGCAGATAGACCTGGATCTGCCCACTCGCCGTGGCCTTGAACAAGACCACGACCGCGGCGGCTAGCAGCCCGAGGCTGGCCCAGGCCACGCCGCGCTGCACGCGCACGCCGAAACGGCGGTGTTCGACGAACAGCGAGGCGATGGCGCCGAGCAGCGGGATCAGGATCGGCAGGATGGGCCAGTGGTTCAACGCCTGTCCTCCTGCTTCGACGTCGTTGCTTCATCGCTCGGCGACGGGTCTTCGTGGCCGTCGACATGGTCGCTGCCGTTGTCGGCGCGGCTGCGGATCGCCAGCACCAGGCTGACGGCGGTCATCGCGAAGGAAATGACAATGGCGGTCAGCACCAGGGCCTGCGGCAACGGGTCGGTGTGCTGGGCCAGGGTGGGCACGACGCCGTCGCGCACTACCGGTGCCTGGCCCTCGCGCAGGCGCCCGCCGGCGAAGATCAGCAGGTTGGTGGCGTAGGACAGGAAGGTGAGCCCGAGGATCACGTCGAAGCTGCGCGCCCGCAACAGCAGGTAGATGCCGCAGGCGACGAGCACGCCGATCGCGCTGGCCAATGCAAGTTCCATCAGTGCCGCACCCCCGTGCGTGGCGAGCGCTGCGCCGGGTCGATGACCCCGTGGCGCGAGTGCCGGGTGAGCGAGGGCTTGACCGTGCCCATCATCGAAAGCATCAGCATCACCGCGCCGAATACCACCAGGTAGACGCCAGCGTCGAAGCCCATGGCGCTGGCCAGTTCCAGCGTGCCGATCAGCGGCAGGTGCCATTCGGCATGTGCACTGGTGAGGAACGGCACGCCGAACAGCATCGAAGCCGCGCCGCTGACCAGGGCGATGGCCAGGCCAACGCCAATACAGCGCACGTAGTCGAAGCCGAAGCGCGATTCGACCGAGGCATGGCCCTGGATGACGTACTGCATGAGCAGCGGCACCGCCAGCACCAGGCCGGCGATGAAGCCGCCGCCTGGCGCGTTGTGGCCGCGCAGGAACAGGAACACCGACACGGTGAGGATCAGCGGGAACATGATCTGGGTCAGGTCCGCCGGCACCGGCAGCTTGATCGGCGGACCCGGCATGACCTTTTCCGGCGCCATGCGCGCGCGCCGCAGCAGCGCATGCACGACCAGCCCGGCGATCGCGAAAACGGTGATTTCACCAAACGTGTCGAAGCCGCGGAAGTCGACCAGGATGACGTTGACCACGTTGTGGCCGTAGGCCTCGGGCAGCGAGCGCGCGAGCATTTCGCCGGCCATCGTGCGGCTGGGCCGGGTCATCAGCGCATAAGCCAGCGCGGCCAGGCCGAGGCCGCAGGCGATGGCGATGCCGGCGTCGCGCAGGCGCACCAGGGGCGCGCGTTCCGGCGGCGAGGTGCTGGGCAGGTAATTCAACGCCAGCAGCATCAGCGCCAGGGTCACCATCTCCACCATCAGCTGGGTCAGCGCCAGGTCCGGCGCCGACAGGAACACGAATACCAGGCTGACCGCCAGCCCGGTGCCCCCCAGTACCAGCACCGCCAGCAGGCGCTGGCGATGCAGGAACACGCCGCCGAGCGCGCAGGCCACCAGCAGCAGCCACAGTGCCCAGCCCAGCAGCGGTATCGGCTGCGCCGGTTGCCACGGCGGCAGGTCCGCTGCGCCGAGGAAAGGCGCCAGCCCAACTGCCAGCGCCGCCAGGACCAACAGCAACAGCATGCGCTGCAGGCGGCCGTCGACGATCCAGTTGGTGAAACGGGAGGCCACGGCGGACAAGGCTTCAAGCTGCCAGTGGAACAGGCGCCGGCCCTGCGAGCGCGTGACCACGGCATACAGATCGAGCAAGCGCCGCAATCCGAAATACAGCGCAACGCCGCCCACCGTACCGGCCATGCTCATCGCCAGCGGCCAGCTCCAGCCGTGCCAGATGGCCAGGCTATAGGCGGGCAGGCTGGGGCCGAGGATCGCCCCGGCGGCGACCCGCAGGACCGGTGCGACGGTCAGGGCCGGGGCCACGCCCACCGCCACGCAGGCCGCCACCAGCACCGCCACCGGGATGCGCATCCAGCGCGGCGGCTCGTGCGGCGTGCGCTGGATATCGCGCGGGCCATCGCCAAAGAAGGTGTCGTGCACGAAGCGCAGGCTGTAGGCCACGCCGAGCACGCCGGCCAGCAGTGCCGCGATCGAAGTGGCGATACGCATGGGCGCAGGTGCTTCGGTCTCCAGCGCGACGGCGAAGAACATTTCCTTGGACAGGAACCCGTTGAGCAGCGGGATGCCGGCCATCGCCAGCGAGGCGACGATCGCCAGCGCGCTGGTATAGGGCAGGTAGCGCCGCAGGTTGCCGAGCCGGCGCATGTCGCGGGTGCCGGTCTCGTGGTCGATGATGCCGGCGGCCATGAACAGCGAGGCCTTGAAGACTGCATGGTTGAGAATGTGGAACACGCCGGCCACCACCGCCATTGGCGTCGATAGCCCGAACAGCATGGTGATCAGGCCCAGGTGCGAGATCGTCGAATAGGCGAGCAAGCCCTTGAGGTCGTGCTGGAAGATCGCGTTCCAGGCGCCGAGCACCAGGGTCAGCGCGCCGATCCCGCTGACGGTGTAGAAGAACAGGTCGCTGCCGGCCAGCGCCGGGTGCAGCCGTGCCAGCAGGAACACGCCGGCCTTTACCATGGTCGCCGAGTGCAGGTAGGCCGACACCGGCGTGGGTGCGGCCATCGCCTGCGGCAACCAGAACTGGAACGGGAACTGCGCGCTCTTGGTGAAGATGCCGGCCAGCACCAGGAACAAGGCAGCCGGGTACAACGGGCTGGCACGCAGGGCCTGGCCGGAGGCCAGCACCACGTCGAGGTCGTAGCTGCCGACGATGCGCCCGATCAACAGCACGCCGCCAAGCAGCGCCAGGCCACCGCCGCCGGTAATCACCAGCGCCATGCGCGCGCCTTCGCGCGCGTCGGGGCGGTGGCTCCAGAACCCGATCAACAGGAACGAGCTGAGGCTGGTCAACTCCCAGAACACCATCAGCAGCAGCAGGTTGCCGGCCAGCACCAGGCCGAGCATCGCGCCCATGAACAACAGCAGGAAGGCATAGAAGCGCGCTGCACTGTCGCTGCGGTCGAGGTAGTAGTGCGCATACATCACCACCAGCGCGCCGATCCCCAGCACCAGGGCGGCGAACATCCACGCCAGGCCATCGAGCCGCAGCGCGAAGCTCAGGCCCACCTGTGGCAACCAGGCGTGTTCGCCACGCACCACGTGGCCGGCGAACACTGCCGGCGCCAGCCACACCAGCAGCAACAGCCCCGCCAGAGCTGCACCACCGGCCAGCCACGCCAGCAGGCCGCGCCGCTGGGCGCGCAGCGAGGCGATCGCCGCGGCGGCCAGGAACGGCAACGCCAGCAGGATTTCGAGAAATGGGATCATGCAGGGATCGGGCCTTGTAGCGGGCGATTCGCGAGCAGTACCCGGAGTCTAACAGGGCCTCGCCGTGGTACTGCGCGGGAATGAACGAGCGGTTCGGTTTCGCCGCGATGTGGGGTGCCAGCGATGCCGCGCTCCGGGCTAGCCAGCATCGCCGCGATCGCGCACGAACAAGGTATCGGTCTGCACGCTGTGCAGGATCCGCCCGGCCACATCGCCCAGCAGCAGACCCGACAGCGCACTGCGGCCATGGCCGCCGAGGACGGCCAGTTCGATGTCGTGGTCGCGCACATAGTCGCGCAGCAGGCGCGAGGGCTCGCCCTCGGCCACGGTCGCTTCGAGGCGGCCACGCACGTCGGTGGGCAGGGCCAGGGCATCGATCGCGCGTCCCAGCGCCGCCTGGGCACGCTGGCGCGCCTGGGCGAGGGCGGCGGCCGCATGCGCGTCACGCTGCCCCAGGCGCGCGACGTGGAAGGCATGCAGCGCACCCAGCGACACCGGCGTGCCGAACAGCGCCAGCGCCAGCTGCAGCGCACGCGCGGCGGTATCGGACAGATCGCTGGCCCACGCCATGCTGCGGTACGGCCCCTGCGCGCGGCGATGCACCACCAGCAGCGGCAGCGTGGTGTGGCGCGACAACCAGGTCACCGACGAGCCCAGGTTCGGCTGGGTGAACAAGGCGTTGCGGGCAATGCCGGTGACGATCAGGCCACAGCCGTGCGCGTGCGCCACGCGCAGCAGCGCCGGGCCGACGGCACCGCTTTCCACCTGCACCTGCAGTTCGACATCGTCCACCGCAAACTCGCGGCGCAGGCGCTTTTCCACTACCTGCGACAACAGCGCCGGTCGCTGCCAGGGCGGTGCGCCGAAGATCGGATCGTGGAAATCGAGTTCCTGTGTCGATGGCAGCACCGTCGCCACCACCAGGCGGGCCCGCCATTGCCGCGCCAACTGCACGGCGCGCTCGAAGGCGCGATCGCCGCGCGCGCTCAGGTCGGTGGCCAACAGCAGCGAAGCGGGGGCAACGATGGCGTCGGACATCGCATCTCTCCGGGGAGGTCGCCGCGGCAGTGTACGCGCGCCGGTGTGAGGCCCCGGTATCATGCCGACATGTCTACGCTTCCTGCGGATTTCCCTGCTTCCTCGTCGCTGCGCCACGCCTGGGTATTTGGCGGCAGCGGACAGATCGGCGAGCGCGTGGTGCAGCGGCTGCTCGCGCAGGGTTGCCAGGTCACCGCATGGTCGCGGCAGGCGCGCGCCACGCAGCCGGGGCTGGCGTGGCGGCAGGGCGACCTCGGCAGTGCCGGCGCAGTGCCGGAGGATGTCGATGCGATCTTCAGCTGCGGGCCGCTGGATCACTTCGCGCGCTGGTTCCAGGGCCAGCCGGGTGCGCCGGCGCGGATCGTGGCATTCGGCTCGACCAGCGTCGAGGTCAAGGCCGATTCGGCCGATGCCGGCGAGCGCGATGTCGCCCGGCGCCTGGCTGCGGCCGAAGCCACCCTGTTCGCCAGCGCCGCCGCCCGTGCCAGTGCGGCCACGGTGTTGCGTCCCACCTTGGTGTATGGCGCCGGGCGCGATGCGACCTTGAGCGTGATCGCGGCGATGGCGCGGCAGCATGGCTTCTTTGTGCTGCCCCGCTGCGCCAACGGCCGGCGCCAGCCGGTGCATGTCGACGACCTTGCTGCGGCCGCATTGGCCGCCTACGCGACGCCGGCGACCTTCCAGCGCGCCTACGCAGTGGGCGGCGGCGAGGTGCTGGGCTATGCCGAGATGGTGGCGCGGGTGCTGCATGCGCTGTCGCCGCCCGTGCGCCTGCATCGGGTGCCGACGCCGGTGTTCGCCGCGGCGCTGCGATTGGCACATGCCGCCGGGCGCCTGCGCGGAATGAGTGGAGAAGCCTTGCAGCGGATGCGCGCCGACCTGGTGTTCGACCTGTCGCCGGCGCAGCGCGATTTCGGCTATGCGCCGCGCGCGTTCGCGCCGGATGCCGGCGAGCTGGGCCTGGCGCCGGCCTGAGGCGTCAGTAGCGCCAGCCCATCCTCCGGTAGAACTTGGACAGCACCCAGGCCGGGCCGATCAGCAGGTAGACCAGGTCGGTGAGAAAGCTCGGCTTGCGGCCTTCGAACTTGTGGCCGATGAACTGCGCGATCCAGGCCATGACGAACACGCCGAGCGCCAACCACAGCAGATTGTGCAGGCCGATGCGCATCTCCAGCAGCCGGCACAGGCAGGCGCAGAAGAAGAACACTGCCAGCATGCCCAGGCCCAGGCGCCGCGACAGGCGGTTGTAGAACATCCACGCGGCGAACATCGCCAGCGCCGCCCAGATGCCACTGCGCAGCAAGGTGCCCCCCACCGGCACGCACCACAGCAGCGCCACCACCGACCACAGGATCGCCGGCACCGCCAGCACGTGGATCTGCTGGTTCAGCGGGTTGCGGTGGTCATCGGAATAGCTGGCGAAGAAGCGGTCGATCGGTCGCGTCGCGCTGGTATCCATGTTCCCTCCCAGGTATTGGTCCAGCGTCGATCAATCGATCGAGATCCCCGCCAGGCGTTGCAGCGCTTCGGCGTACTTGGCGCGGGTGCGGTCGATGACCTCGGCCGGCAAGGTCGGCCCCGGCGCGGTCTTGCCCCAATCCAGCGTCTCCAGATAATCGCGCACGAACTGCTTGTCGTAGCTCGGCGGGCTGGTGCCGATTTCATATTCGTCGGCCGGCCAGTAACGCGAGGAGTCCGGCGTCAGCATCTCGTCCATGATGTACAGGCGGCCATCGGCATCGGTGCCGAACTCGAACTTGGTGTCGGCCAGCAGGATGCCGCGTTCGGCGGCGAAGTCGGCGGCGAAGCGATAGATGCGCAGGGTGGCGTCGCGCACGCGCTCGGCCAGTTCGGCGCCCACGGTCTTGACCATGGCGTCGAAATCGATGTTCTCGTCGTGGTCGCCCACCGCCGCCTTGGTCGACGGGGTGAAGATCGGCTCTTCCAGCTTCTGCGCCTGGCGCAGGCCGTCCGGCAGTTCGATGCCGCTGACCTTGCCGGTGCGCTGGTAGTCCTTCCAGCCGCTGCCGATCAGGTAACCGCGGGCGATTGCCTCCACCGGTACCGGCTTGAGCTTGCGTGTCACCACCGCGCGCTTGGCGTACAGCGCCGCGTCCACGCCCTCGGGCAACACACTGGCCACATCGATGCCGGTGAGGTGGTTGGGCATCAGGTGTTCGGTCTTCTTGAACCAGAAGTTGGAGACCTGGCACAGCATCTCGCCCTTGCCGGGGATCGGGTCGGGCAGCACCACGTCGAAGGCCGAGAGACGATCGGTAGCGACCATCAGCAGGTAGTCGCCGGCGGGCGTACCAGGCGGCAGGCGTTCGCGCGGGATATCGAACACATCGCGGACCTTGCCGCGGTGACGCAAGGGCAGGCCGGGGAGATCGGATTGCAACAGCGTGGTCGACACAGGCACTCCTAGGACTTCGCATGGCGCTGTCCCCGGGACCCTTCGGGCCCGCGGACGGCAGCGGGCCGCGTAGTGTACGGCGCTTCCGGCCCGGATGCGTGCCGGTCGGCGGGCACCGGTGGCGACCCCGCGGCGGTACGGCGCGCGGCCCGCCGGCGGCGCGCCCTGGCGTAGAATTGCCGGCCCTGTCCTGCCCCCTTGCCCGACATGCGCTGGTACGGAAAATTGCTGGGTTTCATCGCCGGCGCGCTGCTGTTCCGGCCCAACCCGCTGTTCGGTGCGCTGGTCGGCCTGTTGCTTGGCCACGCGGTGGACCGGGGCTGGTTCAAATCCGAGCGCGACGACCCGTACCGGGAGCTCGGCGTGCCCGCCGACGCCACTGCCGCCGAGATCGACCTGGCCTATCGCCGCCTGATGTCCCAGTACCACCCCGACAAGGTGGCCAGCGCGGCACCGGAGCTGCGGCGCCAGGCCGAGCGCCGCGCCAGCCAGATCAACGCCGCCTACGACCGCATCCAGCGCCGCCGCCAGCGCTGATTCCAACGGAGACCGACATGTCCGACTGCATCATCGCCCCGTCCATCCTTTCGGCCGATTTCGCGCGCCTGGGCGAGGAGGTCGACAACGTGCTGGCCGCCGGCGCCGACTGGGTGCATTTCGATGTGATGGACAACCACTACGTGCCCAACCTGACCATCGGCCCGATGGTCTGCCAGGCACTGCGCAAGCACGGCGTGAGTGCGCCGATCGACGTGCACCTGATGGTCGAACCGGTGGACCGCATCGTGCCCGATTTCGCCGAGGCCGGGGCCACGTACATCAGCTTCCACCCCGAAGCCAGCCGCCACGTCCACCGCACCATCCAGCTGATCAAGTCGCACGGCTGCAAGGCCGGCGTGGTGCTCAACCCGGCCACCCCGGTCGACTTCCTCGACTGGGTGCTGGAAGACCTCGACCTGGTGCTGCTGATGTCGGTGAACCCCGGCTTTGGCGGCCAGGCCTTCATTCCTTCGGCCCTGGACAAGCTGCGTGCAGTGCGCAAGAAGATCGATGCGCTCGGCAAGCCGATCCGGCTGGAGATCGACGGCGGGGTCAAGGCCGACAACATTGCCCAGATCGCCGCCGCCGGCGCCGATACCTTCGTCGCCGGTTCGGCGATCTTCAATGCCCCCGATTACGCCAGCGTCATCGCCAACATGCGCGCGGCGGTGAAGGCGGCACGATGAACCGCACCGCGAAGCGCGGCGCCGCCCTGGCGATTCGTGCGGCCACGCCGGAAGACGCGGTGCTGCTGCATGAGCTGGTCACTGCGCTGGCGGTCTACGAGCGCGAACCCGATGCGGTCAAGGCCAGCGTCGAAGACTTGCGCAGCAGCCTGTTCGGGCCCGGCGCCACCGCGCATGCGCTGATCTGCGAGCAGGGCGGCCAGGCGCTGGGTTTTGCCGTGTATTTCTTCAATTACTCGACCTGGCTCGGCCGCAATGGCCTGTACCTGGAAGACCTGTTCGTGCGTCCCGAGCACCGCGGCCAGGGCGCCGGCCTGGCGCTGCTGCGGCATCTGGCCGGGGTAGCCGTGGCGCGTGACTGTGGCCGCTTCGAATGGGCGGTGCTGGACTGGAACCAGCCGGCGATCGACTTCTACCGCGCCGCCGGTGCCAAGCCCATGGACGAGTGGACGGTGTACCGGATGGAAGGGCAGGCCCTGCGCGACTTCGCCGCCGGCGGCTGAGCCGCGCTGGCCGCGTCGATCGGAGTTGCCGGGGGAGGGGCCGACGGCCCCCGATCGACGCGGACGCTTGCCGCTTTCGAAGTGCGCCGCGGGAGAGAGTTCGCGGCGCCTTGAACGAGGCCGGCCCCTTGGCCGCCCTCCTGCTGCTGCGGGACCGGCACGCGGCCCATCCCGTCGAATATTGGAGGCTGATCCTGCCTCCGCCCGTCGTCCCTGCTATGGCCTTCTACGTTAGGCCGCTTCGATTACATCGACGTGACACCGCAGGCGTAGTCCACGCCGGTGATTGAATGCATTCACGGAGGCCGGGTGGCGCGCTTGCTAGCGTGCAGGCAACCCCCCACACCCGGACCTTGCATGCAGCCCAGGCGCTGGCGACTCATCCTCAACGGTAAAGCCGCAGGCGACGATGGCGTGCGCAGTGCGGTGGCCGCCTGGCGCGAACAGGGCATCGATCTCGACGTGCGGGTGACCTGGGAAAGTGGCGATGCCGAGCGCTACGTCGCGGAGGCCATCGCCGATGGCGTGGATACGGTGATCGCCGGTGGCGGCGACGGTACCCTCAGCGAGGTCGCCACGACCCTGGCCCATCGCGACGAGCCGGCCGCGGCGCTGCCTTCGCTGGGCCTGCTGCCGCTGGGCACCGCCAATGACTTCGCCAGCGCGGCCGGGATTCCGGTTACGCCGGATGATGCCCTCGGCCTGATCGCTGCGCGCCCGGCCGAGCCTTTCGACCTGCTGCGGATCGAGACCGGCGACGAGGTGCAGTGGTGCGCCAACGTGGCCAGTGGCGGCTTCGGCACACAGGTGACGGTCGAGACCCACGATGGCTTGAAGGACCTCCTCGGCGGCCTGGCCTACCTCATCACCGGGTTGTCGCGACTGGGCCGTATCGACCCGGTGCAGGCGCGCCTGCATGGCCCGGACTTCGCCTGGCAAGGCGGCTTCGTCGCCCTGGGCGTGGGCAATGGCCGCCAGGCCGGCGGTGGCCAGGCGCTGTGCCCGGACGCCCGGATCGATGACGGCCTGCTCGATGTCACGATCATCCCCGAACTCGATGGCGAGATCGCCGCTACGCTCGGGGCCCTGGTCACCGGCGGCAAGCGTGCGGCGCTCGAACACGTGGCGGTGCGCCAACGGCTGCCATGGCTGGAGATCGAGAGCGATGCCGCCATCACCTTGAACCTGGACGGTGAGCCGGTGCAGGCCGCGCGCTTCCGCATCGATTGCGTGCGCCACCGCCTGCGCCTGCACCTGCCGGCCGAGTGCCCGCTGCGCGAAGGCGCGGCGGCGGACTGACGCGTTCGACCGGTCGGTTTCGTTGGAAACGGCGCCGACAGCGGCCGGGGTTTGGGTTAAAGTGTGGCCGTGTCCACTCAGACGACCCCGCGTTCCTTCTCTTCCGCTCGCCGCTGGTGGCGATGGTGGCCCGTAGCCGTCGTCCGTCCCGCCACCACGTCCTCCCGGAAGGAAAGTCGTCTTGATCACTGCCGAGCAGTTCCAGCAGCAGGCCGCTGAAGGCCACACTCGAATCCCTGTCGTCCGTGAAGTGCTGTCGGATCTCGACACGCCGCTTTCGGTCTACCTGAAGCTCGCCGACGGCCCCTACACCTATCTGTTCGAATCGGTCGAGGGCGGCGAGCGCTTCGGCCGCTATTCCATCATCGGCCTGCCGGCGCGCCGGGTGTACAGCTTCCGCGGCCACACCCTGGAAGTGAGCGAACTGGGCGAGGTGCTGGAAACGCGCGAGGTCGCCGACCCGCTGGCCGAGGTCGAAGCGCTGCGCGCCGAGCATTCGGTGCCGCGTTTCGACGGCCTGCCGGGTTTCACCGGCGGATTGGTCGGCTGGTTCGGCTTCGAGTGCATCCAGTACATCGAGCCGCGCCTGGCCGCCGCCGACAAGCCCGACGAGCTCGGCACGCCCGACATCCTGCTGATGCTGTCCGAAGAACTGGCGGTGTTCGACAACCTCAAGGGCCGCCTATACCTGATCGTGCACGCCGACCCACGCCAGCCGCAGGCGTTTGCCCGCGCCCACCGTCGCCTGGACGAGTTGGCGCACCGGCTGCGCCAGGCCGGCGCCGGCTATCCGCAGGCGCAGGTGTCCGACGCGATCGACGAGCAGGATTTCCGTTCCTCGTTCACGCGCGAGCAGTACCACGAAGTGGTACGCAAGGCGCAGGAATACGTGCGTGCCGGCGACATTTTCCAGGTCGTGCCGTCGCAGCGCCTGCGCGTACCGTTCCGGGCGCGGCCGATCGATGTGTATCGCGCGCTGCGGGCGCTCAACCCGTCGCCCTACATGTACTACGTCGATGTCGGCGGCACCCAGGTGGTCGGTTCCTCGCCGGAGATCCTGGCGCGGCTGCGCGATGGCGTGGTCACGGTGCGGCCGATCGCCGGTACCCGTCCGCGCGGCGCCACCCCCGAACAGGACCTGGCACTGGAAGCGGAACTGCTGGCCGATCCCAAGGAGCGCGCCGAGCACGTGATGCTGATCGACCTCGGCCGCAACGACGTCGGCCGGGTGGCCGAGGCCGGCACGGTGCAGGTCGGCGAGCAGTTCGTGATCGAGCGCTACAGCCACGTCATGCACATCGTCAGCGAGGTCACCGGCAAGCTGAAGCCGGGCCTGAGCTACAGCGACGTGCTGCGCGCGACCTTCCCCGCCGGCACGGTCAGCGGCGCGCCAAAGATCCGCGCGCTGGAAATCATCCGCGAGCTCGAACCGGTGCGCCGTAACGTGTACTCCGGCGCGGTCGGCTATATCGGCTGGCATGGCGATGCCGACACCGCCATCGCCATTCGCACCGCAGTGATCCAGGACGGCTACCTGTACGTCCAGGCCGGCGGCGGCGTGGTCTACGACTCCGATCCCGATGCCGAATGGCAGGAAACCATGAACAAGGGTCGCGCGCTGTTCCGCGCCGTGGCCCAGGCCGCCAAGGGGCTGTGAGCGTGAGCGACATCGACGCTTCGGCGCAGGCGCGCATCGGCTTTCGCAACGACTACAGCGAAGGCGCCCATCCGCGATTGCTGCAGGCGCTGGCCGCGGCCAGCGGCGAGCAGAACGCCGGCTACGGCCTGGACCGCCACAGCGAGCGCGCCGCGGCGTTGATCCGTGCGGCCTGCGCCCAGCCGCACGCACAGGTCCACCTGCTGGCCGGTGGCACCCAGACCAATCTCACCGCGATCGGCGCATTCCTGCGCCCGCACCAGGCGGTGATCGCGGCGGAGAGCGGCCATATCGCCGTGCACGAAACCGGCGCGATCGAACTGACCGGGCACAAGGTGCTGACCGCGCCGGCAGCCGAGGGCAAGCTCACCCCGGCGGCAATCCAGGCATTGCTGGATATCCATGACAACGAACACCTGGTGCAGCCACGCCTGGTGTATGTCTCCAATACTACTGAGCTGGGCACGATCTACCGGCGCGCCGAGCTGGAGGCGATCGCGCAACTATGTCGTGCGCGCGGATTGCTGCTGTTCCTCGATGGCGCGCGCCTTGGCGCAGCGCTGACCGCAGAGGGCAACGACCTCACCCTGGCCGATATCGCGGCGCTGACCGACGCCTTCTATATCGGCGGCACCAAGAACGGCGCCTTGCTCGGCGAAGCCCTGGTGATCGTGAACCCGGTGTTGCAGGCGGACTTTCGCTACCTGCTCAAGCAGCGTGGCGCACTGCTGGCCAAGGGCATGGTGCTGGGCACCCAGTTCGCCGCGTTGTTCGAAGACGGCTTGTTCTTCGCCCTGGCCGAACACGCCAATCGCATGGCGCGGCGCCTGCGCGAGGGGCTGGAGCAGGCCGGCGCGCGCTTCGTGGTGGATTCGCCGACCAACCAGCAGTTCATCGTCGTCGGCCCGGCGCAGTTGCAGGCGTTGGCCAGCCGCTACGACTTCGAGCGCTGGGAAACCCGGGCCGATGGCGAAGTGGTGGTCCGCTTCGTCACCTCGTGGGCAACCACCGCGGCGATGGTCGATACGTTGTGCCAGGACTATGCCGCGATCGCGGCCCCTTGAATCCATGACAGAAGGAATCGTCAGCATGCGCCGTCTTGCCATCGTGTTGCTCTCATCCTGCCTGCTGCTGGCACCGCTGCTGGCCAGCGCGCAGGTCAACAGCCTGCCTTCGCAGCCGCATTTGCTGGTGCGGGGCAAGGCGGAGCGTGAAGTCATCCCCGACCGCTTCAGCGTCAGCGTGCAGCTGGAGCAGAAGGATGCCTCGCCGGAAACCGCGCGAACGCGCGTGCAAGCCGACGCGGCGACGGTGCTGGCCCTGTTCAAGGCGCACAAGGCGCTGCCGGAGACAGTCGAAGCGTCATCCTTGGCGATCTCACCGAGCAGCCGCTACGTCGATGGTCGCCAGGTCTTCGAGGGCACCAAGGTTAGGCGCACGCTGTCGGCGACCTTCAGCCAGCTCGCCGACGTGCGCGCCGTGCTCGGCGGCCTGCAGACCAGTGAGCATCTGCAAGTGAACGGCATCTCTCCGTCCTATGGCGATGAGGTGCGCGTGCGCGGCGAGCTCAAGCGCGATGCCGCCGCGCAGACGCGGGCCAATGCACGCAACCTGGCCGAAGCCTACGGCGTGCAACTCGGCGGGCTGTACACCATTTCCGAGGTTGCGCCGAACTTCGCCTATGGGATCGAGGCCGGTAGCTGGGGGGAAACGACCCGGCAGGGTCGGCCGATGCCGCCCTCGCCATCGGCGCCCGGGTACGGCTTTAGCGCAGCGGGCGCGGCCGACGAGATTAGTGGCGAATCCCTCGAAGCCGGCAGCCTCACCCTCACCGAATACGTCTACGCGATCTTCCTGATCGCCCCCTGAGATCGCCCCCATGCTGCTGATGCTCGACAACTACGACAGCTTCACCTACAACCTCGTGCAGTACCTGCAGGCGCTGGGCGCCGAGGTCATGGTGGTGCGCAACGATGCGATGAGCGTGGCGCAGATCGCCGCGCTGCGGCCCGAGCGCATCGTCGTCTCGCCCGGCCCGTGCACGCCGAATGAGGCCGGTGTCTCGCTGGAACTGATCGAGCAGATGGGCCCGACCACGCCGATCCTCGGCGTCTGCCTCGGCCACCAGGGCATCGGCCAGGTCTACGGCGGCGATGTGATCCGCGCCGGCAACATCATGCACGGCAAGACCTCGCCGATCCGCCACGAGGGCAAGGGCGTGTTCGCCGGCCTGCCGGATCGCTACGAGGCCACGCGCTACCACTCGCTGGTGGTGGACAAGCACACGCTGCCGGACGTGCTCGAAGTGACCGCCTGGACCGAAAATCCGGATGGCTCGATGGAAGAGATCATGGGCTTGCGCCACCGCCAGTACCCGGTGGAAGGCGTGCAGTTCCATCCCGAATCCATCCTCACCGAACACGGCCACGCCCTGTTGCGCAATTTCCTCGAACGCCCGCTGTGAGTGCCATGACCTTCACCCCCCAGGAAGCGCTGCAGCGCACGATCGAGCACCGCGAGATCTTCTTCGACGAGATGGTCATGCTGATGCGGCAGATCATGCGCGGCGAGGTCTCCGAGCCGATGACCGCGGCCATCCTCACCGGCCTGCGAGTCAAGAAGGAGACCGTGGGCGAAATCGCCGGCGCGGCGCAGGTGATGCGTGAGTTCTCGCGCACCGTGGACGTAGCCGACCGCAGTCACCTGGTCGACATCGTCGGCACCGGCGGCGATGGCTCGCATACATTCAATATCTCCACCTGCACGATGTTTGTCGCCGCGGCCGTCGGTGCGCGCGTGGCCAAGCACGGCAACCGCAGCGTGTCGTCCAAGTCCGGCAGCGCCGATGCGCTGGAAGCGTTGGGCGCGATCATCGAGCTGCAGCCAGATCAAGTGGCGCAGGCGATCGCGCGCAGCGGCATCGGCTTCATGTTCGCGCCGGTGCACCACCCTGCAATGAAGGTGGTGGCGCCGGTGCGGCGCGAGATGGGTGTACGCACGATCTTCAACATCCTCGGCCCGCTGACCAATCCGGCCGGCGCGCCGAGCATCCTGATGGGCGTGTTCCATCCCGACCTGGTCGGCATCCAGGCGCGCGTGCTGCACGAACTCGGCGCCGAACGCGCGCTGGTAGTGTGGGGGCGCGATGGCATGGACGAGCTTTCGCTCGGCGCCGGCACCCTGGTCGGCGAGCTGCGCGACGGCCAGGTGCGCGAATACGAACTGCACCCGGAGGACTTCGGCATCGCCATGTCCCACAGCCGCAACCTCAAGGTGGCCGATCCGGACGAATCGCGGGCGATGCTGCTGGGCGTGCTCGATAACCGGCCCGGGCCGGCGCTGGATATCGTCGCCTTCAACGCCGGCGCCGCGCTCTACGTGGCCGGGGTGGCCAACGATATCGCCGACGGCATCGCGCGTGCGCGCGTGGCCATCGCCGATGGCAGTGCGCGCGCCAAATTGGGTGAATTCGTCGCGCTGACCCGCGAGCTGGCCTCGGCATGAGCCCGCTGCGTGATGGCCGCGGTGGCGGCTTTGGCCGATAATGCGCGGTCTTCCGGATTCCTTGCGATGAGCGACATCCTCAACACCATCCTGGCCCGCAAGGGTGAAGAAATCGCCGAGCGCAGCGCGCGCGTGCCGTTGGCCGAGGTCATCGCTCGCGCCGCCGACGCTTCGCCGGTACGCGGCTTTGCCGAAGCGCTGCAGGCGGCCGTGGCACGCGGCGAGCCGGCGGTGATCGCCGAAGTGAAGAAGGCCAGCCCGTCCAAGGGCGTGATCCGGCCGGACTTCCGCCCGGCCGATATTGCCGTGAGCTATGAATTCGGTGGCGCCAGCTGCCTGTCCGTGCTGACCGACGTCGATTTCTTCCAGGGCGCCGACGAATACCTGCGCCAGGCCCGCGAGGCCTGCACGCTGCCGGTGTTGCGCAAGGATTTCACCGTCGATCCCTACCAGGTGTACGAGGCGCGCGCCCTGGGTGCGGACTGCATCCTGCTGATTGTCGCCGCGCTCGACGACGGCCAGCTTGCCGACCTGTCCGGGTTGGCGCTGCAACTGGGCATGGACGTGCTGGTGGAAGTGCACGATATCGACGAGCTGGAGCGGGCGATCCAGGTGCCGGTGCCGCTGATCGGCATCAACAATCGCAACCTGCGCACCTTCGAGGTGACGCTCGACACCACCCTGGCCATGCGCACCGCGGTGCCGCGCGATCGCCTGCTGGTGACCGAAAGCGGCATCCTGGCGCCGCAGGACGTGGCACTGATGCGCGGGCAGGGCGTCAACGCCTTCCTGGTGGGCGAGGCCTTCATGCGCGCCGAAGAACCGGGCGATGCGCTGCGCGAGCTGTTCTACCCGTGAGTGCAGCACAGGCCACGCCTGCGCCGCTGGTCGTGTTCGACTTCGACCACACGCTGTACGACGGTGACTCCGGCAGCCACCTGTTCGCCTGGCTGATCCGGCGCAATCCCCTGCGGCTATTGGCGGCGTTGCTGATGACGCCGCTGCTGGGGCCGCTGGTAGCGTTCCTGCCGACCCGCCGGCATGGCATTTCCGGTTATGTCTGGATCGCCACGTTCGGGCTGAAGGATGCGCGCGCGTTCAACCGGGTCATCGATGCCTACGTGCTGGCGCACCAGGCGTCGCTGCGGGCGCGACTGCTGCCGCGCGCACTGGATGTGTTCGCCGGCCACCGCCGTGCCGGCGACCGCGTGGTGGTGGCCACCGGGGCACCGCCAGAGCTGGCCCGCGCGATCCTGGCCTTCGTCGCGCATGAAGACGTGCCGGTCGTGGGCAGCCTGATCGGTCCGCGCCTGGGCGGGGTAGGCGCAAAGCGCCACTGCCACCACGAAGAAAAGATGCGGATGCTGCGCGAGCTGGGCTTTGGCGACATTGCCATCGCCTATTCGGACAGCACCGCCGACTTGCCGCTGCTGCTGGCCGCGCGCGCGCCGGTGGTAGTGAACCCGAAGCCACGGCGGGTCGAGTACTTCCGCCAGGTGCTGCCAGCGGGCACGCCGATCCTCAACTGGGGTTGTGAAGACCGCGGCGGCGAGCGACCAGGCGCGTAGCGCCGGGCGCGCAAAGCGCCCTTCAGCGGGTTCCGTACAAGACCACGGTCTTGCCGCGCGCATGCAGCAGGCCGTCGGCCTGCAGCTTCTTCAGGACCCGGCCGGCCATTTCCCGCGAGCAGCCCACCAGGCGTGCCAGCTCCTGGCGCGAAACGCGCAACTGGGTGCCCTGCGGGTGGCTCATGGCCTCCGGCTCGTGGGCCAGGTCGTGCAAGGTGCGCACGATCCGGTCGGTGACGTCGAGGAATGCCAGGCGGCTGGCCTTGCGGGTGGTATCGAGCAGCCGTTTGGAAAGCTGAACCCCGATCGCGTAGAGCAGCCGCGGCGCATCGGCGGCCAGGCTGCTCTGCAGCAGCTGGTGCAGGCGCTCGTAGCTGATCTCGGCCAGCTCGCACTGGCTGCGGGTGCGCAGGATCACCTCGCGCGTGTCCGATTCGATGAACAAGCCCATCTCGCCGACGAATTCGCCGGCGCCGAAGTAACCCAGGACGAGCTCGCGGTCGTCCTCCTCCTCGGCAATGATGCTGATCGAGCCGCTGACCACGTAGTACAGCGTGCCGGCGGGGTCGCCGGGGCGGAAGACATCGGTACGCGTCGGGTAGCGGCGGCGGTGGCTGTGGGCGAGGAAGCGCTCGATCGTCGCCGCATCCAGGGTCAGCGGCGTGGTCGCTTGGCGGACGGCTGTCATACCTGTGCTGTTACCTGGGCTCATGGCGGTTCCGCGGCTCAATTCCTGAAGCTTAACGGGATGACTCCTCCGAGGTAAACCGTTGTCTTCAGGCAGCCGTTCCGCTGCCGGGCGCTTTGGCCCATAATTCCCCCTTTCCCGTCCCCCATAGGAACGACCGCCGTGGTCAAGCCGTTGCCTCGCCTGAGGCTGCAGGGTTTCAACAACCTCACCAAGGCGCTGAGCTTCAACATCTACGACGTCTGCTACGCCCGCACCGAAGAAGAGCGCCAGCGTTACATCGAGTACATCGACGAGCAGTACGACGCCGATCGCCTGACCCAGATCCTGACGGATGTTGCCGAGATCATCGGCGCCAACATCCTCAATATCGCCCGTCAGGACTACGACCCGCAGGGTGCTTCGGTGACGATCCTGATCTCCGAAGAGCCGGTGATCGACAAGAAGCAGGCGGGCAAGGAGCTGATCTCCGATGCCGTGGTCGCGCACATGGACAAGAGCCACATCACTGTCCATACCTACCCGGAGACCCACCCGCAGGAAGGCATCGCCACCTTCCGCGCCGATATCGACGTCGCTACCTGCGGCGTGATCTCGCCGCTGAAGGCGTTGAACTACCTGATCGAGTCGCTCGAGTCGGACATCGTGATCATGGATTACCGCGTGCGTGGCTTCACTCGCGACGTGCGCGGCAAGAAGCACTTCATCGACCACAAGATCAACTCGATCCAGAACTTCCTGGCCAAGAACGTCAAGTCGCGCTACGAGATGTTCGACGTCAACGTCTACCAGGAAAACATCTTCCACACGAAGATGCACCTGAAGGACTTCGACCTGGACCAATACCTGTTCGAAGAGAAGGCCAAGAACCTGTCGTTCAAGGAACGCATGAAGATCGAGGCGCTGCTCAAGCGCGAGATCGAAGAGCTGTTCCACGGCCGCAACCTGGCCGAGTAAGGGTTACATCCGGTTCGGCCGCCACCGCTTAGGATGGCGGCACTGAATCCAAGGGCGGGACGACCCGCCACGCGGCGCAAGCCGCGGACCACAGCCGACGGCGGCCCGGTGTGCAGACACCGGGCCGCTTTTTTTTGTTCTGCGCAAGGAGGTTTCCCATGTCATGGGTCTATCTGCTGCTGGCCGGCCTGTTCGAGATCGGCTTTGCGATGGGGCTGAAGTACAGCCAGGGGTTCACCCGCCTGTGGCCCAGCCTGGGCACCGCGGCGGCCGCGGCCATCAGCCTGTGGCTGCTCACCCAGGCCTTGCGCACGCTGCCGGTCGGTACCGCCTATGCGATCTGGACCGGGATCGGCGCGCTCGGCGTGGCGATCCTGGGGATCTTCCTGTTCGGCGACAGCGCGTCCTGGCCGCGGCTGGCCTGCATCGGGCTGATCGTGGCCGGGGTAGTGGGGTTGAAGCTGGTGGGCTGAGGCTTCAGAGCCGGTAGGCCACCGTCTTCATCACCTTCGAAGCGAAAGCCATCGCCAGCGGGATGGGCTGCGGCAGGATGCGCGCCCCGGCTTGCTCGGCGTGGTCGGCATGCCGGGCTTCGTCAGCCTTCATCACCCACAGGATCTCGCGGCTGCGCAGATCGGCCGGCGGCAGGATGTCCAGGTGCTCGTCCAGGTGGGCCTCCACCTGGCGCTCGGTTTCCACCACGAAGCCCAGGCTCCAGTCATCGCCACGCAACGCCGCCACCGCGCCTAGCGCGTAGCTGCCGGCATACCAGAGCGGGTTGAACAGGCTCGGCCGGCTGTCCAGCTCACGCAGGCGGTCGCCGCACCACGACAGGTGGTCGGTTTCCTCCTGGGCCGCCTCCAGCAGGTGGGCGCGGGTGGTGGGGTCGCGGGCTACCGCGGCCTGGCCGAAATACAGGCCCTGGGCGCAGACCTCGCCGACATGGTTGATCCGCATCAGGCCGGCCGAATGGCGGCGTTCGGCCTCGTCCAGCGGCACTTCCGGCGTTTTGCCGGCCGGGTTAGGGCGCAGCGCCGGCGGGTCGCCGAACACCGTTTCGAGCGCCCGCTGGGCCTCCAGCAGCACGCGGTCGAGGGGGCTGTGGCGGCGCAGGTCGCCGGCCGGGGAGGTAAAGGTGGAATCCATGCCCAGATTCTCGCGCCCGGCCGCCCCGGTGCCAACCCGGGAGCGGCTGCCTTGCACGCGCTGCCCATGACCGGTACAATCCCGCCTCTTTCGTGCCGCCCATGCCGTTCCAGGGTGCCACGGCGAAAAGTCTCCACAACGCGCGGCAAAGTTCCGGCCTGCCGGAATCAGCCCGACTACACCAACCTAGAGTTCTCTCATGACTACGTTCACCGCAAAGTCCGAGACCGTCCAGCGCGACTGGTATCTCGTTGACGCTTCCGGCAAGACGCTTGGCCGTCTCGCTTCCGAACTGGCCCGCCGCCTGCGTGGCAAGCACAAGCCCGTCTACACCCCGCACGTCGACACCGGCGATTACCTCGTCGTGATCAACGCCGACAAGATCGCGGTGACCGGCAAGAAGCTGCAGGACAAGATGTACTACCGTTTCACCGGCTACATCGGCAACCTGAAGTCCGAGAATCTCGCCCAGGCGCTGGAGCGCCACCCGGAGCGCGTGATCGAAATCGCCGTCAAGGGCATGCTGCCGAAGGGCCCGCTGGGCCGCGACATGTATCGCAAGCTCAAGGTTTACGCCGGCCCGAATCATCCGCACGCCGCCCAGCAGCCGCAGGTCCTGGACATCTAATCATGGCTATCACTCAGAACTACGGCACTGGCCGTCGCAAGTCCTCCACCGCCCGCGTGTTCCTGCGCAAGGGCACCGGCAAGATCACCGTCAACGACCGTCCGCTGGACGAGTTCTTCGGCCGTGAGACCGCGCGCATGATCGTGCGCCAGCCGCTGGAGCTGACCAAGAACACCGAAAGCTTCGACATCATGGTCACCGCCACTGGCGGCGGCACCACCGGCCAGGCCGGCGCCATCCGCCTGGGCATCGCCCGCGCGCTGGTGGAGTACGACGAGTCGCTGAAGTCCGAGCTGCGCAAGGCCGGCTTCATGACCCGCGACGCCCGTGAGGTCGAGCGTAAGAAGGTCGGTCTGCACAAGGCCCGCCGCGCTACCCAGTTCTCCAAGCGCTGATCCATCGCGCTGGATCCGGCGCTCCTTCGGGAGTGCCACGCAAAAGCCCGGCCATGGCCGGGCTTTTGTCGTTATGGGGCTTGGCGTGGCGCGCCACGGTAGGCGACAGGCAGGCAAAAAGAAAGGCCCGATCTAAGATCGGGCCTTTCTGTATTTGGCTGCCCCGGATGGATTCGAACCACCGAATGTCTGAGTCAGAGTCAGATGCCTTACCACTTGGCGACGGGGCAATGGACAGCTTGGTTGGCGATTATCGCACGTACCCGAAGGCGTGGATACTGCCACCGGAAGCGCAGGGGCTGCCTGCTTCCCGGGCCGGCGATTCTAGCGGCTCCCGACCGCCGGCTCAAGCCCTGCCAAGCAAAGGCGTCCACGGTCTCTGCACCTCCGCTTGGATTAACCTCCCCATCCCTGCGCGCCCCATCGCTCCCGACATGGGGTGCCGCACGTCTCGATCTCCCCATCCCAAGGATCCCCCCATGGCGGCTCTGCAACAGCGCACTACCGACCTTATCCGTGCCCACGAACAACAAGTGCTCGCCACTTGGCTGGAGGGTCTTTCGCAGCTTGGACTGTTGCAGGACAACCGGGTAAGCCGGCGCGAAGTCGAAACCCAGGTCCAGGAATTCTGGCGCCTGTTCGTCGCGGCGATGGGCAATGACATCGGCAACCTGCAGGGTGCGGCATGGCGGGACATCCGCCATTTCCTCGAAGACCTGTCGCGCGACCGCGTGCTGCGCGGCTTCACTTCCGCCGAGACGGCCACCTTCATCTTCTCGCTGAAGCGTCCGCTGTTCGAGCTGCTGCAGCAGGGCCTGGCCGACTCCCCGCGCGAACTGAGCGAGCAGACCTGGACGCTGTCCGAATTGCTGGACCTGCTCGGCCTGCACACTGTGACCGCCTTCCAGAAGACCCGCGAGGATGTGATCCAGCGCCAGCAGGAAGAAATGCTGGAACTGTCCACGCCGGTAGTGAAGCTGTGGGAAGGCGTGCTGGCGCTGCCGATGATCGGCACGCTGGATTCGCAACGCACCCAGGTAGTGATGGAGTCGCTGCTGCAGCGGATCGTCGATACCGGCTCGGAGATCGCCATCATCGACATCACCGGCGTGCCGACCGTCGACACCCTGGTCGCGCAGCACCTGCTCAAGACGGTAACGGCGATTCGCCTGATGGGGGCCGATGCCATCATCAGTGGCGTGCGCCCGCAGATTGCGCAGACCATCGTCCATCTCGGCCTCGACCTGCAGGGCATCGTCACCAAGGCGAACCTGGCCGACGCGCTGGCGTTGGCGCTCAAGCGCACCGGCCTGTCCGTGGTGAAGGCGAACTGAGATGGAACGCATACCGATCCTGAGGATGGGCGACCTGTTGCTGGTCACGATCCAGGTAGACATGCATGACCAGCTGGCGCTGGCGCTGCAGGACGACCTCACCGAGAAAATCCGCGCCACCTCGGCACGCGGTGTGCTGATCGACATCTCCGCCCTGGATATCGTCGATTCCTTCATCGGCCGCATGATCGCCACCATCTCGGCCCTGGCCAGCATCATGGATGCCAGGACCGTAGTGGTGGGCATGCAGCCGGCGGTGGCCATCACCCTGGTCGAACTCGGCCTCAACCTCACCGGCGTGCGCACCGCGTTGAACGTAGAGCGCGGCATGGTCCTCCTGCAGCAGGCCGACGACGCATCATGAGTACAAGCAGTGGATCCCAACCGGTCCGCATTGAACAGGACGTCGTGCTCGCGCGGCAGAAGGTGCGCCAGCTCGCGGTGGCTTCCGGGCTGCGCCTGGTCGACCAGACCAAGCTGGTGACCGCCGCCAGCGAGCTGGCGCGCAACGCCGTGATCTATGGCGGCGGCGGCGAGATGCAGTGGGAAGTGATGGAGCAGGGGCTGCGCCGTGGCGTGCGCCTGGTCTTCATCGACCAGGGCCCCGGGATTCCCGACCTGGACCAGGCGCTCACCGACGGCTGGACCTCCGGCACCGGCATGGGGCTGGGGCTGTCCGGCTCGCGCCGGCTGGTCGACGATTTCGAACTGGAGAGCGCGCCGGGCAAGGGTACCCGGGTGTCGATCACCAAATGGACGTGAACTTCTCCGGCCACGTGACCCGTCGCGTGCCGATCGAGGAAGTCACCCAGGTCGGCCAGGCCAGGCGCGAGGCGTTGGCGCTGGCCGAGCAATGCGGCTTCGACCAGACCGATGGCGGCCGCGTGGCGCTGGCGGCGACCGAGTTGGCCACCAATGTCATCAACCATGGCGGCGGCGGGCTGATGCACTTGTCGCTGGTGGTCGGGCGCGGTGGCGCGCTGGGCGTGGAGCTGTGCACGCTCGACCGCGGCCCCGGCTTCGTCCTGTCCGAGTGCCTGCCCGATGGCTATTCCACTGGCGGCACCCAGGGATTGGGGTTGGGCGCGATCCAGCGCCAGGCCCGGGTGCTGGAAACCTGGGCCGACGGCCGCGGCGCCATCGTGCTGGCGCGCGTCTATGCCGAGCAGGCCGCCGCCGACGTCGATCTCGCCTACGGCGCCCTGCGCCTGCCGATGCGCCACGAGCTGGCGTGCGGCGATGCCTGGCACCTGACCGGTGATGGCCGGCGCGCGGCGGTGACGATGATCGATGGCCTAGGCCACGGCGTCCCAGCCACCGAGGCCGCCCAGGCGGGAGTGGCGGCGGTGGCGCGCGCCGGTCTCGGCGGCGCCACCGATCTGATCGCCCGCCTGCACGCCGGCATGATGGGCAGCCGCGGCGGCGCGGCGGCGGTGGCCTGCATCGACATGAGCGACGGCCGCCTCGAGTTCGCCGGCATCGGCAACATTTCCGCCACCGTCCACGACGGCGGCGGCTCGCGTGGCCTGGCCTCGCACCCCGGCATCGTCGGGGTGCAGTACCGCAAGGCCCAGGCATTCGATCTTCACGTCGATCCGGGCAATCTTTTGATCATGCACAGCGACGGCCTGCAGGCGCGCTGGAACCTGCGCGACTACCCCGGGCTGTTCCAGCGCCATCCGGCAGTGATCGCGGCGCTGCTGCAAAGAGATTTCGACAGGGGCCGCGACGATGCCGGCATCGTCATCGTCCGTCTGGGAGCACTGGGATGAACCTCACCGACAACAAGGACCAGGAACTGGACAGCCTGCGCGCCGAGAACGCCGCCTTGCACGCCGAACTCGAGGAAACCAACCAGGGCGTGCTCGCCCTGTATGCCGAGCTCGACCAGCAGGCCGAACAGCTGCGCGAAGTGTCCGAGTTGAAGAGCCGGTTCCTGTCCTACATGAGCCATGAGTTCCGCACCCCGCTAGGCTCGATCCTGAGCATGACCCGGCTGCTCGACGACGGCATGGACGGCCCGCTCAGCGACGGCCAGCGCAAGCAGGTGCGGTTTGTCAGCGCCGCAGCGATGGAACTGCGCGAGATGGTCGACGACCTGCTGGACCTGGCCAAGATCGAGGCCGGGCGGATCACCATCTCGCCGGCCTGGTTCGACCTGATGGACCTGTTCGCGGCGCTGCGCGGCATGTTCCGTCCGCTGATCGAAGGCAAGCAGGTGGACCTGGTGTTCGAAGATCCGCCGCCGCTGCCGATGCTCTACACCGACGACAAGAAGCTGGCGCAGATCCTGCGCAACTTCATTTCCAACGCGCTGAAGTTCACGCCCCACGGCCATGTCCGCGTCTCGACGCAGCCCGAAGGCGAGGGCGAAGTGCGCTTCTCCGTGCACGACACCGGCATCGGCATTCCACAGGAAATGCTGCCCCAGTTGTTCGAGGATTTCGTCCAGGTCGACACGCCCTTGCAGAAGCGCCTGCGTGGCACCGGCCTGGGCCTGTCGCTGTGCCGGCGCTTTGCCGAACTGCTGGGCGGCCGGGTAGGCGTCAATAGCGTGCTCGGCGAAGGCTCGGAGTTCTACGTGGTGCTGCCCCTGAAGCTGGCCGATGGCGCGGTAGAGGCGATCGATGGCCGATAACACCCGCATCCTGGTGGTCGACGATAACGCCGCCACCCGCTACGCCGTGCGCCGCGTGCTCGAACACCACCGCTTCGAGGTGGAAGAGGCAGGCACGGGTACCGAAGGGCTGGCCTTGTTGGCGACACAGGATTTCGCCGCGCTCGTGCTCGACGTCAACCTGCCTGACATGAGCGGTTTCGACGTGGTGCGGCAACTGCGCGCCGATGTTCGCACTCGCTTGCTGCCGGTGGTGCATGTGTCGGCCGCCTCGATCGCCACTGGCGACATGATCACCGGGCTGGATGCCGGCGCCGACGCCTACCTGATCCATCCGGTGGACCCGGACGTGCTCCTGGCCACGTTGCGCACACTGCTGCGGGTGCGCCGCAGCGAAGAAGCCTTGCGCGCGAGCGAGGCGCGCTTTCGCGACATCTTCGAGAACATCGGCGCGCCCATCGCCGTGGTCGATGCCTCGCTGCACGTGCACGATGCCAACGCCGCCTTCGCCAAGCTGGTCGATACCCGCCATGCGCCGACCATGCTGCAGGCACGCTTCGGCGACCAGCCGGCGATGCTCGAGGCGCTGCGCCAGGCGCTGGTCAGCCGCGCGCGCTGGAGCGGCACGTTCCTGCTGGCCACGCCCGCCGGCACCCGCATGACCGAATGGCGCCTCACCCCGTATCGCGAACCCGACCAGGGCCTGCTGTTCATCGAGGACGTCACCGAGCACCACAAGCGCGAGCGCGAACACCGGCAGGAACTGAATAGCGCCAACATCGAACTGGCGCACCAGATTGCCGAACGCGAACGTACCGAGCACGAGTTGATGCAGGCGCAGAAGATGGACGCGCTCGGCAAGCTCACCGGCGGTATCGCGCACGACTTCAACAACCTCCTGACCAGCATCATTTCCGGGCTGGACATGATCACGCTCTCGGTCGACAGCGGACGCCTGGAGAAGGTGCCGCGCTACGCCGAGATTGCCAGCGGCTCGGCCCATCGCGCCGCCGCATTGACCCAGCGCATGCTCGCGTTCGCCCGCAAGCAGTCGCTGGACCCGCAGGCCTTCGACCTGTCGTTGCGGGTGCGCTCGCTGGAAGACATGTTGCGGCGCTCGATCGGCGAGAACATCGAGCTGGAGTTCGAACTGGGCGAGCAGACGCTCGTTGCCGTGGCCGATCCCAACCAGTTCGAGAACGTCATCCTCAATCTGGTGATCAATGCTCGCGATGCGCTCGACGGCCAGGGCGCGATCCGTATTCGCGGCGAGGCGGTCGATTTCCTGCGCGAGCCGGAACTGGCCGATGGCCCCTACGTGAGCGTCAAGGTCATCGACAACGGCAGCGGGATCGAGCCGGACGTGCTGGCCAAGGTGTTCGAACCGTTCTTCACCACCAAGCCGCAAGGCGAGGGCACCGGGCTGGGGCTGTCGATGACCTACGGTTTCGCCCGCCAGTCCGGTGGCCTGGTGCGTATCGTCAGCGAGCCGGGGCACGGGACCGAGGTCGAGCTGTTGTTGCCGCGCGGCGACGTGCCGGAGCCGGCGGCCGCACCGACGCCGGAGCATGCGCCACGCGGCCGTTCCGAGCGGGTGCTGTTGGTGGACGACACCGACGTCGTGCGCCTGATGATCCATGAAGTGCTGGTCGAGGCCGGCTACGAGGTGGTGGACGCCACCAACGCCCAGGACGCGTTGTACGAATTGCGCCACGACAGCCGCATCGACCTGTTGTTGTCCGATGTCGGCCTGCCAGGAATGAACGGCCGCGCCTTGGCCGACGAGGCGCGCGAATTGCGTCCGGACCTGCCGGTGCTGTTCGTGACCGGCTATACCGAAGGCGCGGCGCAGCGCCAGCAGTTCCTCGACCACGGCATGGCGCTGCTGCCCAAGCCCTTCAGCCTCAACGAGTTGCTGCACCAGGTGCGGCAGATGCTGGGGTGAAGCACGTTGCCGATGGCCGCACTCATGGCCGCCAGTTGGCGTTGCGTTCCCAGAATGCCACGCTGCGGCGGTAGGCCTCGCGGTCCAGCGCCACGCCCGAGCCGCCCTCGTCTACCCCGAGGGCGTTGCGCATCATCGTGATCGGCGCCATCGGGATCTCTTCCGGCTCGGCCGTGTACAGGCAGCCGACGATGCCCCAGTCGGCATCGATCGCCGTGCCTTCGCGCGCCAGCTGCTCGCGGCTGTAGAGGATCGGCAGCAGGTAGTTGGCCACCGGCGCTTGCACGCCCTCGAACCACCGCACCAGCACCGGCAGCTCCTCGCGGCTGCGCGCCTCGTAGGCCGTATGCAGCTGGTGGCGGTTGGCGTCGGTGATGGGCACGGTGAGGCAGCGGGTGGAGGTCCAGTTGCGGTGGACGTGCAGCTTGCAGAACGGCGCGTAGCCGTCGAGCACGGCGATCGGCGCCTGGTCGTTGAGCCGCTGCTCGAATTGCTCCGGGGTGCAGTCCTGCACCGTGTTGCGGCGGGCCTCGCGCGGGAACAGGCGCAGGCGGGCGAAGGCGGTGAGGACGATGGACATGGCGGGCGCCTTGCGGAAGTGCGGGCACTGTACCCGAGCGGCCCGGCTTGCTGTTGCTGGGAGCTGACGGGCTGGAGCCCCTGCTGCAGTGTTGGCCAGGCGCACTGTGGGAGAGGCTTCAGCCCCGGCGGGCCTTGCCGGTGTCGATCCACGCCCCGTCGATTCGTCGCTTCCATAGTCCCCGAGCCAGGCCTGACCCATGCCAGCACGCGCCGCTCCCCCGATCGACCATAACTGGCCCCTGGTTGCCTCCGGCGCGCTGATCGGCTGCGTCGGCATCGGCGTGGTCTTTTCGCTCGCGGTACTGCTGGCGCCGATGAGCGCTGACACCGGCTGGTCGCGCGGCGGGCTGTCGATGGCGATGACGCTGGCGTTCCTGGCCGCCGGCCTGGCCGCGTTCGGGTGGGGCGCGTTGAGCGACCGCTTCGGCCCGCGCCCGGTGGTCTTCGCCGGTGCCTTGCTGCTGGGCCTGGCCTGCCTGCTGGCCAGCCAGGCGCGCACGCTGCTGCAGTTCCAGCTCGCTTTCGGCCCGCTCATGGGCGTGGCGATGGCCAGCTTCTTTACTCCGATCATCGCCGCCACCGCCGCTTCGTTCGAGCGCCGTCGCAATCTCGCCGTGTCCCTGGTCTCGGCCGGTGTCGGCGTGGCGCCATTGACCTTGTCGCCCCTGGTCGCCTCGCTCATCACCCAGTACGACTGGCGCGTCACCCTGCAGATCATCGGCGTGCTCGCCTGGGCTTTGACCTTGCCGGCGACCTGGTTCCTGCGCGCCTCCCCGGGCGCCGCCGCCGGCCAGGCGGAGGTGGGCGACAGCGGCGGCGCCCCGATGAATCTCGGCCAGGCACTGCGCTCGCGCGCCTTCCTGGTGCTGGGCCTGACCTTCTTCGCCTGCTGCGCTGCCCATTCCGGGCCGATCTTCCACACCGTCAGCTATGCGATGGGCTGCGGATTGCCGGTTACCGCCGCGGTGACCATCTACAGCATGGAGGGCGCCGCCGGCCTGGGCGGACGCTTGCTGTTCGGGCTCGCCGCCGACCGCCTCGGGGCCAAGCCGGTGCTGGTGGCCGGGCTGCTGCTGCAAGCATTCGCGGCCGCGGCCTACCTCGCGGTCGAGCGGCTGGCCGGTTTCTACGCGGTCGCGCTGGTGTTTGGCATGGCCTACGGCGGCACCATGCCGCTGTATGCCTCGCTGGCCCGGCAAGCATTCCCGGCGCGCATCCTGGGCAGGGTCTTCGGCGCGGCCAGTTTGCTGTCTGGGCTGGGCATGGCGCTGGGGCCGTGGGTGGGCGGCTGGTTGTTCGACCGCTACGGCAGCTACACCTGGATGTACCTCGGTGCGATGGGCGTAGGCCTGGCCGCTGTCGCCATGGCGCTGCTGTTTCCCTCCCAAGGCGGCAGGTCGCCCGCCGCGGCGCTGCCGGTAGCAGCCTAGCCAACCCCGCCCGGGTGCCCCTGTAGGAGCGGCTTCAGCCGCGACGGCCAGCCGTGGGATCGCGACTTCGCCGATCGGGGCTGAAGCCCTCCTACAGGGCTCCAAAACGGCTTTGCCGAGTCCGGCGGCTTGGTCCCGCCTGGCCCCACCATGACTTTCAGTACGGGAAGCTGTCGCCCTACAGGCGTATCTCTGCGCATTGATGAATCCGGTTCATCGGCCCATTCGATGGAAGTTGTGTAATCGCAGGACTCCGCCCCGCTAGATTGCGGGGTGGCGCACCGGGAGGGCGCGCCTGCGGCTGTTCGCGTCATCCCTGTCGGATTCCGGCCGGGCTGGTTCCAAACCCCCCACCGCCTGCCGCCGCTTCCTGGTGACGGCAGGAATGCAGAGTGCGTTCCCCCATGTCCGTTCTGTTCCCGTGTTGCCCGTTGCTGTCCGGGTGCGCCGCTGTTTGCCGCGGAGTGCCCACATGCTGATGGAGGCCGTACGGGTCGCCCTGCGGCGGCCCTATACCTTCGTGGTGATGGCGGTGCTGATCCTGATCGGCGGCGTCCTGGCGGCCCTGCGCACGCCCACCGACATCTTCCCGGAGATCGACATCCCGGTGATCGCGATCGCCTGGACCTACACCGGTCTTCCGCCCGATGAAATGGCCGGGCGCGTGTCCTCGCAGTTCCAGCGCCTGCTCAGCACCACGGTCAACGATGTCGAGCACATCGAGGCCAACACCTATCCCGGCATCAGCGTCATCAAGGTGTACTTCCAGCCGGGCGTGGATATCGCGGTCGCCAACGCGCAGATCACCGCATCCTCGCAGCTGGCATTGCGGCAGATGCCGGCGGGCATCCAGCCGCCGGTGATCCTCAACTACAACGCCGCCACCGTGCCGATCCTGCAGCTGGCGCTGTCGGGCAAGGGCCTGAGCGAGCAGACCCTGTCGGATATCGCCACCAATTCGGTGCGCACCCAGCTCATCACCGTACCCGGCGCGGTGTTACCGCTGCCCTATGGCGGCAAGCAACGCCTGGTGCAGATCGATGTGCGTCCCGAGGCGCTGCAGGCACGCGGCTTGTCGGCGCAGGACATCGCCAACGCACTGGCTGCGCAGAACGTGCTCACGCCGATCGGCACGCAGAAGATCGACAGCTACGAGTACACCCTGCAACTCAACAGCGCGCCCTCGGCCATCGAGGACCTCGGCCGGATCCCGGTCAAGGTGATCGACGGCAGCACTGTCTACCTGCGCGATGTGGCCGACGTCCACGACGGCAACTCGCCGCAGACCAACATCGTGCACGTCGACGGTGGCCGCTCGGTGCTGATGTCCACATTGAAGAACGGCCGCGCCTCGACCCTGGCAATCGTCGATGGCATCCGCGCCAAGCTCGACGAGATCAAGGCCGGGTTGCCCGAAGCACTGCAAGTGGTGCCGATCAACGACCAGTCGCTGTTCGTGCGCGCCGCGATCAAGGGCGTGGTGATGGAAGGCGCCATCGCCGCTGCACTGACCAGCATCATGATCCTGCTGTTCCTGGGCAGCTGGCGCTCGACGGTGATCATCGCCATCTCGATCCCGCTGTCGATCCTCGGCTCGATCATCGCCCTGTCGGCCATCGGCCAGACCTTGAACTTGATGACGCTCGGCGGGCTGGCGCTGGCCATCGGCATCCTGGTGGACGATGCCACGGTGACCATCGAGAACGTCAACTGGCACCTGGAAAACGGCAAGGACGTGGAGACCGCCATCCTCGATGGCGCGCAGCAGATCGTCATGCCCGCTTTCGTCTCGCTGCTGTGCATCTGCATTGCCTTCGTGCCGATGTTCTTCCTGGAAGGCGTGTCGCGCTACCTGTTCGTGCCGATGGCCGAGGCGGTCATCTTCGCGATGGTGTGCTCGTTCATCCTCTCGCGCACCCTGGTGCCGACGATGGCGATGTACCTGCTGCGCCCGCACGCGCCGCATACCGACCTGCATGGCAACGACACGGCGCTGCCGCCCTCGCGCAATCCGCTGGTGCGCCTGCAGCGCGGCTTCGAGGCCAGGTTCGAGCGCTTTCGTGCCGGCTACCGCGATCTGCTCGCCGCCGCGCTGGCCAATCGCGGCCGCTTCATCGCCGGCTTCGCGCTGGTGGTGGTGCTGTCGTTCGGGTTGGTGCCGTTCCTCGGCGCCAACTTCTTCCCCGCGGTGGATTCTGGCCAGGTGCTGATGCACGTGCGGGTGCCGGTCGGCACCCGGGTGGAGGAAACCGCCGCGCGATTCGCCCGGATCGAACAGGCAGTGCGCGAGGTGATTCCCGACGCCGAGATCCAGACCATGGTCGACAACATCGGCCTGCCGCCCAGCGCGATCAACCTCACCTACAACAACACCGGCGTGATGGGGCCGCAGGACGGCGACTTCCAGATCGCCCTGCGCGAAGGCCACCGGCCGACCGCCGACTACGTGCGCAAGCTGCGCGAAGTGCTGCCGCAGCGCTTCCCCGACACCACGTTCTCGTTCCCGCCGGCCGACATCGTCAGCCAGATCCTGAACTTCGGTGCCCCGGCGCCGATCGATATCCAGATTCGCGGCGGCAAGCTCGACGACAGCTACGCCTACGCGCAGGGCCTGTTGAAGAAGATCCGTGCTATCCCGGGCGTGGCCGATGCGCGCATCCAGCAGTCGCAGCGGGCGCCGCGCTTCAATGTCGACCTGGACCGCACCCAGGCCCAGCAGCTGGGCCTGACCACGCGTGATGTCACCAACTCGCTGGTGGTGAACCTGGCCGGCAGCAGCCAGGTGGCGCCGACCTTCTGGCTCAATCCGGCCAACGGCGTCACCTACTCGATCGTGATGCAGACACCGCAGCGAGAGCTCGATTCGCTCAGCGCCCTGCAGAACCTGCCGGTGGGCAACGGCACCCGGCCGGCCGAGACCACCCTGGGCGGCGTGGCCCAGCTCACCCGCACTACTGCTGCGGCGCTGGTCAGCCAGTACAACATCCAGCCGATGGTGCAGATCCACGCCGCCACCGAAGACCGCGACCTGGCCGCGGTGGCCGCCGACATCCGCAAGGTGTTGGCCGAAAGCGCCAGCCAGGTTCCCAAGGGCGCGCACGTCGAGCTGATGGGCCAGGTGCAGACGATGAACAAGGCGTTCTCCGGCCTGCTGTTTGGCCTGCTCGGCGCGATCGTGCTGATCTACTTGCTCATCGTGGTGAACTTCCAGTCGTGGCTGGACCCGGCGGTGATCGTCTCGGCGCTGTCGGCGGCGCTGGCCGGCATCGTGTGGATGTTGTTCCTCACCGACACCACCTTGTCGGTGCCCGCGTTGACTGGCGCGATCATGTGCATGGGCGTGGCCACCGCCAACAGCGTGCTGGTGGTGAGCTTTGCGCGCGAACGCCTGGCCGAACTGGGCGATGCCCACGCCGCCGCGCTGGAAGCCGGCTTCGTGCGCTTCCGCCCGGTGCTGATGACGGCCCTGGCGATGATCATCGGCATGCTGCCGATGGCGTTGGGCATGGGCGAGGGCGGTGAGCAGAACGCGCCGCTCGGCCGTGCCGTCATCGGCGGCCTGGTCTGCGCGACCTTCGCCACCCTGGTGTTCGTGCCCGTGTTGTTCAGCGTGGTCCACGGCCGTCCTTCCCGCAAAACCATCCTCGTGCAGCCGCAGCCCGCTGCCGGAGTGTCCTGACATGTCGCAGCCGTCCCCCTCGCCGTCGTCCGCCGCGCGCCGCCCGCGTCGCCTGCCGGTGGTCATTGCCCTCATCATCGTCATCGCCGCGGTCGTGGCCGGGCTGGTCATGCGCGCCAGCCGCGCGCACCAGTTGGAGGCGCGGGCGCAATCACGCAGCCTGCCAACGGTGGCGGTGATCCACCCCACGCCGGTGCCGGCGGACGCGCTGGAATTGCCCGGGCGGGTGGAAGCGTGGTCGCGTGCGCCGATCTATGCACGCGTCAGCGGTTATCTCAAGCGCTGGAACGTCGATATCGGCCAACCGGTGAAGGCGGGCCAGGTGCTGGCGGAAATCGAGACCCCCGACCTGGACCAGGAACTGAGCCAGGCCCAGGCCGAACTGGCCAGCGCCCGCAGCGACGCGGCCATTGCCAAGGCCTCGGCTGATCGCTGGCAGCGCCTGGTCGATACGCGCCTGGTGTCGCGCCAGGATGCCGAAGAACGCGCCGCGACCAGCCAATCGCGTGCGGCCACCGCACAGGCGCTCAGCGCCAACATGGCACGCGCGCAGACGCTGGCACGCTACAAGCAATTGGTGGCGCCGTTCGATGGCGTGGTCACCGCGCGCAATACCGATGTCGGCGCCTTGATCAACACGGGCAGCAGCACCGGCAGTGAGCTGTTCGTCGTCTCCGACCTCAGCCGCTTGCGGGTATACGTGAGCGTGCCGCAACGCCAACTCGCCGCCATTGCGCCGGGGACCAAGGCCGAGCTCGTCGTCCCCGAGCACCCGGGCAAGACCTATGAGGCGACGGTGCAGTCACTGTCGCAAGCCATCGACAGCAGCTCGGGCGCGATGCTGGTGCAGCTGGCCGTCGACAACGCCGCCGGCGAACTGTTGCCGGGCGCCTATGCCAGCGTGCGCTTCGAGGTGGCCAACGCCACCAACGCGCTCGGCCTGCCGCCCAGCGCGCTGATCGTCGGCAAGGGCGGCGTGCACCTGGCGGTGCTCGACGCACACGACAAGGCGCAGCTGCGCGAAGTCCGCATCAGCCGCGACCTCGGCAGCATGGTCGAGTTCGCCGAGGGCCTGCAGGCCGAAGACCGCGTCATCGACAACCCACCGGACGGCATTGCCACCGGCGATGGCGTGCGCGTGGCCGAGGCCGCACCGGAGAAGCAGAAGGCCGGCTAGCCCGGCAGCCCGCGTCCGCGCTGGCGGGTGGCCGGCGCGGACGCGGGTTTCGGCGGGGCATCGGTCGCGGCGCCATTCGTCGGCAGTGCATGGGTGCACCGTAGGAGGGGCTCCAGCCCCGACAAGCCGAGCCAGTCGCGGCGCCGCCGCAAACAGATTGAAATATCGAGCGACTAGATTGGCGGGCTTGGCCCGGTGCTGGCACGGCTGGTGCGGCCGAAAGGATTCGTCACCTCTTTGTCCAAGGACCTGCTGATGCGCCGCTCGACGTTCACTGTCGTCACCCCCGTTCCTGCCCGCCCTGTGTTCCCCCGCCGTTGCGCATTGGCGCTCAGCTGCGCCACGCTGCTGGGCGCATCGCTCTCGCTGCCGGCACTGGCCGCCGATGTCGAGCCGCCCGCCACCGCCACCGCGCTGGACACGGTTACCGTCACTGCCGAGCGCCGCGAGGAAAACCTGCAACAGGTGCCCGTCTCGGTGGGCGTAGTGCAGGGCGCGCAAATGCGCGAGTTCACCGCTGGCGGCGACGACACGCTGCTGGCGCTGTCCGGCCGGGTGCCGAGCTTCTACGCCGAGACCACGACCGGGCGCATCTTCCCGCGCTTCTATATCCGCGGCCTGGGCAACATCGACTTCTACCTCGGCGCCTCGCAGCCGGTGTCGATCATCCAGGACGACGTCGTCCTCGAACATGTGGTGCTCAAGTCCAACCCGGTCTATGACGTCGACCAGGTCGAGGTGTTGCGTGGCCCGCAGGGCTCGCTGTTCGGCCGTAACACCACCGCAGGCATCGTCAAGTTCGACAGCATCAAGCCCAGCCAGGACTACAGCGGTCGCCTGTCGGCCAGCTACGGCAGTTACAACAGCGTCAACCTGGATGGCGGTTTCGGCGGGCCGATCAACGATGTCGTGTCGTTCCGCCTGTCGGCGCTGTACCAGCATCGCGACGATTACGTGGACAACGCTTACGCCGGTCCCAGTGCCGATGGCACCGTGAGCCCGCGGAAGGACGCCATGGGCGGCTTCGACGACCGCAACGTACGCGCGCAGTTGCTGCTGCAGCCCAGCGAGCAGTTCTCACTGCTGTTCTCGGGCCACGCCCGCGACTACGACGGCACCTCGACGCTGTTTCTGCGCAACGCCGTCGTCAAGGGTTCCAACCAGGTCGACGTGGCGCGTGACCGCGTGCGCTACGACGAAGCGGGCAACAACCCGCAGGCGTACAAGACCTACGGCGGCTCGATCAAGGCCGCCTATGATTTCGGCGGGGTAGAACTGACGTCGATCACCGCCTATGAAACCACCTCCGGCTACTCGCGCGGCGATACCGACGGCGGCGCCGCGGCTGACTTTCCCGTCAACGGCGTGCCCAACGGCTACGGCCAGTCGATGGGCCAGGTGCGCGACCTTGACCAGTGGACCCAGGAACTGCGCCTGGCCAGCACCGGCGAACGCGACCTGCAATGGCAGGTGGGCGCGTTCTGGTTCGATGGCCGCGATACCACCGACTTCTACCAGCGCGCCTGGTTCCTGCAGGGCGCGGCGCGCAACCCGAACAACTGGGTACGGTTGCGCAACACCAACACCTCCTGGGCGGGCTTCGGCCAGGTGAGCTGGAAGGCCACCGATGCGCTGACCCTGACCGCGGGCCTTCGCCAGACCGAGGACAAGAAGCGCACCCGCCTGCTCAAGACCGCCGACACCGCGGCCGGCGTGGTCACCTACCGTGGCCGCACCGACGTGGAAATGTCCGACACCAAGCCGAGCTGGGACCTGAGCGCGATGTACGAGCTCAATCCGCAGGTCAACCTCTATGCGCGCGTGGCCAGTGGCTTTCGCGGCCCGACCATCCAGGGCCGTTCAGCGGTGTTCAATTCCGACTTCACCACCGCCGACTCCGAGACGATCCTGTCGTGGGAGGCCGGCATCAAGAGCAGCCTGTTCGACAATCGCCTGCGCCTGAACCTCACTGGGTTCACCTACACCGTCGATGACATCCAGCTCAACGGCAACGACGCCAATGGCAACGGCGTGCTGTTCAACGCCGACAAGGCGCGCGCCTACGGCGCCGAGGCCGATATCGACTGGCGCCCGATCCCGAACCTGGCCATCAGTGCCGGCGCCAGCTGGCTGCACAGCGAGATCCAGGACGATCGCGTCTACGCCCAGGTCTGCGCGTTGAACGGCGTGGTGGTGTGTACGGTCAACGATCCGACCCTCAAGGTGGGTGCGAACACCTTCGCCCAGATCGACGGCAACCCGCTGCCGAACGCACCCAAGTACAACCTCAATATCGCTGCGCGCTACGACATCCCGGTGAGTGACGGCGGCGCCTTCTTCGTTGCCACCGACTGGAACAAGCAGGGCTACACCAGCTTCGTGCTGTACGACAGCAAAGAGTTCAATGCCTCGGGCAACTTCGAAGGCGGCTTGAAGCTGGGCTACACCGGCGGCTATGGCGCCTGGGAAGTGGCGTTGTTCGCGCGCAACATTACCGATGAGAAGAACCTCAAGGGCGTGATCGAGAACTACATGGCCGCGGTGTACAACGATCCGCGCACCGTGGGCGTCTCGCTCAACCTCAATTGGCAGTGATGGCGCACTAGAGTAACGGTGCGCTGGCCAATACGCGCTCGCCGCGCAGGGCCTCGGCCTGCAGGCGGGCGCGCTCGGTCTGGGGGTGGTCGTCCAACGCCCGGTACAGCGCCAGCATCGACCAGGCGACGCGATAGTCGCTGTTGGCAAAACTGGAGAGGTCGCCGCCGAGCACCGCGGCGGCTGCCTCGGGCTGCCGTGCATCGAGCAGGATCCAGGCCTGGGCCACGCCGATCCGGATACGGGCATCGGCGCTGCCGGTGTCGCTGGCGCGGGTGGCCGCCGTGGCGATCGTCGCCAGTGCTTGCTCACGATGCCCATCGCGCGCGGCCACCAGTGCGCGTGAGACCGGTAGTTCGGCGTCGGCGTCGTCCGCCGCGGTGCTGCTGCGGGCCTGCCACTGGCGTGCCACCGCCATGTCGCGCTCGCGCAGCGCGGCCTGCACCCCCAGCAGCGTCAGTGCGGCGGTGGCATCGGCGCGTGCCAGCCAGCTACGTGACATGGCGAGTGCCTCGGCCGAATGCCCCTGTGCCAGCAGCAGGCGCAGCGTCAGCTCGGTCATTTGCCGGCCATCGGCGGCCAAGCCCAGCGTACGCAAGCGCGCCAGCGTCGCCTGCGCATCATGCAGGCGACCGTTGGCGATCTGCACCTGCGCCTGCACGCTATCGACACGGATCGCCAGGGTGTTGTCTTCGAGCGTGCTGGATTCCCTGCGCGCACGCTTGATTGTTTCCAGGGCGGTGCCGGGCTGGGCCAGCGCCAGCTCGGTCTCGGCCTTGGAGCTGAGCGCTGCGGCGAGATAGTCGCGCACGCCGAAGCGTTCGTAGGTGGCGATGGCGCGATCCAGTTCCTGCAGCCCCTGCGCATAGTGGCCACGGCGGCTCTCGATCATGCCGAGGTTGGTGCCGACCATCGCCGCCTCCACCAGGTCGCCGGCGCGCTGCATGGCGATGCGCGCCATCCCCAGGTCATGGACGGCCGCTGCCATCTGCTGCTGTTCGGCCAGTGCCACGCCGCGGCCGTTGTAGGCGTTGCCCAACATGCTGGGGTCGTCCAGGCCTTCGGGACCGGCCTGCAACAGTTCCACTGCCTGGCCGTAGCGGGCCTGGGCGTCGGTGTAGTTGCCGCGGCGGATGCCCACCGCGCCCAGGCCCATCAGCGTGCGCGCGCGCACGTCGGCGCCGGCCGCCGTTGCCTGCGGCCCCAATAGCGTCAGGAATTGTTGTTCGGCCTGGTCGATCTGGCCGGAGCGGAAGGCCAGTTGCGCTTGTCGAACCTGCAACCGTGGATCGGCGCGCTGCGCGTCCGGGGCTTGTTCGAGCAGGCGCCGTACGGTGGCCAATTGGCCGACGGTCAGTTCGGCGTCGATCTGTTGCAGGCGTTCGACCAGCGGCGTGGGCGAATCTTCCGGCGCGCGCTGGCCCTGGCGGCGCAGCCAGTTGTCGGTCGCGCTGGCGGCGGCGGCCAGCGGCGTATTGCCACGCGCCTCGATCACGCGTGCCTGGCCGGCTTCGCGCCATTCCAGGCGCACGCGCCAGCCATAACTATCGTGGCTGGCTTCCGGGGCGAGAATCCAGCGTGCGCCACTGTCCTGTCCGAGCCGTTGCCAATCGGGCGCAGTCGATGCGCCCGCCGTTTCCATCGAACCGCTCAGGTGCAAGGTCTGGTCGCTGGGGACCACTTTCAAACCACTGCGACGCAAGCGGCTCGCGATGTAGTCCATGGCGCCCAGGCGTACCCAGGAGGTCTCCGCCTCGGCCGGGACGACGCTGACCGGTAGCACCAGCGCCAGGGTTCGCACCGGCGCTGTGGTCGTCGGCGTCGCCGGCAGAGGGCTGCGCCACCGCAGCGGCACCGCCGCGAGTACGCCAACCAGCACGATGGCCGCGGCGTACCAGGGCCAACGCGCGGACCTGCGCGAGGGCGCTGGCGACGTCGGTGTCGGCAGGGCTTCGATCGTAGGCGCTGGGAGTTCTACCGCATCGGCGGCTGGGGCTATCTCTTCGATGTCGGGTTGGCCGGGGAAGCTCACCACCTCGCGCACCGGCGCGGCCCATTGGTAGCCGAAACGCGGCACGGTGCGCACCATGGCCTGGCGCTCGCCGCTGTCGCCGAGCGCCTTGCGCGCACGCAGCAGGGTCTGCGCCACCAGCGTGTCGCTTGCCTCGACCCGGCCCCACACCGCCGAGATCAGTTCGTCGCGGCCCACGGCGCGGTCGCGGTGGGCGATCAGATAGGCCAGGCATTCGAACGATTTCGGCGGCAGCGCGATCCGCTCACCGCTACGCCACACTTCCCGCGAGGCCGGGTCCAGCTCGAAATCGCCAAAGCGGTACCGCATCTGGGGCATTCCACATCCGCTCTTCACTTGCCCCGGCGTCCCCAGTCGGCGTCGGGCGGCAAGCTTCGATCCTAAGCGATAGCCGCAGTGCCTTGCAGCGCACGTCGATTCAGCGACTCAACGAATATGCAGATCGAAGGAGATCGATTCGCCGCGCTCATCGGCGCCTTCCCAGGTCCGCCGGTAGGCGAAGCGCAGGCGTGTCATGTCCGGCCGCAGCACCCGAAAGCTCCAGGTACGCATCTGGCTGGCCACCGGCTCGATCCCCGGATCTGCTTCCAGGCGCAGCGACGGCGGCACCTCCGATTGCAGGCTCCAGCGATATCCGGTGGCCGGGCTTTCCAGCAGATGTACGCGCAGCAGCTGCCCCGGCGCGAGGGCGACCGGAGCGGTGATGTCGCCGGCCCCGACATCCACCACGCCGGTCACGGGCGTCGTCGCGCGCTGCGATATGGCCGACGCCGGCACTGCAGGCGAGGGTGTCGCGGCCGTCGGCCCGCACCCGGCCAGCATCACGCTGGCCAGGCCGGCCGAAGCGGCAGCACGAAAGGAAAGCCGGGCTGCTGCCATCGTGCTTACAGGACCCGTGCCCGCACCGTTACGCCAGCGCTGTCGGTCGCGGCACTCACCTTGAGGTAGTAGTGCCCGGCGGCCGGCGCGTTGATCGTGACGATCTGGTTGGTGCCCGGGCGCGTGGACGCGGCGATGTTGCTGCTGGCCAGCGGTTCGGCCTCGAAGTTGGCGTAGGCCACCAAGGTGCCGCGGCCACCGTAGGTGGTGAACTCCAGCGTGCTCTTGCCGGCCGGCACATCGACCACGTAGAGCACGCTGGCGCCGGAAGCCAGGGGCGGCATCGACTCGGCCACGTTGGAGGTGAGCGGCCGCCCACTCAGCGGCTGGCCATAGCTCTTGGCCCGTTCGACCGCGGCCGCGGCATCGAGGATGCCCGCGCCCAGCGGTTTGCCGGTGTCCTGCTTGACCGGGAAGGTGCGCGCCGAAGCCTTCAGCAGCGCCTCGACCACCGAGGGCGTCAGCGGTTGCGGCGCCACGCTCTGCATCAGCGCGACCACGCCACTGACATGCGGCGTGGCCATCGAGGTTCCGGTCATGCCGACGTATTCGTCGCCCACCGGGGTGCTGGTGCCGGTGTTGTGGGTGGACCAGATGTAGCCATTGGGCACGCCTTCGGTACCGGCGCCGCCAGGCGCGGCCAGGTCGACGCCTGCGCCATAGTTGGAGTAGCCGGCACGCTGGCCGCTGAAGCCGGTGGCGCCCACGGTAACCACGTTGGCGCAGCTGGCCGGCGAATGGCTGCTGACGTTGCCGTTGTCGTTGCCGGCCGCCACCACCACCACGGTGCCACGCGATACCGCCGAGTCGATCGCCGCCTGGGTGTCGCTGTCGCAGGCGCTACCGCCGCCCAGGCTCATGTTGATCACCTCGGCCGGGTTCGGGTTGTCCGGTACGCCGTCGATATGGCCACCCGACGCCCACACAATCGCATCGTTGATGTCGGAGGTGTAGCCACCGCAACGGCCGAGTGCCCGTACCGGCACCACGCGCGCGTTATAGGCAATGCCGGCGCCGCCGGTGCCGTTGTTGGTGACCTCGGCAATCGTGCCGGACACATGCGTGCCATGCCAGCTGCTCGGCTCGGCGGCCGAACCGGTCCCGCAGTCGTTGTCCTCCACGCCATCGCCCTGGTCCCAGCCGCCCGGCACGCGGCCGTCGGTGTCGCGTCGCGCCATCCAGCCGTCGGTGATGAAGTCATAGCCGGGCAATAGATTCGGCTCGAGGTCGATATGATGGGTCGCGCCGGTGTCGATCACCGCCACCACCACGCCGGCACCGGTGGCACCGGCATCCCATGCGCTGGTCACGCGCGCACCGCCAGGACCGGTGCCGTAGTGCCACGCCTGGTAGGTGGCCAGCATCGGATCGTTCGGCAGCGAGGCCCGATGCATGAGCTTGTCGACGCCGACGTATTCGACATCCGGATCAGCGGCAATGGCGCGCATCAGCGCCTCGGCCTGGCCTTGGTCCAGCCGCTGCGAAGCACGTACGACGTGGCGGCCACCGACGGTGGTGCGCAGCGTGGTCACGCGCAGCGCTGCCTGGCCCGGCTGGGCCGCGGTGGCGGCGGCGCCCAGTTGCGGGCGCGCGCGTTCAGTGGCCGCGTCGAGTGCGCGCTGGCGCTGCGCCGGCTGCAAGCGCTCGGCGCTGCCATTGCGGTACTTGACGATGAAGCGCTGGTGGAAGCCGGCATCGTGCAGTGCCGACAGGTCGAGGTTGGCAGGCGCAACGGTGGCGGCAGTGGCCAGCGCGGGCGCGCAGGCGGCGGCGAGCATCAGGCTCAGGACGGTGCGACGGGCGATCATCTGGGTGGTTTTCCGGTAGGCGAAGTGAGTCCTTGCCGCCGGGCGGCGGCAAGGGAAGGCAGGAATGCGAGGGGTTACAGGTCGACGCCGAAGCCGACGCCGGCGGAGCGGTCGTCGCCGCTGAAGGCACCGCCGATGCTGATCGATGCGCGCTCGCCGATCGATTTGGCATAGCCGACCGACAGCGCGGTTTCACCGTTCTGCCAGCCGACGCCGGCCGCCACGCGTCCACGCGCGCTGCGGCTGTTGGCGGCATTGATGGACATGTTCATCATCGCCGAGCCCATCGCGCCCTGGCGGTCGATGCGCTTGTCCTGCAGTTGCAGGCGGCGCTCGATCTGGCTGCCGAGGCCGCTGAACTGGTCGCTCAACTGCTGCACGCGGCTGTCGGTGTAGCTGTTGGCGCTGCTCAACGTCTGGGTCGCGGTGGTATCGGTGTAGGCATTGGCCGTGGCTACGGCCTGCGCGTCTCCGGCCTGCACCTGCTGCACGTTGGCGGCATCGGTGGCGGCGCTGCCGGCCGCCACGTGGGTCACCCGGCGTTCGTTGCCGTTGCTGCCGACCGACACCGTGTTGGCCTCATCGGCCACCGAGCCCTGGCCCAGGGCGACAGCGCCTTCGGCCGTGGCCGTGGCGCCCTGGCCGATCGCCGTGCCGCTGGCAGCGCTGACGCTGGCATCGGCGCCGATGGCCACGGCATTGGTCGCCGCCGCACTCACCGTGACGTTGCTGCCCACCGCGGTGCTGCCATCGGCCTCGACGGTCGCGCCCTGGCCGATCGCTGTATCGGCGGCGTCGCGGGCCAGGCTGCCCGGACCGAACGCAATGCCCTTGCCGTGGCCGCCGGGCACGCCGCCACCGGGACTGTGTTCGAGCGAGTCGATGCGGCCGAAGACCGCATCGAGCGCCTGGTCCACGGCGCCGAAGGCAGCGGCGACATTGGTGTAGCGGCTGCCCTGCAGCGAATAGCCGGCTATCGCATAGCTGCCATCGAGCTGGCGGCTGGCGCCGCCCAGCAGCGAGGCGACCGAGTCGAGCTGGCCAATATTGGCCGCATCGCTGGCCACGCCGCCGGCGTGGACATTGCTGATCGTGGTGCCCTCGCTACCGCCGCCCAGGGTGATGCGGTCACGGGCCTGGGCGTCGTCGTACTTCACCGCCGCCGCGTCGATCGCACCGACATTACCGCTGACATCGGCCACCGCCGCGTCCAGCTGGCCCTTGTTCACCGCGTCGGTGGCATCGGTGCCGTCGGCCACGTTGACGATCTGGCGCTCGGCGCCGGCGCTGCCGACCGACACCGTATTGGCGCGATCGGCGAGCGAATTGGCGCCGATGGCCACCGCGTTGTCGGCGAACACCATCGCGCCATTGCCCAGTGCCGTCCCCAGTCGGTTGTCGGCAATGGCGTAGGCGCCGAGGGCGACACTGTCCTCGCCGCTGGCCATCGCGTTATAGCCGCTGGCCACGGCGTCCAGGCCGAGGGCAAACGCGTTGGTGCCCACGGCCACGCTGTTGCCGCCTTGCGCCAGCGCGTAGGCGCCGACTGCGGTGTCGTAGTCACCCATTGCCTGGCTGTGTTCGCCCAGTGCGGTGGCCGAGGTGCCGGAAGCCTGCGCGGCCGCGCCGAACGCGCTGGCCGAGTCGTTGTCGGCCAGCGCGGCATCGCCGAGGGCCAGGGCGTAATCGGCCTGCGCGCTGGCACCCATGCCGACGGCCATGGCATGGCTGATGTCCGGCCCGCCGCTGTAGCCGACCGCCGCCTCGTTGCCGAGCGCCAGGTTCGCGGTGCCAAAGCCGCCCCATACTTCCGTGTTCTTGCCGATGGCGATGTCTTCGCGCCAGGTCGCAACGGCATCGCGCCCGATCGCCAGGCTGTCGATGCCGTAGGCCACCGCTTCCTGGCCAATGGCAATCGCATAGGCATCGTGGGCGGTGCTCAAGGCGCCGATCGAGATGCTCTGGTGGCCGCCGGCGTTGGCATAGAAACCCAGCGAGGCCGAGCCATTGACCAGGGTCTGGTCGAGGCCGCCGTACTGGCCGGTGGTCAGGCCGTCATCGGTGACGTGGTCGGTATCGCGGTCGCCGGTGGAAGCCGCCGGGCCGACGGCAGCGTCGTAGTTGCCCCAGGCGTATGCACCAGAGCCCAGCGACTGTGCACCATACCCGCTGGCGAAAGCACGGCCGTACGAGCTGGACGCGCGGGGGTTGCCCGAATAGCCGCCCAGTGCCGGGTTGTAGTCGAGAAATCCGCCGATGGCCGTTGAAGACGGGCCGATCGCGTTGGCGTAATTGCCGATGGCCGTGCTCTTGTTGCCGTAGGCCGTGGCGTTGTAGCCGAAGGCGCTGCCCCAGCCGCGCACGGAAACGGCGCCCACGCCCACGACCGTGCTGTTCTCGTCTTTGTAGCTGGTGCCATATAGCGCATAACCGGTGTTCGGATCCTTCGCCGGCAGGCCGGTCACCGGGTCGAAGGCCAGCAGCACTGTATCCCCCTGAGTGCCGGCCCTTGCACCGATGACGACGTTGTTGGTGCCCTGCGACTTGGCGGAGGTGCCGATCACGATCGAGTCTGTGGCCGGGCCGACCGACTGCTTCAGCGTGGTCTCGCCGAAGCCGGTCATGGGAGTCTTCACCAGCGCTTCGGCAAATGCGCCCGAGCCGAGGACGATGGTGCCCTCGCCGTTGGCGCGCGCCGCGCTGCCGATGGCGATCGCGTTCTTCGCCGGGCCGGCGACCTTGGTCGATACCAAGGTGGAAATGCCGTCGACGGTGTTCATCGATAGCGTTTCGGTGGTGAGCTCTGCGACCGCGCCGGTTCCCATGGCCAGGCTGTCGCTGCCATTAGCCCGTGCCTGCTGGCCGATCGCGACGCCGCCGCTGAAGGTGCCGGTGGCCGCCTCGCTGCTGGAGCTGCTGGTGACGTTGGAATAGGTGCCGGAAGTGATCTTGGTGGTGGTGGTCTTCAGCGCCTGGGTCTGCGCCTGGGCGCCCAAGGCCACGCTGTCGTCCTGCACGGCGACCGAGTGCAGGCCAATGGCCACTGCGCCAGCGCCGCGGGACTGTGCGGCAGCACCCACGGCGGTGGCATTGGCGCCGCTGGCCCAGGTGATCTCGTCGGCATCGACCAGGCCATCGCCATCGCTATCCACCCACGCACCGACCGCGGTGGATGCATCGCCGGTTGCCTGGGCAGCGGGGCCGCAAGCCAGGGCGCCAGCCCCCGTCGCCGTGGCATCGAGCGGCAGCGCGTTGCCGGCGTCGTCCACCAACTGGCAGTGCGTGCCGGCCGCCAGGGCCGGGAAGGACATCGCGGACAGCAAGGCGAGCGTGAGCGCGCGTCGGGGCAGGGCGGGTGCGGACGGCATGGAAGGCATGTCGGGTCTCGGTTGGCGAATGAGGAATCCCCGCTGTGTCGCAGGGGGCCTGCCGCAACCTGTGCTGCAATTCCACCTCGGGCTTGAACGCTCGATCACAACGCCGCGCGGCCTCATCACAGATCGATGACAACGCCTTCCAAGTGACTGATTTACGTCGGATGTCGCAGCGGGCACCGCCGGGTAGACAGCCCGCGTGCAGGGTCCGTGCCGCAGGTACCGGTTTTTGCAGCGCAACATGCCAAATCCGCAACTGCTGATAGAGTTCGGCCCGACGTCCGCGGACGTCGCAAGACCCGCCCTGTATTCAGTTTCTTCCTCAACGGCCCTGGTGCCGTTTTGTTTCCGGACCTTCTGTTAGCGCTAACGGAATAGCCCGGGAAAGAATCGGAATAGCGGGTGATGCCGTCCATCGAATCAATGTTTTAGGAGCATGGGATGAAGTTGGTCGCAGGCATCGATGCCGGCACGCAAAGCATCAAGGTGGTGGTCTATGACCCGCAGGCGCGGCAAGTAGTCGCTTCGGCCAGCGCGGCGCTGGAGTTGATCAGTGGCGAGGACGGCAGCCGTGAGCAGGAAGCCTCCTGGTGGCTGGACGCGGTGCGCAGCTGCTTCTCGCGCATCGACCCGGCACTGCGCGCGCAGGTGGCCGCATTGGCGGTCTCCGGCCAGCAGCATGGCTTCGTGCCGCTGGATGCCGAAGGCAATGTCCTGGCCCCGGCCAAGCTGTGGTGCGACACCAGCACCAGCGCCGAGTGCACGGAGATCATGGACGCCGTCGGCGGCGCCGCGCGCTGCATCGAACTGGCCGGCAACCCTATCCTGGCTGGCTACACCGCCTCCAAGCTGCCGTGGACGCGCAAGCATCGTCCGCAGGTGTACGCCAAGCTGGCGAAGATCCTGCTGCCGCACGACTACCTCAACTTCTGGCTGACCGGGCAGTACTTCTGCGAATACGGCGATGCCTCCGGCACCGGCTGGCTGGACGTGCGCACGCGCACCTGGTCGGCTGAGCTGCTGCGCGCCACCGATCCGCAGCGCGACCTCTCCGAGTGCCTGCCGCCGCTGGTAGAGGCGGGCGCGACCTTCGCCATCGCCGCCAATATCGCCGACGAACTCGGCCTGCCGCGCGCTGCAGTGGTGGCCGCCGGTGGTGGCGACAACATGATGGCGGCCTTCGGCACCGGCGCGGTGGTGCCGGGCAAGCTGTCGATGAGCCTGGGTACCTCGGGCACGCTGTTCGCCTATTCCGACGTGCCGGTGGTCGATCCCGCCGGTGCCTGGGCTGCATTCTGTTCCTCGTCCGGCGGCTGGATGCCGTTGATCTGCACGATGAACTGCACCGTGGCGACCGAATCGATCGCGCGCCTGTTCGGCTTCAGCTCGCGCGAAGGCGACTCCCGCATCGCCGCCAGCGAACCGGGCGCGGCCGGCCTGACCTTGCTGCCGTTCCTCAATGGCGAGCGCACCCCGGACCTGCCGCTGGGCAAGGGTGTACTGGCCGGCATGGACATGCACAACCTGGGCGAAGCCAACCTCTACCGCGCGGCGATGGAAGGGGCCACCTACAGCCTCAAGTACGGCTACGACGCCTTCGTCGCCGCCGGCATGCGGTTCGACGCCATCGTCCTCACCGGCGGCGGTAGCAATAGCGCGGCGTGGCGGCAGATGGTCGCCGACATCTTCGACCTGCCGGTCGAAGTGCCGCGCCAGGCCGAGGGCGCCGCCTTCGGCGCCGCGTTGCAGGCGTTGTGGGCATGGCAGGCCGGGCAGGGCGAGAACACCTCGCTGGCCGAACTGGTGGCCACCCACCTCAGCGCCGACCCGGCACTGGGCGCGCGCCCCGACCGCAGCCGCCATGCGGCCTACGCCAAGGCCTATCGCCGCTTCCTCGACCACCTCTCCGCCGTGCGGCCGCTGTACGCCGCTTGATCCATTCCCTCTCTGATCCTCCTCCCCAACTTGCAGACAGGTAAACGACCATGAGCACCCAACCTTTCATCGGCGCCAAGGAATACTTCCCCGGCATCGGCCGCATTCCGTTCGAAGGCCGCGACTCGGACAATCCGTTGTCGTTCAAGGTCTACGACGCGAACAAGAAGATCGGCGACAAGACCATGGCCGAGCACCTGCGTTTCGCGGTGTGCTACTGGCACAGCTTCTGCGGCAACGGCGCCGATCCGTTCGGCCCGGGCACCCGCAACTACGGCTGGGACGCCGGCAGCGACCCGCTTAAGCGCGCCGAAGCCAAGTCCGACGCCGCCTTCGAATTCTTCACCAAGCTCGGTGCGCCGTACTGGTGCTTCCACGACATCGACCTGTCGCCGGATGCCGAAGACATCGGCACCTATGAGAAGAATCTCAAGCATATGGTCGCCATTGCCAAGCAGCGCCAGGCCGACACCGGCATGAAGCTGCTCTGGGGCACCGCCAACCTGTTCTCGCACCCGCGCTACATGAACGGTGCGTCGACCAACCCGGACTTCAACGTCGTCGCCCGCGGCGCGGTGCAGGTCAAGGCGGCGCTGGAAGCCACCGTCGAGCTCGGCGGCGAAGGCTACGTGTTCTGGGGCGGCCGCGAAGGCTACGCCTCGCTGGTCAACACCCAGATGAAGCGCGAGCAGGAGCACATGGCGCGTTTCCTCACCGCCGCGCGCGACTACGGCCGCAGCATCGGCTTCAAGGGCAACTTCCTGATCGAGCCCAAGCCGATGGAGCCGATGAAGCACCAGTACGACTTCGACAGCGCCACGGTGGTCGGCTTCCTGCGCCAGCACGGCCTGGACAAGGACTTCAAGCTCAACATCGAAGCCAACCACGCCACCCTGTCCGGCCACACCTTCGAGCACGACCTGCAGGTCGCCTCGGACGCCGGCATGCTCGGCTCGATCGACGCCAACCGCGGCAACCCGCAGAACGGCTGGGACACCGACCAGTTCCCGACCGACCTCTACGACACCGTCGGCGCCATGCTGGTGGTGCTGCGCCAGGGCGGCCTGCAGCCGGGCGGCCTGAACTTCGACGCCAAGGTGCGCCGCGAGTCGTCCGATCCGCAGGACCTGTTCCTGGCCCACATCGGCGGCATGGACGCCTTCGCCCGCGGCCTTGAAGTCGCCCACGCGCTGCTGACCGCCTCGCCGCTGGAAACCTGGCGCAAGGAACGCTACGCCAGCTTCGACGCCGGCGCCGGCCAGGAATTCGAACAGGGCAAGCTGGGCCTGGCCGATCTGGCCACGTATGCTGGCAAGGCCGGCGAGCCGAAGCAGGTCAGCGGTCGCCAGGAAGCCTACGAGAACCTGCTCAACCAGTACCTGATCCGCTGAGCCTTCTCCAACCACCGACCTCCGACTGTTGGGTGAATACATGTCAAGTGTTCCGCTAGAGGCCGGCGCGCATGCCGGCGAAAACACGCGCTTCATCATCCTGATCAGCTGCGTCGCCACCATCGGCGGCTTCCTGTTCGGGTTCGACAGTGGCGTCATCAACGGCACCGTCGACGGCCTCAAGCAGACCTTCCAGTCGAGTTCGGCCGGCATTGGCTTCGAGGTCGCCTCGATGCTGCTGGGCTGTGCGATCGGCGCGTTCTTCGCCGGTCGCCTGGCCGACCGCTGGGGCCGCCGCGCGGTGCTGATCATCGCCGCGGTGCTGTTCCTGCTCTCGGCCATTGGTGCTGGCCTTGCGCACAGCTCGGCGGTATTCGTGTTCGCCCGGGTCATGGGCGGATTTGCGGTAGGCGCGGCGAGCGTGATGTCGCCGGCCTACATCGCCGAAGTCGCCTCGGCCCGCTACCGCGGGCGGCTGGCCACAGTGCAGCAGATCGCGATCATCAGCGGCCTGTTCTGCGCCTTCCTCAGCAACTTCCTGCTCGCACGCGCAGCCGGCGCTTCCACCGAAGCACTGTGGCTGGGCCAGGAAGCCTGGCGCTGGATGTTCTGGATGCAGGCGATTCCGTCGGGCATCTTCCTGCTGCTGTTGCTCACCATCCCGGAAAGCCCGCGCTACCTGGTGGTGAAGGGGCGTCGCGACGATGCGCTGGCGGTGCTGACGCGCCTGTACGGCGAAGGCGAAGCGCGCAACAAGCTGGTTGAGATCGGCAACTCGCTGGCCGAGGACCACCACCGCCCGAGCCTGAAGGACCTGGTGAGCAAGCACACCGGCAAGATCCGTCCGATCGTCTGGATCGGCGTCGGCCTGGCGGTGTTCCAGCAGCTGGTGGGCATCAACGTGGTGTTCTACTACGGCGCGGTGTTGTGGCAGGCGGTCGGCTTCTCGGAGAACGACGCGCTGCTGATCAACGTCCTGTCCGGTGCACTGAGCATCGGTGCCTGCCTGGTCACGGTGGTGCTGATCGACAAGATCGGCCGCAAGCCGCTGCTGTGGGTCGGTTCGGTCGGCATGGCGGTATCGCTGGCGCTGGTGACGTACGCCTTCGCCAGTGCCTCGGTCGACGCCACCGGCAAGCTGATGTTGGCCGGCGGCATGGGCACGTTGGCGCTGATCGCGGCCAATGTGTACGTGGTGTTCTTCAATATGTCCTGGGGTCCGGTGATGTGGGTGATGTTGGGTGAGATGTTCCCCAACCAGATCCGCGGCTCGGGCCTGGCGGTGGCCGGCGCGGCGCAGTGGACGTCGAACTTCCTGATCACGGTGTCGTTCCCGATTCTGCTGGGCAGCATTGGCTTGGCGGGTGCGTACGGGATCTATACGGTGGCTGCGTTCCTTTCGATCTTCTTCGTGCTCAAGTATGTGTATGAGACGAAGGGGCGCGAGTTGGAGCAGATGACTGGGTGATTTTTCGCCTTGTTATGTCTGGGAGGCCGCCTTTTTGGCGGCCTTCTTTTTGTGCGGACTTTTTGTTTTTCCGTGCGGCGTTCGGGGCCGGGCCCTTGCCCCGGGGGACGCCAAATACTGCATCCTGCGTGTCTCGTTGGGCGACGTCCCTGTCGCCCAACGCCCCCGGGGCAAGGGCCCGGCCCCGAACGCCCGATAGAAGGTCGCGTTTGTGTGGGGAGTTCCCCTCATCCGTCGCTGTCGCGACACCTTCTCCCAGAGGGAGAAGGTCGGCATGCAGTTTTGCAGCTGCAATCAATCGCCAACAGCGTTTGCTGTCCTTCTCCCGTTGCGGGAGAAGGTGCCGCGACAGCGGCGGATGAGGGGGCTTTTTCTCTCCCCACACACCGCGCTGACTATCGGGCGTTCGGGGGCTGGAGCCGATTGGCCTACACGGACGTATTCACGGCGTGTCCCGAAAGGCTCCAGCCCCCGGACGCCGCCGATAAAAACAAAACAACATCAAGCACCAGGCGCAGCAACAGACCCCCGCTTGACCAGCGTATGCGCCAACACCTTATCCACCGGCGTATTGTCCTGCCGCCGAATCCCACGCATCAAGATATCCACCGCACTATCGGCCATCGCCGCAATCGGCTGCCGCACCGTCGTCAGTTCAGGCCACACCGTCGTTGCCGCCGACGTATCGTCGAAGCCCACCACTGACAAATCCCGCGGCACATCCAGCCCGCGCCGATGCGCCACCGACACCACCGCCGCGGCCATGTCGTCGTTGCTGGCCACGATCGCGCTGGGACGTTGTCGCCGCGCCAGCAATTTTTCCGCGGCCCTCAGCCCCGAGCGATAGGTGAACTCGCCCGGCTGGATCCACGCCGGTTCTACGCCGATGCCTGCCTCTTCCAGCGCGGCGCGAAAGCCTTCGAAGCGGCGCGCGCTCGCGGTCTGGTTCGGGTGGCCATGGATGAAACCGAAACGGCGGTGGCCCAGGCTGATCAGGTAGCGCGTCATTTCGCGGCAGGCCTGGAAGTCGTCCACGCGTACGCGTGAAATCGCGCTCTCTTCGCGGCCGGAGGCGATCGCCACGACCGGCACGCCGGCGTCGACGAGTTCGGCAATGACGGTGGGCGATTCGCATAGCGGCGGTGGCAGGATCACGCCGGCGACGCTACGGGCCAGCGTCCGAGCCGCCTCGCGTTCGGCTTCCGGGTCCACTGCGTCCCAGGCGTCTACCACCAATTGTGCTGCTGCGCGGGCGCCGCCGCGTAGCGCGCCCACCAGCAGTTCGCGCAGGTAGCCTTCGCTGGGGTTGGTGTAGACCAGGGCAATGCGCGTGGTTTGTGCCGCGGCCAGCGAGCTGGCCGCGAGGTTGGGGGTGTAGCCCAGTTGCTTGACCGCGCGCATCACCCGTTCGCGCGTGCTTTCGCGCACGTGCACTTTGGCGTTGACTACGCGCGAGACGGTCATCGGCGAGACCCCGGCAAGCCGGGCCACTTCATCGATGGTGGTGGCCTCGCCTTTGCGGCGTGCGGACTTTTTGGCCGTGGCCAATATGTTCCCCTTTGCTGGAATGCGCCGGGCGACAGCGAATGGCCAGGCCATTCCAACGCGCGCCTGGCGCGAGCGGCGGACGATGCCCGATGGTAGCGGGAACCGGCCGCGGGGGTCACGCGGCCGGCAACAGGAACTCGGCCGCGCTGTCAGCGGTCCGCGCGGGCGGGGTGGGGGAAGCGAACTTCGACGTGGGTGCCGCCGCCGCGTCGCGACTCCACCACCAGCTGGCCGCCCAGCAGGCGCGCGCGTTCGCCCATGCTGATCAGCCCCAGCCCGGAGGCGGCACCGGCTTGCCTGCGCGGCAGGCCGATACCGTCGTCGGCGATAGAGAGCACGCATTCCTGATCGTCGCAACGCAGTAGTACCCACACCTCGTGCGCGTGTGCGTGTCGTTCGACATTGTTGACCGCTTCCTGGACGATGCGGAACAGGCTCAGTTCGTTGGCGTCATCCAGCCCCTCGGGCGGTGCGACTTCGCACTGGATGCGCAAGGTCGAGCGCTGCGCATGGTTCTGGCAAAAACCCAGCAATGCACTGGCCAGTCCGGTGAAGCGCAGCATCGCCGGGTGCAGGCCATGCGACAGGTTGCGAATGTCGTTGCAGACCTTCAGCAGGTCCTGTTGCAGGTCGTTGGCGGCGCTGCGCTGGACTGGATCGAGTTCGCGCTTGAGGTAGCTCAGCCGGATCGACAAGGCGGCCAGCGACTGGTTGATGTCATCGTGCAGCTCGCGCGCGATGCGCGTGCGCTCTTCCTCCTGCACGACCAGAACGCGGCCGGTAAGCGCACTGAGCTGGTGGTACGCGTCACGCAGCCGCCGGCTGGCGGCGCGCTGCTGCTCCAGCATCACCGAGATCAACCACAGCGCGCCGGCGGCGGCGCAGATCCAGGCCTGCATGCTCAACATTGCGGCATCGGCAGGCAGGCGCCCGAACGGCCCGCCGCCGCGCAAACTGAAAGACAGGCCCATGACCGCACATGCCAGCAGTCCCATGCATGCGCCGCCGAGCCCGAAGCGCACCAGGCTCCACAACAGCACCGGCGTAGCCGCGATAGTCAGCAGCCCGGAGGGCAAGGGTATTGCGGCGGCCGGCGACCACAGCCACGCTGGCACCAGGGCCAGCATCAGCGCCACGCACAGGTCGCGCACCAACCGGTGCCAGCGCGGCAACGGTGGGCCGGAGAGGATGGCCATGGCCATCGGCAGCAGCAACAAGTAGCCGGCGCAATGCATCAACAGCAAACCGAGCAGCTCCTCGCGGCGGCTATAACCGTTGCCGGCGTCGCTTGCCCAGGCCGAGAGCCAGGCGACCTGCAGTGCCGGTAGCGCCAAACCAATGGTCACCATCAGGCGCAAGCCGCGGCCAAAATCGGCCGCCGGCCAGCGCAGTGCGCTTTCCCGGCGCAGCAGCCAGGCCAGCCCGAGCGCTGGCAGCGGCAGGCCGAGTGCAAGCAGCGCAACCTCCGAGGCAGATGCCTTTTGCAGCAGAGCCAGGAACAGGGCGATGCCGGCTGCCGCGCCCGCAGCCGGCGCGAGCCACCCGTCAGTGCGGCGGCTCAATAGCCACGCCAGCAAGAGCGGCGGAGCCACCGAGAGCGAGGAGACGCGTTCCTGCCAATGCCAGACCGAGGCGGCCAGCATTTCACCGAAGAAGCACAGCGCCATCAATAACAGCGCGGGTGTGAACTGTTCACGCCGGCGCCGCAACGGAAGCCCCGCGACCGCCCGCATCTGCTCCTGCAACGAGTGAGGGGCTCTCATGGCCTGCCTATCCTCCGAATCCGTGGGAGTGGTGCGGCATGAATCAGTTGCCCGCAGTATGCACCGACACCCGCGGCTCGCGACAAGCTTCCCGATCGCCGCTCTTCACGGACGTATCACGAGACTTTCACGCCGCGCAGTTAGCCTGCAGCGCAGGAAACGACCGGATCCCGGTCACGCGAAGCGGGTCGTCGAATGTGGGTTTCGACACCGAAGCATCGCCTTTGCAAGGAGAAGAGCGCATGGCTCTTGCGATGTGTGAGGCGCTACCGGCAATGGCGCGCCGGCGCCTGGTACTGGCCGATGATCACCTGCTGGTCGCCCAGGGCGTGGAGCGCCTGCTGCTCGAGTACTTCGATGTCATTGCGCTGGTCTTCGACGGCAATTCGCTGCTCGACGCCATTCGCCGCGAATCCCCGGACCTGGTGATCGCCGATATCAGCATGCCGGGCATGACCGGCATCGACGTGATGCGCCGCGCACAGGAAGAGGCGATCCGGATCCCCTTCATCTTCCTCACCATGCATGCCGATTCGGAGATGGCCTCGCGCGCGATCTGCGCCGGTGGCAGCGGCTATGTTCTGAAGAACTCCGCTGGCGAGGAATTGCTCTACGCCGTGCAGCAGGTACTCGAAGGCAAGACCTACGTGACCCCGACGCTGGCGGCCAATGCCATCACCACCTCGCAGCGGCGCCGCCGCAATCTCACCGACAAGCAGCAGCGGGTGCTGGAATATGTCGCCCGCGGCTTGCGTTCCAAGCAGATCGCCTTCGAGCTGGGCGTGTCGGTGCGGACGATCGAATCGCACAAGTACGCGATCATGCAGGAGTTGGGGGTGCACGGCACGCTTGAACTGGTCCGCCGCGCCGAGCAGGAAGGCCTTATCTCCCCGCGCGCCTGAGGTATCGGTTCGCCAATTCATCGTGGCCCAGTAGTTTTACTTGGCCTACTACGGTCTTTTTGCCGACGCCAGCCACGGTCCGGGCGCGCACGATGGATGCCCGTGTCTGGAAGCCGGGAACATGAAGCGCGTACGCGTACTGCTGGCGGAGGATGGCTGGGCCATGTCACGTGAGCTCGGTGCGATCCTGCAACAGGATTGCGAAGTGCTGTCGACGGTGAGCGACGGCTACGCCCTGGTGCGCATGGTGCGGATGATGCGCCCGGACGTGGTCGTCACCGATATTTCGATGCCGGGCCTGACTGGCCTGCAGGCGGTGGAGCAGTTGATAGAAGAGGGCTTGGCCCCGCGTGTGGTCTTCGTCACCGTGCACGCCGAGCCCCAGTTGGTCTCCCATGCAATGGGCCTGGGCCAATGCGGCTACGTGCTCAAGGCCGACGCGGTGGAAGACCTGCTGCCCGCCGTGCACGCCGCCCTCGGGGGGAGGACCTACCTGTCCGCTTCCCTGGTCGCCCACTGAGGCTGGCGCGTCATGCCAGCAAGCCGAACAAGCTAGCGGCCAGCTCATCGACCGAAAATGCCAGCAACAGCAATGGGGCCAGCGGCAGCAGGGCGGCACCGCCGATCCGCAGGACGCCCCAGCGCGTGATCGGCAGTGGTGAGATCTGTCGAATGGTGGCGTAGACAGCGGTGAAATCGGCCAGGGCGGAGGAATCCGGGGCATCCAGCAAGTCGCGGCCGTCGTCGGCCGCCTGGCCACGGCGCCAGCGGCGGTCGAAGCTGCGTGCGGCGCGATTGCCGAGTGCGTCGTACTTCAGCAGGGCGTGCCACTTCAACCGCAGCAAGGTCGGCGAGAGCAATAGCAGCGGTGCCAGCACCAGCGCGGTCGCGCCGATGACATAGCCGGTGATCAGGTAGCGCAGGGAGAACAGGCTCGCGCCCAGGTACACCATGTGGTTGGCGAAGACCCCGCACAGCACCGCCCCATTGGCCAGCGAGATCACCGCGAAGCGTTCCTGCGCCAGGCCCAGGAAGCCCAGCCCGGCCGCGCCGTCGGGGTGCGCCGCGTGCAGGTCGAGCCTGACCCGGGTCAAGGTCCACAGCAGGTAGGTCCAGAGCAGCAGGCGCCACAGCCAGACCAGCATGATGAAGCGGAACAACGGCAGCGAGACATAGTGCAGCCAGAGGCCGGCCGAGCTCAGCTGGCCGTCGCTGTGCACGCTCCACTGGGCCACGCCGGGCAGGCGGTCGCCCAGAGGTGCGCCGGGAAGTGCCAGCGGCACCAGCGCGAGCAGCAGGCACGCCACTTCCGGCCAGGTGGCGTCGCGCCATTGCCGCACGCGTCTCAACGAGGCCGCCAGCGCTGGCTGGCGCGCCGGCGCCACCAGCGAGGCGTGGATGAACTGGCGCGCGGCCGCCCGCAGCATCTGGTCGCTGCGCGGCGCGAGCAGCACCAACATCGGTAGCGCGATCAACAAGCGGCTCAAGACGGCGTAGTCCGACAGCAGCGCCAGGTGCTGCTGCCCACGCCACAAGCTGCCGTCGAGCGCGCAATGCATGGCCAGCGGCGCGAAGGTCAGCACCAATAGCGTGACGCACAACCACGTGGCCGCACGCGTGCCCGGCCCGATCAGGCGCAGCCGCTTGAGCACGCTGTGCGTGGGGCCGCCACGCATCAGCGAAAGATTGTCGCCCGGCATGGCCGGAAGGTCTCCTGCAGGTGTCGGTGTCGGCCGACGTTGCCAGCGGTGCGGCGCCTGCGCGTCAGTAAAAATACTGGCGCCGGACTGGTAGTAACCCGATTGCGCGCGGCACCGCCCCAGCACGAAGCTGTTGACCTCGACATGGAGGCGGACGTGGACGCTTTTCTAGATTTCATCCACCGGTTCTGGTCCGACATGGTCGCCCGCACCGATGGCCCGATGACCTTCCGCCTGCTGCTGCAGCCGCTGATGGCGATCATCACCGCCACCATCGACGGCCTGCGCGACGCCAAGCTGGGCCGTTCGCCGTACTTCGTCAAGCTCATGCAGGGCGCCAGCTATGGCGAGCGCGTGCAGACTTTCCGCGAGGGTTTCTCGGCGGTGGCGCGCATCCTGCTGCTCGGCGTGGTCATGGATGTGATCTACCAGTTCAAGGTGTTTGGCGCTTTCAGCCATCCGCTGGAGACCCTGGTCATCGCCATTTTGCTGGCCTTCGTGCCCTACCTGGTGCTGCGGGGTCCGGTCGCCCGCATCGCGCGTCGCTGGCGGCAACGGCACGGCCACCCCTGAGGACCGAATCTATGACACAGACTCCCCACAACGGATCCCCCGCCTCACCTCGTGCAGCGGACACGCCGCCGGTGCGCCCCCACCGGCTCGAGGAAACCGCCCCGCCACCGCTGCCGCAGGTGGACGCGAACAACGCCGATGCCGCTTCGGTGACCTACTCGCACTACCGCACCGGCCTGTCCAACCATCGCACGCAGCTCTCCGAGCACCGCACCTCGTTGTCGGAGTACCGCACCGACCTGTCCGGCGAACGTACCGAGATGTCGATGCGCCGCACCGGGCTGTCGTTCCAGCGCACCCGCATGAGCGCAGACCGCACGTTGATGTCGATCATGCGCACCGCGCTGTCGCTGATCGGCTTCGGCTTCACCATCTACCAGGTCTTCAGCCACCTGGTGGAGCAGGCCCTGCATGTGGGCTTCAGCACGCATGCGCCGCGCAATTTCGGCATGGCCCTGGTCATCCTGGGCGTGTTGATGCTGACCCTGGGAATCGTCTACCACCTGCAGTTCATGCGCGCGCTGCGCAAGGAGCGTACGCAGATGGCACAGGAAGGGCTGATCCACGGCGAGAGCCCGTACCCGGTATCGCTGAGCCTGATCATTGCGGTCCTGCTTTGGATGGTGGGGCTGCTCGCCATCACCAGCATGGTGTTCGACCTCAACCTGCCGACCTGATTTTTGACTCGCTGCCCCGCGCTCCCCCGAGGATTTTGGTTATGGTCAAGTCACCCGCAAAGAAGGCGCCGGCCCCGAAGGTTGCCGCCAGGAAGGCCGCGCCGGCGGCTTCGAAGAAGCCCGCCAGCGGCGGTACGCGCAAGCCCAACATCCTGGTGATCTGGGGCGATGACGTCGGTATCAGCAATCTCAGTTGCTATAGCCACGGCCTGATGGGCTACCAGACCCCGAACATCGACCGCCTCGCCAAGGAGGGGATGATGTTCACCGACGCGTACGGCGAACAGTCGTGCACCGCGGGCCGCTCCTCCTTCATTACTGGCCAGAGCGTGTACCGCACCGGCCTTTCTAAAGTCGGCATTCCCGGCGCACCTATCGGGATGACCGACAAGGCAGTGACCATTGCCGGCGCGCTCAAGAACCAGGGCTACCGGACCGGCCAGTTCGGCAAGAACCACCTCGGCGATCTCAACCACATGTTGCCGACCAACCATGGCTTCGACGAATTCTTCGGCAACCTGTACCACCTCAATGCCGAGGAAGAGCCGGAGATGTACGACTACTATCCGGAAGCGGAGTTCGCCGAATTCCGCAAGGGGATCGAGCCGCGCGGCGTCATCCACAGTTGGGCCACCGACAAGGACGACGCGACCGTGCAGCCGCGCTGGGGCAAGGTGGGCAAGCAGAAGATCGAAGACACCGGTCCGCTGAACATCGAGCGCATGGAGACCTGCGACGATGAGTTCGTCGCGGCCGCCAAGGACTTCATCCAGCGTGCGCAGGACAAGGACGAGCCATTCTTCGTGTGGCTCAACACTACCCACATGCACTGCTTCACCCACACCAAGAAATCCAGCCTTGGCCAGGCGGGGCGCTGGCAGTCGCCGTACCACGACACCATGATCGACCACGACAAGAACGTCGGCGAGATGCTCGACTTCCTCGAGGAGCTGGGAATCGACGAAGACACCTTCGTCATGTATTCGACCGACAACGGCCCGCACCGTAACTCCTGGCCGGACGCGGCGACCACGCCGTTCCGCAGCGAGAAGAACACCAACTGGGAAGGCGCCTTCCGTGTTCCCCTGCTGGTGCGCTGGCCTGGCAACATCCAGCCGGGCGCCATCTCCAACGAGATCATCCAGCACCACGACTGGTTCCCTACTTTCCTGGCCATGGCCGGCGAGCCCGACATCGTCGAGAAGGCCAAGAAGGGCTACAAGGCCGTGGGCCGGACCTACAAGAACCACATCGACGGCTACAACCTGGTCCCCTACCTGACCGGCGAGGTCGCCAAGAGCCCGCGCAATCTCTTTATCTATCTCAGCGACGACGGCGACGTTCTGGGCCTGCGCTACGACAAGTGGAAGGTCGTTTTCATGGAACAGCGTTGCAAGGGGACCATGCAGGTCTGGGCCGAGCCCTTCACCCGGTTGCGCCTGCCCAAGCTGTTCAACCTGCGCACCGATCCGTATGAGTACGCCGACATCACATCCAATTCCTATTACGAGTGGTTCCTTTACCACGCCTACATCCTGTACGGGGCGTTTGCGATCGCGGACAAATGGGCGGCGACCTTCAAGGATTTTCCGCCTATCCAGCATCCAAACTCGTTCACGATCGACGATGCGTTGAAGATGTTGCAGGACGCTGCCACCGGCAGCCATTGACCCAAGCGTTCGTCCGGGTGCGGTTCCGCCGCCCCCGGCGAGCCCTGCCTCCAGGAGCGAGCCCGCATGTCCCGTCCCCTGCCATCATGGAATGACGGCGTCATCCGCGAAGCCATCACCGGCTTCGTCGATCGCGTGACGCGCGTGGAAGGCGACGGCTATGTGCCGCCCGCCGAGCGCATCGCCGTGTTCGACAACGACGGCACCCTGTGGGCGGAATACCCGTTGTACGTACAGATCTACTTCACCTTGAGCCAGGTCGAGCGTTTGGCGCGGCTGGATCCGTCGCTGCGCGAAAAGCCTGCGTTCCGCGCCATGCTCGAACATGACCTGAAAACCCTGCAGTCGTTGCCCAAGCGCGATGTGTTCGAGCCGGCCTTTGCAGTGCATGCGGGCATGACGATCGAACATTTCCGCGCCACCGCCGACGCCTGGCTGGCCGAAGCCAAGCATCCCAAGCTTGGCCGCTTGTTTACTGCCTGCATCTACCAGCCGCAGCTGGAATTGATGGATTACCTGCGCCAGCACGATTTCAAGGTCTTCATCGTTACCGGCGGCGGCATCGAGTTCGTCCGCGTGGTGGCCGAGCGTTTGTACGGGGTGCCCCCAGAGCAGGTGGTGGGTTCAAGCACGCGCGCCAAACTCGAGCTATCCGAGGGCAAGGCCGAGATCCGCAAGCTGCCGGAGCTTGGCAGCTTCGACGATCGCGACGAGAAGCCGGTGAACATCGCGCTGCACATCGGGCGGCGGCCGATCTTCGCCTTCGGCAACTCCGACGGCGACCTGGCGATGATGCGCTACACCCTGGCCGCCGAGGGCGAAAGGTTGGCGCTGGTCCTGCACCATGACGATGGCGAACGCGAGAGCGCCTACGATCGTCACTTCCTGGTCAGTCCGCTGAGCGAAGCGCTGGACCAGGCACAGGCGCTTGGCATCCATGAGGTGAGCATGAAACAGGATTGGGGGAGGGTATTCGCATGAGCCCGGCCGACGGCGATTGGCACGTACCCACCGAGATGGTGCAGCTTCCTGGCGGCGCCTTCCTGATGGGCTCCAACGATCACTACCCCGAAGAGCGTCCCGCGCACAAAGTGCAGGTGGCGGCCTTCGCGATCGACCGCTACGCGGTCACCAACCGGCAGTTCGCGCGTTTTGTCGAGGCGACCGGCCACCTGACCCTGGCCGAGCGGCCGGTCGACCCGGCCGATTACCCCGGCGTCGACCCCGCACTGCTGGTGCCGTCATCGGTGGTGTTCGTGCCGCCGGCTGGCCGCGTCGACCTGCGCAATACGCACAACTGGTGGCATTACGTGCCAGGCGCCGATTGGCGCCACCCGCGCGGACCGGACAGCACGCTGGAAGGGCTCGACGACCACCCGGTGGTCCAGGTCGGCTTCGACGATGCGCTCGCCTTCGCCCACTGGGCCGGCAAGGACCTGCCTACCGAGGCGGAATGGGAGTTCGCCGCGCGTGGCGGCCGCGACTCGGGGGAGTTTGCCTGGGGCGACGAACTGGTCCCGGAAGGGCAGTACATGGCCAACACCTGGCAAGGCGAGTTCCCGTGGGACAACCAGGTCCTGGACGGTTACGCCTGGACCTCGCCGGTAGGCAGCTTCCCGGCCAACGGCTATGGCCTGTTCGACATGATCGGCAATGTCTGGGAATGGACCAGCGACTGGTACCAGGCCCACGACCAGTTGCCCGGGCGGCCGTGCTGCACGCTGGATAACCCGCGCGGTGCCAAGCGCGATGACAGCGTCGACCCGCGCGCCAGCGGGCCGCGGATGCCGCGCCGGGTGATGAAGGGCGGTTCGCACGTTTGCGCCCCGAACTACTGCCGGCGCTATCGACCCGCCGCGCGCATGCCCCAGCCCATCGATACCGCTACCTGCCATCTGGGCTTCCGCTGTGTCGTGCGGCCAGGGGAGGGTTGAGTGCTCAAGACCTGGCTGATCGTCTTTACCGAGCCGGTGGTCGTGATCATCGACGGCATGGCGCTGCTGATCGTCGCGGTTGCCTCGGTCCACGCTTTCCTCGCCTCGGCATCGTTGTTCTGGGGCGAGCTGCGCGGCCACACCGTCGATGGCCATGCCCGCCGCACCCTGTGGCTGACCTACGGCCGCTGGCTGGTGGCCGCACTGACGTTCCAGCTGGCTGCCGACATCATCGAGTCATCCATTGCCCCGACCTGGAAAGAGGTCGGCATGCTCGGTGCGGTGGCGGTGATCCGGACCTTCCTCAATTACTTCCTCGAACGCGACATCGACGAGCTGCGCGAGCGCGAAGGACGCGCCCGCCTGGTTCCTGCCACGTCCGCCGATCCAGCTTCCCCTGTTGAGAAATCGCCATGAATCCTCCCCATCGACCCCGTCGCCTGCTCTCGCTGCTGGCCTGCCTGTTTCCTGCCATGGCGGCACTGCCGGCGGCGGCCACCGAGGGCGCGCTGGGCCGCTCGATCACCGGCGCGCAGATCCAGGCCTATGCCGGCATCGTGCCGCCCGAGCCGGGCATGCAGTGGTCGCTGGGGTATCTCCACTACGACGGCGAGATCGGCGCCAGTCGCCCCGCGCCGATCGCTGGCCGGGTGTCGCTGGGCCTGCGTGCGGATATGGACCTGTGGTCGGCCACCGGTGTGTACGTCTGGCCCACCGGCGAAGGCCGCTGGAATTTCGCCTCGATGGTGACCGCGCCCTACATCCTGCCCAAGGTTACTGCCACGCTCGACGCCGGTGCGGTGCAGCGGCGGGTCAGCGACAGCGCCTCCAACTGGTTCGACCTGTACTTCGCGCCGGTGATCGCCAGCTACCACATCAGCCCGGTCGAACACGTGTCCTATGGCCTGTACGTGTACGCGCCCACCGCCAAGTACGACCCCGACAAGTTGGCCAACCCCGGCCTCAACGTATGGACGTTCTCGCCCAGCGTCGGCTACACCCACCTGTTCCAGAAGGGCACCCTGGAGTTCAGCGTGCTCGGCGCGGTCGACTTCTACTCGCGCAACGACGATACCGACTACAAGAACGCGCCGGTCTGGCGTTTGGACACCATGCTGGTCAAGCGCACCGCCAACGGTTGGGGCTTTGGCGTAGTGGGCGGCTGGTTGCAGCAGTTGGGCGACGACTCCGGGCCGACCGCCGACCGCCTCGGCGGCTTCCGCGGCCAGTCGTTGGGCCTGGGGCCGATTCTCAGCTACGGCAAGAAGTGGTCCGGGGGCCAACACCTGGACCTGAGCGTGCGCTATGTCACCGAGTTCAACGTCAAGAACCGTTTCAAGGGCAACCCGCTGATGGTCACCGCTGGCTTTGGTTTCTGAGCCGCGGGAGGCAAACAAAAGCCCGCGTGCCGTCCGCCATGACGGTCCATGTACTTCACAGGAGAGCCACCATGAAATCCCGTTTCGCCACCCTGGCGCTCGCCGCGCTGCTGGTTGCCGGCTGCGCGTCCTCGCCCACGGTCAAGACCGACCATGACCCCTCGGTCAATTTCGCCCAATACCGCACCTATACCTGGGGCATGAAGCCGCAGGCCAGCTCGCCGCTGGTGAGCCAGCGCATCGTCGATGGCATCGACGCGCGCTTGTCCGCGCTCGGCTGGCGGCAGGCACCCGACGGCCAGGTGACCCTGGCCGCGCACGTCATCAACTCGCAGCGCCAGACCCTGGACACGTTCTATACGGGTACCGGCATGGGCGGCTGGGGCTGGCGTGGCGGTTGGGGCGGGGGCATGGGCATGGGTAGCGCCCAGACCACCGTGCGCACCTACGATGTCGGCACCCTGGTCGTGGACATGTTCGACACCAAGACCGAGCAAGCGATCTGGCGTGGCACCGCCAGCGGTACCGTGCCGAGCACGCCCGAGCGCGTCAATGCCGCCGTGGATGCGGGCCTGACCAAGATGTTCGCCGGCTTCCCGCCGGGTTCGGCGCCGGCCAAGTGACCGAGGCGCGACCTGCTGCATCGGCGCCGCGGCAATGCGGACCCGCCACGCGGCAGCTTCGCCGCGCGCCGATGCTGGGAAGGCTTGTGTTTGCTGCCTTGGGATGTGCGCTGGTCGTGGCCCCTCTGGCCGCGGCCAGCGATGGCGTTGCCGGCGAGGCCGCCGCTACTGCCGCGCCGGCCGCCGTGGCAGCGGCCCAGGACGCGGCGCCAGCCACTGACGCACCCGGCAAGACCGGTTTCCTGAAGATGCTGCACGACCCGCAGGACGGGCATCTGGATATGTCCGACTGGTTGCTCAACCACCGCGGCTTCCTGCCCATTCCGATCATCATCACCGAGCCGGCGCTGGGTTACGGCGGTGGCATCACGCTGGCCTTCTTCCATCGCCCCGAAGGCAGTGCGGCCACCCGCACCACCGCCAGTGGCAAGACCCGCTTCATCGCGCCCAACATCTATGGCGTGATGGGCATGAAGACCGAGAACGGCAGCCATGCCTACGGCGGCGGCGCGATGCTGCACTTCGATGACGACCGCTGGCGCTACAAGGGTGGTGTGGCTAAGGCCTCGCTCAACCTGGATTTCTATACCCAGGGGCGATTCTTCCCGGTGCAGGAGATCGGCTACAACGTCGATGGACTGGTGTCGTTCCAGCAGGTGGTACGGCGCATTGGCGACAACGACTTCTTCGTCGGCGCGTCGTGGATCTACATGGACATGGACATCGCCTTCGATGTCGACTCGGACCGCCAGTTCTTCACCGACAAGGAGCTGACGCAGAAGTCCTCCGGCCTCGGCATCACCCTGGAGTACGACACCCGCGACAACCCGTTCACCCCCTCCAGTGGCTGGACCGGCGTGTTCGACGGCAACTTCTATCGCGAGAGCTTCGGCGGCGATGTCGAATTCGATAGCTACCGCGCCCACGTCTTCGCCTACCAGCCGCTGTGGGACAAGCGCCTGATCATCGGCGGACGCCTGGACCTGCGAGCGGTCGAGGGCGATGTGCCGTTCTACCGCCTGCCGTATGTCGACATGCGCGGCATCGCCGCCGGCCGCTACCAGGATCGGCGTGCAGCGATGATCGAAACCGAATTGCGCTGGAACCTCACGCCGCGCTGGGCGCTGATCGGCTTCCTCGGCGCCGGCCGCGCATGGGGTCGCCACGACAGCTTCAGCGACGCCACCACGGCGGTGGCCAAGGGCGCCGGCTTCCGCTACCTGCTGGCCCGCAAGCTCGGACTCTACGGTGGCCTCGACTACGCATGGGGCCCGGAAGACCACACCTTTTACATCCAGATGGGCAGCGCCTGGCGCTGATGCCGAGGACATATGCCCGCGCCAACTGCCATGGTCGCTTGTTCGCCCCGCTGGCTGCTGGCGCTGCTACTGGCCGCCATGCCCGCGGGCCTCGCACTGGCGCAGCAACCGGCGCCAGCGCCAGCAATACCTGCGCCATTGTCCGGCCTGGATGGCCATCAATGCGGTGAGCGCCCCCCGGGCGATACCCGTCCGCGCATTGGGTTGGCGCTCGGCGGTGGCGGCGCACGTGGCATCGCGCATGTGCGGGTGCTGAAGAAGCTGGAGGAATTGCATATCCCGGTCGATTGCATTGCCGGTACCAGCGCCGGGGCACTGGTGGGCGCGTTGTATGCGGCCGGCCGCAGCCCGCAGCAGATCGAAGACACCGTGCTGGGCATCGACTGGCGCGCCACCTTTACCGACACCTTGCCACGTCGCGAACGCACGCTGCGGCGCAAGAGCGACGACTACACCCGCCTGGCGCCGGTCGGCATCGGCTTCGGCGGCGACAATCCGGGCGCGCGCCTGGCCGCCGGCATGAGCCAGGGCCAGCGCCTGATCGCGGTATTCGAAGAGGCCACCGGGGGTGGCCGCATTGCCGGCGACTTCAACGACCTGCCCATTCCCTTCCGCGCCGTGGCAACCGACATCAACACCGGGCAGGCGGTAGCGATCGACCATGGCAGCCTGGCCATGGCGATGCGCGCGAGCATGTCCCTGCCCGCGATCATGCGGCCGGTGAGCCTGGACGGTCGGGTATTGCTGGATGGCGGCATTGCCAACCAGATCCCGATCGACGTGGTCCGGGCGATGGGCGCCGAGCGCATCATCGCGGTGGATGTCGGCACGCCGCTGCGCGTGCTCGGCAACGATGCCAGCGTGCTCGACGTGGTCGACCAGATGAGCGGCTTCCTCACCGTCGGCAGCGCGCAGCGGCAGCTGGCCACGCTTGGCGCGGACGACCTGGTCATTCGCCCCGACCTCAGCGGCCGGGTGTCCACCGGCGAGTTCGAGAAGGCGGCGCTGGCGCTGGAGATCGGCCAGGTGGCCGCCGATGCCGCGGCGCCGGCGCTGCGCCGCTACAGCGTCGACGAGCACACCTATGCCGCCTTCCAGGCGCGCCAGCGCACCCCATTGCCCGCAAGTCCCACCCTTGCCTTCGTGCGCCTGGTCAATACCACCGGTTATTCCGATGCGGTGCTGATGAATTACCTGCCGGTCAAAGTCGGCGAGCCGCTGGACGTGGCGGCCTTGCAGGAAGGGATCCTGCATGCCTACGGCATGGGCACGCTGTCCGGCCTGACCTACGAGATCGTGCGCGAGGACGAGCAGACCGGGCTGGTCCTGACCGCCACGCCCAAACCCAACGGCCCTTACTACCTCGAAGCCGGCCTGACCCTGAGCAATGATTTGTCCGGCGACCAGGACACCAACCTGCGGGCCGGCCTGAGGATCTCGCCGATCACCCCCAATGGCGCCGAGGCGCGCGTGGTCGCCCAGATCGGTAGCGAGCCGGGGCTGACCGGCGAGTACTACGCGCCGCTGGACCCGCGCAACCGCTACGCCTTCAACGTGCTGGGCGGGTTCCAGACCAGCAGCTTCAATATCTTCGACGGCAGCGGCAACCGCACCGAGCGCTACCGCGTGCAACGCTTCGGCGGCGAAGTTTCGCTCGCGCGCAACTTCTCCAATGTCGCCGCACTGTCGATCAGCGCAGAGCGCTATACCGGCAACGCCGATGTGATGATCGGCGATCCCAGCTTGCCCGACCTGCACTTTCGCCAGGCCGCGCTGATCGGGCGCTTGCGCTGGGACGACATCGACAGCGTGTTCTTCCCGCGCGACGGCGGCTACGCCAGGCTCGGCTGGCGCAGTTCGCGCGAGTGGCTTGGTGCCGATGCCGATTTCGACCAGCTGGACTTCGATTTCATCGGCGCCCGCAGCTTCGGTCCGCACGCCATACAGCTGGGCCTGCGCTACCACGTCACCGCTTCGGGCGTGGCGCCGGTCGAGAGCTTGTATCGGCTGGGCGGGCGTTGGCGCCTGGCCGGCTTCCAGCGCAATGAGCTCACCGGCCAGGACTACGCGCTGGGTGTGGTCGGCTACAGCTACGAGCTCGGGCGCGTGTTCGGGCGCTCGGCCCAGGTCGGGGCCACGGTGGAGTACGGCAATGCCTGGCAACGCCGCAGCGACATGAGCCTGGCCGACGGCATCGTCAACGGCAGCCTGTTCATTGGCTTCGACTCCTGGATCGGCCCGCTGATCTTCGGCATGGGCATGCGCGAAGGCGGCCACCGCACGGTCTTCATCGAGCTCGGCCAGTCGCTGTAGGCGACCGGCCCTGCGCCTATTCAGCGTTGGGCCGCGGTTGGGCTGCGGCGGCGTAGTCTGCCGCCCGAAGGTAGCCGGGAGGGGCTCCCTGAACAGGGCGCCCACAGTGCGCCTACAGTGATGACCTAACATGGGCGGCGATATCCGTCGCGGCCGAGGAGTGCTTGTGTTCGTAGTGGTTGGGAATGCATTGCGCGGCAGCCCGCGGTACCTGGCCGGCGCCTGCGCTGCGGCGTGCCTGCGCCCGGCGCTGGCCGGAGCACGCTGAAATGAGTGCCACCGCGATCGATGTGGCCGCCGCCGACAGTGATGCCGGCGTGGCGGTGTTGCCGGCGCAGTCGCCGCTGGGCATGCCCGAGCAGTCGCTGCGCGAAGGCCGCCTGCAGGTACGCCGGCAGCGCACCGCTCCCCGCGGGATCGGCCTGCGCCGGCTGTATCTGATCGGAGGCACCGCGGCGATGACCCTGGCCGCCACCTGGATGATGTTGATGGTGATGTGGGAGGGCGGCATCAGCGTCCTCGAAGGCTGCCTGCTGGCGCTGTTCGTGCTGTTGTTCGCCTGGATCGCGATGTCCTTCGCCAGCGCCGTGGCCGGGTTCATCAGCGTGGTGTTCGGGCGCGGGCGCAAGCTCGGCATCGACCCCGACGCGCCCCTGCCAGCCCTGCACAGCCGTACGGCGCTGTTGATGCCCACCTACAACGAAGACCCGCGCCGCCTGCTGGCCGGCCTGCAGGCGATCTTTGAATCGGTGGCGGCCACCGGCCAGATCGAGCACTTCGACTTTTTCATCCTCAGCGATACCACCCGCGCGGACATCGGCCAGGCCGAGGAGCGCGAGTACCGCGCGCTGTGCGAGCGCACCGGCAACACCGGCCGCATCTACTACCGCCGCCGCGCCGACAACACCGGGCGCAAAGCCGGCAACATCGCCGACTGGGTCCGCCGCTTCGGCGGCAACTACCCGCAGATGCTGATCCTCGATGCCGACAGCCTGATGGGCGGCGACACCATCGTGCGCCTGGTTGCCGGGATGGAGGCCAATCCGGACGTGGGCCTGATCCAGAGCCTGCCGGCGGTGGTGAACGGGCATACCTTGTTCGCGCGCATGCAGCAGTTCGGCGGCCGCGTCTACGGCCCGATCATTGCCTACGGGGTGGCCTGGTGGCATGGCGCGGAGAGCAATTACTGGGGCCACAACGCGGTGATCCGCACGCGCGCCTTTGCCGCCCACGCCGGCCTGCCGGCGTTGCCCGGGCGCAAGCCGTTCGGTGGCCACGTGCTCAGCCACGATTTCGTCGAGGCCGCGCTGATGCGCCGCGCCGGCTGGGCAACGCACATGGTGCCGTACCTGCAGGGCAGCTATGAAGAAGGCCCGCCGACCCTCACCGACCTGCTGATCCGCGACCGCCGCTGGTGCCAGGGCAACCTGCAGCATTCCAAGGTGGTCGCCGCCAAGGGCCTGCACTGGATCAGCCGCATGCACATGATGATCGGCATCGGCCATTACTTCACCGCGCCGATGTGGGCGATGCTGATGCTGATCGGCATTGCGATCCCGCTGTTCGAAGGCGGCATCGACCTGGCCGCCGAGATCCCGTTCTCGCCGGCACGTTACTGGCAAACGCGTGCCGACAACGGCGTGTTGTGGGTATTCGCCCTGACCATGGGCGTGCTGCTGGCGCCCAAGCTGCTGGGCTACGTGGCGCTGCTGTTGAACCGCAACGAGCGCCAGGGTTGCGGCGGCGCACTGCGCGCGCTGCTCAGCATCCTGCTGGAAACCGTGCTGGCTGCGTTGATGGCACCGGTGGTGATGTACCTGCAGTCCCGGGGCGTGGCCGAAGTACTGGCCGGCAAGGATTCGGGCTGGGATGCGCAGCAGCGCGACGACGGCAAGATTTCCTGGGCCGCGCTGGTAAAGGGCTACGGCGGCCTGAGCGTGTTCGGCGTGCTGGTCGGGGGGATGGCCTACTTCGTTTCGCCCGCGCTGGCGGCGTGGATGGCGCCGGTGGTAATCGGCATGGCGCTGGCCATTCCGGTGGTCGGGCTGACCTCGTTGCGCCGCGCCGGCGAATGGCTGCAAAGCGTGGGCATCTTCTCCATCCCCGAAGAACGCAGCCCGCCCAGCGTGATGGTGCGCGCGGCCGAACTGCGGCGGCTGGCCGCGCAGCCCGACACCACCGGCTGAGCCCGGCGGCGCGCAGGCATAATGCGGCTTTCGCCTTACGGAAGCCGCACGATGTCGTCAGCGCTGGACGGACTGGAGATCGAAACCGCCACCTCGCCACAGTGGAGCGTGGTCTGGCTGCATGGCCTGGGCGCCGATGGTCATGACTTCGCGCCGATCGTACCCGAGCTGGTGCGCCCGCATTGGCCGGCGCTGCGTTTCGTCTTCCCGCATGCGCCGGTGCGACCGATCACCATCAACAACGGCGTGCGCATGCGCGGCTGGTACGACATCGCCAGTTTCGATTTCGCCGACCGCGCCGATCGCCAGGGCGTGCAGGAATCGGTGGCGCAGGTCGAGGCGTTGATCGAGCGCGAAGCGGCGCGCGGCATCGGGCCGGAGCGCCTGCTGCTGGCCGGCTTCTCGCAGGGCGGCGCGGTGACCCTGGCTGCGGGCCTGCGCCGGCAGGTGCCGCTAGCAGGCCTGATCGCCCTGTCCACCTACCTGCCGGACCTGGCGCACGCGGCCGAACACTTGGTGGCCGGCGCCCAACGCCAACCCGTGTTCATGGCCCACGGCGCCAGCGACCCGGTGATCCCGCTGGTGCATGGCCGCAACAGCGCCGAGCAACTGCAACAGTTGGGATTTGAAGTGGATTGGCACCAGTACCCGATGGCGCACCAAGTCTGCGCCGAAGAAATCGCGGACCTGGCAGCGTGGATCGATCGCCGCTTCGCGGTGGCCTGAGCTTGCCATGAGCGACCCGCGCCCTCCGCAGCCCTGGATGCCGGAACTGTGCCGGTTGCCGCGCGTCGGCGCGATGGTGGGGTTGGCCGAACTGGTCGTGGTGGTGGTGCTGCTGGTGCCGGACGCTTCGGCTCCGGCCACGCTCTCCGGTTTTCTCTCGGCGTCGGGCCTGGCGCTGTGGCTGGCGTTGGGCGTCACAGCGCTGCTGTGCGTACTGCGCGAGCCGCTGGCGCGCTTGCCGCCGCGCCTGGGCGCATGGGTGGCGGTCGCGGTCGCTGCGCTGGCTGCGTTATTGGGGACCGGCATCGTGCATGCGCTCTACGGGGTCACCGGTAGCGGGCCGCCGGGGCAGGGGATCGGGTTCTGGCGTTTCAGCCTGGGCTGCGCAGCCACGGTGGCGCTGATCACCGCCCTGGCGTTGCGCTACTTCTACGTCAGCGACCGCTGGGCGGCGCAGATCCAGGCCAATGCCCGCGCCGAGGCAGACGCCTTGCAGGCGCGTATCCGCCCGCATTTCCTGTTCAACAGCATGAACCTCATCGCCAGCCTGCTGCGACGCGACCCGCTGGTGGCCGAACAGGCGGTGCTGGACCTGTCGGACCTGTTCCGCGCCGCATTGGGTGCCGGCGAAGGCGATTCGACCCTGCGCGGCGAGTGCGAGCTGGCCGAGCGCTATCTGGCGATCGAGTCGTTGCGCCTGGGCGAGCGCCTGGCCGTGCAATGGGAGCGGATCGAGCCATTGCCGTGGACGCTGCCCATGCCGCGCCTGTTCCTGCAGCCGCTGGTGGAAAACGCCGTGCTGCATGGCATCTCGCGCCTGCCGGCCGGCGGCGTGGTGACGCTGGCGCTGAGCCAGCAAGGCCAGGCCTTGCACATCCGTATCGTCAACCCGGCCCCGGACCCGGCCGTCGCCGCCGACCCCCTGGGCCGCGGCGCCGGCCATGCCCAGGCCAGCATCGCTCACCGCCTCGCCTACCGCTTCGGCCCGGCGGCGCGGATGACGGCTGGCTGGAGCGGCGGCTACTATGCATGCGAGATCGTCCTGCCGTTGAAATAGCCGGACGCGCGCCACCGGCCCGTCCGGGTGGGGGAGAAGGGGGAAACATGCACAAGTCCACGCCATCGGCGGCCGCGGGGCCGTCGCCGTGAAAGTCCTGATTGCCGACGACGAACCGCTGGCACGCGAGCGCCTGCGTGACCTGCTCGCCGCGCACGCGCGCGTGGAGCTGGTGGGCGAGGCCGAGAATGGTGAGCAGGCGCTGCAACTAGCCGCCGCCCGCCAGCCCGACGTGGTGCTGCTGGACATCGCCATGCCCGGCGTGGATGGCCTTGAAGCGGCCCGCCACCTGCGTGATTTTGCCCGGCGCCCGGCCGTGGTGTTCTGCACCGCCTACGACGAGCACGCGCTGTCGGCCTTCGACGCGGCTGCCATCGACTACCTGATGAAACCGGTGCGGCCCGAACGGCTGGCCGCGGCCCTGGAGCGCGCAGCCACCTTCATCGCCGGGCGCCTGCCGACGCCAGTCAGCGAACCGGCGCGCCGGCGCACTCATCTGTGTGCGCGCCTGCGTGGCAGCCTGCGGCTGATCCCGATAGAGGAGATCCACTATCTGCAGGCCGAGGAAAAGTACGTCATCGTCCACCACGCCCGTGGCGAAGACCTGATCGAGGAATCGCTGAAGTCGCTCGAGGAAGAATTCGCCGAGCGCCTGGTACGCATCCACCGCAATTGCCTGGTGGCACGTGGCCAGCTGGCCGAGTTGCGCCGCGCCGGCGATGGCCAGGTGCATGCGGTACTGCGCGACGTGGCCCAGCCGCTGGAAGTAAGCCGCCGCTGCGTGGCGAACCTGCGCGGAGAGTTGCGCCAGGGTTGATAATTACGCAATGAAGACCCTGCGCATCGCCACCCGCAAGAGCCCGCTCGCCCTGTGGCAGAGCGAACACGTCGCCGCCCGCCTGCACGCATTGCACCCACGCCTGGAAGTGCTGCTGGTGCCACTGAGCACGCGCGGCGACGAAGTGCTCGACCGTTCGCTGGCGGCGATTGGCGGCAAGGGCCTGTTCCTGAAGGAACTCGAGCTGGCGATGCTGCGTGGCGAGGCCGATTGCGCGGTGCATTCGCTCAAGGACGTACCGATGGAGCTGGATGCGCCGTTCGTGCTGCCGGCCATCCTCGAACGCGCCGATGCGGCCGATGCCCTGGTGTCGACGCACACCTCGCTGCAGGCGCTGCCGCTGGGCGCGCGCGTGGGCACCTCCTCGCTGCGCCGGCAGGCGCAGTTGCGCGCCCTGCGTCCAGATCTCGACCTGCGCGACCTGCGCGGCAACGTCAACACGCGCCTGGCCAAGCTCGACCAGGGCGATTACGACGCCATCGTGTTGGCCTGCGCCGGGCTTGAGCGCCTCGGCCTGGGGACGCGCATTGCCGCACGCCTGGCTGCGCCACAGTGGCTGCCGGCACCGGCACAGGGGGCGATCGCCGTCGAATGCCGCGGCGACGACCCGCAGGTGCTGGAATTGCTCGGTACGCTCGACCACCTGGCCACGCGCGAATGTGTTGAAGCCGAGCGGGCCATGAACCGGGCCTTGCATGGCAGCTGCCACGTGCCAGTGGCTGCATTCGCGCAACAGCGCGCGGGCCAGTTGCATCTGCAGGCGCTCGTTGGCGACGCCGCCGACGGCCGCCTGGTGCGCGCCGAAGGCGAGGGTGCCGTGGCCGACCGCGAAAGGCTGGGCCGCGAGGTGGCGCGGCGGTTGCTGGACGCGGGCGGCGATCTATTGCTGGGCCCGTACGCGCGGGACTGAGGTTCGCCGCTGTGCTCGTCGGGGCTGAAGCCCCTCCTACAATGACCGGAAGCCACTTGTAGGAGGGGCTTCAGCCCCGACAGCCCGTCACTTGAAGGTATAGACCAGGTTGACCGTCGTCAGCGTGTCGGTCTTCTTGTTGTCGTCGCTGACATCGCTGTTGTGGCGCAACTGCCAGGCCGCCTTCAGCGCGAAGCGCTGGTTCATCGCTACCTGCAGGCCGAAATCGTTCTGCGCATAGGTGTTGTAGCTGCCCGATTCGACCAGCAACGTGTTCACCAGGTCGGTGTTGTCGGTGATGGTGTACTTCAAGTCGAACAGCCCGCGGCCGATCAAGCCGGTCTCGGTGCGGTCCTCCACCGAGTCGTGCGCGCGGCGCACGCCGGGGCCGATCTGCGCATCGAGATAGAAACGCTGCCAATCCAGCAGGCGGGTGCCGTAGCCGATGCCGAAGGTGGCCAGTCGGTCGTAGGTGGCAAAGTCGTCGGTTTCGTAGCGGCCGGTGGCGGTCAGCTGGCGGTGCTCGCCCAACTGCAAGGCACTGCCGGCGGCGGCGGTGTAGCGTTCGGCCGTGGTCTGGCGCTGGCGCGTGGTGCTGCCATCGTCGGCAGTGATGGTGTATTCGGCGCTGGAGCGCATGCCGAACAGGTCCAAAGAATGAATCCAGTCGCCATCGGTATAGCGCCCGCGCAGGCGGCCGTTGAAACTCTCGGTGGAACTGTTGCCGTGCGCCGAAGCAAAGCCGAATTCGCCGCTGGAACCGCTCCAGGGCGAAGGAATGACGACGGCGGCGGGATCGGTCGGGCCATTCGGGACGGCGGTGGAACCGGCCTGCGCGGCGGCGGCGCCGGAACAGGAAAGCAGAAAAACTGCGGACAACAAGGCACAGCGGGGCATGGTCGGCTCTCGATCAGGCGGCCAATAGGCACAATGGGAACGCTTTCATGATAACGGACGCTCCCTGCGCTGGTTCATAGGCAGGCGCCGCGCTTCATGCTCCGTTCTGCACCTCGGCCGTATCGCCGCGGCGCAAGCGTCCATCGACCAGCACCGCAGCGGCAATCCCCAACACCGCCAGGCACCACAGCGGCTTCTGCAGCGTCGGTTTCAGCGCCGGCACCAGCGTCAACAGCATTGGCAGCAGCAGCACGCCCAGCAGCAGCAACCAGCGCGGCCAATGCTGGTGCAGCGGCAACAGCAAGGCTCGGCCCGTGCTGGCCCAGCTCGCCATCAGCAGTGCGGCCGAGATCGCGCCCAGCAACACCAGCGTCGGCCCGCTGCCGCCGGCCATCTGCCCCGGCCACAGCCAGACCATGAAAGCGAAGAACAGCACGGCGCCGGCGAGTAATGCCAGGGCCGATTGCGCCGGCGGCAGCCACGGCGACGCCGCCGGCTCCAGCGCCTGGGTGCCCAGCACGACCGCCGCCAACGCGCCCATGCAGGCGATGGCACCGGCGATGGCGATCAGCCCGGGCGAATGCGCGGGCACGTGCAGCAGCAGCAATAGCGCCGCAGTGGCCAGGAGCACCAGGCCCAGCGCCGCCAGCGCGCGCGGCCGCCAGCGCCGTTGTTCGGTATCGGCCGGCTGTGGCCACAGCGCCCAGCCCCAGCACAGCGCCAGCGCGAAGCCGGCGCCCAGCGTGCGGTCCTGGAACGGTCGCAAGTTGACGAAGGCATCGCCACGGCCTTGCAGCAGCGCCGTGCTGACGCAGGCCCACACCAACATGCCCAGGCCAAGCAGCCCAAGCGTCCGGGCCAGGCCCGCCGGCAGCCAAGCGTGGGCGGGCTTCAGCACGGCCGTGTCTGCGTGCAGGCGCAAGGGCATTCCCCAAGCGGCCGCAGCCGCGGAATTCGATTGAACACGGCATCTCCCCGATGCTTTGGTTGTGTGGATCCCCGGGGCCGATTCTGCCACCGCGCCGGCGCCGGCGTCGCGCCGCCCGTCGCAAAGCGTGACCGCTGGCCCAGCCGCCTCCGCCGGCGAGATGGGAGCGGCGTCACGCTGGCTTTGCCGACCGCCGCGCGCGCCAGGCCGCGAGTCGGACATAATCGGCGCATGGACCGCTATGAACGCATCAATGCCCTGCATCGCCTGCTCAAGGCGGCTCGCTACCCGGTCACGGTGGCGCGGCTGCAGGATGAGCTTGGCTGTTCCCGTGCCACCGTGTACCGCGACCTGGCGTTCTTGCGCGATGCGCTGATGGCCCCGGTCGAAGGCGATGGCGAGGCGGGCTTTCGCTATCTCTCCGGTGAGAGCGACCGTTTTGAACTGCCCGGTCTGTGGCTGAGCTCGGAAGAGCTGCATGCGCTGCTGGCCTCGCAGCAATTGCTCTCGCGCACCGGGGGCGGCGTGCTGGCTTCGGTGCTGGCGCCGCTGCAGCAACGTATCGAAAGCCTGCTGGCTGCGCAGGCCGGGGTGTCGCAATGGCCGGTGGACCGCGTGCGCGTCATCCCGCACCGTGGCCGCAAGCTGGACGAAGCCAGTTTCCGCAGCGTGGCCTCCGGGGTCCTGGAGCGCAAGCAGCTGAGCTTCGAGTACCGCGCCCGTTCCACCGACGAGTCCACCCGCCGCACGGTCTCGCCGCAACGCATCACCCATTACCGCGACAACTGGTATCTCGACGCCTGGGACCACGGCCGCGAAGGGGTGCGCAGTTTCGCGGTGGACCGCATCAACCATGCGCGGCTGTTGGACGAAGTTGCGCGCGACGTGCCCGACAGCGAACTGGACGACCAGCTCGCCGCGTCCTACGGCATCTTCTCCGGCGCGCCCAAGGGCTGGGCGACGATCCTGTTCAGCGCCAAGGCCGCGCGCTGGGTAGCCGACGAGCACTGGCACTCGAAGCAGCAGGGGCGCTTCCTGCCCGATGGCCGCTACGAGCTGAAGTTGCCCTACAGCGTCTCGCGCGAGCTATTGATGGACGTCCTGCACTACGGTTCGGACGCGGAAATCATCGAGCCCAAGTCGCTGCGCGAGCAGGCCAAGGCCCTGCTGTCCCTGGCCCTGAGCAACTACGACTGAGGCCGGCGGCTCAACGCTGGTTCGGCACTTCGAAGCCGAGCTTGTCGACCTGCTCGCGGTGCTGCGGCACGCGCTTGAGCTTGTCGGTGTACACGCCGTAGTCATCACGCAGCTTGTTGACCAGGCTGCGGTATTGCTCGTTGTCCATGTCCGGCGAGCGCGCGAAGATCCAGGCCAGGTCGCGGCCGGGCCAGGAAATCAGCATCCAGGAATAATCCGGCGCGACCTCCAGGATGCGCTGCCGGGTCGGCACGATCTTGTAGAACCAGACGCGCCAGTCGTAGCTGCCGCTGTCCTCGTCGACCGAGGCGCGCGCAGTCTTTTCCTGCTCTGGCTCGCCGAACCCTTCGCGGTAGACATAGCGGATGCCGACCGAGTTCTCGTCCCTGAGGGTGTACTCGTCGCGGCTGGCGACATGGCCGCGTTCGACCGGATTGGGAATCCGCGCGATCACGTACCAGGTACCCATCATCCGCTTCAGGTCGAGCGGCGGCCGTTCCGGCGCCGTTGCCTGGCGCGCTGACGCCTGCGGCGCGGCCAGTCCAATGAGGAACGCTAAGGCTAGGGTGGCGGTCAGGCGCATCGTGGCTCGTCTTGGCATGGCTGGCCTGCACCCTAAACCGGCAGGAGGGAACTTCCTGTCAATGGTAGGTCGCAATCGGTGAGATGGCGATGGGGGAAGGTGACTTCCTCGACCCAACCGGAGTCCTCCCATGCTGCACACCCCTTCCAAGCGTGCGTCTTCGCGCCAGACCCCCGATCCCCGCGTGCTGCGCCCGGTGCGCCAGGTGGCCCTGGCCGGCCTTGCCCTGGTGCTGGTGTGGCCGGCCGCGCGCGGCTACAGCGCTTGGCTCGGCTGGTTGCCGTTGTGGCTGCTGGGGATGCCGATGACGGCCTGGTGGGCCCTGTACCGCTTCCGCCTGCCGTCGCCGGGGCGGTGGCTGCAGGCGACCTTCGCGCGTTCGCGCCGTGCGCCGCAGGCCCGTCGCCGCGTGCAGCCAGTGCGCGGCCGCGCACGTGCAGCGGCATCGGCGTTGGCGCGTGCCGCCTAGGCAAACGCACGTCTTTCGGCAGGGGAAGGCAGGCGAAACGGTGTGCTAGCGTGGCGCGGCTATGTTTGTCCCGGAGAACAGATGTCCAGACTCGCCGCCGCCTGCCTTGTCGCGGGCTTGATCACCGCTTCGTCCGCCACTGCCAAGGAGGCCGCCATGACCCCCGACCCGTACGCCTGGCTGGAAGAGGTCGAAGGCAGCCGCGCGCTGGACTGGGTCAAGGCACAGAACGACCGCACGGAAGCCCGGCTGGCGGCCTCGCCGCAGTTCAAGCAGATGGATTCGAGCATCCGCGAGGTACTCGATTCGGACGCCAAGATTCCCGGCGTGCAGAAGATCGGCGAGTACTACTACAACTTCTGGAAGGACCGCCAGCACGAGCGCGGCGTATGGCGGCGCACCACCCTGGACGAATACCGCAAGCCCAGCCCCAAGTGGGAAACGGTGCTCGACCTGGACGCGCTGAATAAAGCCGAGAACGCGCAGTGGGTCTGGCATGGCGCCGACTGCCTGCGCCCGGACTACAAGCGCTGCCTGATCGCGCTGTCGCGCGGCGGCTCGGACGCCGACGTCACTCGCGAGTTCGACCTGTCCACCAAGCAGTTCGTCAGCGACGGCTTCTTCCGTCCCGAGGCCAAGGGCGGCCTGGGCTGGATCGATGCCGACACCGTGTACGTCTACACCGATTTCGGCCCGGGCTCGCAGACCAGCTCCGGCTACCCGCGCATCGTCAAGCGCTGGCGCCGTGGCCAGCCGCTGCAGAAGGCCGAGCTGGTCTACGAAGGCAAGGCCGATGATATGTACATCGCCGCCGTGCACGACGACACGCCGGGTTTCGAGCGTGATTTCGTCAGCCGCACCCTGGCCTTCTACAACGACGAGCTGTACCTGCGCGATGCTGATGGCAAGCTGCACAAGATCGACGCGCCGAACTCGGCCAACAAGAGCGTCAAGCGCGAATGGCTGACCCTGGAACTGCGCGATCCGTGGACGGTCGGCGGCAAAACCTATGCCGCCGGCTCGTTGCTGGCGACCCGGTTCGACGATTTCATGGCCGGCAAGCGCGAATTCGAGGTGTTGTTCGCGCCCACCGAGACCGCCTCGCTGGCGGGTGTTGCGTGGACGCGCCGGCACCTGGTGCTGAACGTGCTTGATGACGTCAAGAACCGCCTGAGCGTGTTGACGCCGGGTGCGGATGGCTGGAAGAAGAGCGAATTCGTCGGCGCGCCTGCCTTCGGCACGCTGGGCGTGCAGGCGGTGGACAGCGACGACAGCGATGCAGTCTGGCTGACAGCCACCGACTACCTGACCCCGACCACGCTCTCGCTGGCCGAACTGGGGCAGCCGCCGCAAACGCTGAAGACCATGCCGGCGTTCTTCGATGCGAGCCGCGACACTATCGAGCAGCATTTCGCCACCAGCCTGGATGGGACCCGCGTGCCGTACTTCCTGGTGCGGCCAAAGGACCTGGCCTTCGACGGCCAGGCACCGACGCTGTTGTATGGCTACGGCGGTTTCGAAATTTCGATGACCCCGGCCTACTCCGGTGGCCTGGGCCGTGCGTGGCTGGACAACGGCGGTGTCTACGTGGTCGCCAACATGCGCGGCGGTGGCGAATACGGCCCGCGCTGGCACCAGGCCGCGCTGAAGCAGAATCGCCACAAGGCGTATGAAGACATGGCCGCGGTGGCGCAGGACCTGGTCACCCGCAAGATCACTTCGGCGCCGCACCTGGGCGTGCAGGGCGGCAGCAACGGCGGCCTGATGGCCGGCAACATGCTCACCCAGTACCCGCAGCTGTTCGGCGCGGTGGTGGTGCAGGTGCCGCTGCTGGACATGAAGCGCTACAGCCACTTGCTGGCCGGGGCATCGTGGATGGCCGAGTACGGTGATCCGGATACCGATGACTGGCAGTTCATCCAGACCTTCTCGCCCTATCACCTGTTCGATGCGAAGAAGCCGTATCCGCCGGTGATCTTCCTCACCTCGACCCGCGATGACCGGGTACACCCCGGCCATGCACGCAAGATGGCGGCCAAGATGATCGAGGCCGGCAAGGACGTGACCTACTTCGAGAACATCGAAGGTGGCCACGGCGGCGCGGCGAACAATGCGCAGCAGGCGCATATGTCGGCGCTGGCGTACAGCTTCCTGTGGGAGCGTTTGGGCGGCAAGTAAAGCGCCCTTGCCCGGCCTTCGCGCCCTCTCCCGCGCCTGGGGAGAGGGCAGGAGCGCGTGGCGTCTCTACAACCGCGCCAACCCGCGCGTGATCCGCAGCACCGCTTCCTGCAACCGCGGCAGGCTTTGCGTATAGGCAATGCGCACGTGGCGCTCTGCGCGATAGCGGCCGAAGTCCAGGCCGGGGGTGAAGGCCACATGCTCGGTTTCGAGGAAATGGCGACAGAAGGCCTGCGCCTCGACCCCGAAGTCGCCGATATCGGCATACAGGTAGAACGCGCCCTGCGGTTCGATCTCGATCCGGAACCCGAGGCCACGCAAGGCTGGCAGCAGGTAATCACGGCGTGCCTGGAACTCGGCCCGGCGCTGTTCGAAGATCGCCATGGCCGCCGGCGTGAAGCACGCCAACGCGGCGTGCTGGGACATGCTCGGGGCGCTGATGTAGAGGTTCTGCGCCAGTTTCTCCAGCGACGGCACCGCGCGCGAGGGTGCTACCAGCCAGCCCAGGCGCCAGCCAGTCATGCCGAAATACTTCGAGAAGCTGTTCAGCACGAACGCCTCGTCGTCGACTTCGAGCACGCTGGGCGCGTCCAGGCCGTAGGTCAGGCCGTGATAAATCTCGTCGACCACCAGGTGGCCACCGCGCGCTCGCAAGGCCGCCGATAGTGCGGCCAACTCCTGCCGCGACAGCACGCTGCCGGTCGGGTTGGCCGGCGAGGCGAGCAGGGCGCCGACACTGTCGGCATTCCAATGCGTGGCAACGTGCTCGGGCGTCAACTGATAGTGACTGTCCGCGCCGGTGGGGACCAGTTGTGCACTGGCTTCCACCAGGCGCAGGAAGTGCCGGTTGCAGGGATAGCCGGGATCGGCAAGTAGCCAGTGACGCCCCGGATCGACCAGCAGGCTGCTCGCCAGCAACAGCGCGCCCGAGCCGCCGGGAGTGACCAGTACGCGCTCGGGGTCGATCTCCAGGCCATGGCGTTGGCGATACAAGCCGGCGATGGCCTGGCGCAACGCCGGCAATCCGCGCGCGGCGGTATAGCGGGTGTGGCCAGCGGCCAGCGCGGCCTGGCCGGCTTCGACGATGGGGGCTGCGGTGGTGAAGTCGGGCTCGCCGATCTCCAGGTGGATGACGTCGTGGCCTTCGCGTTCCAGTGCCTGGGCCCGCGCCAGCAACGACATGACGTGGAACGGCGCGATCTCCTGGCTGCGGCGGCTGTAATTGGGCTCGACGGGACGGGTGTGGGTGCGGGCATCCATGGCGCGATCATAGGCCATGGCCCGCGGGCGCTTGCGGTCGCCGCGCCCGCCGCACAGACTCGCCTTCACACCGGACCTTGCGTTCGGAGGATGGATACCCAACCTATGAAGCCTGCCCTGTCCCTGTTGGTCGCCTGCCTGATGACGCTTCCCGCCACCACCGTTCACGCTGCCGGGCTCGTCCCGCCGCAGGCCCCGCGTCAATCGCACCAGGTCAAGGCGCCGTTCGGCGCGGTGCGCGAGGATGCTTACTACTGGCTACGCGACGACGAACGCCAGGACAAGGCGATGCTGGCCTACCTCAATGCCGAGAACGCCTATACCGACCAGGTGATGGCGCCGCTGAAGCCGCTGCAGGACACGCTGTACGAGGAAATCGTCGGCCGCATCAAGCAGGACGACGCCAGCGTGCCCTATCGCGAGCGCGGCTGGTGGTACTACAGCCGCTTCGAGACCGGCAAGGACTACCCAGTGCAGGCGCGCCGCCGCGATGCCAGTGGCGTGGATGCGGCCAGCATCCAGCAAGCCAATGCCGCGGGTGAGTTTGGCGCCGAGCAGGTCTTGCTCGATATCAATGCGATGGCCGCGGGCAAGGACTACTTCAACGTCGGCGATGCCGAAGTCAGCCAGGACAACCGCCTGCTGGCCTGGGCCGAGGACGATGTCGGCCGCCGCCAGTACGTGATCCGCTTCAAGAACCTGGACACCGGCGAGATCTACCCGGACCGCATCAGCGGGGTCTCGCCCAACGTGGTCTGGGCCGATGACAACCGCACCCTGTTCTATGTCGAGAACGACCCGGAAACCTTGCTCACGGTGCGGGTGAAGAAGCACGTGCTCGGCACTCCCGCCAGCGCCGACGTGCTGGTGTACGAGGAAAAGGACGATAGCTTCTACATGGGCATCGGCCGCACCCGTGACGACAAGTACATCACCATCGGCGTGGACAGCACGGTGTCCTCGGAGCTGCGCTACGCTCCGGCCGCCAACCCGGCCGCGTTCGCCGTGCTGGCCAAGCGCCAGCGCGATGTCGAGTACGACGCCGACCATTTCGATGGCCGCTGGATCATCCGCACCAATGCCGATGGCGCCAAGAACTTCAAGCTCGTCAGCGCGCCCACCGATGCCACCTCGCGCCAGCAGTGGAAGGACTGGGTCGCCCACGACGACAAGGTCTATATCGAAGGCTTCGAGCTGTTCGACGGCTATACCGCCATCGACGAGCGTTCCGGCGGCCTGGAGCGGATCCGGCTGCTGCGTGCCGATGGCAAGCAGGAGTATGTCAAGGCCGACGAGCCTGCGTACTCGATGGGCCTGTCGGTCAATGCCGAGCCGGACAGCGAGTGGTTGCGCTACAGCTACACCTCGCTGACCACGCCGGCGACGACCTACGAGCTCAACGTGCGCAGCGGCGAGCGCCGCCTGCTCAAGCAACAGCTGGTCATCGGCTATGACCCGTCCAAGTACGTCACCGAGCGCGCCTGGATCGACGCGCGCGATGGCGTCAAGGTGCCGGTGTCGCTGGTGTACCGCAAGGGCTTCAAGAAAGACGGCAGCGCTGCCCTGTACCAGTACGGCTATGGCAGCTACGGCGCCTCGATGGACCCGGGCTTCAACCTGTCGGTGGTCAGCCTGCTCGACCGCGGCGTGGTCTACGCCATCGCGCATATCCGCGGTGGCCAGGAAATGGGCCGGCAGTGGTACGACGATGGCAAGCTGCTGCACAAGAAGAACACCTTCAACGACTTCATCGACGTCACCCGTGGCCTGGTGGCGCAAGGCTATGCGGCCAAGGACCGGGTTGCCGCGTCCGGTGGTAGCGCCGGCGGCCTGTTGATGGGCGCGGTCGCCAACATGGCGCCGCAGGACTACCGGGTGATGGTGGCGCAGGTGCCGTTCGTCGACGTGGTCACCACCATGCTCGACCCGACGATTCCGCTCACCACCAACGAATACGACGAGTGGGGCAACCCCGAGCAGCCGCAGTACTACGAGTACATGCTGTCCTACTCGCCCTACGACAACATCAAGCACCAGGCCTACCCGGCGCTGTTCGTGGGCACCGGGCTGTGGGATTCGCAGGTGCAGTACTGGGAGCCGGCCAAGTGGGTGGCGCGCTTGCGCCAGGACAATACCGGCAATCATCCGGTGGTGTTCCGCACCAACATGGACGCCGGCCACGGCGGCAAGTCCGGGCGCTTCCGGCGTTATCGCGAGCAGGCCGAGTCGTTCGCCTTCGTGCTCGACCAGCTCGGCGTGGAGCCGCAAGCCCGGGAGCAGGCGGCGCGCTGAGCGGCGCGCCGCTCCCAGGGCCCAGGCAGCGATGGACGTCGTTCCCACCGACCCCGTCGAGCCGCGCACGCCGGCCGACACGCCCGTGCGGCCGGTACGCCTGCGCTGGGCCTGGTGGTTGCTCGCCTACCTGAGCCTGGGCGTCGGCATCGTCGGCATCTTCGTGCCGGGGCTGCCGACCACGGTCTTCGTGCTGATTTCGGCCTGGGCCGCGGCGCGTGGCTCGGACCGTCTGCATCGCTGGCTGTTGACCCATCCGCGCTTCGGCCCGGCCATCGTGCAATGGCAGCTGCATCGCGCCGTCAGCCGCAAGGCGAAGTGGATGGCCACGGTGACCATGCTCCTGTGCGCGGCGATCATGCTCTGGTGCGTGCCTTCGCGCTGGGCGCAGGCGCTGTCGATCGGCTGCATGGCGGTAGTCGCGATCTGGCTGTGGCTGCGTCCACTGCCGCCGGCCGATCCGCTGCGCTAAATGCGGGCCATGAAGTCCCACAGGCGCGAGCTTTGCGGCCTTGTGGCTATACTCGGCGCATGAGCACGAAGCACTCCCGTTCCTTCCGAATCGCGTTGGCCGGCGCCGGCCTGCTGTTGCTGGCCGCCTGCGGCAACAAGGGCCCGCTGGTGATGCCGCAGAAGCCAGTGCCGGTAGAAGCCCAGCCGGTGCCGCAGCCGCCCTCGGGGCAGACGCCGCCGCCGACCCAGACGCCCACCGACGCTGCCCAGCCCATCGATGGCAGCAAGCCGGTGGATGGCACCAGGCCGGCGTCCGACGGCGGGCAATGAACGCGCGTCTGGCTTCCGCGCCCCTGCACTTCACCAAGATGCAGGGCGCGGGCAATGATTTCGTCGTACTCGACCTGCGCGATGGCGCCCCGCCACCCGACGCCGGGTTGGCCGCGCGCCTGGCCGACCGCCATTTCGGTATCGGCTGCGATCAGATCCTGACCATCGAGCCGCCGCGCAGCGCGGAGGCCGTGGCCGCTTACCGCATCTGGAATTCCGACGGCTCGCCTTCGCAGCAATGCGGCAATGGCGCGCGCTGCGTGGCTGCCTGGCTGGTCCGCGACGGTGCCGCGCAGGGCGATGAGTTCGTGATCGACAGCCCGGTCGCCGCCCACCACATCGACCGCCTGGGCGGCGGTGAATACGCGGTGGCGATGGGCGTGCCGGAATTCACCCCGGCGCGAATCCCGCTGCTCGGGTTCATGCATGCGCGCGAGGAGTACCTGTTGCCGGTGCAGGGCGAGAGCCTGCGTTTCGGCGCAGTGTCGATGGGCAATCCGCATGCCGTGCTGGAGGTCGGCCTGGTTGATGCGGCCCCCGTGGAACGGCTGGGTGCGCTGCTGCAGCAGCATGCCTCCTTTCCCGAGTCGGTGAATGTCGGTTTTGCACAGGTCATCGATCGTGGCCATATCCGCTTGCGGGTGTACGAACGCGGCGTCGGCGAGACGCTGGCCTGCGGCAGTGGTGCTTGCGCGGCGGCGGTGGTGTTGATGCAACGCGGCCGCATGGAGCGCGACGCCAAGGTCTCGCTGCCCGGCGGCGAACTGCGGATCCGCTGGCCCTCGCCGCAGTCGCAGGTCGTCATGTCCGGGCCGGCGCGGTTTGTCTTTGATGGGGAGTGGGATGCATGAACGAGACCGTGGAAAAAATCGGCGCACATGAAATCGCCGCCTGGCTGCGTCGGCATCCGGCATTCCTGAAGCAATTCCCCGACCTCGCGCTGACCCTGGTGGTCCCGCGCGACGATGGTCCCACCGCCTCGCTGGCCAGCTACCAGCTCGAAGTGCTGCGCGACAAGAACCGCGAGCTGTCGCGACGGCTGGCCGAACTGGCCGCCAACGCACAGGTCAACGAGCGCCTGGCCGTGCGTACCCATCAACTGACACTGGCGCTGATGCGCCAGGACAGCGCCGCCGATACGCTCAAGGCCATGGCCGCTTCGCTGGCCGAGGACTTCAATGGCGACAGCGTGCGCATCCTGTTGCTGCACCCGGTGGAAGGCTTGCAGGCCGACTGGCTGCAGGTCATCGCAGCCGACGATCCGCGCTTGGCACCATTCCGCGACTGCCTGCGCGATGGCGAACCGATCTGTGGTCGCCTGCAGGCGGAAAAGCAGGCGGTGCTGTACGGCGAAGAGGTTGGCGAGATCCAGTCCACCGCCCTGCTGCCGTTGCCGGGCGTAGGTCTGCTGGCGGTCGGCAGCCGCGACCCCAACCGCTTCTATCCCGGCATGGGCACGTTGTTCCTGCGCATGATGGGCGAGGCGTTGGTGACCGCGTTGCAGCGTTTCGCGCGCTGAGCGCGATTCGGCGGCGCGTGCGGCCATGATCGAAGCCTTCCTCGCCTACCTGCAGGTCGAGCGGCGCATGTCCGCGCATACGCTGGACGCCTACCGTCGTGACCTGGCCGCTTTGTCGGCCTGGGCGGAAGCCGGGCAGGGCGGCGACGTGGTGACCTTGGACGGCGAACAATTGCGCGCCTTCGTCAGCGCCGAACATCGTCGTGGCCTGTCGCCCAAGAGCCTCCAGCGGCGCTTGTCGGCGTGCCGCAGCTTCTATGCCTGGTTGCTCAAGCATGGCCACATCACGGCCTCGCCGGCAGCCAAGCTGCGCGCGCCGAAGGCGCCGCGCAAGCTGCCGCAGGTGCTTGATGCCGACGAGGCGGTGCGCCTGGTCGAAGTGCCAACCGATGCCCCCCTGGGGTTGCGCGACCGCGCCCTGCTGGAATTGTTCTATTCCTCCGGCCTGCGCCTGAGCGAACTGTGCGCGTTGCGCTGGCGCGACCTCGACCTGGCCGAAGGCCTGGTCAACGTGCTCGGCAAGGGCGGCAAGCAGCGGCGGGTGCCGGTGGGCACGCATGCGCGCCGCGCGCTGGCCGAATGGCGCGCCGACAGCCAGCCGCGCGATGCGCTGGCGATGGTCTTTCCCGGCCGCAACGGCGCGCAGATTTCCGCGCGCGCGGTACAGATCCGGATCAAGCAGCTGGCGCTGCGCCAGGGCCTGTTCAAGCACGTGCACCCGCATATGCTGCGGCACAGCTTTGCCAGCCACATCCTCGAGTCGTCCGGCGACCTGCGAGGCGTGCAGGAGCTGCTGGGGCATTCGGACATCGCCACCACCCAGATCTACACCCACCTGGACTTCCAGCACCTGGCCAAGGTCTACGATGCGGCGCACCCACGCGCGCGGCGAAAGAAGGCGGCCGGCGAAACGCCGGTGGAATCCTGAGTCAGCGCGTGCCCGGCAACGGCAAAGGCAGCAGACCGGCGCCATCGCGGCCTTCGAACTGATAACGCTGCCAGAAGCGGTTGGCGATCTGTGCGGCGCGCGCATCGGCCAATTGCTTCATCGCCGGATTGCCGATGGCCGCAGTAGTCTGGGCGAACAACTGCAGCCAGCGTCGGAACAGCGCTTCGTTGAGACCGGGCAGGGCCATGTGGCTGCCCATCGGCGCGCCGCTGTAGCGCTGGGTGCCGCGCAGCAGCGATGACCAGAAATCCACCAGCCGCTCCAGGTGCACGGGCCAATCGGCCACGTGCTGTTCGAACACCGGGCCGAGCAGCGGGTCACTGCGTACCGCGGCATAGAACTCATGCACGAGGCGAGTCACTTCCGCCTCGGTGCAGCAGGTCGGGCGGGACGGCAGGGGCGAAGGTGCATTCATGATCGACGTACACATTGTCCTCCAGTCGCGCGCACGTGGCGATAACCCACGCGCTGGCTGCGGCAATCGGTCGCGCCGCTGCGATGTCCATTTGCGGCCAGCGCTCCTCCGGCTCGCTGCGCAACCTGTCGTCGTGTTCCCCACTCATCTGTCGGCCATGACCTCCTTCCAGCTCTCCGGTATCGATCCGCAGCCCCTGCGTCCGCTCTTCGACCTCGACCCTGCGCGGCTCGCCGCACACGGCGCGGTCCGCGTCGTCGCCAGCAGCGACCATGGCTTTCCGTGCCGCATCAGCCTGCGCGACGCCGACCAGGGCGAAGAACTCCTGTTGTTGCCCTACTGGCACCAGCCCGCTGCCTCGCCCTACCGGGCCTGCGGCCCGATCTTCATGCGCCGCCAGGCGGTAGCCGCGCGCTTGGCGGTGGACGAGGTGCCGCCCTACGTGGCCACCCGCCTGATCTCGTTGCGCGCCTACAACCACGGCGACCGCATCGCCGCGGCTGAGGTGCTCGAGGGCAAGGCGGTAGCCGCCTGGTTGCACGATCGCCTGGGCGATCGCGATATCGCCTACGTGCACCTGCACAACGCCCGCTACGGCTGCTACTCCTGTCGCGCCGACCGTGCCGCCTGAACACCGCTCGCGGTGGGTGGCTTGAACCGCCCGACGCCGTCCCCACCTCCGGAAAGTCCCCCGGAGGTTGCAATGGATCCCAGCCAGAACCCCAATACGTTCCACGCCACCACCATCATCTCGGTGCGGCGCAATGGCCATGTCGCCGTGGCCGGCGATGGCCAGGTCACCCTCGGCCACACCGTGATGAAGGGCAACGCGCGCAAGGTGCGTCGCCTCGGTCGCGATGGCCAGGTGGTGGCCGGTTTCGCCGGCGCCGCCGCCGACGCCTTCACCCTGTTCGAGCTGTTCGAGGCCAAGCTGGAGAAACACGGCCAGTTGACCCGTGCGGCGGTCGAGCTGGCCAAGGACTGGCGTACCGAGCGCCGCCTGGGCAAGCTCGAAGCGCTGCTGGCGGTGGCCGACCGCGAGACCTCGCTGATCATCAGCGGTACCGGCGATGTCATCGAGCCGGAAGACGGCATCATCGCCATTGGCTCAGGCGGTTCTTACGCGTTGTCCGCCGCCCGCGCGCTACTGGCGCATACCGAACTGGACGCCCGCACGATCGCCAGCGAGGCGATCAACATCGCCGGCGACATCTGCATCTACACCAACCGCAACGTGGTGGTCGAAGAGCTGTGAGCGCAGCTTGGCCGACCCTGACCGACGGATCCCCCACACATGACCATGCCTGATACTTCTTCGACCATGACCCCGCGCGAGATCGTGCAGGAGCTGGACCGCCACATTGTCGGCCAGCACGACGCCAAGCGCGCGGTGGCCATCGCCCTGCGCAACCGTTGGCGACGCATGCAGCTGCCCGAAGCGCTGCGCAACGAAGTGATGCCCAAGAACATCCTGATGATCGGCCCCACCGGTGTCGGCAAGACCGAGATTGCGCGGCGCCTGGCAACCCTGGCCAATGCGCCGTTCGTGAAGGTCGAGGCCACGCGCTTCACCGAGGTTGGCTACGTTGGCAAGGATGTCGAGCAGATCGTGCGCGACCTGGCCGATACCGCGGTCAAGCTGTATCGCGAACAGGCCAAGGTGCGTGTGCGCACCCAGGCCGAAGAACGCGCCGAAGACCGCATCCTCGATGCGTTGCTGCCGCGGCGCGCCGGTGGAATCGGTTTCGATCCGGATGCCGCGCGCCACGAACCCTCGGCACAGGATGGCGACACCCGCATCAAGTTCCGCCGGATGCTGCGCGGCGGCGAGCTCGACGAGCGCGAGATCGAGCTGGACGTGGCGGTCAACCTGAGCATGGACATCATGACCCCGCCGGGCATGGAAGAAATGGGCCAGCAACTGCGGCAGATGTTCTCCAACCTGGGCGGCAGCAAGTCGCAGACGCGCAAGCTCACCATCAAGGCGGCGCGGCCGCTGCTGGTGGAAGAGGAAGCAGCCAAGCTGGTCAACGAAGAGGAGATTCGCGCCGCCGCGATCGAAGCCTGCGAACAGCACGGCATTGTCTTCATCGACGAAATCGACAAGGTTGCCAAGCGTGGCGACAACGTCGGTGGCGGCGATGTCTCGCGCGAGGGCGTGCAACGCGATTTGCTGCCGTTGGTGGAAGGTTCGAACGTCTCGACCAAGTACGGCACGGTCAAGACCGACCACATCCTGTTCATCGCCTCTGGTGCGTTCCACCTGGCCAAGCCGAGCGACCTGATTCCCGAATTGCAGGGTCGGTTCCCGATCCGCGTGGAATTGGGCGCGCTGACCAAGGAGGATTTTGTCCGCATCCTCACCGAACCGAAGGCTGCCTTGAGCAAGCAGTACGTGGCGCTGCTGCAGACCGAGGGCGTGCAGCTGGCGTTCTCGCCCGACGCCATCGAGCGCCTGGCTGAGATCGCCTTCCTGGTGAACGAACGCCAGGAGAATATCGGTGCGCGGCGCCTGCACACGGTGCTGGAGCGGCTGCTGGATACGCTGAGCTACGAGGCGCCCGATCGCGGTGGGCAGGCCGTGGAGATCGACCGCGCCTACGTCGATGCCCACCTGGGCGAACTGGTGCAGGACCCGGACCTGAGCCGCTACATTCTGTAGGCCCGTGCCGGCATTGCTTGCTGAAAGGCCCGCTGACGCGGGCCTTTTCTTTTGGCACGGGGCGCGCGGCCATGGTTGCGCTAGCATCGCGCCACCTCCTTGCCCTCGCCGTGCTCCGGATGACCGCGCGCTACCGCCTGCTCGACCTGGACATCGATGTGCCGCGCCAGCAGGTCAGCCGGGCCGGGCAGGCGCTGGACGTGTCCGGCCTCAGCTTCCAGCTGTTCGCGTACTTGCTGGCGCAGGGCCAGCGCGTGGTGGGCTTCGATGAATTGATCCAGGCGGTGTGGGCGCCAGCGGTGGTCGGCGAGGAGACCGTGACCCAGCGCATCAAGCTGTTGCGCCAGGCGCTGGGTGACGATGCGCGGCGGCCGCGTTACCTGCGCTCGGTGCGTGGCCAGGGCTATCAGCTGGCCGACCTGCCCCAAGTTCTGGAAGCGCCCACACAACCGGCGCCCTCGTGGCCGCATCGCGCATCGCGCTGGTATCTGGGCGCCGGCGTGGGGCTCGCCATCGTCGTCGCGGCTGCAGGTCTGGCCTGGCGCCAGGTCCACGCACCGGCCGCTTCGCCATTGCTCGAACGCGCCCGCTACTACGCCGGAATCGGCCAGGCGGACAACAATGATCGCGCCATTGCGCTGTATCGGCAGGCGCTGGCGCATTCGCCGGACTCGGCCGCTGCCCTGGCCGGACTCAGCCGCGCGCTCAGTGCCCGCACCTGCCTGTACAACGGCGACGCCGCCGAAGCGCAGCAAGGGGCTGCACTGGCACGCCAGCTGCTACGCATGCGAGGCGAGGACGCGGTGGCCTGGGCCGCCCTGGGGTATGCGCAGGACTGTCTCGGTGACATGGGCGCCGCCGTGGCCGGCTATGAGGCGGCGATACGCCTGGACCCGGCCGATGACAAGAGTCGTGCGTCGCTGGCCTACCTGTACCAGGAGCAGGGCCGGCTGGCCGAGGCCTTGCAGGGCAACTTCGCCGTACGCCATCCGCAACACGTGCGCTTCGGCGAAGTGCAGGTGGCGCGTGAGCTGGCGCTGCTGGGGTTCAGTGCGGCGGCCGAGCGACGCCTGAAGGCAAATTTCGAACTGTTCCCGGACAACGTATTCGCCAACATCGCCTGGCCGCATTTCCTGTTGTCGCAGGGCCGCACCGACGAAGCCGCTGCGGCCCTGAAAATCGCGCTTGTCCGCGGCACGCCGCATCCGGCACTTTCGCGCCTGCAGGGCGAATTGGCATTGCTGCAGGGCGATCGCGACGGTGCCAGTGCCGCCTTCGCCGCCGGCCAGCGCTTGCGGCCACACCAGTCGCTGCCAGCCACCCTGGCCGGCCTCTATGCGCCGCATCCACCTTCCGATGCGTGGTTGCAGGAGCGTTTGCAACGCCTGAAGGGCGACGCGCCGGGATGGCCGGACGCGGCACTCGAAGCGGCCTTGCTGGAGCAGCAGCGCGGCGATGCGCAGGCGGCATTGAAGTCGCTGCATGCCGCCGTGTCTGCCGGCTTCCGCGATCGTGCCTGGCTGGTGGCCACGCCGTTGTTCGCCGAAATGCGCAAGGCGCCGGGTTTCAGCGCGTTGCTAGCGCGCATCGACCTGGACCTGGCGGCCCAGCGCAAGCAGGTCGCGCAGGCTGACTGGCGCCCACGCGACCTGCAATGACGCGCCGACCCTGGCTTCAGCGCAGCGCCGCCAGGATGTAGTCGCGGAACAACTGGCGCGACTGCGGATGGGCGAAGCTGCGGTTGTAGGCATTCGTGGTGATCACCGCCACCAGGCCACGCTCGGGCCAGGCGAACACGTAGTTGCCACCGTTGCCCGACATTACCCACACCGCTACGTCGCGACCGCCGAGGTCGAAGTGCAGGCGCCACCACTGGTAGCCGTACTCAGCATCGTCCTCGGCCTGCGCCTGCGCCGTGGTCATCGCCCGCACGTACCCGGCCGACACCACCTGGCGGCCACGCCAGCGCCCGCCATCGACCACCAACTGGCCGAACTTGGCCAGGTCACGGGTACGGTAGCGAGTGCCGCCGCCGCCCATGCCGATGCCTTCGGGCGAGCGATTCCACTGGCTGCTGTGGATATCCAGCGGCTGCTCCAACGCGCTGGCGGCAAACTGCGCCAGGCCCTGGCCGGTGGCACGCTCGACCAGGGCGCCGGCGACCAGGCTATTGGCGGTGCAATAGGCGAAGGCGCGCCCGTGTGGGCTGTCCTCAGGTCGTTTCATCCAGGGTGCGAAGCCCTTCACCGGCAGGGCCAGGGCAAACTCCAGCCAGCGCTCGGTGACGTACATGCGCTCCTCGTTGCCACTGGAGAACGGGTTCTCGTCGTCGCATTCCCACAACGTGCTCATGGTCAGCAGGTCGGCCAGGGTCATTGACTGCAGGCGCGGGTCGACGGCGTGGCTGGCGGTGAATTCGGGGAAGTACTCGTATACCCGGGCCTCAACGCCGGGCAGCTTGCCGCGGTCGATGGCGATGCCAGCCAGCAGCGCGGTGACGCTCTTGGTGGCCGAGCGCACGTCGCGCAGGGTGTCGGCGTCGCCATCGAAGTAGTGTTCGTAAACCGGCCGGCCGGCGTGGACCACCATCACGCTGGTGATCTGCTTCAGGGTGCCGTCGGCCACCTTGGCCTCGATCGTGCGCAACTGCGACAGGTCCACGGATGGGTCGGGCGCCGCAAGCGGCCAACCATCGTCAACACTGCCGGTGGCAGGCGCGGCGTGGCCGACGACAGGTGCAAGGACGAGCAGGAACAGGAACAAGGTGCAGCGCATGGAACCTCCAGGTGATGGCGAGCGCCCATCAGGCCTGGTGGGCCGCTGAAGTGCCTGATGCTTGCCTGAAGAATTCTGAAGCCCTTGTGCCGCGGGCGCTTCAACGCAGGCCGCGGCCGCGCAATTCCAGCGTGTAGCGGTGGATCAGTTCCAGGTGCAGGGCCATGTAGGCCTCATCGGTGAACTCCTGCGCCATCGGCGACGCCGCAGCCGCGCCTGCGCGCGCGGCCTCGGCCTGGGCGTGTTCCCAATCGCTGTCGCGCACGGCCAGGTCGGCCAGTACCGTGACCCGGTCCGGCTGGACCTCCACAAAGCCGCCGGAGATGTAGATGTCGAGCGGTTCGCCCTGCAGCGGCGAGACCCGCAGCATGCCTTCGCGCAGCGTCGTCAGCAGGGGCGCATGCCGCACCAGGACGCCGAAGCGGCCGGCGCTGCCGGGCAGGTCGACCTCGCGGATCTCGCCGCTCCAGATCGGCCCGACCAGGCTGGCCACTTCCAGCGTCAGCACGCGCGGCGCGTTCATCGGCGTTGACCTTCCGCGGCGCGGCACCGGCACAAGCGGCATTGGGAGGCGGATCGGCGTGGCGACATGCGGCCCCGGAGACCAGTCGAGGGAACCGCAGTATGTGCAGCGTCACCGTTGCCCGGCGTCAACGTGCTGCAGCACGCGTGCGCTCAATCCTCGCCGATGTCCTCGTTCCAGACCTCGGGGTGCGCGGCGATATAGCCACCGAGCAGGTCGATGCATTCCTGACTGTGCAGGTCGATGACCTCCACGCCATGCTCGCGCAACCAGTCGATGCCGCCGCGGAAGGTCACCGATTCGCCGACCACCACCGTGCCGATGTTGAACTGCCGCACCAGGCCACTGCAGTACCAGCACGGCGCCAGCGTGGTGACCATGATCGTGTCGCGGTAACGGCGCTGGCGGCCGGCCTTGCGGAAGGCATCGGTCTCGCCGTGCACGGAGGGGTCGTTCTCCTGCACGCGGCGGTTGTGGCCGCAACCCAGCAGGCGCCCATCGCGATGGTAGAGCGCCGCGCCGATCGGAATGCCGCCCTCGGCCAGGCCCTGCCGTGCTTCGGTGATGGCGGTGTCGAGCAGGGCGCGATAGTCGGGCGTGGAGATCATCGGACGGGCTTCTGGTACGGCGGGCCAGTCTCGGTCAGCAGGGCGGTGGCTGGCAACCGCCTCAGTTGGCGCTGCGCGGTGGCGGCTCGGAGGCGGTATCCAGCGCGACCACCACCGACATCCCCGGGCGCAACCTGCCTGCCAGCGGCTGGTCGGGGTCGATGCCGATCTTCACCGGGATGCGCTGGGCGATCTTGACGAAATTGCCGGTGGCATTGTCGGCCGGCAGGATCGCGAACTCCGACCCGGCCGCCGGCGAGATCTCGATCACGTGACCGCCCAGGCGCGCATTGTTGAGCGCGTCCACGGTGAAGGTGGCGCGTTGCCCGATACGTACGTTGGCCATCTGGGTTTCCTTGAAGTTGGCGATCACCCACAAGGTATCGGGCACCAGCGCCATCAACTGGGTGCCATTGGTGACATAGGCCCCGACCCGCACGCCGATCTGCCCGAGCTGGCCGCTGCGGGGTGCCACGATCCGGGTGTTGTCGAAGTTGATCTGCGCCAGTTGCACCGCCGCTTCGGCATTGGCCACCGCCGCTGCCAGCGCGGCGCGGTTGACCTCCACGCTGCGCACGTTTTGCTCGGCCGCTTCCAGCGCCGCCTGTGACTGCTGCACCGCCGCGCGTGCCTGCGCATTGGCGGCGAAGGCGGTGTCGCGATCCTGCGAGGACAGCAGTTGTTGCTCGGCCAGGCGATCGGCGCGCTGCAGTGCCGCCTGGGCGCGGTCGCGCTGGGCCGTGGCGCTGGCGATGCTGGCGCGGTTTTCCGCCACCACCGCCGCGGCGCTGCGCCGGCTTTGTTCCCAATTGGCCAGATTGGCCTGGGCGGTCTGCAACTGCGCTTGCGCCTGCTGCAGCTGCTGGTGATAGATGCGGTCGTCGATCTTGGCCAGCAACTGACCGGCCTGCACTTGCTGGAAATCCTGCACCGGCACCGCAGTGACGTAGCCGCTGACCTGCGGCGAAATGATCGTCAGCTGGCCGCGCACGGTCGCGTTTTCAGTGTTCTGGATGGCACTGGTGAACGGCCACAGCCGCCACGCGTACAGCACCACGCCGACGCCCACCAGCGCGACCAGGGCGAAGCCGGCCAGGCTCCAGTAACGACGGCGGCGGCGCCTGGCCAGGCCGGCGGCATCGGCGGAGGAAGCGGCGGTCGGGGGCGCGGGTGTGCTCATGCGCGGGCCGTGGCAGGAAGGGAAGAGGCGACCGTATCGCGACGGCGCTGGCGCTCGCGCTTGATCAGATAGAGCAGGAACCAGATCAGGGTGGCGATGGCGATCAGGCCGATGGTCAGGAATACATCGTTGTAAGCCAGCACCGTAGCCTCGCGCGTGACGATGCCCGAGAGCGTGCGCATCGCCTGGTTCTGGCGCGCGGCCGCGTCGGGCAGGGCGCGTGCGTAGGCCGAGGCATAGGCCTGCAGGCGGGCGGCGACCTGCGGGTCGGTGAGTACCAGGTGGTCCATCAGCTGGTTGGCGTGGAATTTCTCGCGCACGGTCTGCAACGTACCGAGGAACGCGCTACCGAGCAGGCCGCCCATGTTCTGCGCCATGCCGAACATCACCACGAAGCTGATCAGATTGCCGGGCTGGGTGGCCACCCGGCCAATGCCGGCGACCATGGCCGGGGCGACGAAGAAGGTGCTGCCGAACGCCAGCAGGAACTGGCTGGCGTACATCTGCTCGGGCCGTGTGAGGCTGGTCGCGCGGGCATCGAGGAAGCAGCCGATGGCGATCGCCGCGACCGCGGTGATCAGGTGCTCGGTGATGTGGTTGGGGTTGATCAGCAGCGCGCTGGCGACGATGCCGCACGTTGCGCCGAGCAGCATCAGCCAGAACAAGGTGTGCATCTGGTCGTTGTTCAGGCCGATGCCCTGGAAGAAGCCGAGCGCCCCGGTCGCCTGCTCGGACAACACCAGCCGCAACAGCACGACCGCCAGCACCAGGCGCAGGATGTCGCCGCTGGCCAGCCAGCGCGTGTTGAGCATCGGCCGCGTGCGGTTGTGCTCGATCGCTACCGCCGCGCACAGCAGCACGATCGAGCCGGCCAGCACCACGCCCAGCCACGGCGTGCTGGTCCACCACAGCACCCGACCCAGCGACAAGACCGCCGCCAGCCCGGCGCTGCCGCCAGCGAACAGTACGAAGGTGGCCGCGTCGAGCTTTTCGAACACCCGGTACCGGTCGCCCGGTGGCAGCTTCAGCGCCAGCACGCAGGCCAGGGCGAAGACCGCCAGGCCCAGCTCGAACAGATACAGGCCGCGCCATTCGCCGAACTCGAGCAATTCGGTCGAAAACACCCGCGCCAGCGGCAGCGCCAACTGGGTCAGGCCCAGGCCAGTGACCACCGCCTTCAGGCGATGCTTGGCCGGGAACGCCTGGATCATGTAGTACAACCCCAGCGAGCTCAGCGCCGCGCCGACCAGGCCGTGGGCGGCGCGCACGCTGATCGCCGACCCCAGGCTGTGCACGAACAGATGCGCGAAGGCGATGAGCGCGTACAGGGTGAGGAAGATCTCGGTGAACAGCCGCAGGCCGAACTGCTGGCGGAATTTCACCAGCACCAGGTTGGCCGACATGTTGGTCATCACGTAGGCCGCCGGCAGCCAGGCCATTTCGGCGGCATAGGCGCCCAGGGTGCCCTGCAGGTACACCAGGTTGGCGGTGACCAGCGCATTGCTGAGCCCGCCGGTCAAGGCCACGACCACGCCGACCAGGCCGTAGGCGATCCGCAGGCGGGTGGGATGCACGGGCGTGGACGCCGAGCCGGGCAAGGTCGGCCGCTCATGCGGTTGCCATTGGCGTGGGACGTACTTGTCGCTCACGGATCGGCAGCGGGCCCTGGGGGACTGAGGCCGATTGTGGCATGGGGCCGTCACGGCGGCGTTGGCGATGCGATAATCACGGCATGAGCGAATCCCCCTACAAGTCCGGCACGACCCATTTCGGCTTCCGCGACGTCGCCGCCAAGGACAAGCAGAAGCTGGTTGGCGAAGTCTTCACCTCGGTCGCACGCAATTACGACCTGATGAACGACCTCATGAGCCTGGGCGTGCACCGGGCCTGGAAGCGCTACTTCGTGGCCACCGCGCAAGTGAAGCCGGGCGACCGCGTACTGGATCTGGCCGGGGGTACCGGTGATATCGCCGCGCTGCTGCGCGAGCGGGTCGGCGATGAAGGCCAGATCGTGCTGGGCGACATCAACGCCGGCATGCTGACCGTCGGTCGCGACCGCCTCACCGACCGCGGCCTGGTGGCCGGCCTGGATTATGTGCAGTGCAATGCCGAGGCACTGCCGTTCCCGGACCAGAGTTTCGAATTGGTCACCATTGCATTTGGCCTGCGCAACGTCACCGACAAGGACGCCGCCCTGCGCGAGATGTATCGCGTGCTCAAGGTCGGCGGGCAGGCACGGGTGCTGGAGTTCTCGGAAGTGACGGCCGACTGGTTCAAGCCGATCTACGACTTCCATTCGTTCAAGATCCTGCCGAAGCTTGGCCAGCTGTTCGCGCGTGATTCGGACAGCTACCAGTACCTGGCCGAGAGCATCCGCAAGCATCCGCCGCAGGAAGAACTCAAGCGGATGATGGCCGAGGCCGGCTTCGCGCGCGGCCACTACAAGAACCTGACCGGCGGGATCGTGGCGATCCACTCCGGCTACAAGGTCTAGCGTTCCCGGGGATCGGGACACGGCAGGTCGCCGGGAGCCGAAGCGCTCTGCCTGAACAGCCGCGGCTGCCTCGGCGGGCCGCCAGCGCTAGAATCGCTGGTTTCCCCGACCCGGTTCCGCCCATGCGTTTCTCGCTCCTGACCCTGTCCCTGGCTGCGGCGCTGGCCGCTGGCTGCTCGCAAGAATCCGCCCCCGCGCCGAAGGCGCCCGTCGACAAGACCGCCGCCGCCGCCGTGAAACCCGTCGCTCGCAGCCATGACGAAAGCTCGTACGCCGAGCCGGACAAGGTCGTCATCAAGGACCTGGCGCTGGACCTGAAGGTCGACTTCGACAACAAGCAGATTGGCGGCAACGCGGTCTACACCCTGGAGTGGAAGGACAAGGCGGCCAAGCAGCTGGTGCTGGACACCCGCGAGTTGACCGTGGAGCAGGTACAGGCGGTGGGCGCCGACGGCGCGCTGTCGCCGCTGCAGTTCGCGCTGGCGCCGGCCGACAAGACCTTCGGCAGCAAGCTCACCATCGAAACACCGCAGCAGCCGGGCAAGATCCGCATCGACTACCGCACCGCGCCGACCGCCTCGGGCCTGCAGTGGCTGGAGCCGTCGATGACCGAAGGCAAGCAATTGCCCTTCATGTTCAGCCAGTCGCAGGCGATCCACGCCCGCAGCTGGGTGCCGTTGCAGGACACCCCGAGCGTGCGCTTCACCTACAGCGCGCACGTGACCTCGCGCCCGGACGTCATGGTGCTGATGAGCGCCGACAACGATCCCAAGGCGGCGCGTGACGGCGACTACAGCTTCAAGATGCCCGAGCCGATCCCGTCCTACCTGTTGGCGATCGCCGCCGGCGACCTGGTGTTCAAGCCGATCTCCGAGCGCTCCGGCGTGTGGGCCGAGCCGACCATGGTCGACAAGGCCGCCAAGGAATTCGAAGACACCGAGAAGATGATCGGTGCCGCCGAACAGTTGTACGGCCCGTACCGCTGGGGCCGCTACGACATGCTGGTATTGCCGCCGTCGTTCCCGTTCGGCGGCATGGAGAACCCGCGCCTGACCTTCGCCACGCCGACCGTGATCGTCGGTGACAAGTCGCTGGTCTCGCTGGTGGCCCATGAGTTGGCGCACAGCTGGTCGGGCAACCTGGTGACCAATGCGTCGTGGAAGGACATCTGGCTCAACGAAGGTTTCACCACCTACGTGCAGGGCCGCATCACCGAGGCGCTGTATGGCGCCGAGCTGGCCGAGGAAGAACGCGAGATCGACCAGACCGACCTGCTGGCCGAAATCAAGGACATGAGCCCGGGCGATCAGGCGCTGGCGCTGCCGCCGCTGACCGAGCGTGACCCGGACAACGCGCTGAGCCAGGTGGCCTACGTCAAGGGCTCGTGGTTCCTGCAGTTCCTGGAACAGCGTTTTGGGCGCGAGGTGTTCGATCCGTTCCTGCGCGGCTGGTTCGATGACCACGCCTTCCAGAGTGCGACCACCGACCAGTTCGTCGATTACCTGAAGAAGAACCTGCTGCCGAAGAACCCCAACGCCGTGACCGCGGCCGAGCTCGATGCATGGCTCAACCAGCCCGGCATCCCGGCGTTCGCGCAGAAGGCGCGTTCGCGTGGCTTCAGCATCGTCGACACTGCGCGCATCGCCTGGCTCGGCAGCAACAAGCTGCCGAGCAACCAGGTTATCTCGGAGTGGAACACCCAGTCGTGGACGCACTTCCTCTCGGGCATGGGGCAGACGCTCAAGCCGGAACAGCTGAAGCAGCTCGATGACGCCTACCATTTCACCGGTACCGCCAATGGCGAGGTCGCGATGCGTTGGTACCCGCTGGCGATCCGCAGCGGCTACAAGGAAGCGTGGCCGGCGGCTGGCGAGTTCATCCAGCGGGTGGGCCGGCGCAAGCTGATCCTGCCGATCTACGCCGAACTGGTGAAGACCCCTGAGGGCCTTGCCTTCGCCAAGGAGGTCTTCGCCAAGGCCAGGCCGGGCTACCACCCGATCACCACCGTGTCGGTGGAAGAAATGCTGGCCAAGGCCGAGGCATCGCAGCCCAAGCCGTAAGTCTTGCGGCAATGCAGTATGCGAAACGGCGAGCCCATGGCTCGCCGTTTTCCTGTGCGCTGCTATCTTTGGCCTTCTTTCCACGGAGTTGCGCCGATGAAACGTCTGACCTGGATCGTCCTGTGCGCGCTCGCGCTCAGCGCCTGTACCGACCGCGCCGCCGAGCGCCAGGCCCAGGCCGCCGCGCTCGCCCAGGCCAACGAACAGAAGGCGGGCGAACTGGCCAAGCGCTACGACCAGGCCGTCGCGGCCAGCAACTGGGACATGGCGCGCGCCTACGGCGCCGATCTGTTGCAGACCTACCCCCAGAGCGCGGCGGCCAAGCGCGTGGAGCCGGGCTACGCCGAGATCAAGGCCAAGGGCGAGGCAGCGCGTAACCAGCGTCGGCTGGAGGCGTTGTGGCAATACAACCAGACCGCGGTGAAAGGCGGCACCCAGCGCGCGGCGATGATCGACGCGAAGTCGCGCGTGGATGTCGATGGCAGCGGGGCCAAGAACGTACAGCTGGTGTTTCGCGACCACCCGCAATGGAAGCGCCACGCCTATCTCGTCCTCCAGGCCGGTGACTTCAAGTGCTACGGCGGCTGCAAGGTGCAGGTGAGCGTGGACGGCGGCAAGCCCAAGGCCATGGCCGCGCATCGCCCGGATACCGATGAAGCGATCGCGATGTTCATCGACGACCAGAACGCCCTGTGGAAACTTGCGCAGCAAGCCAAGACGACGCTGAGCATCGAATTCCCGGTCAAGGCCGGCGGCACCCGCACCGCAGTGTTCGAAACCGGTGGTCTGGACGGCAAGCAGATGCCCGGCTGGAACTGAGCACTGTGAGGGTCGCGGCGCTGTCTGCGTGCCGTCACTGGATCTTCGACCTGGACGGCACGCTGACACTGGCGGTGCATGATTTCGCCCTGATCCGGCGTGAGCTGCAGATTCCGGAAGGCCACGACATCCTCGGCTACCTCGGCGGCCTGCCTGCCGCCGAAGCCGCGGCCAAGCGCGCCTGGCTGGTCGCGCACGAACGCGAGTTGGCCGACGCCTCGGTCGCTGCACCGGGCGCGGTCGAACTGTTGCGCAGCCTGCATGCGCGCCGATGCGCGCTCGGCATCCTGACGCGCAATGATCACGCGCTGGCGCGACTGACGTTGGCCGAAATCGGCGTCGCCGATCTATTTCCGCCGGACGCCATCCTCGGTCGCGACGACGCCATCCCCAAGCCGCATCCGGCCGGCCTGCTGCTGCATGCCGCGCGCTGGGGCGTGTCGCCGGGGGACCTGGTGATGGTCGGCGACCACGGCTACGACCTGGAAGCGGGCCGGGCAGCAGGGGCGAGCACCGTGTTTGTCGGTGCGGAAAACCCATGGCCGCAGCTTAGCGACCACGCTTTCGGCGATTGCGGTCGCTTGCTCGAAGCACTGGAATCCGAAGCGCTAGCGCCTACATCGGCACGCTGATCGTGCGTGAGGGCGGCCACTTACGGTTCGCCGACAGACGCTCTCAGATGCGCGAATTCTCGCTCCACGTCCTCATTCGAGCGTCGCTCGCCCTGCGCAGCTGCGCGACGGCCGACTGCGACCTCTTGCTGGAACCAGGCACCGTGTTGTGGCTTCTCGCGGGCTTCCCTGACAGCGGTACGCATGTAGTCGCGCAGCAGCTGCGCCGCGTTACGGTCCTGGGCCCTGGCGACCTCGGCAAAGGCGTTCTTCAATGTTTCGTCGACCCGGAAGGTCAGGGTGCTGTCGCTCATGCGAAGTCCATGTGTTACGGCGTAAGTGCACGGTAACACCGGGCGGCATTTCGTGTGCAGTCGCCACGGTCATCAATCGACGTCCAATCGCGCTTGAGCGGCCATGGCGCGCCGGTTACTTCTGGGGGTCGTCCAGCAAGGAATCCCTGCGTGCTTCGATCGATCACCGCGTCACTGCAACGGCGTCTCGGGCCGATAGCCGCTTTCTTCCTCCTCGGCCTGCTCATCCTGACGCTGTCGCGCCTGGGGCTGTCTTGCTGGCATGCCTCGCGCGTCAGCGCTGCACACGGCTGGGGCCCCGTGCTGCTCCAGGGGCTGCGGGTCGACGTGGCCATGCTGTGCCTGCTCTACGGGCTTGCCGCAGTGCTGGCGCTGCTGCTGCCAACCCACGGAGCGTGGGCTGGATTGTGGCGGCGCGCGCTGCGAGCGTGGTTGATCGTCGCCACCGCGCTGCTGGCGTTCATGGAACTGGCCACGCCGGACTTCATGAGTGAGTACGGGCTGCGGCCGAATCGGTTGTTCCTCGAATACCTGCGCTACCCGAAGGAAGTCGGCGCCACGCTGCTGCGCGGCCACCTGGCCAGCGTGCTCGCCGGCGTGCTCGTGGTGGGCGGGCTGGTCTGGATCCTGCTGCGGTCGACCCGGCGCTGGATCGATCCGCCGCCCATCGCGGCGGCACTGGGATGGCCGTGGCGCCTGGGTACGGCCCTGGTCGTATTGCTGGCAGCCACCCTTGGGGTACGGTCGAGCCTGGGCCATCGCCCGCTCAACCCGGCCGCGGTGGCGTTCTCGACCGATCCAACCGTCAACGTGCTGCCGCTCAACTCGCTGTACTCGGTGGCGCATGCCGCGCGCGACCTGGCCAAGCGCAGCGAGACCGCGCGCATCTATGGGGCGATGACGCTGGCAGAAGTGGTTCAAGAATTGCGCGCCAGCAGCGGCCTGCCGGCATCGGCGTATCTGTCCCGGGCGCTACCAACGTTGACCGTGCGGCCACCTGCTTATCGCGGCAAGCCACGCAACCTGGTCGTCATCCTCGAAGAGAGCCTGGGCGCGCAATTCATTGGCAGCCTCGGCGGCTTGCCGCTCTCGCCCCACTACGATCGCTTGAGCGCGCAAGGTTGGGCACTGGAGCGCCTGTATGCGACCGGCACGCGCTCGGTGCGCGGCATCGAGGCGGTGGTCAGCGGATTCCCGCCGACGCCGGCAGAGGCGGTGGTGAAGCTGCCGGCCACCCGCACACGCTTCTTCACCCTGGCCGATCTGTTGGCACGCCATGGCTACGACACCGCGTTCTACTACGGCGGCGAAAGCCATTTCGACAACATGCGCGGCTTCTTCCTCGGCAGCGGTTTCCAGCGCATCGTCGATCGCGATGACTTCGCGCGCCCGGACTTCGTCGGCTCCTGGGGCGTGTCGGACGAAGACCTGTTCGCGCTGGCCGACCAACAGTTCCGGCAACTGTCAGCGCAGGGCAAGCCGTTCTTCGGCCTGGTGTTCAGCTCCAGCAATCACGATCCGTTCGAATTCCCCGATGGCCGCATCCAGCTGCATGAACAGCCCAAGCAGACGCGCAACAACGCGGCCAAGTATGCCGATCACGCGCTGGGCAAATTCTTCGCCAAGGCCATGGCCTCACCGTACTGGCGCGACACCGTGTTCCTGGTCGTGGCCGACCACGACTCGCGGGTATTCGGCCAGGACCTGGTGCCGATCGGCAATTTCCATATCCCCGGGCTGATCCTCGGCGGCGGCATCGCGCCGCGGCGCGATACGCGTATCGCCAGCCAGATCGATCTGGCTCCTACGGTGCTGTCGCTGATGGGTATCGCCGGACCCACGCCGATGCTCGGCCAGGATCTCAATGATCCGCACCGGCTCGTTCCGGGCCGGGCAATGATGCAGTACGACCGCAACCTGGCCTGGATGGAAGGACAGGACGTGGCCATCCTGCAGCCGGGCAAGGCGCCGCTGGGTTTCCGTTACGACCCCTCGGGCAATCGCCTGCGGCCGCATCCTCTGCGCCCGGAGCTGGCGCGGCGCGCATTGGCGCACGCGCTGTGGGGCACCCTGGCCTACGAACAGGAGCTGCACCGACTACCGCCGTGATCCCGCGAGGCGCCGGCAGGCGCCGGCGCTGGCTCAGAGCGCGTAGCCGAATTGCTGCTTGAACTGCTCGTTGAACTCGGCGAAGTCGAAGCGCTGGTTCTGGGTGCCCGGGTGCTCGACCTTGAGGGCGCCCATCAGGTTGCCCATCCGGCCGATGGTCAGCCAGTCGTAGCCGCCTTCGATGCCGAAGATCAGGCCGGCACGGAAGGCATCGCCGCAACCGGTGGGGTCGACCACCCGGCGCTCGTGCGCCGGCGGGATGTCGTAGGTCTGCTCGGGGGTGTGGATGACCGCGCCCTTCGGGCCGCGCGTGGTGATGTAGGCCTGGACCTTGGAGACGATCTGCTTCTCGTCCCAGCCGGTGCGCTCCTGCAGCAGATTGGACTCGTAGTCGTTGACCACGACGTAGTCGGCCTGCTCGATGAAGGTGCGCAGCTCCGGGCCGTTGAACAACGGCATGGCCTGGCCGGGATCGAAGATGAACGGCACGCCCATCTCGCGGAATTCGACCGCGTTCTGGATCATGCCTTCGCGGCCGTCCGGGCCGACCAGGCCGATGGTCACGCCCGGCACGTCCTTGGCGTGGTTCTCGTAGCTGCGCATCATCGCGCCCGGGTGGAAGGCGGTGATCTGGTTGTTGTCGTGGTCGGTGGTGATGAACGCCTGCGGGGTGAACAGCTCGTCGATCACCTTGACCCGCGACAGGTCGATGCCGAGGGCGTCGAAATACTCGCGGTACGGACCGAAGTCCTGGCCCACCGTGCCCATCGGGATGGGCTTGCCGCCCAGCAGGTGCAGGTTGTAGGCAATGTTGCCGGCACAGCCGCCGAACTCGCGGCGCATCCGCGGCACCAGGAACGAGACGTTCAGGATGTGGACCTTGTCCGGCAGGATGTGGTTCTTGAACTGGTCCGGGAACACCATGATGGTGTCGTAGGCAAGGGAACCACAGATCAGGGCGGACATCGCGATAAAGGCCTTTGCATGGAGAAAAACCCGCCAGCCGCCGGGCGGGCCTGGGGAGCGGCAGGCGCGCCGCGGCGCAAAGGTTAACGGCTGCGACGGTTCAGGGCCAGAACCGCGTGCAGCCCAGGGCGCCCGGCGAGGCAAAAACCCCGCCGCCGGCCCCAGGATTTGTCCTTGCCCGCACCCGGGGGGATTGCTAGGCTAGCGGACTTCGTTTTTGCCCATTTTTTCGCCACTCGGCGCCCGGGCGCGACCTTCTCAGGACCGACTCCCCCGATGTTCAAGAAACTCCGCGGCATGTTCTCCAATGACCTGTCCATCGACCTGGGCACGGCCAACACGCTCATCTATGTTCGCGGCCAGGGCATCGTGCTCAACGAGCCGTCGGTCGTGGCGGTTCGCCAGGATCGCGCCATTGGCGGTACGCGCTCGGTCGCTGCGGTTGGCGCGGAGGCCAAGCAGATGCTCGGCCGTACCCCTGGCCACATCACCACCATTCGCCCGATGAAGGACGGCGTCATCGCCGACTTCACCTATACCGAGGCGATGCTGAAGCACTTCATCAAGAAGGTGCACAAGTCGCGCTTCCTGCGCCCGAGCCCGCGCGTGCTGGTCTGCGTGCCGGCCGGTTCGACCCAGGTCGAGCGCCGCGCGATCAAGGAATCGGCCGAAGAGGCCGGTGCCCGCGACGTCTACCTGATCGAAGAGCCAATGGCCGCGGCGATCGGTGCCGGCATGCCGGTGACCGAGGCGCGCGGCTCGATGGTCATCGATATCGGCGGTGGCACCACTGAGGTGGCGGTGATTTCGCTCAACGGCATCGTCTACTCGCAGTCGGTGCGCGTGGGTGGTGACCGCTTCGACGAATCGATCACCAACTACGTGCGCCGCAACCACGGCATGCTGATCGGCGAGGCAACTGCCGAGCGCATCAAGCTGGAAATCGGCTGCGCCTACCCGCAGGCGGTGGTGCAGGAGATGGAAATCTCCGGCCGCAACCTCGCCGAGGGCGTGCCGAAGATGATCAAGATCAACTCCAACGAAGTGCTCGAGGCCCTGCACGAGCCGCTTTCCGGGATCGTCTCGGCGGTCAAGCTGGCCCTGGAGCAGACCCCGCCGGAACTGTGCGCCGACGTCGCCGAGCGCGGCATCGTCCTGACCGGTGGCGGCGCCCTGCTGCGCGACCTGGACCGGCTGATCTCGGAGGAAACCGGCCTGCACGTGCAGGTGGCCGACGACCCGCTCACCTGTGTCGCCCGCGGCGGTGGCCGCGCGCTGGAACTGGTGGACATGCACGGCAACGAGTTCTTCGCGCCGGAATGAGGCGTGCGGGGCCGCCGGCAGCGAATGCCGGCATGACCCGCTGCAGCAGGCGGCGCGGCGCTCGCCGCGCCCTTTCCACCCCTCGACCCTGATCCCGAACCGGCTTACACCGTGCCGCCCTACGCCGGACCCCCGATTGCCTCCCGCCCCGGCGACGCCGCCAGCACCTTGCGGCTGCTGGCCTACCTGGCGTTGGCGGTGGTGTTGATCGTGCTCGATAGCCGGGGTGGCTGGTTGTCGCAGGTGCGTGCGCGCGCCAACGTGATCGTGCAGCCGATCTGGTCGCTGGCCGGCCTGCCGGGGCGTATCGGCCTGCAGGTCAAGGACAACGCCGCTACCCATGCCCAGCTGGTGGCCGAGAACCGGCAATTGCGCAACGACCTGCTGGTGGCCAACGCGCGCCTGACGCGCCTGCAGACCGCCGCGCTCGACAACGCCCAGTTGCGCGAGTTGCTCAACGCCGCCGAGCGCAACGGCCTGGATGTGCAGTTGGCGCCGGTCCTGGATATCGACCTGGACCCGACCCGGCAGCGCCTGGTGCTGGATGCCGGCACCGATGACGATGTGCATGTGGGCCAGGCGGTGATCGATGCCGGTGGCCTGATGGGCCAGGTCATCGCCACCACGCCGGCACATTCGACCGTGCTGTTGTTGACCGACCCCGACCACGCGGTACCGGTGAACGTGGCGCGTAATGGCGTGCGCCTGATTGCCTATGGCCGCGGCGACCGCCTGGAACTGCGCGACGTGCCCCTGAGCGCCGGCCTGGTGGTGGGCGATGAGATCGTCACCTCGGGCCTGGGTGGGCGTTTTCCCGCCGGCTTCCCGGTCGGTACCGTGGCCGAACTGCACCCGGACGACAGTCACGCTTTCCTGGTCGGCCAGCTCAAACCGGCGGCGCAGCTCGACCGCGGCCGCGACGTGCTGCTGTTGAAGAGCCGCCCCTGGCGGGTGACGCCGCCGCAACCAGGCAGCACGCCTGCCGCCAGCGAGCATGAGCCCGATTCACGCAGCGCGCCGCCTGCGCCAGCGCCGACGGAGCCGCGCCGATGATCCGCCGCAACCAATGGGTGCTACCGGTCAGCGTGGTCGTGGCCCTGCTGCTCGGCCTGTTGCCATTGCCACTGGTGATCCAGCCCTTGCGGCCCTATTGGCTGGCGCTGGTACTGGCCTACTGGGTGATCGAAGATCCGGATCGGGTCGGGCTGGGCTTTGTCTTCGTCGCCGGCGTCGTTGCCGATCTGCTCTACGGCAGCCTGCTCGGCGAACAACCGCTGCGGCTGGTCATCATGACCTTCATCCTGCAGCGCTTCCGCGCACGCCTGCGCTTCTTCCCGGTCTCGCAACAGGCGCTGGCGATCGGCGGCCTGCTGCTCAACGACCGCATCGTCACCGCCGCGTTGCATCTGGCCCTGGGCGAGGCCACCCTGCCGTGGAGTTACTGGTGGGCGCCGCTGTTGGGAATGCTGCTGTGGCCGTTGTTGTTCGTGCTGCTGGACGCCGTGCGCCTGGGCAAGCGTCGCTGACCCATGTATTCGCGTCGCCAGGCCAAGAACCCGCATGCCGAGGCCGAGCAGTTCCGGCGTCGTGCTGCACTCGGTTTCGCTGCCGTGCTGCTGTGCCTGGGCGGGCTGGCGGCGTGGTACTTCAAGCTGCAGGTAGTGGATCACGAGGTCTACGCCACCCGTTCCGAAGCCAACCGGATCAAGCCACGGCCCGTGGTGCCCGGGCGCGGCATGATCTACGACCGCAACGGCCGCCTGCTGGCCGAGAACGTGCCGGCCTTCCGCCTCGACGTCACCCCTGACAAGGTGCCGGACATGCCCGCGATGCTGGCCGAGCTGGGCAAGGTGATCACGATCTCGCCGGAAGACCTGGAGCGCTTCAATCGCGAGCGCAAATCGCGCCGCAGCTTCATCCCGGTGACTTTGCGCCTGCGCATGAGCGACGAGGAGATGGCGCGTTTCGCGGTCGAACGCTGGCGCTTCCCGGGCGTGGAGCTCGAACCCTACCTGACCCGTCGCTACCCGTATGGCGAGCTGTTTGCGCACGTCATTGGCTATGTCGGGCGGGTGGATGAGAAAGACCTGGAAGCGCTGGGCGAGGGCAACGCCGCGCTGACCCATATCGGCAAGTCCGGGCTCGAGCGCTATTACGAGCAGGAACTGCGCGGCAAGGTCGGCTACGAGCAGGTCGAAACCAACGTCCAGGGCCGCGCGATCCGCACCGTCGGCCGGGTGCCGGCACAGTCCGGCGCCGACCTGCGGCTTTCGATCGATGCCGACCTGCAGCGGGCGATGGTCGCTGCCTTCGGCCAGTACGAAGGCGCCGCCATCGCCATGGATCCGCGCAGCGGCGAGATCCTCGGCATGGTCAGCCTGCCCAGCTACGACCCCAACCTGTTCGTCAACGGCATCTCGCATGCCGACTTCAAGGCGCTCAACGAAAACCCCTCGCGGCCGCAGTTCAACCGCCTGGTGCTCGGCGGCGTGGCGCCCGGTTCGACGATCAAGCCCTTGATCGCGCTGGCCGGGCTGGACAGCGGCGTGCGTCGGCCAGAGGACAAGGTGCTGTCCACCGGCATGTTCTACCTGCCCGGCACCAGCCGCGGCTGGGGCGACTCGCATCGCGGCGGCCATGGCTGGACCGACCTGCGCAAGTCGATCGCGCAATCGGTCAACACCTACTACTACAAGCTCGCGCTGGACATGGGGATCGAGCGTTTCGATCACTTCATGGCCGAATACGGCCTTGGCAAGCCGACCGGCATCGACCTGTCCGGCGAGATCGGAGGCATCCTGCCGTCGCCGGCCTACAAGATGAAGAGCCGCAAGGAGCGCTGGTACCCGGGCGACACGGTGAACATCTCGATCGGCCAGGGCGACTGGAAGGTCACGCCGTTGCAGTTGGTGCGCGGCATCTCCGGCATTGCCAGCGGGCAGTTGCACCAGCCACACCTGGTGCTGGCCGAGCGCAGCGGCTTCGATAGCGACTGGCAGCCGACCCAGCAGCCGGCGCCCAAGCCGATCAGTCCGAAGCCGCAGAACGTGGAAGTGGTACGCGAGGGCATGCGCGACACCATGCGCCCCGGCGGCACCGGCTACACGCTGTTCGCCAACGCGCCCTACCAGATTGGCGGCAAGACCGGCACCGCCCAGGTCGCCAGCCGCAAGGGCACCGCGGCGGTTGATCCGCGCTCGCTGCCGATGCATCTGCGTCACCGCTCGCTGTTCGTCGGCTTCGCACCGGCCGACAACCCGACTTTCGTGGTCGCCATCGCGGTCGAAGGCGGTGGCTACGGCGCCAGTACCGCCGGCCCGATCGCGCGCAAGATCTTCGACGCCTGGATGCTCGGCAAGATGCCCGAGGGCCTGTTGCCGCTGGATGTCGAGCGCGGCAGCACGGCCATTGGCGTGACCCACTTCGACGCGGAGTCGCCCGAGCCGCGCCGGCTGGGCGACGAGGCCGGACTGGCGATGGCCGCCGATGGCGTGCCGGCGGTCAGTGTGGGCGGCGCACCGCTGGCGATCGACCCCAACCACCTGCCGCCACCGCCTTCGAGCGAACCGGCGCTGCCCGATGAAGTGCCGGAGGACGACCAGTGAGGGACTTCCTGCGCTGGCTGCTCGACCTCGCCGGGCGCTTCGCCCAGACCCTGGACTGGGTGCTGTGCCTGGCGCTGGCTGCGCTCATGGTGATCGGCCTGGCGGTGCTCAAGAGTGCCGGCGGCGCGCTCAATGGCGACCACCTGGTGATGGCACAGGGCGTGCGTTTTGCCGTGGGTGCCGGCGCCATGTGGGCAATCTCGCGGGTCTCGGTATTGCGCCTGCGTGCCTGGACGCCACTGATCTACGCGCTATCGATGTTGCCGCTGCTGGCCGTGTTCGCCCTGGGCACCGGCAAGTACGGGCGGCAGTGGCTGGACCTGAAACTGTTCTACCTGCAGCCGGCCGAACTGTTGAAGATCAGCCTGCCGATGATGGTGGCCTGGTACCTGCACCGCATGCCATTGCCGCCGCGCATCCCGACCGTGCTGGTCAGCGCGGCGATCATCGGCATCCCGACTGCCCTGATCATGCTCCAGCCGGACTTCGGTACCGGCGTGCTGATCGCGGCCAGCGGCGTGTTCGTGCTGCTGCTGGCCGGCCTGCCGTGGTGGTGGGTGGGCGTGGGCGTCGGCGGCGTCGCCGCAGCCGCGCCGGTGGCCTGGTTCTGGCTGCTGCGGCCCTACCAGAAGGACCGGATCATGATGTTCCTCAACCCCGAGAGCGATGCGCTTGGCGCGGGCTGGAACATCATCCAGTCCAAGATCGCGATCGGCTCCGGCGGCCTGGGCGGCAAGGGCTGGGGCCTGGGTTCGCAGTCGCACCTGAACTTCATTCCCGAGCAGACCACCGATTTCGCCTTCTCGGTGCTGAGCGAGGAATTCGGCTGGCTGGGCGTGGCCACCGTGCTGGCGCTGTACCTGATCGTGATCGGCCGCTGCCTGTGGATCGCCTCGCAGGCGCGCGACACCTATTCGCGTCTGCTGGCAGGGGCTACGGGCCTGGCGTTCTTCGTCTACGTGATCGTCAACGGCGGCATGATCTCGGGCCTGCTGCCGGTGGTCGGCGTGCCGATGCCGCTGATGAGCTATGGCGGCACCTCGGCGGTGTCGTTGCTGGCAGGGTTGGGTGTAGTGATGGCGGTAAAGGCGCACCGACCGGTACACGGAGGGGCGTGACGTGGCACATCCCGCTGCGCGGCCTTGCCTATCCCCTGCGCCTTCGGCGCGCCCCCCTAACAGAAGGGGGGCTTTGCTCAAGATGGACGTCGCACGCCGAGTTATTTGATGCCCTGACGCCGGGTTATGAATAGGCAGTCATGCCGTAGTACTTGACGGCTGGCAAAGTTCTTTTGTTTCATGGTCTTATTGGGAGTAATTCATCCCGAACTTGTGATGTGCCGATGATCCGTAGCGCGCTGCTCTGCCTGATGCTGGTTTGCCTGGCGGCCTGTGCCACCCAGGCGCAGCCCCCGCGGCCGGCGCTGGCCCCATCCAAGTCTGGCCCGACGGCGCCCAGCGAGGCGGCGCCGGAGAAGGTCGCGCTGCCGCCGGTGGACCTGACGCCGGTGCCGTATGAGACCGCGCGCGCCAATTTCATCCGCGACACTGCGGCCAAGTACGGGCTCGATCCGCAGCAGATCGACGCGGTGTTGGCGCAGGCCCAGTTCCGCGATCCGATCATCGCCGCCATGTCGCGCCCGGCCGAGCGGGTCAAGCCGTGGAACGAGTACCGGCCGATGTTCATCACCCAGGCCCGCATCGATGGCGGCCGCGCGTTCCTGCAACAGCACCGCGAGGAATTGGCGCGGGTCGAAGCGGCGACCGGCGTGCCGGCCCAGGTGATCGTCGCGATCATCGGCGTGGAGACCAGCTACGGTGCCAACACCGGCAAATACCGCGTACTCGATGCGCTCTACACCCTGGCGTTCCGCTACCCGCGCAGTGGCGACCCGGCCAAGCTCGAACGCGAAGTGCGGCGCGAGCTGTTCTTCCGCGACGAGCTGGCCCAACTCTTCGCTTTGGGCAAGGAAGAAAACCTCGACATCACCACGCTGATCGGCAGCTATGCCGGGGCAATGGGCATGGGCCAGTTCATGCCCTCCAGCTACCGCCAGTTCGCGGTGGACGGCAACGGCGATGGCCGCCGCGACCTGTTCAACACCTACCAGGACGTGTTCGCCTCGATTGCCAATTACTTCGTCGGCAAGGGCGGTTGGGTGCGTGGCGGGCAAGTCGCCGTGCCGGCCACGCTGGCGGCCGGCCAGCCCGAGTTCAATCCGGAAGACTGGACGCCGACCTATACGCTGGCCGACCTGTCGCATCGGGGTTACCGCCCGAATGCGGCCGTGGTCGCCGGCAGCCTGGCCACTCCGATCACCCTCAATACGGAGAACGGGCCGCAGTACTGGCTCGGCTTCCAGAATTACTACGCGATCACCCGCTACAACCTCTCCAAAATGTATGCGATGGCCGTGTTCCAGCTGTCCGAGGCCATCGCCGGCAAGGAGCTACCCCCGGCATGAACATCCCGCACAGCCGCAAGCATCACACCTGGTGGTTGCCGGTGCTGCTGGCCGTTGGCCTGGCCGCCTGCAGCAGCGCCCCGAAGAAGGCCCCTTCCGCCGCTTCGGCGGGCAAGGGCGTCAAGGTCGAAGGCAAAGGCCAGGCGCATGTCGCCACCGGTTGTCCGTCGACCTCGCCTTACGCGCCGGCCCGGGAGGATGCCTCCACGCGCGGCGACTACACTGCCGGCGGGTTGTACAAACCCGGCGTCAAGGACACCACGCCCGACTACGTGCCGAACGTTGGCTGCATCCCCGAGCCGCTGGTCAGCAACGAGCCGCGCTCGCCCATCGGCAACCGCAGTCCCTACGAAGTGCTGGGCAAGACCTACCGGGTGATGGACGATGTCGAGGGCTACAAGGAAACCGGCACTGCTTCGTACTACGGCAACAAGTTCCATGGCCGGCTGACCTCCAACAAGGAGGTGTACGACATGTATGCCTTCACCGCCGCGCACAAAACGCTGCCGCTGCCGAGTTTCGCCCTGGTGACCAACCTGGATACCGGCGATTCGGTGGTGGTGCGGGTCAACGATCGCGGTCCTTTCCACGACGGACGGGTGATCGACCTGAGCTACGCCGCCGCGGTCAAGCTGGGCATCACCCAGCGCGGTACCGGGCGGGTGGAAGTGCGCGCGCTGACCGAAGCCGATAACGCCGGCCTGCTTGCGCGCCGAAACACCGGCAAGACACCGGCGCCGGCAAAGGCCAGCACCGCGGTGGCAGTGGCGGCAGCGGCCAAGCCCGCCGAATCGAGCCGCATCGACGAGCTGGTAAAGCGCCTGCCCGACGGCACCGGTAGCGCCAGCACTGCTTCGACGCCGACGCGTGCCACCGTCGCCTCACCCGCCGCTGCGGTGGCGACGGTGGCCCGCGCCACCTCGCTGGGCAAGGAGTCCGAGCCTTGGCGCTATCGCGTCGCCGACGCGCCCCAGCCCGGCAACGCCGATAACTTCGATGCCTGGATGAAAGCCAAGGGCGTGCGCGTGGCCACCGGCAAGCCGGCCGCGGTATCGGCCCGCACCGACGCCGCGCCGGTTGCCAGCGCGCCGACCGCGAGCGTCGGCGTGGCCACCGTGGTGCCGGCCAGCGTGGGCGCGGCGGTGGCGCGCAAGGTTGCAGAAGAAGTGCCATCGCGTGCGCCCAGCAATGCCCAAGCCGCGCTCGGCTCGATCCTGCTGCAGGTCGCCAGTTTCGCCAGCCGCGAGAACGCCGACCGCGCGCTGACTCAGCTGTCCACGGCCGGCATTCCCGGCGCCAGCATCAGCGACATCGTCAGTGGCGGCCGCACGATGTGGCGGTTGCGCGTGAATGCGCCCGACCATGCCCGTGCTTCGGAACTTGCCGCCCGCATCGCGGGTCTGGGTTTTGGTCCTCCGCAAGTCGTAGCGAACTGAGCCGCCGCTTTCCGCTCGCTGCCGACGCTGGCGGTGGCCCGCATCGTTCCGCCTACAATGCACCTCCGGCCCGCGTGGCCGGCACCCATGCAAGCACGGCCCCGCCAGGGCCCCACCGGCCCTCGTGGCCACCATTGGCCCGCGCAGGGGCCGCAGGAGTCGTTGTTCGATGAAATTCCGCTTTGCCGTCGCCATGGCCGCCACGCTGGCCGTAGGCCTGGTTTCCGCGCAGACCCCGGCGCCGCAGCCCACCCCCGCCGCCCCGGCTGCCCCCGCCTCGGTACCGACCCCGCCGGCACCGGCGCCGGCCGTTTCCAAGGCCTGGGTCCTGATGGACTACGCCACCGGCCAGGTGCTGGCGGGCGAGAACATCCACCAGACCCTGGCTCCGGCCAGCATCACCAAGGTGATGACTTCCTATGTCGTTGCCGCCGAGCTGAAGAACGGCAAGATCACCCGCGACGACCAGGTCATGATGAGCGAGCGTGCCTGGCGCGAAGGCGGCGCCGGCACCGACGGCAGCTATAGCGGCTTCCCGGTCAACCAGACCGCGCGCCTGGAAGACATGGAAAAGGGCATGGCGATCCAGTCGGGCAACGACGCGGCCATTGCCTTGGCCGAACACGTGGCCGGCAGCGAAGAGGCGTTTGCCTCGCTGATGAACAGCTACGCCGCCAAGATCGGCATGAAGAACTCGCACTTCGTCAACGCCCACGGCCTCAGCGCCGAAGGCCACCACACCACCGCCTATGACCTGGCGCTGCTGGGGCGGGCCATGGCGCGTGACTACCCCGAGACGTACGCCTACAACAAGATCAAGGAATTCACGGTCGGCAACATTACCCAGCCCAACCGCAACTTGTTGTTGTGGCGCGACCCGAGCGTGGATGGCATCAAGACCGGCCACACCTCCGAGGCCGGCTACTGCCTGATGAGCTCGGCCAAGCGCGGCGACCAGCGCCTGATCGCCGTGGTGATGGGCGATACCTCGGAGAAGCAGCGTGCCGACGACAGCCTGGCCCTGCTCAACTGGGGCTTCCGCTTCTTCGAGACCCACCGCCTGTACGAGCCGGGCAAGGTCGTGGTGCAGCAGAAGGTGTGGAAGGGCGCGCAGGACCAGGTGCAGCTGGGCGTGGCCCAACCGCTGCTGGTGATGGCCGCGCGCGGCCGCTACAACGACCTCAAGCCCAGCATCGAAGTGCCCAAGAACCTTACGGCGCCGATCAAGCAGGGCCAGCAGGTGGGCACGGTGAAGGTGCAGCTGGACGGCAAGGTCATCGCGCAGGCACCGCTGGTGGCGATCACCGCGGTGGAAGAGGGCAACTTCTTCAAGCGCCTGTGGGATGCCTTCTGGATGTGGTGGGCGTCGGAATAAGCGCAAAAAAAAGCCGGCGAAAGCCGGCTTTTTTTATCCGGACAACCTCCGGGCTACAGCATCCGGCTGATGGTGAAGCTGCCGTACACCGGCGTTTCCTTCTGCGTCTCGAACTCGCGGGTGCGGTGGTAGCGCGCCAGCGCGAACTTCCAGCGCCCGCGCATGATTGCCAGGCCATAGCCGATGTCGGCCACGAACGGCCGCTTGTCCACGCTGTGGCTATCGCGGAAAGTGTTGCCGTCCAGGGTGATGTCGCGCAGGACCCAGCGGCCGTCGGTGGTCAGGAACAAGTGGCCGGACCAGCCCGTCGGACGGCCGCGCAGGCTGGGCGCGGTGTTTTCGCCGGCCGGCCGGATCGGCGTGCTGCCGAAATCGTCCGGCAGCTTCCAGCCAAAGCGCACTTCGGCGCCAACGTTGGCATAGGTAGCGCGATTGCCCAGGGTGCCACCCCAATGGGTGATGGCATCCCAGCCCCAGCCCCCGGCGTTGACGGTGGCATCGCCCGGCCAGCGGCGCATGCGTTCGTGCACGATGCCGATCAGCGGCTCGTTGTGCAGCTGGTTGTCCCAGCCCTGGAATTTCGGATCGTCGAGCACTTCGTGCACCGCGTTCTGCACCTGCTTGCCCAGGGCCCAGGGGCCGACCACGCCCAGCTGCAGCTGCGTGGTGCGCAGGTGGTCATCGTTGCGCGCGTTGTAGCCGAAGCTGGCCATGAGGATGCCGGCGTACGGGCGGTCGTCGGGGATCACGTCGGTGCGGGTGTAGTCGGTCGGGGTGAAGATGCCCTGGCCGAACGAGAAAACCATGTTCTGCTGCTGGAATTCGCCCGGGTGCAAGCGCTCCAGGTGGGTGTTCACCCAGCGCGCCAGGCGCGGCAGGCAGGGATCATTGGTGTAGTCGACCAGGTTCGGTGACACCAGCGTGATCATGGCGCCGTTGGTGTAGCCCTGGTCCTGGTCGGCGCCGCCGAACAAGTCGTTATCGACGCGGAAGTTCACCGCCGGCGGCGTCTGGTCCATCGTGCTTTGTTCGCACTGGTCGGCGGCGTGGGCGGGGGCAGTGAGGGCGGCGCAGGCGGCCGCGGCCAGCACCAGGGACAGCGGACGCAATGAGGGCATGGGGGATACCGTGAGGGGATGGGCTGGACGCTAGCGGACAGGGCCAGCTAAGTAATGTGAATGGGGAGACATGGAGGCGTGAAAATTAGACGCTGTGCAGGCCGGCTCGACCAGCCCCGCCGGCGCACCGCAGCGTTTCCGCCTCCGTACCGCACCCGCCGCTTGAGCGCCGCCGGCAGCGCGCTGCGTTCCACGGCCGGGCTTGGGTTTGCCGGGCCGCGGCTCAATAATGGCGGGCATGGAAATCAAATCCGACAACCCCGAACACGGCTTCCAGTTTCCCGGCACCTTCGAGCTCAGCGCCATGGGCACCGCCGACAAGGGCCTGGAAACCGAACTGCCGCGCCTGTTGGCCTCCAGCGGTGTAGAAGTGCTGGAGGAGCGCATCAGCTGGAAGCATTCAAGCAACGGCAAGTACGTCTCGGTGCGGATCGCCTTCCAGGCCGCCAGCCGCGAGCAATACGACGAGGCCCACCGCGTCCTGCGTGACCACCCGGAAGTGAAGTGGACGCTGTAGCGGCCTGCCCCAGGGAGGTCGCCCCGGCGGCCCTGCAGCCGGCGAGCGTGCGCCAACTCGGTCGCCAGCCCTACGAACCGGTGTGGCGCGCGATGCAGCGCTTCACCGACGCGCGCGACGAAGCGACGCGCGACGAGCTGTGGGTGGTCGAGCACGATCCGGTATTTACCCTGGGCCAGGCCGGCAAGGACGAGCACGTGCTGGCGCCCGGCGATATTCCGGTGGTGCACGTGGACCGCGGCGGCCAGGTGACCTATCACGGCCCCGGCCAGATCGTGGTCTACCCGCTGCTGGACCTGCGGCGCCTGGGCATTGGCGTGCGCGAGTACGTCTGCAAGATCGAGCAGGCGATCATCGACACCCTGCTGGAATGGCACATCGTGGCGGTGCGCCGCGAAGGTGCGCCCGGGGTCTACGTCGGCGATGCCAAGATCGCCGCGCTGGGCATCCGCGTGCGCCGCGGCTGCGCCTTCCACGGCCTGGCGTTCAACGTCGACATGGACCTGGAGCCCTTCCAGCGCATCAACCCCTGCGGCTACCAGGGCCTGCAGGTAACCTCGGTGCTAAACTTGGGCGGTCCTTCCGGCCTGGCGCCTGTGCAGCGCGTGCTGCTCGACGAACTGGCCCGCCAGTTCGGCCTGGAACTGCACGCCGAACCGGCTTTGCCCGACCTTACTCCCGCGGCCTGACCGCGCATTCGCCTCGCCATGACCCAGCCAACAGCCCGCACCATTCCCCTGGAGGTCGTCTCGACCGACAGCGCCCCGGCCGCGCCCCTGCAGGCCGGCGTCAAGCAGGTGGGCGGGGACAAGATCCACCGTTCGCCGGTGCAGTTCGCCGATGTGCCGGTGCTGCGCAAGCCCTCGTGGATCCGCGTGCGCATCCCGTCCGGCAACGCGGTGCAGAACCTCAAGGCCAAGCTGCGCGAAAACCGCCTGGTCACGGTTTGCGAAGAGGCCAGCTGCCCGAACATCCATGAGTGTTTCAGCCACGGCACCGCGACCTTCATGATCCTCGGCGAGGTCTGCACGCGCCGCTGTTCGTTCTGCGATGTCGCCCACGGCCGGCCCAAGCCGCCGGATGCCAACGAGCCCCTCAGCCTGGCCACGACCGTGGCCGACATGGGCCTGAAGTACGTGGTGGTCACCAGCGTGGACCGCGACGACCTGCGCGACGGCGGTGCCCAGCACTTCGCCAATTGCATCAGCGCCATTCGCGAGCACGCCCCGCGCACCCGCATCGAGATCCTGACCCCGGACTTCCGCGGCAAGGGCCGCATGGACCGGGCCCTGGAGATCCTGGCGACCAGTCCGCCGGACGTGTTCAACCACAACATCGAAACCGTGCCGGATCTGTACCCCAACGTGCGTCCAGGCGCCGACTACCAGTGGTCGCTGACCCTGCTGCAGAAGTTCAAGGCCCAGCACCCGGCGCTCAACACCAAGTCCGGCATCATGCTCGGCCTGGGCGAAACCATGGAGCAGGTGCAGGCCACCTTGCGCGATCTGCGCGCCCACGATGTCGACATGGTGACCATCGGCCAGTACCTGCAGCCGACCCCGCACCACCACCCGGTGATGCGTTACTGGACCCCCGAGGAGTTCCAGGCGCTGGGGGACTACGGCTACAGCCTCGGCTTTGCCCATGTCGCGTCCGGTCCGATGGTGCGTTCCTCCTATCATGCCGACCGCCAGGCGGCCGGGGCTGGCGTTGCCGCCTGAGCCAGAGGCTGAACCCGGCATCGCCGCCACGCGGCGGCTAACGGGGCGTTTACAGACCGTAGTCCCCCCGGCGCGCTACGCTGGGGCCGCACTGATGACAAGTGCGGCAACTTTCGGCACTGTCGTGCTGTCAGATGCTTCCGCAGCCCCCCATTACGGCTTCGTGCCGAGAGTATGCCGATGAATTACAAAGTCCCCGCCAGGTTCACCGCCGGCTTGCTGGCGCTGGCCTTGACCGCGCCACTGGCGCTGCTGGCGCGCGCCGATACCGCGATGCCGCCGGCCGCCACCGCCGACCAGGCCACTGCGAGCAAGCTGGTGTATGGCCTGCTCTCTGACAGCCGCTATGCCTACCGGCCGCGCGAGCTGGACGAGGCGATGGCCAAGGACGTGTTCAAGCGCTACCTCGAGTCGCTCGATGCCAGCAAACTGTATTTCACCCAGGCCGACGTCGACGGGTTCGCGCCGCTGCAGGCCAAGGTCGGCAGCGCCATCCGCGATGGCCAGCTCGATCCAGCCTTTGAAGTATTCGCTGTGTACAAGCAGCGCGTCGGCCAGCGCGTGGCCTTCGCACGCAAACTGCTGAACCAGAACTTCGATTTCAACAGCAGCGAGAAATTCGAGTACGACCGCGAGAAGGCGCCGTGGGCGGCCAACGATGCCGAACTCGATACGCTGTGGCGCAAGCAGGTCATGAACGATTGGCTGCGGCTCAAGCTGGCCGGCAAGCAGCAGGCCGACATCCGCAAGACGCTGGACAAGCGTTACACCAACGTCGCCAAAGCGGTGAACGAACTCAAGGGCGAGGATATCTTCCAGGTCTTCCTGAGCGCGTACACCAACGCGGTCGACCCGCACACCGACTACTTCACCCCGCGTACCGCCGAGAACTTCAACCAGCAGATGTCGCTGTCGCTGGAAGGCATCGGTGCGCAGTTGCAGAAGCAGGACGACATGGTGGTGATCCGCGAGGTCATCGCCGGTGGCCCGGTGGCGATCGACGGCACCCTCAAGCCGGGCGACCGCATCGTCGGCGTCGGCCAGGACAAGTCCGGCCCGGTCGAAGACGTGATTGGCTGGCGCATCGACGATGTCGTGGCCAAGATCCGCGGCAAGAAGGACACCCAGGTCCGGATCGAGTACATCCCCGCCGAGTCCGGCATCGATGGCAACCACCGCACCGTCACCCTGACCCGGCAGAAGGTGCGCCTGGCCGAACAGGCCGCCAAGGGCGAGACCATCACCCTGCCGGCGAAGGACGGCGAGCCGCAGCGGCGCATCGGCATCATCAAGTTGCCCGGTTTCTACCAGGATTTCGAGGGCCGCCGCCGCAATGCCGCCGACTACGCTTCGGCGACCCGCGACGTCGCCAAGCTGCTGGCCGGCTTCAAGAGCGACAAGATCGACGGCGTGGTGCTGGACCTGCGCAACAACGGCGGTGGCTCGCTGGACGAAGCGGTCGAGTTGACCGGCTTGTTCATCGAGCAGGGTCCGGTGGTGCAGGTGCGCGAGTCCGGCGGCCGCGTCACTGTCAACGGCGACCGTAGTGAAAAGGTCGCCTGGGACGGTCCGCTGGCAGTGCTGATCAACCGCGGCTCGGCCTCGGCTTCGGAGATCTTTGCCGGTGCCATCCAGGACTACGGTCGTGGCCTGGTCATTGGCGAGACCACCTTCGGCAAGGGCACGGTGCAGAACATCGTCGACCTCGATCGCTGGCCCGCCAGCGAAGAACAGCGCTTCGGCCAGGTCAAGCTGACCATTGCGCAGTTCTTCCGCGTCAGCGGCTCCAGCACCCAGCACAAGGGCGTGGTGCCGGACATCGCGTTCCCGGCAAGCGTGGACGCCAGCGAGTTTGGCGAGAGCACCTACGACAACGCCCTGCCGTGGACGCGGATCGCCTCGGTGCCGCATACCCAGTACGGCAACTTCGGGCCGCTGCTGCCGAAGCTGGAAAGCCTGCACGCCTCGCGCGTGGCGCAGGACAAGGAATTCCAATGGTGGCAGCAGGACGTAGACCAGTTCCGCGAGGAAAAGGCGAAGAAGTTCGTCTCCCTCAACGAGGCCGAGCGCCGTGCCGAACGTGAAAAGCAGGACAGCCAGCGCAAGGAACGCCAGGCGGTGCGCAAGCAGCTGGGCATGCCGCTGGACCCGCTGGCCGAAGATTCTGACGACGGCTTGACCGGCAACGAGCGCGACATCGCCAAGGACACCGCGCGCGAGAAGGCGGCCGAGAAGCGCCCGGACCCGTTGCTGCATGAGTCGGCAGCGATCCTGGCCGATGCGCTGAACCTGCTCGAACAGGACCGGCCGCTGTCGGCACAGGTGTTGCCGCAGTCGAGCGCGCCGGGCCGCTGGGCCGATTGAATCGGCCATGGCTGTCTGATCAGCGTTGCAAAGAAGGCCCCGCGATTGCGGGGCCTTTCTTTTGTGTCCGCATCAGCTCCACGCTTGCCAGAGAATTTCCAGCCCCAGCGCGGCCAGCGTGGCAAAGAAGACGCGGCGGAACAGGAGCGGCGGCAGCCGCGTCCGCAGGCGTGCTCCGAGCCACAGGCCGAGCAGGGTAGGGGGCAGCACGAGCAGCGAAGCCGGCAGCGTGGTGGCGTCCAGTACCCCATGCCCGGCGAGCGCGGCGGCCAGGGCCAGGGTGGAAGTGCTGAAGCACAGGCCCAGTGCCTGGACCAGGGTTTCGCGCGGAAGCCGCAGCGACACCAGATAGGGCAAGGCCGGCAACACGAACACGCCGGTCGCGCCGGTCGCCACGCCGGTCAAGACGCCACACAGTGCGCCCAGCCAGGCTTCGTGTTTGCCCGGTGCGGGCAGGGTCCATTGGCTCAGGCCGAACACGGCGTACAGCAACAACATCGCGCCGAGCCCAATCCGCGCCGCCCGGCCGTCGCTATCGGCCAGCACGCCGGCGCTGAGCGCGGTGGCCAGCAAGGTCGTCAGCAACATGGGCGCCAGCCGCCGCGCCAGGCGCAGCCCTCCACCGCCGCCGTGCGCTTGCTGCAGGTTCGTCAGCAACGAAGGCAGCAGCACAGGCTGGCCGCCGCGGCCGGGCTCATCCGCAGCGCCAGCAACGCCATGGCCACGGTCGGCAGGCCCATGCCGGTGACGCCCTTGACCGCGCCGGCCAACAGGAACACGGCCATCAGGAACGGCAGCTGTGGCAGCAGGTTCGACATGCGCCCATGTTTGGCCCGGCGTGGCCTGTACACAATGCGCGATATCCTGAGCCAGCCTTCGTCAAACCCGAAGGCTGGAGCACGCGATGCATTTCGATCTGACCGACCTGCGCCTGTTCGTAGCCGTGGCCGATGCCGGCAGCATTACCGCTGGCGCCGCTGCTTGCGCGCTATCGTTGGCGGCGGCCAGCGCGCGCTTGCGGCAACTCGAAGACCAGGCCGGCATCACCCTGCTGGAGCGCGGCCGGCGTGGCGTGCAGCTGACACCGGCGGGGCGCGCGCTATTGCGACACGCGCGGCAGATCGGTGGCGAGGTGGCGCGCCTGCGCGGCGAGCTTGCCGAGTATGCCGGCGGCCAGCGCGCCACGATCCGGCTGCTGGCCAATACTGCGGCCCTGAGCGAATGGCTGCCCGAACGCATCGCGGACTTCCTGGTGACCCACCCCGCACTGGACGTGGCGCTGGTCGAACGCGGCAGCATCGACGCGGCCGATGCGGTGCGCGAAGCGGCAGCCGATCTGGCGGTGATTGCGGACCACGCCAGCCGCCGCGACCTGCAAGGTGAGGTGGTCGGTGAGGACGTGCTCGTGCTGGTCTGTGCGCATCAACACCGCCTGGCGCAGGCGCCGAGTGTGCGCCTGCCGGATCTATTCAACGAAGCGCTGCTTGGGCTGTCTGCCGACAGCGCGCTGCAACGCCACTTGATCAGCCGCGCGGCAGAGGCCGGCGGGCGGCTTCAGTGGCGTGCGCATGTCCCTGCGTTGGAAGTGCTGTGCAGGATGGTGGCGCGCGGTGCGGGCGTGGCGATCGTGCCGCGTAGCGCAGCGCGCCGCAGTACCGCGAGCGCGCGCTTGGCCAGCGTGCCGTTGCAGGAGCCTTGGGCCCACCGGACCTTATGGTTGGTAGCGCGGGAGTTCGCCGCACTGCCGCTGCCATTGCGGCAGCTGGCGGACTGGTTGCGTGCGCCGTCGGCGGGCGCCTAGTCCCAGGAGTGGGTGTCGGCGCGGTTGGCCGGATCGCGCATCCGCACGATGCAGAAGCGGTGGCCGGTGGGCGCTTCCATCACCCACCAGCGTTTGACGAAACCAATGCGCTTGGCGCCAAGCTTTTCCAGGCGTTCGGCTTCCGCGTCGATGTCGTCGCTCTCGATATCCAGGTGCACGCGCGAGGCATGGCTCACGCGCTGGACTTCCACCTGCAGGCCGCCGGGCGCGTTCTTCAGCTCGGCGTACTCGGCGTCCCCTTCGCGATAAGCAGGCGCGGCGTCCAGGCCCAGCGCGGCCGACCAGAAGCGCGCGCCCTGGTCGGCGTCGTAATCCTGGCAATCGATGATGAAACCGGCGAGGCGACTGCGATGGCCCATGGCGTCTGGCTCCCGTGGTGGTGTGGGAAAGCCTAGCGCGGCGACTGCGTGGGGGTTGTGACCGCTGCGGGGAACGCCAGCTCGGCCAGGACCGGGTAGTGATCGGAGGGGAACAGCCCATGTGGCCGCGTATCGAGGGTGCTGAAGCGCCGCGACTGGAAGCCACGCAGCAGGATCCAGTCGAGCTGGCGCCGCTCGCTGCCGCCGAAGTCCTGGAAGGTCAGGCGCGGGCCATCCACCTGGGCCGCCTCGCCGCGCGCGTCGCGCAGCTGGGCGGTCAAGGTGCGCCACGTGTCGCTGCCCGGTTCGCTGTTGAAGTCGCCGGTCAGCACCACCGGCACGTCGGCCGGGAGCGCGGCGATCCGGCTCAGCAGCAACTTTGCGCCGAGCACCCGCGCCGGCTCGTCCTGGTCGCGGTAGGGCAAATGGGTATTGAACAAATAGAACTTCCTGCGATCGGCGCGGCGCTCGAACAGGCCCCAGGTCACCATGCGCGGATAGGGATGGCCCCAAGTGTCGCTGCCCGCCACCTCCGGCGTATCCGACAGCCAGAAGTCGCCGGACGCCAGCAGTGCCAGCGCCCGAGAATCGAAGAACACGCCCATGTGCTCGTCGTCATCGCCGCCGCGCCGGCCGCGGCCGAACCAGCGGTATTCGCCCAGTTGCTCGGCCAGGTACTTGGCCTGCACTGGCGTCAGTTCCTGCGTGCCGATCACATCCGGCCGGGCTTGCTCGATCACCTCGACCATGGCGCTGCGGCGGTCTTCCCAACGGCGGCCCGGCTCGGTGTCGGCTGGCGTGCGCACGTTGAACGACATCACCCGCAATGGCGGCGGTGCCGCCCACGCCGGGACTACGACCAGCAACAGCGACAGCAGGCAGGACAGACGCGTAAAAACCATGCACCTCACTCCTATGCAAGAACCCGGACAGCTTCGCACCGTCGCGCCGCCCAAACCTTGCCGCGATTGGCCCTTCGCGCATGAACCGGGTCCGCCGTGGCGAGGTGCCTTCGTTCATCTCTCACGGCAACGGGGATATCCTGCGCGCGGATTTCACCGGATATCCCTCATGACTCCTTCACGTCGCCTTCTTCTCACCATGGCTTGCACCATGGCGCTGCTGTCCCTCACCGCCTGCGGGCGCGGCAAGGCCGACCACCTGCTGGTGCGCGAGACGTTCAATTCGGACAACACCTATTCGCGCAGTGTCGATGTCACGCCCGCCGCCGCCTGCGAGGCCGCCCGGCGCGCGCTGCTGAGCCAGGGCTACATGGTGACGCGCGCCGACAATGCCGCAGTGGAAGGCAGCAAGAATTTCCAGCCGACCGAGGAGTCGCACGAACAACTGGACCTGCGCATCTCTTGCGTTGCCCAGGGCGACGACAAGGCCTGGGTCTTCGTCAGTGCCGTGCAGGACCGGTACGCGCTGAAGAAGAGCGCCACCTCGGCCAGCGTCGGTGTCGGCGTGCTCGGCTCGGTGTCGCTGCCGGTCGGCAGCAGCAACGACTCGATGGTGCGCGTGGCCAGCGTCACGGTGCAGGACGGCGACTTCTACAAGCGCTTTTTCGAGCGACTGTCGACGTACCTGCCCAAGGCCTCGTCAAAGGCCGATACGAGCGCGCCCGCGCCGACCCCACCGCCACCGCCACCACCACCGCCGCCCGCTCCGGTTCCAGAGCCCGCACCCGAAGTGAAGCCGGCCGCTGCCACCGCGGCGCCAGACAACGCAGCCGATACGCCATCGGCGACGCCGGACACGCCGCCGGCCTCGGTCAATCCGTTGCCATGACCGTCATCGCCGTGGCTGCCTGCTGAACGTGGCACGCGCATTTCACGGTGCCTTGTTTGCGGGCTCGACACAGTAGTCGCAACGCAGCGGCATTGGGCCGCTTGCGACCAACAGGAGATCGTCCATGAACGTACGTGGATGCCTGGCCGGGTTGGCGCTGGTGGGCCTGACGTTCGTCGCCCAGGCGCAGACTTACGGCCCCGAAGATGAGGGCCGTCGTTTCAACGACGGCACCGTGGTCCGTTGCCACAAGGAAACGGTGCAGAAGAACAGCTCCGACCCCAGCCGCGTGACCGGCACCGTTGCCGGCGCGGTGGTCGGTGGCCTGCTCGGCAACCAGATCGGTGGCGGCAACGGCCGCAAGCTCGCCACGGTGGGCGGCGCCGTGGCGGGCGGTGCCACCGGACGCTATATCCAGGGCCAGCACCAACAGAACAACGGCGACCGCGTCGTGCAAACGGTGTGCACGCGCAGCCGCTGATACCGCCGAGCGATGATCGACAAGGCCCCGGTTCGTCCGGGGCCTTGTCGTGTGTGCCGCGGTGGCCGGGCAGGGCACGCCTGCTGTTGATGGGGCTGGGGTTGCTGTTCGCGGCCACCGCTGCGGCAGCGCCTCAGCCCTCCACCTGCGCCGTCCAGTTATTGCAGGAACTTGGATGGCAGCTGGAATACGCGGACATCGCGACACCGCTAGTGACGCCCGGGCGGCCCTGCACCCGCGCCACCCTGGCCGAGGCGCAAGCCGCAGGCGACCTGCGCGCGGTGCTGCCGGGCGACCCCGCCCGCGCCGCAGTCGCCGTGCAGGGCTTGTTCGACCAGCCTGCAACCCTCTGCGCCTACGCCTTCAAGCTTGGCGAGGCAGCACGACGCGCCAGCCAGCGCCTGGCCGCCAATCCCGGCTTTCGCTTCACGGCGCTGCAAGCCGGCTGGATCAGTTTTGGCAACGGCGCACACGCGCAAGGTTGGACGCAGTTCCGCAGTTTTGGTCGTGGCTACCAGCCGCTCGCCGGCAACAGCGCGGCGCTGGATGCGTTCTATCGTGGCCAGGTGCGCGGCGAGTGCGGGGTTGGCCGCCAGGTGGCGCAGCTGGCCACGCAGCGCGAGCTATATGGCGATCCCGGCTTCGATGCCGCATTTGCGCCGGGCGAACTGTCGATCGGGACGTTCGTCACCCTGCACGACACCGACAGTATCTTGCTGGGACGCCACGCCGGCTCGTTCCTCGCCGACGGCAAAGGGGTGCGCAGCGCCGCATTGGGCCGGCAGGCCTTCATGGGCGTGCCGGGCTTCATCGAGCACGCCTTCTCCAAGCGCTTTCTCGACGATCTCAGCAACCAGGCCGAGAATTTCATCGTCGTCGATGTCAGCGACCAGGCTGCGCACGCCCTGCACGCGCATGCCGGCCTGGCCTACTACGATCGCGTCAACCGCCGCCTGTGGGAACTTGCCCAGCAAGTGCAGGCGCCGGGCCGGCGCGGATTCGAGCGGCTGCTGTACGAGCGCGACGCCGACGCGCTCAAGCACCTCAACAATGACGAACGTGCAGTGGTCGCGCAGATGCAGGCTTTGCTCGACGATCCGTTCTATCGCGGCTTCATCGTCTACGTGCATCCACGCGGTGTCCGCCCGATCGGCTACCACATCGCCCGCCTGCTCGACCGTAACCCGCGCACGCCCTTCACCATCGACCTGGCACTGCACAACCTGCATACCACGCTGTACCAGCGCTGGATCGCTTACCGATTGGCGCAATGCGCCAGCGCAACGAACCGTTGACGCGCCGGCCGATGCCGAATAACCACGATCGTGCCAATCTTGGCACCTGTTCAACATGAGGAACCGCTATGGAACTGGGAATGGTCGGCCTGGGACGGATGGGCGCCAACATGGCCGAGCGGATCACCCGCGGCGGCCACCACGTGGTCGGTTTCGACCCAGGCATGGCGGCGCGCCAGGCCGCGCAGGCGAAGGGCGTCACGCCGGTGGCCTCGCTGGCCGAACTGGTGGCCGCGCTGCCGGCGCCACGCGCGCTGTGGTTGATGGTGCCGGCCGGCAAGGTGGTCGATGACACGCTGGCGCAACTGCTGCCCTTGCTTGCGCCCGGCGACCTGGTCGTGGACGGCGGCAACTCCTACTACAAGGATTCCCAGCGTCGCGCCGGAGAGCTTGCCGCGCACGGCATCGCCTATATCGACTGCGGCACCAGTGGCGGCGTGTGGGGCTTGAAGGAAGGCTACAGCCTGATGGTGGGCGGCGACGAAGCGGCGGTGGCGCGGCTGGCACCGGTGTTCAAGGCCCTGGCGCCGGCGCCTGACCGTGGCTGGGGCCGCGTCGGTCCCAGCGGTGCAGGCCATTTCACCAAGATGGTCCACAACGGCATCGAGTACGGAATGATGCAGGCCTACGCCGAAGGCTTCGCACTGATGGAACGCAAGGAAGCCTTTGCCCTGGACCTGCACCAGGTGGCCGAGATCTGGCGCGACGGCAGCGTGGTGCGCTCGTGGCTGCTCGACCTGACCGCCGATGCGCTCGGGCGCGATGCGCGGCTGTCGAGCGTGGCGCCGTTCGTCGAGGATTCCGGCGAGGGCCGCTGGACCGTGGCCGAGGCGATCGACCTGGATGTGTCCGCGCCAGTCATCACTTTGTCGTTGCTCGAACGCCTGCGCTCGCGCGACAAGGATTCGTTCACCGACAAATTGCTGGCGACGATGCGCAACGAGTTCGGTGGCCACGCCTTGCACGCGGCCGCGCCCTCCACTGGCAAGCCGGACTGAGTCGCCTCAGTCCAGCGTCAGCACTTGGCCGCGCAACGCCGATTGCGCGGCCAACGCCAGCAACGCCATCACATCCAGCGCTTGCGCAGGCGTAGCCGGCGGTGCACCTTCGCCACGCACCGCTGCGGCAAAGGCGGCATAGCAGCGACGATAGTCGCCCGGCAACGTCGGCAGCTGCTGGCGTTGCGACGGGCCATCGCCGCAGGTCAACGTGAGCCAGCCGGCCTGCGGATCCTCGCCCCAGCCGCTGGTCCCGGGCCGCGCGCCCTCGCGCAACATCGCTTCCTGGGTGTCCAGCCCGTCCTTGATGTAACTGCCCAAGCGCCCGTGCACGGCGAAGCGGCGGCCGGCATCGGCCACCAGCGAGCCCGCATGCAGATGCGCGCGCATGCGCGGGTAATGCAGCACGACATGGAAGTAATCGTCGCTGCGCGCGCCGTCGCGCTGGCGCAGCAAGTCGGCGCCAATCGCCTGCGGCCTGCCGAACAGTTGCAACGCCTGGTCGAGCAGGTGCGGGCCGAGGTCGAACCACAAGCCGGCACCGGCGGCCTCGCTTTCGCGCCAGCGGTCGCGTACCTGCGGACGGTGGCGGTCGAAGTGCGAATGAAATTCGGCGACCTCGCCGAGCGCGCCCTCGCCCAGTAACTGCTGCAGCGTGAGGAAGTCGGCATCCCAGCGCCGGTTCTGGAACACGCTGCATACCCGGCCGGCATCGGCCGCAGCCGCCAGGACCGTGCGTGCCTGCGCCAGGTCCACGGTGAACGGCTTGTCCACCAGCACATGCTTGCCCGCGGCCAGGGCTTCCAGGGCGATGGCTGCATGGGTGTCGTTCGGCGTGGCGATCACGACCGCATCAACAGCGGGGTCATTGAACGCGGCGGCGCGCTCTGCATGCACGCGCGCCTGCGGATAGGCGGCCGCCGCATCGGCTTGCCGCGACACCAGCGTGTGCAAGCGCACCCCCGGCGTAGCCTCGATCAAAGGAGCGTGGAAAACGCGGCCGACATAGCCGAAACCGATCAGGGCGAGATTGAGTTCGGTCATTACCTGGCACCGGATGACGGCAGCCCATGGTAATGGAGCCTGCTGAATGGTTCACGGCACCTGCATGCCGAAGTCACGTGTCCCACACCGCTCCGTACGCAGACTCCATCCCACACCCACGGGAGGTTTCCAATGAACAAGCAGCTCATCCGCAACACCCTTGCCGCTTCGCTCGTTGCCGTTTCGATGCTCGGCGCCGGCGCGGCATTCGCGTCCGCTTCGATGGACAACAAGAACCCGCCGGCCGAGTCGAACCAGCCGGCCAGCGACACCTGGATCACCACCAAGGTGAAGAGCGACCTGCTCGCCAGCGAGAACGTGCCGGGCAGCGACATCAAGGTGGAAACCAAGAATGGCGTGGTCTGGCTGAGCGGTCTGGTCAAGACCCAGGCCGAGCACGACAAGGCGGTCTCGGTGGCCAAGGGCATCGAGGGCGTGAAGAAGGTCGAGGCGGCCAACCTCAAGGTCTCGGCGATGGCCGACAAGTAATCGATTTACCCGTGGGCGGGCCGAGACGAGGCGGCCCGCTGCACGATTCCGGCGCGCCTTCGGGCGCGCTTTTTCTTTGCCGGTACCCCGGTGGGACCGGCAGCCTTTTTTCTGCGTCCGGCCGTATCATGTCCCCATTCATGATCGCGGCGAGCAGCCGGGCTCCGCGGCCTTCTGGCTGAATTGTTCATTCAGAAAGGCGGCGGATGCGGGACAATTCCTCACCTTGGCGGTCTTTGGAATCGAGCGAACTACCAGATGCAGATAGCCGCCAACGAAGATGCCTGGGACCGCTGGCGCCTGCCGGTGCTCACCACGGCCATTTTCCTGATCGTGGTCGTGCCCGCGGTGCTGCTGCAGCAAATGGCGCGCAATACCGAAAATGCCGCCAACTGGGTCATGCACAGCCAGCAGGTACGGCAGCTGTCGCAAGTCCTGGAGTCTTCGGTGCGTGACGTCGAGTCTTCGGCGCTGATGCGCTCCCATGGCGTGGAGCTGCCGGTCCTCAACGAGCGCATGCGCCAGGGACGGGCCGATGCCAAGAAGGCCCTCGCCGACCTGATCTACCAGACCCGCGACAACCCGGAACAATTGGTTCGGCTCGGGCGCCTGGAAAACACCATCGAACGGCGCATGCAGCTGGCCGAAACCATTGCCCGGTCGCGCGAGCCGGACAAGACCCAGGCGCTGATCCAGGAAATGGTGGTCGCCAACCCGATGCGCGACATCATCGACCAGTTGCAGGGCGCGGAAAATACGCTGCTGCTCCAGCGCGACCGCGAGTCCAACCTGCGCCGGGTGCAGTACAACGCCCTGAGCTGGGGCGCGTTGATCGTGCAGCTGCTTTTGCTGGGCACGGTGATCTGGTTGCTGCAGCGGCAGACCCGGCATCGCCTGGTGGCCGAGCAGGCGTCGACCCGCGCCGCGGCGCGGGCCTCGACCGTGCTGCAGACCGTGCGCGAGCCCATCGTGCTGCTCGATGGCGAGCAGCGGCTGGTGCTCTACAACACCGCGTTTGCCGAGCTCTACGGCCTCGCCGAGGAAGATGCACGCGGGGCCCCGCTGGACAGCATCGGCGGCGGTGCCTGGACCGATCCGACCATCCGCCAGCGCCTGGCCGACATCCTCCTGCGCGGACGCGAACTGTGGGACTTCGAGCACGAGCAGCATGCTGCCGATGGCGTGGTGCGCACGATGCTGCTGAACGCCCGGCGCATGCCGCTGCCCGACCAGGACGATGAAGTGGTGCTGATGACCGTCAGCGACGTCAGCCTGCAGAAGGCCAACAACCAGCGCATCCAGGAGCTCAACCGCCAGCTCGAGGGCAAGGTCGAGCAGGTCTCGGAAGTCAATCGCGAGCTGGAGGCCTTCAGCTACTCGGTCTCGCACGACCTGCGCGCGCCGCTGCGCCACGTGGCCGGCTTCGCCGACAAGCTTTCGCGCCACCTGGGTGCTGGCGCCGACGAAAAGGCGCTGCACTACATGGACGTGATCGGCAGTTCGGCGCGGCGCATGGCCACGCTGATCGACGACCTGCTGGTGTACTCACGCCTGGGTCGCAGCGCCATGCGCATGCAGCCGGTGGACATGCAGTCGCTGGTGGCCGAAACCCGCGCGATCGTCGAAGCCAACAGCCTGGCCGAGCACCCCGAGCATCGCATCGACTGGCATATCGCACCGCTGCCGATCCTGGTCGCCGACGAGAACATGATGCGGCAGCTGTGGACGAACCTGATCGGCAATGCGGTCAAGTACAGCAACAAGCGACCGGTCGCACGGATCGACATCGGCTACGAGCCGCTGCCCGACGGCAGCCACCATTTCAGCGTGACCGACAACGGCGCCGGTTTCGACATGGAGTACGCCAGCAAGCTGTTCGGCGTGTTCCAGCGCTTGCACAAGGCCAGTGAATACCCCGGCACCGGTATTGGTCTGGCCACGGTACGCCGGGTGCTGGCACGCCACGGCGGGCGCATCTGGGCCGAGAGCCAGGTCGAGCAAGGCGCGACCTTCCACTTCATCCTCCCCTCGGCGCTAGACGCGCCCTCCCACGAGTCCTGAGACATGAGCCCCATTCGTACCATCCTGCTTGCAGAAGACAGTTTCGCCGATGCGGAAATGGCGATCGACGCGCTGCGCGAAGCGCGCCTGGCCAACCCCATCGTCCATGTCGAAGACGGCGTGGAAGCGCTGGATTACCTGTACCGCCGCGGCGCCTACGCCAACCGCGACGAAGGCATGCCGGCGGTGTTGCTGCTGGATATCAAGATGCCGCGCCTGGATGGGCTGGAGGTGCTCAAGCAGATCCGCAACGACGAGCAGCTCAAGCGCTTGCCGGTGGTGATCCTGTCCTCGTCGCGCGAAGAGAACGACCTGGCCCGCAGCTGGGACCTGGGCGTCAACGCCTACGTCGTCAAGCCGGTGGACGTCGACCAGTTCTTCAACGCCGTGCAGACGCTCGGCACCTTCTGGGCACTCATCAACCAGGCGCCGGGATCGAACTGACATGCCGCATGAAGGGGGAAGGCTCGGCGAGTTGCGGATCCTGCTGATCGAGGATTCGCCGGAAGACGCTGAGCTTCTGTCCGACCAGTTGTTGGAGGCCGGGCTGGAAGCGGTGTTCGAGCGCGTGGACAGCGAAGCCTCGCTGCGCCTGAGCCTGGAGCGGTTCGTTCCGGACATCGTGCTGTCGGATCTGAGCATGCCCGGATTTTCCGGCCATGAGGCCCTGCGCATCGTGCGTGCGGCCGACCCGCTCACGCCCTTCATCTTCGTCTCCGGCACCATGGGCGAGGAGACCGCGGTCAAGGCGCTGCAGGAAGGCGCCAACGACTACATCATCAAGCACAACCCGACGCGCCTGCCGGCGGCAGTCGTGCGCGCAGTGCGCGAGGCACGGGTCGAGCGCGACCGCGAGCGCGTCGAGAACGAACTGATGCGGGCGCAACGGCTGGAAAGCCTGGCCCTGCTCGCGGCCGGTCTCAGCCATGACCTGCGCAACATCCTGCAGCCGCTGCTGATCGTGCCGGACCTGCTGATCGGGCGCAGCGACGACCCGCAATTGCGCCAGCTTGCCGATGTCATCGCCGAGTGCGGCCGACGCGGGCACGAGATGGCCGAATCGATGTTGTCCTTCGTGCGCGGTTCCAACAAGCCGCGCGAATGGGTTTCGGTGGCGCGCCTGTTCCAGGCCGTGCAATTGTTGCTGAAGAGCAGCGTGCCGAAGGACGTCGCCTTCCACGTCGATGGCGGCGACGGCGACCTCAGTGTCGAAGCCAACTACACCGAGCTGCAACAGTGCCTGCTCAATCTCAGCCTGAACGCCTTGCAGGCGATGCCCGAAGGCGGCGTGCTGACCCTGTCGGCACAGCCGGAGGGCGACGCCCAGCTGCGGCTGAGCGTGGCCGATACCGGCATGGGCATGGATGCGGACACCTTGTCGCACTTGTTCAGTCCGTTTTTCACCACCAAGCCTGACGGCACCGGGCTGGGCCTGATTTCCTGCAAGCGCATCGTCGAAAGCTACGGCGGCACCATCCAGGTGACCAGCCACAAGGGCGAGGGCACCCGTTTCGACATCGTGCTGCCGCTGCGCGCAGCCTCCTCGACGGTGGGCGACAACGAGCCCGAACTGCCCCTGGGGCGGGGCCAGCGCATCCTGCTGGTCGATGGCGAAGCCACGCGGCTGTCACTGCTGGGCAATGCGTTGTCCAGCCAGGGCTACCAGCCGCAACTGGCAGCCGACGGCGCCGCCGCCCTGCAATACGCCCAGCAGCACGCGCTGCCGGACTTGGTCATCGTCGACAGCGACATCATCCTGCTCTCGGCGGTGAGCCTGCTGCTGACCATGCAGGAACTGGGCTACCAAGGCCCGGCCATCGTCCTGGAGGACGTGGGGCAGCCGCTGCAACGCGAGCATTTCCCCCCGGATATCCCGGTCCACGTGCTGCGCAAGCCGCTGGAAATGCGGCGGGTGTTCCGCGCCGTGGCGCACGCGCTGGAGAACGGCTAGATCCCCGGCAATTCCCAGGGAAAGCGCGGCAGGGTGTGGACCGCATCGGTCAACTTGCGCGACCAGTTGGCATGGATGTCGGCATACAGCGGCGTGTCGGCATCCAGGCGCATGCGTTCGGTAACCCGCAGGTCATCACGGCGGATCAGGGCCAGGTCGATCGGCATGCCCACCGAGAGGTTGGAGCGGATGGTCGAATCCAGCGACACCAGCGCCGTGCGGGCGGCGTCCTCCAGGCTCGTCTCGGGCCGGATGATGCGATCCAGGATCGGCTTGCCATACTTGGATTCGCCGATCTGCAGATACGGCGTCTCCGGCGAGGAGGCAATCGCGTTGCCGAGCGGATAGATCATGTACAGGCCTGGGCGCTCGCCAGCGACCTGGCCGCCCAGCACCAGCGTGGCCTGGGTGCTGATGCCCTCGAACTCCGGCCGGCCGGAAGTATCCACCTGGCTGCTGACCAGGACCTGGCCGATGTACTCGGCCACTTCGAACAAATGGCGAAACCGGCGCAAGTTGAGCGGCGCATCGTCCTCGACGTCGCGCTGCAACCGCGCCAGCGCCAATTGGGTGGTGGCCAGGTTGCCGGCAGCCATCAGCGCGAATACCGCCTCGCCCGGATACTCGAACAGGTGCAGCTTGCGATACACGCGCACATCGTCCAGCGACGCATTGGTGCGGGTATCGGCGGCGAATACCAGGCCTTCGTTCACTTCGATACCGACGCAATAGGTCATGGCGCTGCCATCGGTGCGGGAACCATCATTCTAGGGAGCCAGTGGCACCGCTTCGTGAAGAGGTGGTTGACGCTGCTGCCGCGCGCATGCGCGAATATTGCATGACTACCGTCCTCCTCAGCCTGGGCAGCAACCTGCGTCCGGCACACCATCTACACGCCGCGGTGCAGGCCCTGCGCGCCGAGTTTGGCGAAATACGGGTCTCGCCCGCCTATCGCACGCCGGCGGTAGGGTTCGACGGCCCGGACTTTCTCAATAACGGTGTGTTGTTGCAGACCGAGATGGCGCTGGCGCCGCTCGACGCATGGCTGCATGCGCTGGAAGACGCACATGGCCGTGATCGCAGCGGGCCGCGTTTTGGCGACCGTACGCTGGACATCGACGTCATCTTCTACGGCGACTGCATCGTGGAGGGGCCGGGCCATTTGCGGGTACCGCGGCCAGAGCTCAAGCACGCTTTCGTGCTCAAGCCGTTGGCGGATATTGCCCCGGGGTTTGTTGATCCGGTTAGTGGGCGGACGCTGGAGGCGTTGTGGCTTGGGCATGCGCAGTACGGGGATGCTTTTGAGACTGTTGCTTTGGGGTGATCCTGTACGGACTCTTTGTTTGCCCGTGCGGCGTTTGGGGCCGTGCCCTTGCCCCGGGGGACGCCAAAAACTGCATCCCTGCGTGTCTCGTTGGGCGACGTCCATGTCGCCCAACGCCCCCGGGGCAAGGGCCCGGCCCCAAACGCCCGATGGAACGTCGCATTTGTGGGGGAAAGAGCGCCCTCATCCGTCGCTGTCGCGACACCTTCTCCCGCAGGCGGGAGAAGGACGGCTAGTTATGTCGGCGATTGATTGCAACTTGCGAAAGACCATGCCGCCCTTCTCCCACTCGTGGGAGAAGGTGCCGCGACAGCGGCGGATGAGGGTTTCTCTTTCTCAAAAACCGAGGCGATCTGTGTGGCGTCCGGGGCTTGGCCCCTTTCGGGACCCTTGGCGACATGGATGTCGCCAAGGAGCCTTGTATGGTGAATCCGTCCGCCGAAGTCGCTCTTCGGTAGACGGGACTGCCGGACGCCGCAATGAGCCTTTGGCCTTTCAGCCTGCCGTGTAGATAAGCGCCGGCGGTCCGCTTTTCACTT